>FWPU01002186.1_pt1 | contig 55370 bp, 49 predicted proteins | sample 2228361 | NCBI WGS metagenome assembly FWPU01 (sample SAMEA103939777, study PRJEB20133) | metagenome | reverse complement strand
ATGGGCGGTTAGCTCAGTTGGTTAGAGCGTTGCGTTGACATCGCAGAGGTCGTAGGTTCGAGTCCTATACCGCCCACCAGAGTCAAAAAGCCGCTTCAAAGCGGCTTTTTTCTTGGAATTGTGCGCTAATCTCCCCGTCAGCGGAATTGAAACGCTCCGACTTGAAGAAATTGACGAAAAATGATGGGGGACTTTTCCTTGATCTACCCAAACACCTCACCAATCCACCGCTGAGCCGCTAACACTCCAAAAAATTTACCTCGCTCTTATATTTTATACTTGTAATCGTTCCATCATGGAGATTAATCACACAATCAGATTCTTCAGCAACACGCAAATCATGAGTGACGAGCAAGACGGATAGCGCTTTATCTTCTACCAGCGTGCGAAACAACTTAACAATTTCCATACCCGTCTTTGAATCCAGGTTTCCCGTAGGTTCATCGGCCAAGAGAAGGGACGGTTCATGGATCAAAGCGCGTGCAATGACCACCCGTTGCTGTTCACCCCCCGATAACTCAGCCGGTAAATGATTGATCCGATTTCCAAGTCCTACCCATTCAATCAGGTGCATTGCCTTTTCTTTCAAGTTAAAACCCAATGAATGTTGATAAGGCAGCAAGGGCAGCATCACATTTTCAATCACGGTCAGTACTGGCAAGAGGTGATAGAGTTGAAATACAAAACCGATATTCTTTCGGCGGAATGCCGTTATTTGATCTTCCGAAAGATTGGAATAGTTTACATCACCAACGATAATATGCCCTGATGTAGGTTTATCTATCCCCGCAATCAGGTTCAGCAAAGTGGTTTTTCCACTACCCGATGGTCCAATGATTGTGGTGAGTTGAGTTTTCTTTACTTCCAGGTCTAAATTATGTAGGGCTGAGACTTTATTAAAGCCGGTATCATACACCTTGGATACGCCAGAACAAATCACGATTGAATTTTTCATTTCATTTCATCCATCAGGTTTTGAAGCGCAACATAGGAAAAAGAGGTAAATTGGGAAAGTTTGTCCATTTCAATCGTGGAAATATCATCAAAAAGCGAGCCGATAAATTCATTGCCTGCCCCACAAAGACCAACAGATGGTAAATTCGCTGAAAGTAAGATAGATAACGATAGTGGACAGGTGTAATTCGTTGATTTGATAGAAACGCCGAATGATTCGCCTGTTTTTAAGATTGAATTCCGTAATATCTCAGGACTTTCACTAAAGCCCATCTTCTTTTCCAACAATCCATTTAGCCAATCCATTAAGTTTGGATCATCCAGATTGATGCTCATCATCCAATTTTCTCTTATCCTTGCAATATCTATTTCCTGATTATTGATATCCGATGAACTCAAGTCATTGTCCACAGCAATATATTGCCAGTTACCCGTCTGGGAAATATCTATTACCCCCACAACACTTGGAATTTCTGTTAAGTGATTCTGAATATATGCTATCAGCCCACTATATTGGCTGGCCAGTCCCGGCAACCAGATAAAACGAAGCGTATAAGGCGTTCCGGATTCAGCAAATTGTCGAGCCAGCTCTAATAGCGTAACCGTCCCTGTAAGGCTTAAATCTGCCGCAGGAGTACCTTCTCTGGCATCGTAATGAGTGGTGACCCAAATTTCTTTTTCCGGATATACGCTACCCCGAATGGTTGCTCCCAAAACCTTTGCTTGATAAAACTTTATTTCAACATTTTTCTCCATAACTTGTTTTACATCTGAAGAAATTCCTGCAGGGTCTTGAAGCGCAACACCCACAATACCCATGGGAAGAGCACATTTTTTTTCAAGCAGCTCCACCACGGGATGAATGAAATGGACAGGCTCACGGCTATGACCAGCCAGCATTAACCATCTTTGATCCAAGGAATCACAGACCTCTATCACTTGGTCAATTGGGCTATAAATTAATGGTGTTCTTTGGTTCAGAAGATTTGAAGCAAGCTTAAGGTGGGTCGCAGAAGTTACCAGCGACATTGGATTCCCTTCATTGCGATAAGGCAGTAATTGAAACACAAGATTTTGCTGTTGATCAAAGATATCTGCCTTTTGGTAAGGGACCCACTCTTCATAAACATTCACCCCCATTAAGGATAATTTTTGAAGCAATATCCGGACAATGATCTCGTTTCGGTCATTCAAGGAAGAAGCGGATTCCATTACCCCATTCAATTCTTTCATAACTTCATTGATTTGATTTTCGTCTATTGTCAGGTCTCCATTACCTTTGGTGGAAAGCGGAGTTTGCACTGTCGGCAAAGAAGTGATGCGGATAAGATTTCCAGCCAGATAATTAACAAGACCAATGAAAAGTAAAAGCAGTAACAGAATTTGCCCAAACTTGAAACGATGTGTAGATGAGCGTACGCCCGGAAGATGAAGATACGCCAACGATTTTGAAGCGCCAACCCAACAAGCGATTAAGATCAGCGCCAAGGCAACTCCAAGGATAGAGAGGTTTAATCCTAGAAAATTTGCAGGGATACCTTTCCAAAATGAAACCGCTATCATGCCCAATAAAACACCCATAACACCAAAAATCCCCCCCCGCATGAAACTTTCATAAAAGACCATTCTAAAGAGTTGTTTCTTATCCCAACCTATGTACACCAAAGTTCTGAATTCAGTTTCTCTTTGTGCCACATTCAGCACAACATTTTGGACGAGAATCAATATCCCTATTAGCAATGAACAAGCGGTCAGGAGTAAATAATAGGGCGAAAGACTGATCATTAAGTGTTTCCCAAGCAAATTTAGATTCACATCTCCTTTGTTAACAGACCAGATATAAATCATTGATACAAAGGTGAAAGTAATTAAGCCAATAGAAATTCCATTGACGAGATACCGTCTAGGCCGTCGTCTTATTTGATAAAGAACCAATTTACTAAATGTAAAATCAGTAGAGCAATTTCTTCTTTTTATTGAAGTTTCGCCAAAATGTAGAAGGTGGTAGCTTCTCTTTCTCACCTCATTCATGAACAACGGGAGACTGGACACGATAGAAACCCCTCCGACAACGCTACCGATGGTCACAATTTCACGAATAGAAATATTCAGATCCAACAAAATGGAGAGAAAAAGGATTAAAACCGTAAGCGGGACAATCCCCCAAACGGTGATCCATGAAATATACTTTACCAGCCTTCGAAGAATATAACGATTCTCCCATCCTAGCGCCTTCAACAAACCAATTTCAGGCAGTTTAGAGAGAACAAATAAACTAGTATTTGTAATAATCAACAAAATAGAGCCGATTAACAATAGAAGCAATAGAATTAGGTTTATTAAGTTAACACCGCTCTCAATATATTGGGTAGATCCCAAGGAAGTCCAATTTTCTTCAACGTACCCTATCCCCGGAACATATAAAAGAATTTTTTGGGGAGATGCACCAGCCACAATGTCAACATGAAGACCGGTTTTTTCTTGAATTTCGGTGGCAATTCTTTCAATTTTATGAACATTTTCGGATGAATACCCCGATATATCGCGTATTCGCACTCTGATCGCATCAATATAGTCAGGCCGTCCCACCAAGTACTGAGCAGCCTCAAGGGTTGTTAAACCTAATGGTGGTCGGGGATTAAAACTACCCGGATTCAAGCCCGGAGAAAGCAACTTGGGTTCTAGAATGGAACCGTTTTCGTCATATACCAGTACTTCTTGCGGCGGTTCATAAATTCCGAGGGGAACGTAAGATAGCGGGTCTAATCGCTGGATAATTGACCCAATATTATATACGCCTTTTACATCAGGAATAAATGGCAGCGGCTTAATTGCTTCCAATGAGCGAAAAACAGTTTGCTCACCATTAATTAACGGCAAGTTCTTCAAAAATTGGGGGTCAAATTTTGATCTCGCTTCTGCATCCAATTCATTCCGAACAATTTCCTCCCAATTACCATATGGTTTGATACTAAAGTGAGATGGAAAATCTTCCGAACCTTCATGAAATTCATACTTAAAAATGCCGGGACGAAGAATTATATTTGAGTCAAGAGGTATATAACCTCCTTCTGCCTCCAATCGGGGTGGTTTATTGGTTGAAAAAACTACAGACTGAAGGACAAGCGGACGGAGGGCGCTTGATAAATCATAACTTTGACGAATTAATACTTCCCCCTGTTGGTCCAATTCCACCATTTTTTCACGCAATACTTCATTCGACTCATCCTCCTTTAACTTCTCGACATCCTCAGATTGGATAGGCAGCTTTCGTAATAATATTTCAACACCCAAGTTGATAAAACTTTGACGATTGACCAACAGGGGTATTTTTACTGCCTTTTGTTTAACCCCATCTAAACCTACTTTAAGCTCTTCGTTTTGGAGATAGTCCCCCTCTTCAATCGCCTCGTCTAATCCGATTAACTTGGCTTCGGCTTCGGGATCAATCCCTGCCACCAGTATCCATTGAGGAGGCAAAGAACCAATATTAAGAGAAGCCCAATCTCCTACCATCCCGGCACCGCTAAAAGACAGATCGCCTTTCAAAAAATCATTAAATAGAAAATTATCATCGCTTTCAGCAAAATAAGCGCTGGGCGTTGGAAATTCCTGGACGAAAGCCTCATCGCCATACCATCCTATTTTCATTTCATATAAATTATTAGGCAGATAGGGCTCAATTCTGACCGCGATGCTCCCCAAATTATTCATCATAAACCCAACCACCGAAATCGGAGCAGCGACTTCCACATCCGGCATGCTTTTTATCCACTCATATTGTTCTTCCGTGATTCCACCTTGTGCTGCTCCAAGGTAATTTCCTTCTACTATGCGATGTTCTTTTTCTACCTGAGTGATTGCCGTTTGAGGCCGGAGAAGTAAATCATACGCTCCACGCCAATGTTGGGAAAGTTGTGCGGTCGTTTTTATTTCGATTGTGTGAAGGATGATTACGAAAACCAATAGACCAACATATAAAATCCCCAGACCAATGATTGTAATCGGAATCTGACTTTCCAAACCCCTTATCAGTTTGATTTGGATTTTTTTGACTTTGGCAGAAATATTCATTTTGAAAGAAATTTGGCGAATATGAAACTTAAAAATATCTGTTGAAATAACTCATCAAAAGGAACAAGAGGATTCTTGAGCATCCTTTTTTCCTCCGTTTCCAAAAAAGTTCAGAGATGCTCCTGAAAACGATTATAATAAATAAATAAATAACTTACTTCTGTCAATACCCTGGCAGAGTTGCACTTTTTCAATTTCTTCAAAAATTCAGGTGTGACCACCAATCTAATTAAGCTCTTGCTACTTTGAGAAGGAAAACATGAGTCTTTAGAAAGAAGATTGCATCACTTATATACGGTGGTTGTAGCATACGAGGGTCCTCCAATCCCTGTCAAGGCCCAGGTTTGGCGAAATGGACTGCTACCCCCACACAAGAAATCATGATAAAACTGATAAGGGCCGCCGGGTGCATACCCACAAGTTTTGTAGGTACCGCAAGAATCTCCCCAATTAACCTGAATACAATAACTGCTTCCTTCACCCTCGATATAGACATTCCACACTGCTCTGTATTGCGGAGAAAAAACGGTTTGGGCAGATGGCGATACAGATATCTCTGCTGGTATATAATTCGGCTGAGGGGGTGTTTGCGGGTATCCTAATACATTTTTACTGCCAATAGCAAGAAACATCATCAATCCTACGAAGAAAATGACAAGTGACTTCTTGAACATCCTTTTTTTCCTCCGTTTCCAAAAAAGTTCAGAGATGCTCCTGAAAACGATTATAATAAATAAATAACTTACTTCTGTCAATAATCAGAACCAATTTCTAACCGTAAAGATGGATATTTTTACTGACCTTCTAAACCCCAATGAAAATCACAGGACTTTGATGGTTAAGAATTGTTTAGAAAATTAAGATTTGCCCGTTTTTTAGACTTGTTTTTCAAAGAAGGGGCTAATAAGTTATACTTTTGTTTTACTGCAAAAAATTCAGCGGATCCACCTTGCCGTACACATCGCTGCGCATTTCAAAGTGGAGGTGCGGGCCGGTCGAACGACCGGTGGAACCCATCAAACCGATCAGATCGCCCTGATAGACACTCTGTCCGCAGACCACATTGATCTGAGAGAGATGGGCGTAGTAAGTCTGCCACCCGTTGCCGTGATCAATAACGATCAAATTTCCATAACCAAAGTCATTCCAGCCGGCATAGACAATCACGCCGTTATCGGATGCGTAAATGCCCACACCGGTCGAACCGCCAATATCAATGCCGAAGTGGTTGATTTCCGGCTGATAGCGGTAACCGGAGATATACCGGGTGGCGGCCGGCCAGACAAAAGTATTGGTACCCACTGCCCCATCATAAACCGTGCCGCAGTAACCCGGGCCGACTGTCTTCGCCACCGCCGGGTTATCACGGGTGATACGCGGCATGTTCCATGTGATGAACTGCCCCTGCCCACCCGGTACAAATAAGACCGTACCCGGTTCGATATTCGGGGCAGCAAAATCCCCCACGCTTTCCAGCGTCAGGTTATTCCCCGGCCAATTGATGATGTCTTCTGGGGTCACTTTGAAGAAGCGGGCAACCGCATTCAAGCCATCTCCGGCGTGCCATTCATAAACCGCCCCATCCATCGGCGGAATTTTGATTAACTGCCCGGGAGTGATCCAGTGCGGATCACCCAGTTCTTTGGGGTTTGTCCACATCAGCGATTGGGGTTTGAGGCCAAAACGCTCGGCGATGGTAAACAGCGTATCGCCGGGCTGAATTTCGTACTCAACAAAATCAAAACGCGGGCGGCTTGGCAAAGTAGTGTGCAGCAACGCCAGTCGGAAAATGCCGTGAGTGGTATTGTTTGCGGCAGGGTCAAAGCGAGGTGGGGTGACGGTCGGCGTAGCAGTTGGCAGCGAGGCGGCCACTGCCGCAGTTTGCGGAGCACTCACCTGACCTTTCAGGTAGAAATTGCTCATCACCCAAACCACCATCAACACCAGCGCCAGCGAAGCCAGGCCACTACCAATCCGCATGGCAACCTCGCCCAGTCCCATTTCCACCACAGTTTGCCATAAATCCCCTATTCCAATCGTCTTGGGGGATGGAGGGATTGGATCGTTCTGTTCGGTTGATGGTAGATCGGCACGGAACGGATCGTTCGGTGGCGATGTATCAGTCATGAATCGAGTTCCTTCTGGTGACAATATAACATATCTAAAACGGATGGTCAAGCAACGCTTAACCTACGCATATTGTACGAGGCTGTTGCTGGTCATCTCTTGCGGTGGTCCCCAAAGGGAATCAGCATCAAAAAGCCGATAGCAATGATCACCTGACCAATCTCCACACCACGCGCCTGCCAGGGTCCAAAATACGGCACCCCCGGCAAGGGATGACTGCCAGCCCCGAACACATCCGCCATGCCGGCAAACACTGCAATCACATAACCGGTTGCCACCATACGCAGGCCAATATCGGCCAGAATACTGGGCTGACGCTTTTTCCAAAGTGACATCAGGCTGATATAACCGCCAATGCAGATGAATGCCAGCCCCACCAGAAACACCGCAATTTGCACAAAGCCAATCACCGGGCTGCGGTCAAGCCCAAACAGGCTGGGGCGCGCCCCTAACAGGAAGATGACAAAACCCAACAAGGTGAGTGCCAGCCCGACGCGCACCCGCCGCAGCGAATAAATCTGATTCGGGCGGCTTTCCACGGGCTGAGCAGCCGACGCGGTTTGAGAAGATTCAGGGAGGGAAGTCATGCCGGCAGGGTTTGCTCCAATGTTCGTATCCAGTTAGCATAAGCAAGGGCGTGCAAGTCTTGTTCCGAAAAACCACGCTCTATCAACAGGTCAGCCAGTTTTGGCAAATCCGCAATCGTGTCCATTTCCAACGGCACGGCCGGGTAACCAAACCCGCCATCGAAATCTGTGCCAATGCCTACATGGCGTACGCTGCCGGTCACCTGGCAGATATGATCCACATGGGCGGCGAGGTGGCTGAGGGTAACCCATTCACGCGGTTCATGGTTCTTCCATCCGCTGCGCAAAAAGCGGTTGAACGGCACCACGCCAATCACTCCGTCCCGTTCCGCCAGCCGGCGAATGACCCGATCCGACAAATGTCGAGAACGGGCTGAATCATCCTTCAACAGCGCTGCCGCATTGCAATGACTGGCAATAATGTTGCCGTCGTAACGATCCAGAGCCTGTAAGGCGGAAACTTCGTTCATGTGGGCAATATCCAGGGTATAGCCCATATCTGCCAGTTGCTCCAACAGACGCAAACCTTCTGGGGTGAAGCCTCCCCCTTCGTACATGCCGCCACAGTAGCGCGTACCTGCCCACACCGGACCCACAAAGCGCAGACCTTCCTGCCACCATTCTTCCAGCTCCTGTTGATTGCGGACGCCTTCGGCGCCTTCCATGCTCAACACCAACCCAACCGGTTGAGTATGGTGGGGAAATTGAGGCGGACTGGAAAGCCAGCGCTCCACATGCACGCGTAGCTCGCCGCGGGTGCGAATCAGACAAAATTGATCAGGGGACCGGTCGCATAAATTCAGGTAGTAATCAAGCTGCGTTCGTGTAAGGCGATAAGCCTCTTCGTAAGTGGCAAAATCCAGTTTTTCCCACGCGCCGGTTTTGTAGCGGCGCGGCATGACAAACAACGTGGCAAATATCAACCCAATGCCCCCGCGCTGATACTCCTCCCACCCGCAAAGAGCTTCGCCATTGACCTGTACGGTCGTACTGCCTGCCTCGCGCCGACGGGTTTCATAAGCCGAATGGCGAATATCCCGGCCAAAAGTCAACGCATTGTAGGCAATATCCTGATGAGCGTCAATCCACATGGGAGGTTTCATGATCAGCGGGGAGTGAAAGAGACGCCTTGAAACGGCGTCTCTTTAATCTTACCACCTTTTTAACATCCAACGCGCTTATTCAGCGGGCTTATCCGATGACTGCTCACCTTCTTCTTCCGTTTCATCCTCTTCCAAAACTTCTTCCAGCGCCATCCAGTCCAGATCAGCGTACGCCATCGATTCGACCCGGCGAATGCTCAAGCCAATCCGGTGATTTTCAGCATCTACCTTGATAACCCGCAGGGTGACCACGTCGCCCTCTTTCAACACCTCTTTGGGATGCTCGATGCGTTTTTCGCTGATTTCGGAAATGTGGATCAAACCCTCAATATCGTCATCAATGCGCGCAAACGCACCGAATTTCGTCAGACGGGTGATCGTGCCTTCGATCAACTGCCCCACCTGATAGCGGGAGGCTTTTTCAAGCCACGGGTCTTCCTGCAATTGACGGATAGAAAGGCCAATTCGCTTTTTTTCACGATCAACCGAGATAATCTTTACTTTGACCTCCTGACCCACTTTAAGCACCTCGGAGGGGTGCTGAATGCGGTCCCATGAAATCTCCGAAAGGTGCACCAAACCATCCGCGCCGCTGATGTTGACGAAGGCTCCAAAGTCGGCCAGGCTGGTTACCTTGCCGGTGCGGACTTCGCCTTCCTGCAGGCTGTCAATCACCCGTTCTTTGATCGTTTCACGGGTTTCGGTGTTTGCGGCTCGTTCCGAGAGGATCAGTCGTCGCCTTTCGCGGTCCACCTCGATCACGCACACATCAATTTCTTCACCGATCATTTTTGACCAGCGCTGCTCGGGAGTTTCGCCGCTGCTCTCAGCCCGTCGTGAAAGGCTGACCTGAGAAGCCGGCACAAAACCACGCAGTCCGCCAACCGGCACAATCAACCCGCCCTTGTTGTAGCCGATGATTTTGCTGTGGTAGGTTTCTTTCGAAGCCAGCAGTTGTTCGGCTTCTTTCCAACTGGCTTCTTCGCGGGCGCGCACGTACGAAAGCACCACATTTCCGCCAGCATCTTCCGGGTTGACCACGTAAACGGGGATTTCCATCCCGACTTTCAGTTGTTCCAGTTCCTCGCGCGGGATGGCCTCGTATTCTTTTCCGCTGATGATCCCTTCGGACTTCGTACCCACGCTCACCAAAATCTGACCGGGGGCGATACTGGCAATCATGCCCGTGCGAATTTCCCCTTGTTGCGGGAAGTCAATCATTGCGCCTTCCTGCTCTAAGAGGGAAGCCATGTTGTTGTTTTCTGTCTGATGATTCTCGGGCTGGGTATCCTGCTCGAGAGGTGCGTGGTTTTGGTCCATACGATCCAATACTCCAATGAAAAAAGTTACTGCCCATTATAAAGGCGATTAAGGTTCTTGACAACCCCGCATTAATGTCGTCGGCGTTTCTTCTTGCGGGCTGAGCGGGAGGCTTCGTCCTTGCGTTCCACCGCTGCCGTTACCATGCTTTCAGGTTTGGCAGCGGCTTCCCCTGCGCTGCGCTCGCGCTCCACCTGCACTGTGGCGCTTCGACTGGGCTGGTAAGTGAACATTCGTGCCACTACTCCACCGCGTATATCCCTGAGCAATTGCGAGAACAGTTCCGTTGCGCGGCTCTTGTATTGCACCAATGGATCACGCTGAGCGTAGGCTTCCAACCCAATTGAAACACGCAAGGCATCCACCCGCGTCAGATAATCCACCCATAATTGGGAGATCACCCCTAGCAGAATCTCGCGGTAGATTTCATTTTGCAGCCGCTCGCCCAACACGCGCGAAATTTCCTGCAAATCTTCGGCGGGCAACTCCTTCAAATCGCTTTCGGCAATCTCTTCAAACCGCTCATTGCCCAGCACCGAACGCAGGCGTTCCTGCAAAGGTTGATTCAGGCGCGAAAGCGGCGTTTCGGTCTGAATCAGGCGGCGCAGTTCGTAATTGCCCCAAACTCGCTGCAAAGCCAGCCGTGCGCCTTCCAGATGTTCCAGTATCTCCTGGCTGAGTTCATCCGCCTCCTGGCCTTCCAGCAAACTCGCGGCGTAAAAGATATAGGTCATGCGGATAACCTGCTGGCGGCCACGCCGATGCGTGCGGCGGTCAAACGTCAGGCGGGTACCTTGGGTCATGATTCCCAACAAAACCAATAGAGCCGCCTGATTTTGTGCCAACAGGATTTTGCCGTTTCCCACCCGTTCAAGGGCAGCATCCAGATCACGGGCAATCGGCCCATCCGGGCTGGAAAGCCGTTCAACCCGCTCGTTGAGCAGTCGTTCCACCTCGCCGTACAACATGCGGGCAGCCTCATCCCAATCGCCACCTAAGTACTGGGCCGGTCGGGCATCCAGTTCCTCGATGCGCCGTTGAATCGCCCCAATTACACGGCTGAGGGTCACCGACATCAAAGCGGCTTCAACCTGCTCTTTCACCCGCTCGGCCAGATGATCGCCCCCCTGCGCCAGTGCGCGCATATCTTCACTGCTCAGCCGCAATGGCACCCGAACCAGCCCGGAGAGTTCCTCCACCAGTTCTTGCGGGCGCAAACTACCACCGGCATCTTCCAGCCGGTCGGGCAGCCCCTCAAAGAAGGTATCCACGGTTTCCAGCCGCTCGGACAGTTGCTGTTGAATGGCCTCTTCACTGCGTTCCAGCAAACTTTCAATTGCCCGCAGTAAGTGATTGCGTTCCGCTTCCAAAGCACGGCGGGCGAGTCCCAGCAACGCCCGGCGCAGTTGATCGGCGCTCACCGCTTCCTCACCCAATTCCTCCTCGATTTCCTCCATCATCAGCCGCAGGGTGTAGGAAGGATAAGCAACCCCTTCAAAGGTAATCGGCGGTTGAATATCCTCCAGATATGCCAGCAGTTTCCACGGACCTTCTTCGTCAGCAAGAGCCGTTTCGACGCGGTGTTTCAGTTCGTTTTGCAGCATTTCGCGCACATCTTCACTCAGGTCTTCTTTGGTAAAAACCCGGTCGCGCTGTTCGTAAATGCGCTTGCGCTGCATGTTCAACACATCGTCATATTCAAGCAGGTGCTTGCGGATGTCAAAGTTATTCCCTTCCACCCGCGCCTGCGACTGTTCCACCAGTTTGGCGACCAGATTATTTTCAATCGGCAGACTTTCATCAATGTTCAACCGCGCCATCAGGCTTTCTACCTGCGCGCCGCCAAACAGGCGCATCAGATCATCTTCCATGGAAAGGTAGAAGCGGGAAGAACCGGGGTCTCCCTGACGGGCAGCGCGTCCGCGCAACTGATTGTCAATCCGGCGCGCCTCGTGGCGTTCCGAGCCTATTACATGCAGACCACCCAGTTCCCGCACTTTCTCCATCTCATCCATATGCTGTAAAAAGGCGCGCACCGACTCTTCGTAAATCCCATACTGAGCCGGGTCCATCTGCAAGAGCAGTTTTCGGCGTTGCTCATTGGTCATCTCGTAGGGGTCGTCCCCCGCACCCCTCAACACACGGTTAACATCCGCCAGAATATCTTCATCCAGTTCACCGCCCAGTTTAATATCCACACCGCGTCCGGCCATGTTGGTGGCAATTGTCACCGCACCAAACGCACCTGCGCGGGCAATGATCATTGACTCTTCGTCGTGCTTACGGGCGTTCAAAACCTGATGCGGCACACCACCCTGTAAAACTTTGATCAGGCGGGGGCGGTCTTCTTCCTTCAAATTGAGCAGGTTCAGTAACCGTTCGACATTTTCGGGGTCTTCCGGGTTGATGGAAGTCATCCCCACCGAACGGGCAAAGTTACGCAATTCGCCCGTATTCAGGTCCGGCAACGGCTTGTACAAGAACTGCAATTCGGGAATGGCGGTTTCACTCTCCTGACGGTTGTGCTTGCGCAGCCAGGCATCTCGAATCAACATCACCTGCATCAGACGGCGCAGCAATTCCGGTTGCAAACGCAAAGAGAGCCGCTCGGAATGCTCTACCGAGGTGGTACCGACCAGTTGCGGCCGGCCGCGCACATGGTAATGGATGATTTCCTGCACAATTGCGCGAATCTTCGCCTCTTCGGTGCGGTAGATCACATCCGGGTAGTCTTTGCGCTTCCAGAACACCGGCGCTTTGAGCGGGTCATCCCGCCGGGCATAATAGGTGTATTTATAACCATATTCATCCTTAGCCTGTACTTCCACCAGAGTCGGGTTGGGTTGAATGGCCTTGTATTCCAGATTGGTGGGGATGGGCAGCACTTCCAGCTTGTAAATTTTGGCAAATTCTTCCGCCTCGGTCAGCGCGGTGCCGGTCATACCGGCCAGTTTTTCGTACATGCGAAAGTAGTTTTGAATGGTGATGGTGGCATAGGTGATGTTTTCCGGCTCGACCTTTACACCTTCTTTGGCCTCGACCGCCTGATGCAGCCCCTCGGACCAGCGCCGTCCAGGCATCAGCCGGCCGGTAAATTCATCAATGATGATCACCTTGCCGCCCTGCACCAGATAGTCCTTATTGCGCTTGAAGAGGAATTGCGCTTTGAGAGCCTGTTCCAGATACCCAAGCAAACGCGCCTGTTCGGGGTTGATGTCCTCCGGGCGTTCGGGGTCAACCAGCGGCATATCCAGCAATTCTTCAACATGCGCCATGCCCACTTCGGTCAGGGTTACGGTGCGGTCGCGCTCGTTGATCTCGTAGTCTTCTTCGCGCAAGGCGCGTACCACTTGCGCCATTTTGATGTACCATTCGGCCTCATCGGCTGCCGGGCCGGAGATGATCAACGGGGTACGCGCTTCATCAATCAGAATGTTGTCCACCTCGTCCACAATGGCGTAGTAATGCCCGCGCTGTGATCGTTCTTCCAGTCGGTAGGCAAGATTATCGCGCAGATAATCAAAACCAAACTCACTGTTAGTACCGTAGGTTATATCGGCACGATAGGCTTCGGCACGGTCCACCATACGCAGTTGATGCTGATCCTCGAAAGGCGAGGTTTTTTCCAAATCCACCAGAAAGGCTTTGCGCCCGTTTTCGGTACGGCTGGCCATTTGCAGCACGCCGACTTTGAGGCCTAAAAAGTCGTAAATTGGTCCCATCCAGCGCGCATCACGGCGGGCAAGGTAATCGTTGACGGTGACCAGATGCACGCCCCTCCCTGTCAAGGCATTCAGGTAGAGCGGCAGGGTGGCTACCAGCGTTTTCCCCTCACCGGTACGCATCTCGGCAATCTTGCCCTCATGCAGCACCATTCCACCGATCAACTGGACTTCGTAGTGGCGCAGTCCAATGGTTCGTTTGCTGGCTTCACGAACCGCAGCAAAGGCCTGGGGCAAAAGTTCATCCAGGGCGACTTTTTCCGCCTGCCGGCGCTCCGCTTCGTTTTCGATCCCGGCGGTTGCTTGCCGGATGTAGGCACGAAACTCATCCGTTTTAGCCCGTAAAGCATCATCGGATAATTTTTCAAAATCGGCTTCCAGCGCGTTAATTTGCTCGGCACGCGCGGCCAGCCGCTGAATTTCTCGTTTATTAGGGTCAACGCCCAAGATATTGACAATCTTCTTGAACATAAACAATCACCTCTCTGCGGGTGGATTATAGCATAGACAACCCCCCTGAAAAATAGACACGGGTCAAATGAAGAAAGTTCACTTGACCCGTGTTTGCCGACCTGGATTTCGATTTTGGGTTAGGACGGAAACTTTCCACCCCCATTTATATGTGAATGGCATGCCCCGTGGCAGCGTGGGCTGCTTCCATGATCACTTCGCTCAGCGTTGGGTGAGCATGCACATTCCGGGCTACTTCCTCCACTGTCAATTCCATGCTCTGCGCCAGCGTCAATTCCGGCAGCAGCTCGGTCACCTCCGGGCCGATCATGTGCGCACCCAGAATTTCACCGTACTTGGCATCCGTCACAATTTTCACGAAGCCGGCGTAATCACCCAAACCCAGCGCTTTGCCGTTGGGTTGGAAGGGAAAACGTCCAATTTTGACCTCATAACCCTGTTCCCTGGCCTGTGCCTCGGTCAGACCAAACGAGGCTACCTGCGGCTGGCAGTAGGTTGCCCGCGGCATCATCCGGTAATCCAGTTTGACGGTAGGCACACCGGCAATATTCTCAGCCGCCACAATGCCCATTGCCGAGGCAACGTGAGCAAGCAGCAGTTGACCAGTCACATCACCAATCGCCCAGATTCCCGGCACATTGGTAGCCATGCGCTCGTCAATTTTGATGAAGCCGCGTTCAGTCAGTTCCACACCGGCCGTTTCCAACCCGATATCCTGTGTGTTGGGCTTGAACCCGATGGCAACCAGCGCTTGTTCGGCTTCCAGCACCTTTTCCCCATTGCCGTCTGAGACGGTAACCCGCACACCTGTTTCGGTGGTCTCCACCGCCTGCACTTTATGGCCGGTTAGCATTTGAATGCCCCGTTTTTGGAAGGCTTTGGCCAGCTCCGCGCTGACTTCTTCATCCTCCAGTGGCACAATCCGCGGCAGCATTTCCACCAGCGTCACCTGAGTGCCGTAGGAATTCCAGATGGTGGCAAATTCCACTCCAATCGCCCCCGCGCCGATGATCACCACCGACTCCGGGCGGCGGGTCTGCAAAATGGCTTCCCAGTAGGTCAGCACTTTTTCGCCATCCGCTTTTACGCCGGGAATCGTGGCAGCATGAGCACCGGTTGCGAGGATGATATTTTTTGCCGTGAAGGTTTGGGTTTTACCCTCTGCATCGGTAACCTGAACCGTATCACGTCCTGTCAAACGGGCAGTGCCCATGTGAACATCAATTTTGTTTTTCTTCATTAAAAAGCCGACACCCTGCACCAGCCGCTTGGAAACCTTGCGGCTGCGGTCCACCGCCATCGCATAATCCAGTTTCAGGTTGTCGAAGGAAAATCCAAATTCGGCAGTGCGCTCTCGTAAAATATGTGCCAGTTCAGCATTACGGAGTAAGGATTTAGAGGGAATGCAGCCCACGTTCAGGCACACTCCGCCCAGAAATTCTTTTTCGACCACAGCGGTTTTCAGCCCTAACTGGGCAGCGCGGATGGCTGCCACATAGCCGCCCGGTCCAGCGCCAATTACAATTACATCATAATCACTCATCGTTCCATCCTCTTTGATTCAGATTTTGGCAGGTGACCATTTTACCTGCCCGATATTTCTGCTGTCTGCTGTTACGATTTTACCCGCAAGGAAGGAGTCGTGGGGGATTGTGTACCACAAATCGCACATTTGCCATTTCCGGTCAACCACCCCAATTTTGCAGGGTTTCAACTACCTTGCCTAAAAATCCATCGGCAGATGCACCATCTAATATTCGATGATCGAAGGTGAAGGAAAGATACACCATCGGACGCACGGCAATGGCATCCTCTTCGACCACTACCGCCCGCTTCTGAATGGCGCCGATACCGAGTATACCGCACTGCGGCTGGTTAATAACCGGTGTGGCAAACAGTGAACCGGAAATGCCGTGATTGGTGATAGAGAAAGTGCCGCCTTTCACCTCATCCGGCAGCAGACGGTGTGCCCTCGCCCGGCTGGCCAGGTCGTTGATCGCCCGCGCCAGCCCCAAAAGAGAAAGACCATCCGCCCGACGGATTACCGGCACAATCAATCCCTCTTCTCCCAACGACACAGCAATACCCAGATTTATTTCCGGGTGGAGGATCAGTCCCTCATCGCTCCATGATGAATTGACCTGCGGGAAAGCCTTGAGCGCAGCGATGGTTGCTGCTGCAAAGTAAGCCGTGTAGGTCAGGTTAACGCCATCACGGGCAAACAGAGCCTTATTCGCCTCGCGGTGCGCCACCACCTTCTTTAAGTCGGCTTCCATCACGGTAGTCACATGGGGCGCGGTGCGCTTGCTGAACACCATGTGTTCGGCAATGCTACGGCGCATTTTGGTGTGCGGAATCAAGCGGCTGCCGGCGGGAATCTCAGCGGGCTGTTGAACCGGCTGGACGGGTTTGGCTTCCACTTCCGGCTGGCCGCCGGGGAACATCAACTCGGTCGGACGGAACAAATCGCCTTCGCCGGGTGTTTCCCAAATCGCCGGCTGCTCAGCCGCCTCTTGTTTCTCTCTTTTTTCAAGATAAGCCAGCACATCTTTTTTAGTAATCCGCCCGCCCTGACCTGTACCCTTTATCCGGCTTAAATCCACCTGATGTTCCTGCGCCAGCCGTGCCACCACCGGGGAAATGAATCCCAAGTCCCGATCCCTGCCCGGCGCAGGTACCGACACAGCCGGGGCGGCTTGAGCGGGTGCTGGCTTTTCTCCGACAAGCGGGCGGCCAGATCCTTCTTCCTCCGGGATGGGTTCGCCCGGTTTACCGATCCAGGCTATCACCGTCCCCGCCTTGACCGTTTCACCCTCCGGCACCACAATTTTCAACAACGTGCCGGCAGCCGGACTGGGTATTTCCGAATCGACTTTATCCGTGTTGACTTCCAGCAGCGATTCGTACTCCTCAACGGTTTCGCCTTCTTGCTTCAACCAGCGGGTGACGGTGCCTTCTACCACCGATTCACCTAACTGGGGCATGATCACTTTGGTAGCCATAACTCCTCCTCACACACTTAAAAGGCCGCCAGTTCGCGGATGGCTTGCAGAATCTTCTGCGGATTTGGCATGAACCACTCCTGCATCGGGTGGCTAAACGGAACTGCCGGCACATCCGGGCCGCACAAGCGGCGTACCGGTGCATCCAGATCGGTGAAAGCCCCTTCCGCAATGGTTGCGGCAACCTCCGCCCCGTATCCGCCGCTCAGGTTATCCTCGTGGACGATCAACGCCTTGCCGGTTTTGCGCACGGATTCTAAAATCGTCTCGCGGTCAACCGGGTAAAGGGTGCGTAAATCAACCACCTCCACATCAATGCCTTCTTCGGCGGCTTTTTGAGCAGCCTGCAAGGCGTAGTAGTGCATCATACCGTAGGCAAACAGACTCAGGTCACTGCCCTGCCGGCTGATCTTTGCCGGACCAATCGGCACCAGAATCTCCTCGTCCTGCGGTACATCGCCGCGAATCAGGCGGTAACCTTTTTTGGGTTCCAGGTAGATGACCGGGTTCGGGTCACGCACGGCTGATTTGAGCAAGCCTTTGGCATCATACGGGTTGGAAGGAATGACCACCTTCAAGCCCGGCACGTGCGCAAAAAAAGCCTCCACGCTTTGCGAGTGGTACAAACCGCCGCCGATTCCGCCGCCGTAGGGAGCGCGGATGACCATGGGTACCGTCCATTCACCATTCGAGCGATAGCACATTTTGGCGGCTTCGCTGACAATTTGGTTGAATGCCGGGTAAATGAAATCGGCGAACTGAATCTCACAAATTGGGCGCATCCCATACAGCGCTGCACCAATCCCAACCCCCACAATGGAGAGTTCTGCCAGCGGCGAGTCAATCACCCGTTCTTCACCATACTTTTCAAACAGACCGACAGTGGCTCGAAAGACGCCCCCGCGCTTACCCACATCCTCACCCACAATAAACACCCGCTCATCGCGCGCCAGTTCCTCATCCATCGCCTGTCGAATGGCCTCTACGAGAGTTATTTCAGTCATGGGGCACCTCCTCGGCATAGACCGGATAAGCCGCCTCCTCGGGCGCGGGGTATGCTGCCTGTTCGGCGTACTGGACGGCCTCATCCACAATCTTTTTCGCCCGGCTTTCCATCTCTTCCAGAACAGCCGCTGTCAGTAATCCGTCTTTTTCCAGCGTACGCCGGTTGACCAGCAATGGATCCCGTTTTTTATGCTCCTCAACCTCTTCCCGCGAGCGGTAAGTACGGTCGTCATCATCCGAGGAATGGGGCGTGATGCGGTACATTTTGGCTTCAATCAAAGTGGGTCCTTTTCCACTGCGCGCCAGTTCAACCGCTTCTGCAAAGGTCTGATGCACGGCAAACACATCACTTCCGTCCACGGCCACACCCCGCAGACCCAAACCACAGGCGCGATCAGCCGCGCTGGGCACTGCCATTTGTTTCTCTACCGGCACCGAAATGGCATACTGATTGTTTTCCACCAGAAAGATGACCGGCAGCTGATGCACCGCCGCCCAGTTGACCGCCTCGTACCACTCACCCTGGGAGGTTGAACCTTCGCCCAGACTGGTCAGCACCACTTTATCTTCGCGGCGCATCTTTATCGCCAGCCCAATCCCTGCCGCGTGGGAGCATTGGGTGGCCACCACCGCCGAGTGACTGACCACATTGGCGCGCCTCAGACTCCAGTGGCTGGGCATCTGCCGACCACCGGAACTGGGCTCTTCACGCTTGCCCATCAGGCTCATCATGAATTCACGCGGTTCGTAACCCAAACACAGCATCAATGCCAGATCGCGGTAGTAGGGGGCCACCCAGTCATACCCTTTGCGCAGGGCATAGGCAGCCCCCACCTGAGCCGCCTCCTGCCCAATACCTGAAATGTGAAAGGCAATTTTGCCCTGCCGATGCAGCACCCAGGCGCGTTCATCCAACCGGCGGGCCAGAAGCATCATCCAGTACATCTCTAAACGAGTTTCGTCACTCAAATTCATGCGGATCATCCTCCTTTGGCAAAATAAAACGGACGGGGAGAATACGCTGATTTCTCTTTACACCCGCCCGTTACAACCCATTTCACGGCGACCTCCACTCAGGATACCGCCTTAAGCAAGCCCATCACTTCCAGCATTTCTTGATTGGAGGAAAACTTGAAGTCCTCCACTCCCAATTCCTGCATTTTCGCTTGTTCGGCGGCTTCCAGCAATTTGAGCGCCTCGCGGGTGACCACCGGATGCGGCAGGCGGCTGAGAGCCTTGTGGACGTTTGGCAATACATCCGGCGCAGCCGGCGGCAATTCGGCTAAATACTGTAACATCGCTCGCGCCCCATTGACACCATCTTTTCGTGCTACCCCCACCAGCCCGCTGGAAGCCTTGCGTGACCATCCCGCCACAAAAACACCTTCGATGGGTTCGTCTTTTTCACTATCGTAGGCTTCATAGGATTCGCCTTCGATCGGAAAGCGCGGATTTGGATTTTTATCGAAAGCAAAGTTATGCACCGGCAACCCCAAATTTTCATCCACCCGGTCGCCAATTGCAAAGATGACTGTGTCCACATCAAACACATGATACTGCCCCAAACCACGCGCTTTGACTTCCCCACCTTCCAGCACCAATCGGTTGTCCTCAACTTCCAGTCCGCCTACCCGCCCGCTGCCGTCATCCAAAATGCGGCGCGGAGAAGAAAGAAAACGAATCCAGAACAGCGTGTGGCTTTGCATCCACACCCCGCGGGCAGCGGCAGAGTGAATGAACTCCCTGGCCACTTCGGGATGCTGTCCAATAGCGCGCATGTCTTTGGCCACCCGTTCAATTTCACGGTCGAAAGCCGCCAGATCCAGGTTGGCAACCACTGCTTCCAGCTCTTTGCGGTCGAATTTGATCTCTGCCGGTCCTCGCCGGGCAAAAGCAACCACTTCATCCACCTTGCGTACCGAAATCAAGTAACGGGCAATGTCCATCATCACATTGCCCACCCCGATGATCGCCACCCGCCTGCCAATTTCCAACTCCTGCTGGCTGAACGGCGGCAGTTTATTGTAATGATAAACCACATCCTTGGCGTGATAAACCCCGCGCAAATGCTCACCCGGCAGACCCAGCCACTTCGTCCCCTGCGCGCCGGCTGCCACCAGAATCGCCTGAAAACCTAAGCGGCGCAAATCCTCCAGAGTCAAATCTCCCTGTTGACCAATTTGCACGTTGCCAAAATACTCAACATTGGGCAATTCTAAAATTTGCCGGAATTGAGCGCGCAGACCGGTTTTCATTTTGATTTTATCGGGGTAAATGCCGTATTCTGCCAGCCCGCCGGGTTTAATATCCCGGTTGAACAGCACCACATGAACACCCTGACTTGCCAATTCGCGAGCGGCAAATAATCCCGCCGGTCCTGCACCCACAATTGCCACAATGTGGCGGTCAGATTGAGCCATGAAATCGCACCCCGGTGTAGAAAGATGACGAGCCAAATTAATTATACCCCTTTTTATCCGCTTCTTTTTCACGCCTGTGCTATAGTGGTATACAAGGTGATTCGATGGAAACAAATTCCCCCCATTCCACCCAACCCTCTGCTCCTCGGCGGCAAATCCTCCACCCTCATCAGTTGCTGCCTTCTTTCTGGACCATTACCGGTATTCTCTCGCTGATCGTAAACGCCATCCTGATTGCTGTGTTGATCGGTGTGGGCAGCCAGCTTTTTACCCTTAAGCGCATGCTTTCCGAACAATTGATCGAAGGGTTGTATCAAAATTTTGTCCGAATGGATGAAGCCCACATCCGCACCGTCATCCCGGTGCGCGATCAAAAAGTGCGTGCCAACTTCACCCTGCACATCAAAACCCCAACAACCGTCACACTCGCCGAGGATACCCTGCTCCCCAATGCGCAGGTACTGCGCCTGAATACCGGTGGTTTGACCATCTACAATGCCCCGGCAGACATCGTCCTCAAAGCCGGTACCGACCTGCCCATCTTTTTGGATCTGGAAGTGCCGGTAGATCAGGAAATCCCCGTCAATCTGGATGTGAATGTGGACATCCCGCTGCGGGAAACCGACTTGCACGAGCCCTTTACCGGTTTGCAAGAAGTTATACTGCCCTATCGGGAATTCTTGAACCAGACTCCCAATTCGTGGTCGGAAGCAGTGTGTGGAAAACCGCCCCTGCCGCTTTGTCTGTGGTTATTTGGAGAATAATCGAGCATTCATTCCATGGCTGATGACATCTTGCGCGCACAACTCCCCAACGGTCTAACCGTACAATTGAAAGAAATTCATACTGCCCCGCTGATCAGTCATTGGGTTTGGTATCGGGTTGGCTCGCGGTATGAATTAACCGGCAAACGCGGCATTTCACACTGGGTGGAGCATATGCAATTCAAAGGCACCCCCCGTTTCCCGCCTGGTGTTCCGGATAAAGCCATTGCCCGAACCGGCGGCACATGGAATGCCTTTACCCACATGGATTGGACGACGTACTTTGAGACTCTCCCAGCCGATCACCTGTCCCTGGCGTTGGAGATCGAATCCGACCGGATGGTGAACAGCCTGTTCGACCCCAGAGAGGTAGAAGCGGAGCGGACGGTCATCCTCTCGGAACTGGCCGGCAATTTGAATGAACCCCTTTTTTTGCTCAGCGACGCGGTGCAGAAAGCCTCCTTTGAACAGCATCCCTACCGTTACGAGGTGATCGGCACCCCCGAAGACCTGCAAAACATCCGGCGCGATGATTTGTTCGAGTATTACCGGCGCTACTACCACCCCGCTAACGCCCTGGTGGCTATCGCCGGTGATTTTGACGCCCACCAGACCCTTCGTCAAATCGAAGACTGGTACGGAAGCATCCCTCCCGGCAAGCCGGCCGAAAACCCAACCACGCCCGAACCTCCCCTCCCGGAGGAGCGTCACCTCGCCGTCAGCGGCCCCGGTGAGACGGTCTACATGCAAATCGCCTATCGCTCGCCAGCCGCCGCCGACCCCGACTTTTTTTCCATGACAGTGCTGGATTCGCTGCTGGCCGGTCCTACCAGCCTGAACATGTTTGGTGGCGGCGGTATTTCCAACAAAACCAGTCGTTTATACCGTGCGCTGGTGGAAAAGGAACTGGCTGTCGGCGTTTCGGGGGGAATGCAGGCCACCTGCGATCCTTTTCTGTATGACCTCACCATCACACTGCGGCCCGACCGCAACCCGGATGAAGTTTTGGCGGTGGTTGATGACGAGATCAAACGCTTGCAGGATTCTCTGGTCAGCGAGCAGGAAATTCAGCGCGCCATCAAACAGGCCCGGGCCATGTTTGCCTACGGCAGCGAAAATATCACCAATCAGGCATTCTGGCTGGGCTTTGCCGAAATGTTTGCAGCCTACAACTGGTTCAGCGGCTATTTGTCTCGTCTTGCCGAAGTCACCCCCGCAGATGTTCTGAGGGCTGCCCAGCGCTGGCTGCTCTCCCATCAACGGGTGGTGGGTGTCTTTTATCCCCTCAACGGAGGGTCAGGCGGATGAATTGGCGCAATTCACAATCTTTCCACGCGCTGCCGGGCGCCGATGACATCCAGCGGGTTGAACTGGAAAACGGCATCACGCTCTTGATGCGCCGCAATCCATTCAGCCCTTCGGTGGTGCTGAGCGGTTACCTGCCGGCTGGCAGTCAGTACGATCCCCCGGAAAAACTGGGACTGGCCTACCTGACAGCACTGGGGCTGACACGCGGCACCCAGCGCAGAAATTTTCAACAAATTTTCGAGACACTCGAAACAGCCGGAGCCAGTTTAGGATTTGCCGGCAGCGTTCACACGGTCAGTTTTGGCGGGCGCTCCTTGGTGGAAGATTTGCCCATCCTGCTTGAACTTCTCGCCGAGGTTCTCATCCAACCCGTCTTCCCGTCCGATCAGGTCGAGCGTCTGCGCGTTCAGCACCTGACCGCCCTGGCGATTCGCGCCCAGGACACCGCCGAGATGGCCTCGCTGGTCTTCGACGAAATTCTTTTCGATAATCACCCATACGGCAAACCGGAGGACGGTTACCCGCAAAGCATTCAAAACATTCAACGGGAAGATTTGCTCGATTTTCACCAAAAATACTACTCACCTGCCGGCATGGTATTGGCAGTGGTGGGCGGAATTGAACCGGCACAGGTACTGGATTGGGTCAATCAACATCTTGGCTCGTGGCAAAATCAAACCACCCCTCCTGCTGTCCTTTATCCACCTTTGAGACCGCTCGATGAAGACATTCGCCGACATATCTCCATAGACGGTAAAAGCCAGTGCGATCTGGTGGTAGGTACTTTTGGCCCACGCCGCACGGACGCGGATTTTTTCCCGGCGATCATTGGCAATAACATCCTCGGCCAGTTGGGAATGATGGGACGGATTGGAGAAGTCATCCGTGAGCAGTACGGGCTGGCTTATTACGCCGCCGCAAATCTGGTGGCTTCCACCGCCGCCGGCTCGTGGGAGGTTTCCGCCGGGGTTGACCCGCAAAACTTGCAGCGAGTCATTGACCTGATTCGCGATGAAATTGCCTGCTTCACCCACGAACCCGTCAGCGAGGAAGAACTGAGCAACAGCAAAGCCAATCTGATCGGACGTCTGCCGCTGGCATTGGAATCGAACTCCGGCGTAGCCGGCGCTCTACTGAATATTGAACGCTACGGACTGGGATTGGATTATTACCGCCGCTATCCTTCGATGATCGAAAAGGTCAGCCGTGAGGATGTACTGGAAACCGCCCGGCGCTACCTGAAGAACAGCGGCATGGTCATCGTCAGCGCCGGCCCGGATGGGAGCAACGAACCATGATTGTGCGTACCGGCGTTGACCTGGTTGAAATCGAGCGGTTGAATTCGGTCAAGCCATCCATTCGCGAACGTTTTTTGAAGAGAGTATTCACTCCGGCGGAACTGGCCGAATCGGGAAATCAAACTGAATATCTTGGCGGCAGGTTTGCCGTCAAAGAGGCGGTTTCCAAAGCTCTCGGCACGGGCATCGGTTTTGTCCGCTGGCAGGATATTGAATGTCTGGACGGCCAGCGCGGCGAACCCGTTCTTTACTTGCACGGAAATGCTGCTAAAATTGCTAAGTACCTCGGCTTGGAGCAGTGGTCGGTCAGCATCAGTCACACCCGCACCCATGCCGTTGCCATTGCGGTGGCTTTGGGAAACAGCCCTGAACGCCCTTTTCCCGAACGGGAGCAGGAACCCGATGCCGGTTTGGAATGAACATCCTTGCCGTTAGTGATATTGAACTGGGATTTATTTACAACGTTCAAATTGGACAGCGTTTCAAGAACGTTGATTTTGTCATCAGTTGCGGTGACCTGCCGTATTACTATCTGGAATTCATCATCAGCGTTCTGGACCGGCCGCTCTACTACGTGCGCGGCAATCACACCAGCAAAGTCGAAATCACCACCGCCGGGGAGCGGAGTTCTCCTTGGGGGGCAATTGATTTACACCGCCGGGCCGTCCGTTCCCCCCAGGGAGTTTTGCTGGCCGGCATTGAGGGAAGCCTGCGTTACAATTACGGCCCGCATCAATACACTCAGGCCGAGATGTGGTGGATGGTGCTGGGACTAGCCCCGGCGCTGATGCTGAACAAACTCCGGTTTGGGCGGTATCTGGACATTTTCGTAACCCATGCGCCGCCGTGGGGTATTCATGATATGGATGACCTGCCTCACCGTGGGATTAAAGCCTTCAACTGGCTGATTCAGGTGTTTAAACCCACCTACCACCTGCATGGACATATCCACGTCTATCGCAATGATACCGAGATAGAAACCAAAGTCGGCAGTACAACCGTCATCAATTGCTACGGCTATCGCGAAATTCAATTCAATTTTCAAGAAGTTGATCAGATACTACCCAAGGTACAAACCAGCTTTGGGCGGAGAATCAAAAATGAGTGATTCCATCCATTCCTCTTTTTTTGAAAAAATTGCCCGCGAGGACTTTGAGCAGGCTCTTCGTAAGGGTTTTTGGCGTTCGGTATTGGGCTGGTTCAACAAATCCAGTAATCAATTGCTGGCTTTTGACGAAATACGCAAATACCTTCCCGTGCACGGACAATACGATGTGGGTGTGCGCCAGATCCCGATTGACAAAATTGTTGGCAGCGTGGGGCGTTACAACGACTTTGACCGCGCATTTCTTCCCCGCCACCGCCATATCCGCTCTCGTTGGATAAGCATTGACCTGGCTAAGCTGAGAGACATCGAATTACCCCCCATTGAGGTGTATAAAATTGGTGAAGTGTATTTTGTCAAAGACGGGAATCACCGCGTTTCGGTTGCCCGGGAAAAAGGGCAAAAGTACATTGATGCCTACATCACCGAAATTGTCACCGACATCCCAATTGACGAAAATACCGACATCAACTGGCTGGTTCGGATGCACGAGAAATCGGAGTTCTACGAAAAAACCCGTTTACACGAATTACGACCAGAAGCCAACATTGAATTGACCCTGCCGGGAATGTACCCAAAATTATTGGAGCATATTCAAGTACACCGATGGTATATGGGGGAAAAACGAGGCGCCGAGGTACCATTCGAGGAGGCTGTTGCTTCCTGGTATGATGAAGTGTATTCCCCATTAGTCAAGGTGATTCAGGAATTGGGAATTTGCCGGGAGTTTCCAGGTCGTACATCAGCCGATTTATACCTCTGGATTATCGAACATCTTTATTACCTGCGGGAAGAATTCCGTCAGGAAATCAAACTGGAAGATGCCGCACGAAGTTTTGCAGAGGGATACTCACCCAATCCGGTGCGGAAATTAATCAACCTCTTTCGTAAGTTGACTCGCCTTGTGGCTGAGGGCTTGGAGGATGCCTCTGAATTGGAATTGGGCATCCTCCCCGAAGAGATGATGGTGAATGTAGATGAAACAAAACAAGAAGAGAAAACCAATCATCCGGAGAGTGAGGACAAGGATTTAACCGATTGATCCTGCACACCCAGCCAGAAATGATTGGGTAAGATGCGCCGATTCGTTTTGATAACGATCCCATTGCGTTGAATGGTATCCTCGCTGACCATACTGGGGTGAACGAAACAAACATCCGGTCGGACGCCGTATTTTTTTTCATAATAATCAGCGGCGCGTTTAATTTTGGCAATCAAATCGGTTTTTTGATCATTATCGAACCATAACATGCCGATATTCATGATTGAGACCTCCGCAAATTAGATCGAATCCGGAAGGTAAAAATGATGCTCGCGGTTGCTTATTCGCACGCAAAATTCTTTACCTCGAATAAAAGAATTGCTTTTTATCGCCGTAAGGTTTGAGATAGAGGAAGCCAGGCTTTCATCCCGCATTTTCCCAATGATTCGTGTCTTGAATTTTTCTACCCATGTTTTCTGTTCCGCAGCAGTACGACTATCCATAATAACGATTGGCCAAACTTCAAAATAAGGACCTTCTTCAAGTAACCATTCAAAATTCAGGCGCACATCAAAATCCATGTACGGCAAAGTGTCAAAACCATCCACCACCAACAAACGGCATTCACCAATGTTCCTGCCATGCTGACGGCTTTCAACCCGGTCAGCTTCATCCAAAATCGCTCGCCCTGCTGGATGGTCGTAATTGTTTGTGAAGTGGGAAAAATAATTACGAAATCGGTCAAACTCATATTTCCACTGCGTGATCCGCGCACTGATTAATGAAAATTGAATTTCATAAGGCGGATTGGCAAGGATCAGGGAGTAAATCAAGGTCTTCAATAAGCGCAACTTGCCTGAATCGTGATCGGCAACGATCAGAATAGAACCCGGCCGCGGATCCATCAAATCGAAGAACAGGGGGTTTTCTCCTTGATCAACACCCAGAAAACCAGTACGCAAAGGAAATGGCAATAATGTGTTCAGGTAGGTGCGAAGATTGTATTCAGGAACTTTCCTCAGGTATGTGTCAGGGTCATTTTGAATAGATTTTTGAAGATTCGGATGATCTTCAAAATTTATATTCTTTACCGGGATGTCCACCACAGGGAGGCTAATCATGACAAACTCCTTGATTGGCTTTTTGATATTATAGAACATATGTACTATTTTGTCAATAACCCAAAAAATTTTTCAATTGGTGGTATTTTTTTCCATTTTGCGGTATCCTTAACACACCAATCCATTATGAAATTTGTAATATCATCTAACTGACGAGGAGGTTGCGGTGATTAAAGAAACTGTCAAAGATGCCGAAAATCGCATGAAAGGCGCAATCCAATCCCTGGAAGAAGACCTTGCAGGCATCCGCACCGGTCGGGCAACCCCTGCCCTGATTGAAAAACTCCCGGTTGAATATTACGGCGTTCCGACACCCCTCATGCAACTGGCTACAATCAGCGTCCCAGATGCCCGCACCTTGTTGATTAAACCTTTCGACGCAACCGGTCTCAAAGCCATCGAACGCGCCATCATCACCTCCAATCTTGGTCTGACCCCAAACAATGATGGGAAAACCCTCCGGTTAAACCTTCCCCCATTGACCGAAGAACGCCGCCGCGATCTTGTCAAACTGGTCAATCAGCGCCTGGAAGAGGCCAAGGTAGCCATTCGCAATGTCCGCCGAGATATTCTCAAAGACCTGCGCGACTTTGAAAAAGAAAAACTCATATCCGAAGATGAATTAAAAAAAGCCGAGGACGAATTGCAAAAATTGACCGACAAAATGATCAATGAAATTGACCGAATCGGAGAGATTAAACAAAAAGAGATCATGGAGTTTTAATCCACCCTATGAACGAATCAGAGGCAATTGCCTCTCCTGCTTTGACCAAAATCCCCATTCATGTGGCCATCATCATGGATGGCAACGGACGCTGGGCCGCAGCGCGTGGTTTACCACGCCTGGCCGGACACCGCGCCGGAACCGAGAACCTGCGCACCATCATCCGTGCCTGCGTTGAATTTAATGTAAAGATACTGACCATTTACGCATTTTCAACAGAAAATTGGGGCAGGCCAGCCGATGAAGTCGAAGGATTAATGATGATTCTCGAAGATGTAATTGACCGGGAATTAGAGGAACTGCATCGTGAGGGTGTTCAACTCCACCACATCGGTCATCTGGATCGGCTGCCTGAACGGCTGCAAGAAAAGGTCAAACGCGCTGTTGAACTCACCAAAGACAATGATCGCCTCATTCTCAACATTGCCTGGAATTACGGCGGCCGGGATGAAATTGTGTGTGCCATTCGTTCCATTGTCAAGGACGGAATACCTCCGGAAGAGATTAATGACGAACTGGTCAGCCGCTATTTGTTTACTGCCGGTATTCCAGACCCCGATTTGATCATCCGAACATCCGGCGAAATGCGCATTTCCAACTTTTTAATCTGGCAGTCCGCTTATGCAGAATGGTACATCACCCAAACCCTCTGGCCTGACTTCAACCGCGAAGAGTTTTACAAAGCGCTACAAGAGTATAGCCAGCGGGAAAGACGATTTGGAAAACTCTCCGATCAGGTCTGCTGCTGAGAGCGGCGGCATAACCCTGCGCAGCCGCCTGCTGGTTGCCATCGTTCTCATTCTGGTCGGGGTTTCCTTCGTCCTGTGGGGAGGATTAGCCTACACCGCATTCATTGGTCTTCTGCTTGCCATAGCCGCCTGGGAATACTGGCGGCTTTTTACTCGCGGGGGCTATTTTCCATCAGCCGTTCTGGTCATTGGCGGCACATTAAGCCTGACCTTTTCCCGTTATTACTGGGGTTTTCAATATAGTGATTTACTGCTGGCTGTATTGATTCTATCCAGCATGGCGGCTCACATTATTACCTGCCAGCATGGCTGCACCACGGCAGGTATGGATTTCACCATCACCCTCACCGGCATTCTCTACATTGGCTGGATGGGTTCTTATCTCATCTCTCTGCGGTTTTTACCGGATGGGCTCTGGTGGCTCATGCTCACCATTCCTACTATTGCAGTGGGTGATGCCGGCGCATTTTTCATCGGACGCACGTTTGGCAAAACCCCGCTTGCACCCCACATCAGCCCTAATAAAACCAGAGAAGGGTATTTTGGCGGCTTGCTATTTTCCATTGCCGGCGGCTTGCTGTTTGCCCTTCTGTGGGGGTTGCGTTCCCCGCTGATCACTCCATTGCATGGCCTGCTTTTAGGGCTGGTGCTGGGATTACTCAGCCCGCTGGGAGATTTAGGTGAAAGCATGCTCAAGCGCCAGTTCAACATCAAGGATTCGGGACGACTGCTGGCTGCTCACGGTGGAGTACTGGATCGTATTGACTCATGGCTGTGGGGGGCAGCCATTGGTTATTACCTGATTCTCTGGCTCTGGTAAGCAAATTACCCCCATCTCAAATCTCAATTCCCAAGAGGAGGAACAGCCCGATGATTGACTCCAAGCCCACCCGAAACCTTGCCCTCGAACTGGTGCGCGTTACGGAAGCAGCCGCGTTGGCTGCCGGCCGTTATGTGGGCAGAGGGGACAAAGTCGCAGCCGATCGTGCCGCAGTGGATGCCATGCGTTTGGTGCTCAACACCATTCAGATGGACGGTGTGATTGTCATTGGCGAAGGTGAAAAAGACGAAGCACCGATGCTTTACAACGGGGAGCGCCTGGGAACGGGCGAGCCCCCTCAGGTGGATATTGCCGTTGACCCCATTGATGGTACCCGCCCAACGGCTTACGGTTTACCCAATGCCATTGCTACGGTGGCACTGGCTCCGCGCGGCACCATGTTCAACCCCGGTCCCATTGTTTATATGGATAAGATTGCCGTTGGACCTGAAGCCCGCGATGCAATAGACATCGAAGCGCCTGTTGAAGACAATTTGCGCAAAATTGCCAAAGCCAAAGGCGGTAATGTCGAAGACCTGACCTGTGTCATCCTTGACCGCCCCCGTCACGAAGAATTGATTAAACGGGTTAGAAAGGTCGGCGCGCGGATTATCTTAATTCCGGATGGGGATGTGGCCGGCGCGCTGATGGCTTCATTACCGGAAACCGGCATTGATGTGTTGTTGGGTATTGGCGGAACACCGGAGGGGGTGTTGGCGGCTTGCGCATTGCGCTGCACCGGCGGAATGATTCAGGGAAAACTGCATCCTCGCAATGAAGAAGAGCGGCGCAAGGGTGAGGCATTGGGGTTCGATTTTAACCGCGTTCTGACCATTGATGATCTGGTCTCCTCCGAAGATGTGTTCTTTGCGGCTACCGGCATCACCAACGGCGAACTTCTCAAAGGGGTAGATTATTACCCCGGCGGTGCCACCACCGATAGCATTGTGCTGCGCGGTTTAACCGGCACCAGCCGGCGCATCATCTCCACCCACCGCCTGACCAAACTCTCTAAAATCAGCGCAATTCACTACTGATGAAATAACTTACTCAATGAGAAACCGCCCCGTTTTGACGGACAAAAACGGGGCGGTTTTGTTGAAGCGGCCGAACTTTCCAACTCGCTTGAGAATTACGAGGGGTCAGACCAAATTACTTGATTTCGTAACTCAGGTTGGCATCCGCCTGAATGACCAGCTGGCCGGCGGCAATCGGCACACTGGCTGAAGCCGCCATTCCGCCTTTGGCCTCATAAACCGGCATGGGGCCGCCGCTGGAATAGACATTGATGCTTTGCAGCGTTCCAAGGGTTACCCCCGCAAGGCCGGCAATTTCATTGGCTTTGGCTTTCGCATCTTCCACTGCCAGCCGGCGGGCTTCTGCTTCGGCCGCAGCACGATCGGCAATATCAAAACTGATGCCATTGATCGTGTTTGCGCCGCCTTCTACCACGGCGTTCAAAATCTCACCCAGTTTTTGCAGTTCACGCACCTTAACGAATACCGTATTCTCAACCACATAACTGATCTTGCTGGGTGTGCCGTCCGGGTTATATTCCTGCATCGGATAAACGTTGAAAGCCGTCGTCTGAATATCCTCTGCGGCTATGCCCTGTTGTTTGAGCGTATCGGCAATTGTCTGCGCCTGGCGGTTGTTCTGCCCCAAGGCGGTGGCCACATCATCGGCCTGACTGCGCACGCCAATATAGATATAGGCAATATCGGGGACAACATACACCTTGCCGGTGCCGGTCACATTAATCTGCCGCACGGGTTGATTGGCGGCCGGCGCTGTTCCGGCACAGGCGGCCAGCAAACTGGCGGCCAGCACAACAATAATGAGCAAAGTCCAACGCGTTTTCATGGTTCCTCCTTATTGAACCTGATAATAAATTTGTTCCATTTTCCAAGACGCTGCTTCTCCAAAAAAGTTCCCCAAAACAAAAGCGGGAGAGGGTGATCATCCATCCTCCCCCGCTTTCACTGCTTTTTTACCCGCCCTCAGGGAAGCAACCGCAGAGTAAGTACCCCAATGGGCTGCTCCACCCTTAATCGGATTTGGGCATTTTGGGCATCAGCGCCGGGCGAGTACAGATACTCACCGTCTGAGCGGAACTCACCGGCGGGGATGTTCCGCGCGGTGATGGCCGTATCTGCGCGAATTTCCACCAGCGCCCCGCGCGGAACTTCAATGGTCAGGCTGCCAATCGGATTGCTGATCACGCCCTCGAAAGCATCCTCGGCGGAAAGTCGAACGGTCAACTGCCCTACTGCCACCGAAGCGTTCAACCGCTCCAGGTCCAAACCCTTCAAGTCCAGCACCTGATCGCCGGCACCGGTGTTGGTTTCCAGGGTGATCGGCACCTCTCCGGTTAGTTTGATCTGCCAGTTCGGGGATTGAAAGCTGCCCGCCCACGGCAGATAAACTACCCCCGAACTACCCAGCGAATAACTTCCCAGGCCATTTTGAACCACATAGCGGTCATCCAATTCCTGTTGACGCGCCAGTACCACCTGTCCCTCGGCCAGCAAATTGGGGCCGGCTGTGCCTTGCACCATCAAACCGCCAGCCGGGTTGGAAAGGCGCACAATTGCGCGATTCGCATTCTGGAGAGGTTGCGAGATGGTGACCACTTCGCCACCCATCCAGCCCTGATTTCCCGCCGCCAGCCAGAATACTCCACCCACCACCAGAACAGTGACCAATACGGCTGTCAGTGTCACCCAGCGCGAGCTGCCGCGCAGGATGATGTCCAAACCGATGGCAATCAAGAACAACGGCCACAGGCGCAGCAGCATATTCAGCGCGTTACCGGGCAGGTAACCAAAATTGCTCAATAAAAACACCGTCCCCAGCCCGATGGAGAAAATACCCCACACCCAGCCTTCCCCCCGTAAAATATGATCAATCCCGCCAATCAGAAAAATCAACGGCCACAGGCGCAGCAAAGTCCCCCACACATCCCCCGGCAGAGCGCCCAAGGTATTCAACAACAGAATCACACCAACGATGATCAACATCAATGGCCATAAAATACTGCGTCGGTTGTGAACCGGTTTGTACTCGCTCATGATCTCCTCCTCACCCGCGTCGCAGCGCGCGCACAAACAACACAATTCCCGCCAGAATCATCAACGCGGGAATAGCATAAGCCGCCCACTCCAGGCTGACGCCCATGACAACCAGCGAAATGACGGTCATCACTCCCGCCGGCCAGATCGCCCATTCCATGCGTTCTCCTCCCGGTCCCGGCAGCAGGTAAACCACCCCAAACGTGGCCGCCAGCCCCAACAGAAAAATCCAGGCAATTGCATCGCCAAAAACCGGCTCCAGCAGCAACATGACCACCAGACTGGCCATCACCCCCGCCGGGATGATCGCCCACCAGAAGCTGCGGTTAAGGATGTAGACCACAATGAAACTCAGCCCAATTCCGCCCAGCACAATTGCGCCGCCGACCTGATCGGTGAAGGCGGGAGCAAGCCGGCTCAAACCAATCAGCGCCCCAATCCCCAGCAGGGTAAAACCGGGAATGGCCGCCCACCACTGTTTGCGATCATTGGCCAGCACTGCCAGAAAAGCAACCCCGCCAAGCAGGAATAAAAACGACCAGAGCAAAGCGCTCAATTCAACCTGAAAAACGGCATCCAGCAGGGCAATTACTCCCATGAGGATTAACCCCCCACCCGCCACAATACGCCAATTCCATCTGGACATGACTTCTCTCCTTGTTTATTTACATGCTTATCGAATTTTTATTCGCCGGTTATCTCGATTGAACCCAGCCCTGCTTCTACTTTGATTTCCACCCGGCGTTCCGCCAGCTCATAGCCGGGAGTTTCATAGATCGTACCGTTGTATGGGAAGCGCTGAGGGTCAATTTTGCTGCCAACCAGTCCGCTCTCCATCTCAATTCGTCCGGCTACGCCTTCCGGCACGCGCAAGACCACCGAGGCAGCCCCGGCACGTACAATCACACCACAAAACGGTGATTGAGCCGGCAAGGTGATTTCACTGGAACTTGCTCCGGTCTCCAGCACGACCCGCTTCACCATCAAATCGCGCAGGTTGATGCGGTTTTCACCCGCTCCGGTGTGAAAAGTCAGATTCAGCGGCACCTCATGGGTGAGTTTTACATCCCAGCGCAGCCCCTCTTCTCCCGCCCACGGAATATCCAAAGGGGTCAACACGGGGTCTGCTTTCAAGGTAACCCGCAGCAGCGTCCCTTCTTGTTGGAGCGAATGACGCACACCCCCCACAAACGATCCTTCCAGCAGTTGAGCGGGGGCAGCCCCGCCGTTGACCAACAACCGCCCGGCGCCGTGGTTGAACTCGATGCTGGCTTCGGTGGCGGTTTGCAACGGTATGGCAAGATTTTCCACCTCCAGGTTTTGTTTGCCAGCCAGGCGAGGACGGAATAAAATCCACGCTCCCAGCAAAATCAAAACCAAAGGCCAGAAATAGGTCCAAACGCTCCATGCCAGTACACCCAGCGTCTGAAGCAGGAACAACGTTCCCAGCAAGATGAGGGCGAGACCCCAAAATAAACGATTACTGCGCATTTTTTCTCTCCAGGATTATCGAAAGCGAAAACTCGCCAGCAGAAGGCTGGCGTTGGATAACCACTCTGACGGATACCACGGATGATTCACCATCCATACCAGCAAAGGCAGAAGGTAAGCCGCTGTTACCAGCAGAATGCAACCGGTTAACACTCCGCGAATTTGCTGCAAAGTAAATTCCCATCCACTGCCGGCCAATTTATCCACGCCAATCGTCAGGCCAACCAGCGCCAAAATGAAGGCCGCCGCCAGCATAACACTTTGCCAGATATCCGCCTCAAAGCGAATGACCATGATGACGCTGAAAAAAGCCATGGAAAGGGTCAACAGCGCCACAAAAGTTCGGGCGGGCATTAAACTGACACAGGAACGCAGCAGATAAATGGCAGCTAAAGTGACCAGACCGCCCAGCAACATCCCATTCAACACTCCCACATTGTTCTGAATAACCCATGTCAACCAGCCAGCAGTCAACCACAGGATTCCTGTCATGCTGATGAATGGAAGCAGCAGGCGTTTCACAGCACACTCCTCCAAACCGTCTCCTTCGGCATGAAATCTTGCCGGAAAAAGAATACCTGTCTCATTAAAGGATACACCTTGTTCACATTTAACATACGCAAGAATCGGAAATTGGTTGCAAACGCCGGAATCAATCGCGCCGCCTTACGGCGGCGCGGTATTTCCCGAAAGTCAGAATGATACCAATGGGACGGTTAATCACCAATCGCTCACAAAGCGAAACCGCCACACAGCCCCATCTTGGGCAACCGTCGTATTGACCGTCATGACCTCGAACCAGGTTTTGCCCGGTTTAAAGGCGACCGGTTTGCCCTCTTGATCCACCAGGGTGAGCAAGTCGTTCTCGGTCAAGCGCTGCCACTTGACCTCAAACATCCTCCCATCGCGGAACAGATAAGCCGGGCCGTTGCCGAGAATGCTCATATCCAGAACTTCCACTTCCGGACGCGGGTCTACTTCATTATGCCTCACCTGGATAATGACCAGATTGTCAGCGGCGATTTGCTGTTGGGTGAGTGCATCGGTCAGCGGAGCATACTCCGGCGCATCACCGTTCGGGTCATTTTTCGTTTCGGAAAAACGCAGGTAGCGTCCGCTGGCAGCATCGTAATCCCAGCGATTGTAGATTGCCGCCGAAAAGCGCACAAACACTTGCTCGGCGGGTTTACCCCCTTCGGGGAGAGTGTAGTTGAAGATCATCCCGTCCAGGTTCGGGCGGCTATTGTCAATCCCGCGGGCTTTGATCAGGTTTTGCAATTCAACGGTATTTGCCGCCAGATAATTCTTGCCGCGCGGGTCAACCCGGCACACTGCCGGGCAGGACGCCCCGCTTTCCAACACCAAACGGCTGCTGAACTCGGAATTCACCAGACGCTGGAAAACCGGCGCGTAGGCGTAACCGAACACGAAGATGGGCTTGTACATGCGAATCAGGTTGACATCCGAATAGCGCGCCGAACGAATCGGCATGACCTGCTCGGCATCCTGTCCATAGAATAAGGCAGCAAAACGAGTCGTGCCGTATTCCGTATAGAACTCATAGACAATATCCGCCAGCGATAGCCCGGATTGCGGCCGGTCTTCACGCGGCAAATTCTGGACTTTGATCAAGATGGGTCGGCGGTTGAGGATTTGCGGATCGTCCACTTTCAAACCGGTGAGGGGGTTTACATCCGTCGGGAAATTGGTCGGGCCGTAACCCTCCAGCGGGTAATCGCGGGTAGGGGTGAGGGTGGGCGCCGGTGTTTCGGTGGCGGTCGGCGCTGGAGTATTGGTGGCGGGCAAAAACGGGGTATCCAGCGCTTTGCGGGTAGCCGTCGCTTCCAGATCAACAGACTGAGTAGGCTGTACGGTTGGTTGAGGGTTGTTGGTCTGGCAGGCAGCCAGCCCCACGAACAAAAACAGCAGTGCAAACACAAATCCGATTTTTTTCATGATGGGAATGTGCCTCCGGGAAGAAATCCAAAGTGGATGATACTTCAAGAAAGGTCTTTTTGTACAGGTTGATTTTCCATGCTGTTATAATGGCAGACATGAACTTTGTCCAACGCATCGGCTCACGGGGACAAATTTACCTGAAAAGCGCTCTGACAGGGGTGGCCCTGGCGGTATTGACCATCTGGCTGGCTTTTACCCCGCCGGGCATTCTCGGCAAGGCCGATGCCATCGGGTATTCCGTCTGCCACCGCATCGAGCTGCGTTCCTTCTGGATCGGTGACCGCCCAACGCCGCTGTGCGCGCGCTGTTCAGGGATGTACCTGGGCATGTTGACCGGTTTCATCTTCCAATGGGTGCAGGGAAAACGCTCAGCGCTGCCGCCGCTGCGCATCAGCATTCCGCTCAGCGTTTTTTTGATCACCTTTGGAGTGGATGGGTTGAATTCTTACCTGCATTTTTTCCCGCAGGCACCTGCCCTTTACACTCCCAGTAATCTGCTGCGGTTGGCCACCGGCAGTGGATTGGGGCTGCTGGTATCGGTTATCTTCCTGCCCCTGTTCCATCAATACTTCTGGACCCAGCCCGATCCGCGCCCCGCACTGGCCAATTACCGGCAGGTCTTTCTGCTCTTGCTGCTGGTTGGGCTGGTTTCAACCGCCATGTACCTGCGAATTCCGGGACTGATTACCGTACTGGCGGTGCTGAGTGCCGCCACTGTCTGGCTGGTGCTGGGCATGTGTTACAGCCTGCTGTGGATGACAATTTTTCATCGTGAAAATTCATTCGACACCTTAAAGAGCGGCTGGGTGATCCTGACAGCCGGCTTCACAACCGCTTTATTGCAGATTGGTGCAGTGGACTGGCTGCGTTATACTATAACTGGAACATGGTCCGGGTTCATTTTCTAATAACCGGGCCGGGGAGACTCACATGCTGGAATTACTGGGTGTATTTACTGCCTTTGGGCTTTCAGCCAGTGCCGGTTTGAATGCCTACATTCCCCTGCTGGTGGTGGCGCTGCTGGCAAAATTCACCGACCTGCTTACCCTGCGCCCGCCGTGGGATGCGCTCGAATCGTGGTGGATTATTGGCTTGCTGGTCCTTCTCTCGCTCATCGAGTTCTTTGCCGATAAAGTCCCCGCTGTTAATCACATCAACGATGGAATTCAAACTTTTGTGCGTCCGACAGCCGGGGCAATTGCCTTTGCTGCCAGCGCCAATGTAATCACCGATGTACATCCGGTTTTATCACTGGGGCTGGGGCTGCTGGTAGCCGGCGGGGTTCACGCCGTCAAAACGCTGGCTGTCCGCCCGGCGGTGACCGCTACCACTGGCGGAGCCGGTAATGTGCCGGTCAGCATCGCCGAGGATGTGGTTTCCACCATTCTGTCAATTCTGGCGGTGGTTGTGCCGGTCGTAATCGCCTGCGTGCTGGTGCTGGTCACCGCCTATATCCTCTGGCGTTGGTACCGCCGCGCAAAACGCCTGAACACCGTTTAGGGGCGGTGTAGAATTGCGCCAGCGGGTCAGGTAACCCGTCAGTAGCATAAAACCAAGCAAGACGGCAATGGCAATCAAGCCGAATGGGCTGTAATAGGTCAATTGACCATCATCGCTCAGGTGGTAGTAAGCGCGCCAGTCCCAGGTCAGGCTGGTGATCAGATCCACAATCACCACATCGGCCGCGCCACCAATAAGCACAAAGGCACGGGCAAACGGGTTTTGCAGGCTGGAATAAAACCACACAGCCGTTACCAGCAAGAAGGTGGCAATCAGAATAAATCCGTAAAGAAAGGGATGATGGTTTTCATCGAAGAGCACCACAAACCAGCCGATAAAGGTAAAGATGCCAAACGCCAGCAATGTCCAATCCCGCCACAAACCCGCCAGCATGGTCTTCACCGGCTGAATCGAGCGGCGCAGCAACATCCCGCTCACAAGCACAACCGGCACCGCCGCCCACAATGACCCTGCCAGGAAAACCCCATCCACCCTCATCCCCCCAAGCCACCAGCCGGTGATCATCGCCCAGAAGAGAAAGGCATATGCCCAGCGTGGAAAACCAAGCATCACCCCCGCCAGCAGACCGATTAACACCAGCCCATAGAAGATCACCATGGGATTAAGCCAGAATGGAAGGGAGGGAAGAAAAACCGGGTAATGGAAGGCGAGACTGAGCAGGCCATACGCCGCAAACGGCAGCGCCGCCAGCCAGCCACTCCAACCGGCAACCGCACTTCTCACTGATTTGTTGCCAGTTAGCATTTGAAATCCCTTTCGCAAACCCGACAAAACCAACCCAAAACTGTGACAATCAGATAATAGCACAGTTTTGGGTTGAGCGTTTCTTCGATATTCTAAATTTCGGGCTGGTTACGAAACAGAAGGTTTTCTGGCCTCAATGACCGCCGAAACCACATAATCCTCAATTTTACTTCCCGGCGACCAGTCCTTGATAAAGGATTTACTCTCATCCTTCGGCTGAATCTGAATTTCCACAAACCCGGCTTGCTGTAAAATGCGTTCCAATTCCTGGATTGTGGCTGCACCGGCTGCGCAGGAGGTGTACAGTGCCATATCTTCCTGAAAGATTGCCGGCAATTCTGCGATGGCCACCACATCCGAAACTGCCAGCCGGCCGCCCGGTTTGAGCACCCGGAAAGCCTCGCGAAAGACCTGCTCCTTATCCGGAGAAAGGTTGATCACACAATTCGAAAGGATCACATCCACGCTGCTGTCCCCCACCGGTAAGTGTTCGATCTCACCAAGCCGGAACTCAACATGGGTATAACCACCCTTTTGTGCATTCTGCCTTGCCCGGCTGATCATTTCGGGCGACATGTCCACCCCAATCACCCGTCCCAGAGGCCCCACCGCCTTCGCTGCCAGGAAACAATCCAACCCGCCGCCGCTGCCCAGATCAAGAACCGTTTCTCCCGATTTTAGCGCAGCAATCGCATGCGGATTGCCACATCCCAGACCGAGATTGGCCCCATCTGGCACATTCAACAGATCTTCTGCTGAATAACCCAACGAGAGAGAAATATCCACCACCCGGCCATCATCAGCGGAACTGCAACATCCACCTGAAGAAGAAGAGCAGCCACATCCACTGCTGCCAGTCGCACCGATTTTCCCGTAATTTTCCCGCACCGCTGTGCGAATAATCTCGTTTCGATTCTCGTCCATTAAGTTCCTCCAATAGTGAGTTTGTACTACTGATTAAAGACGGAAGAAATCTGAAATGGACGCAAACCCAATCTCACGCCTTCTCGCCGCAGTCATTGCATTTTGGTTCGTAAAACATTAACTCGCCGCGGACATCATAAACAAAACGGCAACAATCCTCAAACATCTTTTTCAGCATCTGCCTGCCGCGCTGCACCCGCGACTTTACCGCCGAAAGGGAAATTTGCTGGCTTTGAGCAATCTTTCTTTGCGCAATTCCCTCAATGTCCGACAGGAGGATGGCTTCCCGATATTTTTCAGGCAATTCTTCGATCATCGGCAGCAAACAACAGCTCAATTCTTTCTCGATGTTTTCCTCTACCTCCACGTCCGCAGCAGCCAGCCACTCCGGTAAGGGCTGGGATGTATGTTTTAGCCGGTAATAATCTACAATGGCATTTCGGGTGATCTGATAAATCCAGCCTTGCAGCCGGGTAGCATCCCTTAAGGAGGGCAAATTCGAATAGATGCGCAGAAAGACCTCTTGCAGAATATCCTCGCTGGTCATTCTGTCTTCGACCCGCTTTTGAATGAAATCCAGCAAGCGGCTTTGGTAAGTTTGCCAGATATTTTCAAAAAGGCTGTCAGCGGTGCTGTCCATGTTCAAAGGTGCAAACGAATTGTTTTGATCTCAAACGGGCGAAAGTCGAGCAAAACCTCTCCATCGGTAAAATCGAGCGGCTGGGCATCCTCTTCCAGCAGGTTCGTCTGGCTGACGGCTTGAACCGGCAGTGTCGTTTTCAGCGTGCAGCGGGTGGCTGTGCGCATCCCCTCGTACAGGCGCAGGATCATATCCCTGCTGCCATCTTCAGCCGGTTTGACCGTTTCGATGACAATGTTGGTTTTATCCAGCCTGAACAGGGATACCGGTTCAGTAACCGCAGCACCATCCACTACCAATGGCGGTACATTCAAGTCATAGGCCTCGCGCAGCAAATCACTTTCCGCCAGACTGCCGTTCCAGCAGTACACCGCATAGGTAAAATATTGCAGCCCGCGGTCGGCGTTCATATCCGGCGCCATGGCTGATTTAAGCAAACTCAAATAAATCGTGTTGCCGCGTGCACTCAAACCGTATTTACTGTCGTTCAGCACCGCCGCGCCACGCCCCTCTTCAACCAGCGCACTCCATTTGTGATTGCAAATCTCGAAGCGGTCGGCATCGTACTGGCGCGAGCGGTGATTAGGGCGGCGCAAATGCCCGAATTGAATTTCGCTGATGACCTCATTGGTGTGAATGTTGAACGGGAAGGCCACTTTGAGCAATTTATGGCGCTCCTGCCAGTCCACGCAGGTGACAAAATCCATCCGCCGGCTGGCGCGGCGCAGGGTGACCACCTGTTCAACGGTCGAATGATGCAACCGACGGCGCAGGCGCAGGCGAGCTGCCAGACCGCCTGCGGTGAGTATTTCTATTTCCACCGGTTCATCGGTTGATACGGGCAGCATTTCGGTCATGCTGTCGAGGTCCCAGGCGTCCCATTTGGTCGGCACATCTTTGTAGAGACACAGGCGGTTGGCCGGGCCGGCCAGCACCTCGCGCCCGGTCTCCTTATCCCACAGGCTGATCAGTTCTCCGCGCCGGTTGAAGCGGGCGGTGAGCAGTTCATTTTCCAGCACAAAGCCATCTTTGGTTTCCAATGCCCGTGCAGAGCCGGCATTCTCATTCTCTGGCTGATCAGGAATGGCAGCCCACCCGCAGGGCGGCAGTTCAACCTCAACCTCGCCTTGCGGTGTGGCAAACAGCGCCCGGCGCGGCCAGGAAAGCGAGTTGAAAGCCGCTCTTCCCTTTCCACTGCCCGCCAGCAGTCGAGCCGCCTGTTGAGCCGTTTGACCGGCTGCCGCCAGAATCTCGCCATAGGCGGCTTCGGCTTCCTCGTAAACGCGGGCAATTGAAGAACCGGGAAGAATATCGTGGAACTGGTGGAGCAGCAGGTTGCGCCACTGCTCCGCCAGAGACTGGGGAGTAAAGGCAAACCCTTGCAACACACGGGCCGCACAACTCCACATTTCGGCCTCGCGCAGGGCAAATTCGCTCCGCCGATTGCCGCGTTTGGTGCGCGCCTGAGAGGTGTAGGTGCCGCGGTGAGCTTGAAAATACAACTCACCCACATATCGTTCTTTGGGCAAACCATGCGCGAACAAATCCTCAAAAAACTCGGCTGGTGAGGCCATGCGTACGCGTGGCAGCCCCTCCAAATCCTGCACCCGCCGGTAGAACTCCAAATGGTCGCGGGTTGGCCCGCCGCCGCCATCCCCCCACCCAAAGGATTGAATCATCGAATGAATGCCGTTCATCTGCAAACGAGTATTCCAGCGCTCCACCAGATTGCGTGGACGCATTTCACTGTTGTAATCGGTAAAGATGTGCGCCGGAATGGCGCTTCCATCAATCCCCTCCCACCAGAAGACGTTGTATGGGAAGCGCTCTCCGCCGTTGTAAGCCCAGGTAATCTTTTGCGTTGCAAAGCCGATCATCCCGCAGCCCTTGAGAATCTGCGGCAATGCACCGGAATAGCCAAATACATCCGGCAGCCACAACACGCGGCTATCCACCCCCAATTCATCACGGAAGAAAGCCCGCCCGTACAGAATCTGGCGAATCAGACTTTCTCCGCCGCTCAGGTTGGTATCGGCTTCCACCCACATGCCGCCGTCGGCAATCACCCGCCCCTCGCGCACGGCCTGCTTGAAGCGGGCGTAAATCTCCGGGTAATGTTGTTGCAGCATCCAGTAAAGATGCGGCTGACTTTGCAAAAAGCGGAATTCGGGATATTCCTCAAATAAAGCCAGTTGATTGAGGACAGTGGCGGCCATCTTGCGTTGAGTATGCACCAGCGGCCATAGCCAGGCCACGTCAATGTGAGCATGTCCAAAAGCAAACAGCGTCGGCATGGTTGGACCGTTGCGCTTTTCGAGCAGCGGTCGCATCCGCTCGCGTCCAGCGCGGATGGTTTCCAGCATTTCTTCCTCCGGCAGTTCCGGGTCAATCAGCAGAGTGGCATCCATCAGGGCTTCGTCAATTTGACAGGCACGCAAACTGAGTGGATCGAGCAGCCGGCTGAGATCGAACAGGGTGGAAAAGTCCACCGCCGCCTGATAAACTTCCTCCCGCCAGATTCCCACACTTGATTCGCCCACCACACACTGGGTTGGCCCCGGTTCCGGCACCGATTCAACCCCGTATGGATAGGGACCGTCTCCGACGGTGATACGACCATGGCCGGCGTAGGATTCCATCAAAATCTCATAGTGCTGACCGGCGGTTGCCTGCCGGGCGAGGGTGATTTCGGTATGGCCCCAGCCAAACGAACCTGCCGCCTGACCATTGATCCACACCACGCTTTCCACCCCACCGGTGTTGATGCGGATGACCACCCGTTTGCCCTCTGCTTCGGGCGGGATGGTTATCCGTGTGCGAAACCAGCCATACTCCCACTTGGCACCCCACGCCGTGCCGGGCGGCATGGGGTGAAAGGTGCGCTGAAGCGCCTGCTGGGGCGTGAGATGCTCGGTTGTGGCGAACCCCTCTACGTAGAGGGGGTGCAGGGGATGGTAACAGGCATCCCACAGGGCTTTTTCCCATAATTCAATGCGGTGTTTCCATTCAATCGTCAGCGCCATGATGACAGGACTCCTCGAAAAAGATTCAATAAACCCAATTATACTGGCTGAAATTGGGAAACTAAAAACAATAAAAAAATGAATTCCATCCTTGTAATGAAAATCATTTTCGATTATAATTGTGTAACCATGACAACTTCGGATCTCATTGAAAACTGGCTGGAACAATTGCAGGCTTCCGGCTACCGCTTGACCGAACCACGCCGTGCGATTGTCGAGCTGGTCGCCACATCCGACCATGCCCTCAGCCCCATTGAAATCTACGACATTGGCCGGCAGGAATATCCCCGTCTGGGACTGGTCACCGTTTATCGCACGCTGGAACGGTTGGAAGACCTTGGGTTGATTCAGCGCGTCCACAGCCCGGATGGCTGTCATCGCTATTTGCGTGCCTTTGAAGGCCACCAGCATCTGTTGATCTGCACCCGCTGCGGGCGAGTGGAGATGTTTGCTGGTGACGACATTGACCCGTTGACGCAGCGGGTCGAGCAGACTACCGGTTATCAGGTAGAGGATCACTGGCTGCAATTGTTTGGTGTTTGTCCGCGCTGCCACGCCTGATTTTTTAATATACCAATAAATGAAAATGATTATCATTACTACTTTCGATCAAGGAGAGAACGCGATGAAACAGATTTTTTTACCCCTTCTGCTCATTCTGACGCTGGTATTGAGCGCCTGTGTGCCGGCTGCTACCCCCGCCCCTTCACCCGCGGCTGAGCAGCCACAACGCCTGCAAGTCGTGGCAACCACTTCCATTGTCGCCGATGTGGTGAAAAATATCAGCGGCGAGCGTGTTTTGGTGCTGACTATGCTCCCGATTGGCACGGATGTCCACAATTACGAACCGACCCCGCAGGACCTGGCCATAGTGGCCGATGCCCAACTCGTATTCGTCAACGGCGCCGGATTGGAGGAATTTGTGAGCGTCCTGATCGAAAACGCTGGTTCGGCTGACAAGGTGGTGGAAGTCTCGCACGGGATCGAATTGAAAGATTTTGGCGCGCACGATGACGATCATGGTGAAGAAAGCCAGGATCACACCGATGAAGGTGAAGAAGACACTCACGAGGGCGGTGACCCGCACACCTGGGTGGACCCCAACCTTGTTAAGATCTGGGTAGAAAACATTCGCACGGCTTTAACGGCCGCCGACCCGGCCGGCGAAGCCGTCTACCGCGCCAACGCCGAGGCCTACCTCAAACAGCTGGACGAAATAGACGGCTGGATTCGCCAGCAAGTGGCCCAAATTCCACCCGAAAACCGCAAACTGGTCACCGATCACATGGTGTTTGGTTACTTTGCGGAACGCTACGGTTTTGAGCAAATCGGTGCCATTCTTCCGGGTTACAGCACCGCCGCTCAACCCTCTGCCCAGGAAGTCGCCGCCATCGAAGATGCCATCCGCCAATTTGGCGTAAAGGCCGTTTTCGTGGGGAAAACCATCAACCCCAATCTTGCCCAGCGCGTCGCTGAGGATACCGGCATTCAACTGGTGTCCCTATACACCGGCTCGCTCTCCGCACCGGATGGCGAGGCAGGTACGTATCTGGATTACCTGCGGTATAATGTCACTCAGATCGTGAATGCCCTTAAGTGAAAGTCATCCGAATGGGTTTGTTCAAAAGCCTGCAAAATTCGAAATTTGTGTTGCTGCCCCGGCTTCAGCCCCATGAAGCCGGGAAGCCCATCTTACGCCTGCAAAATGTGACCGTCGAATATGAATCGGGTCGGGCATTGGATGACATCACCTTTGAAGTGCAGCGCGGCGAGCGGCTGGCAGTACTCGGCCCCAACGGAGCGGGCAAAAGCACCCTCTTCAAGGTCATTGCCGGTGTGTTACGCCCCACCAGCGGCGTCGTTGAAGTGGCCGGTTCCGAGCCGGACGGCCACATCTGCATTGCCTACATTCCCCAGCGCAGTCAGGTGGACTGGAACTTCCCGCTGAGTGTCAGCGATGTGGTGATGATGGGGCGAGTCGGCAAAATTGGATTGCTTCACCGCCCCGGTGCAAGTGACCGGCAGATGGTCAAACGCGCTCTCGAAACGGTCGGTTTGCAGGAACTGGCCAACCGCCAAATCGGTCAGCTTTCCGGCGGGCAGCAGCAGCGCATGTTCATCGCCCGCGCTCTGGCTCAGGAAGCCGAGTTAATGTTGATGGATGAACCCCTCACCGGGCTGGACTTGCCGGCACAGGAAGATCTCTTCCGTATTTTGGATACCCTGCGCGGGCAGGGTGTGACCGTCATGGTCGCCCTGCACGATCTGCAAACGGCAGCCGAACGATTTGACCGCGTCATGCTGCTCAACCGCCGGCTGGTTGGTCTTGGCACTGCCGAACAAATTTTCACCCCCGAACATCTGTTGACAGCCTACGGCGGTCATTTGCGGCTGATTTCCTCCCAGCAGGGGCTGATCGCCCTGGGAGATACCTGCTGTGACGAGGGAGAGCATGACCATCGTTGAGATTTTTTTGCAGCCCTTGCAATACGCCTTCATGCAGCGGGGCATGCTGGCTGCTGTGCTGGTGGGCATTGTTTGTGCGGTCGTGGGCGTGTTTATCGTTCTGCGCGGCATGGCCTTCTTTGGAGACGCCCTCGCCCATGCGATTCTGCCGGGTGTCGCCATTGGCTACCTGCTCGGCAACGGCGCGCGCGCGCCGCTTTTCTGGTGGGGGTTGTTGACGGGGGTCTTTGCTGCCATCGGAATCGGCACAATCAGCCGAACCACACGCATCAAAGAAGATACAGCCATTGGCATCATCTTTGCCGGCATGTTTGCACTCGGCATTGCGCTCATCTCCTCCGTGCGCAGTTACACAGCCGACCTCGCTCATTTCCTGTTTGGGGATGTGCTGGGTGTGCGCACGCCCGATCTGCTCCTCACCGCCGCTTTCGGGGCTGCCATCCTGCTGATCCTCTTTCTGCTGTACAAAGAATTTGTTGTCCTCTCCTTTGATCCCGTACTGGCGGCCACCCTGCGCCTGCCCGCCCGGCTATTGGATTATCTGCTAATGGTGCTGATTGCCATTGCCATTGTGGTTTCCCTGCAAACTGTGGGGGTCGCGCTGATGGTTGCCATGCTGGTCACACCGGCTGCGGCCGCCTCCCTGCTCACCCGCCGGCTGCCATTGATGATGGTCGTGGCAGCCCTGATCGCTTCGCTTTCCGGCATCGTTGGCCTGTATCTCTCGTACTATCTCAACATCGCTTCCGGTGCCGCCATTGTTTTGACCTGTACGGCCATCTTTGGGGTGGTGTGGATCATCACCGGATTTCGGCGAAAAGGTTTGCAGTAATCGTTGAGAACACACACAAGCCAAGGGGACAGGAAAATTCGATGACTGCCCACCGGATGACCGTCCCTTACCACGTCCCGTATTATGCTCAAATTGCCAGTCCCTGGCTGGCACATGCTTTTTTCGAAAAGCGAGTCCATCCTTCTCTTGATCCGCATTGGCGCGAAAGCGGCGCATACACCCTGGAAGAATATATCTACTGGACGAACCGCGCCTGTGGTGTGGCTTGCGTAAAAATGGCCATTGAAGCACTGGGGGGTGAACGGTTGAGTTTGATCGAATGGGCACGGCGCGGCGTTCAACTGGGCGGCTACCTGAGCGAAAAACGCCCGGATGGCAGCCAGGCCGAACGCGGCTGGCTGCACACTGCTCTCACCGAACTCGTCCGCCATGCAGGCTTTTTTGCCGAAGCCCGGCCACTCACCCTCGACGAGTTTTTACCCATCCTCGCCGGCAGCGGGATGATTATTGCCTCAGTTTCCCATGAAATCGGAACAAACCAGCCCATTACCAAACGCGGCGGACATCTGGTGCTGGTGTTTGGCGCAGTGCTGAACGGGAGGAACGAAGTGAGTGCCCTCATTCTGCACAATCCCTCCGGACGCACCGCCGCATTGCAAATCGCCGCTCACATACCAGCGGAACGCTTTGCCGCGGCCTACACCGGTCGGGGGATTGTCATCCGCTCCCATGGAACAAAACCCGCCACTTCATTTGAGTATCATCGGCAAGTAGATTAGTTCGGCGTTGGTGCTGAACCATGTTTGGTCACACTGCGCCCAAACGCCGGCAACCACATCACCACTGGCAGCCATTTCACCGCCAATATTGTCCGAACTGCATAATTCAGAATAAACCACCCGTTCGCCTTTGCTTTGATCATAAATCAAAACCTGCCGAGGCTCGCCGGTTTGGGGTTGTCTTTTATAAGCCATCACAAAACTGCCACCTGCTGCCACCATCTGGAGTTCCCGTTCGGAATAGGCGTTGTTGGTGATTTGCGTAATCATTCCCGCCGCATTCCTCAGCCACACTTCTGAAGGCATCGAAATGGTGTTATTCCGCAAAAAACCGATCAGGTAAGCATCGTTCACCCCAACCAGGTGGACATCCATCAACCGATAGGCACTCCCTGATAAGTTCAATTTTTGCTCGCCGCTCCATCCCGTATTATCCACCTTAATGTTCTGATGATATATTTCATCATCAGAGGGTGGGGTATTGTCCTTAACATAGGCAAAAGCGACTCGCTCCCCGCCGGAAGTCGGGTAAACGGCAATCGCAGGCGGATAAGCCAAATCACTGGACCCCAGCAGCAATATTCGGTTCTGAGTCATGTTTCCACTGGCATCGGTTGTGCGATTGGAGGCGTAAAGGACACGTCCGCTTCCCCCACCATCAATGGCATACCAGACCACGTGCAGGTAACCTGCCGAATCCACCACACTGTTGACCGTTCTGACCATTGGGTCGGAAACTGACCAGTTTACTTTCCCCTGTGCGAGGCCGCCCATTATCCTCTCATAACGCAAAGTGTATTGAGCGCCTTCCATCTTCGAATAAACCACGTAAGCCACATTCCCGCGCGTAGCGATCTGCATCACCGGTTCGAAAGTATTGGGGGAACTTTCACTAAACTCTGCACCACAAACCGTTCCACTAGTGGATGGGTAAATCATGAGACATGGGCGGAATTTATGGGGGATGCTGTTATCTTTTTCAAACCAGCCAAGGATGGCCGTGCCATCCTCTATCACCCCAATATCGGGGGAAAGCGGCATCCAGCCTGTAATGAGGCGAATCGGTACCTTTTCCTCAACGGCTCCTAAGTGGGTACGCAGGTAGACCAACTGATCAGAATTGGGGTCCTTGCCGACAATATGTTTGGTACCCTGTGGGTCAACTGCTATCGCCAGATAAAAATTAGCTTTCAGATCATTGAGAGGGTAGGGAGGGATGAAAGTGTTGGTGCAGGCCGCCAGCAGGGTCATAACAGCTACCAATACACTCAATTTGAAAATCTGCTTAAACATGAAAAATCTCCTTTCGTCTGGTTAACCGGAACAACCACCCCGCGAACCCCTACCCCTAAACGAGAAGAGATTTTTATGACGCCTTATACATTAATTTGTTACATTTCAACATTATCATACAACAAAATCAATCTTTAATTTCTTAAGAAATTACAAGAATATCGAAAAACACAATCCGCGAAGACCGCTGAGTGGTTGTAAAAACCGCTCATCCGGTGTATAACCAAACCAATATGACCTATAAGGGTAAATTATCCGTAGTCATTTTGTGGATCAGTCTCGGGATTGTACTTCTCGCTCAGGTGGGAAAAGCACACGCTGCTGCCCCATCCGCCGCCCTGCCCAACCGTCTTTCGCAGCAAACCCTTTGTACGGGCAATTACCAGTCGGTCAGCCCGCCCCTGCCGGATTTGGGCAGCGCAGAGTACATCCGCATGGATGGCACACCCACCGGATTCAGCGGCGGACTTTACTCGCAAGGCAGCAATGCTGTACCCGCCGCACATCGGCTTGCTGGCAACCGCATTGCCCGCTCGATTGTCCCGCTCGATTCAACTGGCAGCCCCGATTTCCAAAACGGCAAAATTGGAATGATTTCGATCGGTATGTCAAACACAGCCATGGAATTTTCCACATTCCGCAGTCTTGTAACGGCGGATAGCCGCCTGAACCCGCATCTGGTACTGGTCAACGGTGCCCAGGCCGGCCAAACAGCGGAATACTGGCTGAGTCTCAATGCACCGACATGGGAGGTCGTCAATCAACGCCTGAGTAACGCTGGTTTAACGCCGCAGCAGGTTCAGGTAGTCTGGCTCAAGCTTACCCGCACCGGCGGTGGAAACTTTCCCCAAAAAGCCCAACAATTGCAGGCAGACCTGACCACCATCATCCAAAATTTGAAAGTCAAATACCCGCAGGTCAAAATGGTCTTTCTTTCCAGCCGCACCCGTTCCTATACCTACTGGAACGGGCTCAGCCCGGAGCCGGCCGCCTTTGAAACCGGATTCGCCGTCAAATGGCTGATCGAGCAACAAGTGAACGGGGCAGCCGAGTTGAATTTTGACCCTCAGCGCGGGGAGGTGCGCGCCCCGTACCTGATGTGGGCTGCTTACCTCTGGGCTGATGGAATTCAGCCGCGTCAGGATGGCTTTGTCTGGCTGCCGGAAGACCTGGTCAGCGATTGTACTCATCCCTCCGATAGCGGTCGGGTGAAGGTTGCCCATTTGCTCCTCCAATTTTTCACCAGTGATCCGGCTGCAACGCCCTGGTTCCTCTCTTCCTATCCCCTTTTTCTGCCATTGATCACCCATCCATGAGTTAAACCTTTTACAAAGGACTTTTTGCTCTGGCAAAAGAAAGGCCCTTTACCGATAATCAAAACAGGAGAAACCACCATGAACTCATCCAAAAAACTGGAAGTAACAACGCTTGGCGGCGGCTGCTTTTGGTGCCTGGAACCCATTTTTGCTCACCTGAAAGGCGTGGAAGATGCCGTAGTGGGTTACGCCGGCGGCAAGACGGTTGCGCCCAGTTACGAACAGGTATGCACCGGCCTGACCGGTCATGCCGAAGTGGTGCAGGTCACCTTTGATCCGGCACTCATTTCCTTTCGAGAGATTTTAGAGGTGTTTTTCTCGGTGCATGACCCTACCACCCGCAACCGGCAGGGTGCCGATGTCGGCACACAATACCGCTCGATTATTTTGTACCACAACGAAGACCAGCGTCAGGTTGCCGAAAACCTGATCGCCGAACTGAACCAGAGGGGCATCTGGCAAAAACCCATCGTAACCGAAGTAGTACCTTTCAGCGCCTTTTACCCGGCGGAGGAATATCATCAGGAATATTTCGAGAAGAACCCCTACGCCGGGTACTGTCAGGTCGTCATCCAGCCCAAAGTCAGCAAATTCCGCAAGCAGTTTGCCGAACGGTTAAAGTAGACCGCTCAGGATTGCTTTTTTGCACGGGGAGGCTTATCCGGGCGTTTTTTCGGCGGTGAGGTAACCGACTCATCCTCTTTTTCCAGCTCAACCCGCAAACGGGCAGCGGCTTGCACCTGAAAGACCAGCGTCTGACCGGAAAACAGGCTGGCTTCGCGCCGGTCAAAACCTTTTTTACCTACCGTGACCAGCACCGGTTGATCAGGTCGGTACGTGGAAGGCGGGCGTTCGCCTTTTGTTTTTTGGCTTTTTTCCACCTTTCCCTTCTCTGGCAGCGGCGGCATAACCACTTTTAGCACCATTTCGGCCTTGTTCAAGGGGTCACTGACCCGGTAAACGCCGGGGCGCAGGGGCGTTACGGTAAAAAAGTCACCCGCCGGAATTTGGTCAGCGTGTTTCAAAAGCACCTGTTTTTCTTTGCTGCCCAGCCGCACAATTTGCACCTGAAAGGTGGAAACACCCTGCGAAGTGTAAAAGCCCAGCACCCCGCCCACATGCAGCCGCAGGTCGGCATCCTCCCGGCAGCAATCGCGTTCCTTTTGGCTTTGCAGTGTGGAAAGGTCGAGGTTATGCTGGTAAGGGGCCTCCCCATCCACTACCGTCACCACCAGACGCAGGGGAGTGCGATTGGTGCGGCTGATGAATACTTCATAATCTCCCGCTTCTTCGAAGCGATGGATTAAGGTGGAAAGCACACCGATTTGGCTGCTATCGAAAGAACGTTGAGCGAATAACGCCCGGTTTAATGTGGCTTGTTTTTGAATGCTACTCATCGCTTAACCTCCAACATCCGCCTGCATGACCATTTCAACATCATCCACCCGCACAGATAGATTGCGTACCGGTACGGACACCGGCACCAGTTCAACCGGCGAACCGCTCAATAGGACCGACGTGCTGATTTCCTTCGCCAGGATCTCCAGCGGGTCATCCACGCGAATCAACGGTACACATGCCCCGAAGAATTCGCCCACCAGTTGAATGAGCAGATCTCCCAGCCCAAAACTGATGTTGAACAGATCACTCAGCCATTCGTCAATTTCATCGGGAATATCCAGCAGCCAGCGGATGAAATCGGCAATTCCGCCGATGATGGCGAGGATCAAATCGCGCACCCAGCCGCCGGGCAGCAGAGCCGTAACCGCAGCGGTCAGGGCATCTTCGATCAGATTGCCCACAATATCAGCAAAGTCGAACAGGTCGAGGTCAATGAAATCCGGATTGAGGAAAATGTGCCACTGATTATGGTCGGGGAAAGGATCAATGACGCTGGCATTCACCAGCAAATCTCTCAACAAGCCGCATGGGTCAATCAACGGCGGGGGTATGCTGGCATCGTAATAACGCACCACCGGCCGCCCGGCCACGCTCAATTCCTGCGCCACAAAAGCGGCCAAATCCGGAGAGATGGATACATCCGGGTTGGCAGAGAAAACGCACCAGCGCGGCAGACAAATATCCGGAATCGGCCATGGCATGTTAATACAGCCGCCGCCAACGCAAATTTCGGGGATATCCAGCCCAAGCGTAAACTGGAATTTATCCCAACGCACATCCAGTTCATCAATCAGCACCGAATTGTCAGAACGAAAATCCACACTGCCCCCCTCCAGGTGTCCCTTGACATGGTAACCGGCGGTAAACGGGCCAAAACTGGTACTGTCTTGCGCCTCCCAGCGAATACTGTCGCGCAATACCACAAACAGACGCTGAAAAGCACTTTCAGATACGGCAACAGTCAGGTCAGCCATGGTTATGCTCCTCCTGTGACGGTTAACTTCAAAAAGGCCTTGATTTGGTCCTGCTCAACCGCCGGGTTGTTCGGCACATCCGCCGGGACGGCAGAAGGTTGCAGCGTGACGGTTCTGCCAAGGGTCAAACCCATCTTGCGGAATTCCTCACTGATATCCAGCACCATTTTTTCGAGGGGGATGATCAGGCGCGGCAGGATGCCCAGTTTGAGGACAGTGGTCAGGTAACATTCAATGGCACTTTCCATATCATTGGGTTCAATATCCATAATTTCCAGGCCATCCAGGCGAGTCTTGAGCCAGATTTGTTGAGAACCGGGTACTGTACCCCACTCAAAATGTCCCACCGCATACAGTTCCAGACAGAAGCAGATCAACTGACGGGTTGGCAGAGGAATGGTACCCGGCCTTTCGCGATTATCCACCGCCGCAGCCGGCGGCGTGTAATGTGTGGAAACTCCCGGAACACGTTCTTTGGTTTCACCGATGGCAAGCTGCTGCTGAGAAACGAGGAATCGTTCAATAAGCGGCAGTAATTCCTCAATAATCTCCCTTGTCGGGCAGTCCATCCCCATGCAGCCTTTCAAACGCAGGGCAAACCGCTGTTCCGGTAATTTACCCAGTTCCGGCGGCAGACCAAAAACATTGCCGGGGTGAAAATCAATCTGAGCGTCGGTCAGTTGCAGACAAAAATTCAATCCAATTGGCACGGGCGCTCCCAAAATGGGTAATGGTTCCTGTTCGGTAAAGAGCGGATTTTTGGCTTTCAACACCCGTTCATCCACCTCGAACTTCACGCAAAACATTTCCACGTTATTGTGGAAAAAGGGAGTTGCGTAATTGAACAGAGAAGGACGCTGGCGCATGATGTGGCGCACCAGACGGTTGATGCCATCCTCGTGGACGGCGCCGAACAGATCGGAATGATCGGTAAACGGCATATTAACCTCCATTTTTCTGAACAAGAGTGGAATAGCCCTCTCAACTGTGAGAAAGTTGAGATGCTCGACTTTGCTGTGGATCGGGGATGGGGCAGAGGTGGAGAATCAAAACACGCGGGTTCATCCCCGCGTGTCTCTCGTCAACAGAAAGATAATAACCCAGTCGAGTTATTGACTATTTTTATCATCATAATCATAATAACACTAACTTATTCTGATTTCAACCCCTCATTTTTAACAGATTTGTAATAAAAATGGTTGTGATAAGAATATAACGCCTGACCCACTGGACACAGGTTTTATCAGTGCTGCAGGAATAACACCTCAGTCGGATCGCACCTCGAAGCTGGCCGAGAAGTTTTTAGGTTTTGGAGAAGATGGATCAGGCGTAAAAACAGCAACAACTTTTCTATGGTTGAATATATAATCCATTCAGGAATTATTCTGCTCGGAGGAGCTATGATAACCCGGCACCATAGCAGTATAACCCACTCTATTGGTCTGGATATACGACATAAATGTAGTGTATCAGAAGTCCGTATAATTTATAGTTGGCACGCCCCTTGCGACAAGATGAGAGTGACAAAATGGGAAATGCTATTCGTAGGATAAAACAGCGTAAGAAAGCATTGAGCGTAGTCTCCGAGTTAATGAATAATCCAGAAAGTGTTGTCGTAATTCATTACTCATGCGAAAGTTTTTATGACCGTCCTGATGGTTCATCCCCTAGAATTACGTCAATAGCCTTCCGCAATTTAGCCAGCGGACAAACAACATCGTTTTCTATTCACCAAATGGCAGAAAGAGAAAAAGTAAGCCGTGATGAAATCGAGCAAAATTATGACCGTTTAGAAAAAAGGATGTTGGACGAGTTTTACAACTATGTTCGGGCCAGAACAACGCATAATTGGCTGCACTGGAATATGAGAGACAACAATTATGGTTTTGCCGCTATTGCCCATCGGTATAGTGTATTAGGCGGTACGCCTATTGAAATTCACGAGTCAAAACTTGTAGACCTTGCTCGATTGGTAACAGCAATCTATGGCATCGGCTATATTGGACATCCACGCCTTGAAAAATTGGTTGAGAAAAATAAGATAACAAACAGGGATTTTCTCAGTGGTGCAGATGAAGCCCAGGCTTTCATAAACAAAGAGTATGTAAAACTTCACCAATCTACTCTCCGAAAAGTAGATATATTGGCAAATATTGTGGAACGAATAGATAATCAAACTCTAAAAACCAATTCAACTTGGAAAGATATATACGGCAGTTATCCTGAAGCCATTGGCGAATTTCTGAAGGAACATTGGCTTATCACCGTTATTGGTTTTTTAAGTGCTATTGCTGGTATCATAGCATTGTTCGTTTCGAGATAAGAGCGTGCCAACAAAGCGTGCAGCGGACAGCGGGGATTCTGCGGCTTCGAGAGGCAGTTTCTACGCCCAAACATTTATCTGCTCTCGGAGCTTTTTCTACCCCGCCCAGCCTCGCTTCGGGCTTTTCCTGTTCCCAAGCCGAATCCACGCCCGCCCCGCCGCCGCTAACGCCAACCGTTTGGCGGCTAACGAAAGCACATAGGAAATATTGAAATGATTTCACATCTTGTCCGAATGGCTGGGATTACAATATTTATTTTGCTATGTGTCTTCTATCCATTCTTTCCTGGACAATATGATAGCTTGGCAATGCCTCTTTCAATTACGGCGCAAGTTGGCGTTGCAATCGGATTATTATTACTTGTTCCAATTGGTATTTTGTGGCTGATTTATGAGTTGCGAAAACAAACCCAAAGGAAGCAAAACCTTGCAGTTAATCCAAAAAGATACTACTTCGCCTATGTTTCCACCTTTTTGTTTTCAATCATTGCAATTGCAGTTTCTCTTGTGGCGTTTGCAACAGTTGGTTTCTCGTTAGTGATCATTTCTGTTATCGTTTGGGTGTTTATTTTTTCAAGACTGCTACCGAACCTAAAATCTATGAAAGATGTTGAGCACGACAACTTTTGTCCTGCACCAATCTATTTTATGTTCGTGCCCATCACGGCAGTCTTATTTCAACTTTTTTTCGGCGCTGCGATAACCAATCACAGCAGAGATTATGCGATAGCAAATAGTAGAGAATACATAAGCGACATTGAAGACTACCATGCTCAATACGGGAATTATCCATCTTCTCTTCTTGCTATATGGAAAGATTACTACCCCAATGTAGTAGGTATTGAAAAATTCCATTACACCCCAAGTGACAACGCCTATAATCTTTTTTTTGAACAGCCAAGATTGTTCTTTGATAACATCGGCACACGGGAATGGGTTATGTATAATCCACTCGATGAACATCAAATGTTCAGTCATACTTCTTGGTTTCTTTTA
>FWPU01002185.1_pt1 | contig 55405 bp, 54 predicted proteins | sample 2228361 | NCBI WGS metagenome assembly FWPU01 (sample SAMEA103939777, study PRJEB20133) | metagenome | reverse complement strand
TGGGGCCCGGCCGGGCGGCCCTCGCCGTGGGGCGGCGGGCCGCGCTCGAGGCCGTGCGGTCCGGGCGCGCCCTGGAGGTGCTGGTCTCGGGGTCGGCCCGCGAGACGCCCGGCCTCCGCGAGGTCCTGCTGGCGGCCGGGGACGCCGGGGTCGAGGTGCGGCGGGTCGGCCGGGATGAGCTGGACCGGCTCGCGCCCGACCACCACGGCGTGGTGGCCCGGGTGGCCCCGGCCCGGGAGCCCGCCGAGCGCGAGCTCGCGGGCTGGCCGTTCGGCCCGGAGGACGTGGTGGTGGTCCTGGACGGCGTGGCCGACCCCCAGAACCTCGGCGCGGCCGCCCGGACCGCCGAGGCGGCGGGCGCGGCGATGCTCGTCTCCCGGCTCCGACGGGCCGCGCCGGCGAGCGCGGTGGCGATCCGGGCCTCCGCCGGCGCGCTCCTCCACCTCCCCCACGCGCGGGTGGCGAACCTCCCCCGCGCCCTCCGCCGCCTCCAGGGGGCCGGGTTCACCGTCGCCGGCCTGGACCACCGGGCGCCGCGGACGATCTACGAGGAGCCCTGCCCGCCCGGGCGGCTCGCGCTGGTGGTGGGGAGCGAGGGGGCCGGGATCTCCCGCCTGGTCCGGGAGGCTTGCGACCTCCTCGTCGCGCTCCCGATGCGTGGCCGGGTGGGCTCGCTCAACGCCTCGGCCGCCCTCGCCGCGGCCCTCTACGGGTGGGTCCTCCCCGGGCGCGTGGGCGCCAGGTCGTGACGCTCGGGCCGGAGCGGATCGCGCACGACCCCTCCCCTCGCGCGGGCGCTAGGGCGCGGTTCGCGCAGGCGCCTCCCGGTCTACCGGCCCCTCCCCTCGCGCGCGGGCGCTAGACTCGGTTCGCAGGCCGGCGTGGCGCAGCCCGGGAGCGCGAGCGACTTGTAATCGCTAGGTCGTGGGTTCGAATCCCACCGCCGGCTCGGAGGGCTCGATCCGGCTCCCCTCCAACCTCCGTCGGTCGATCGCGCGTGGGGACCCGGTCGACGGCCGGGTTCACCTCACCCTGCTGACCTGGGCCTCGTACTCGGGCGCCGGCTCGAACCGGTACACGCTGTCATAGCCCAGGTACTGGAACATCCGGTTCTGCGCCGAGAGCAGGACGAGGGGGGTTTCCTCGCTCAGGTTGCGGTGCTGGTGCACGGTGTTGGTCGGGACGTACAGGGTGTCGCCGGCCTCGAACGCGTGACGGGACGGCTCTCTCGCGATCCTCGCGTAGTACCGGTCTGCGATCTCGGCCTCCACGTCCCAGTGGAGGCTCTCACCTCGACCGGAGACCACGTAGATGACCTCGTCGGCCATGTGCCAGTGCTTCGCCGAACGGCTCCCGGGCGGGACCTCCAGGAGCGTGACGTCCACGGAGAAGATCCGCTGCTCGGTCCGGTCCTTCGACGAGAGGACCTTCACCCGCCCGTCGGGCGTGAGCCGCCAGGGCTCCCGGCTGCCCTTCACGACCTTGATGCGGTCCTCGACGCCCGGGGTCCAGATCCGCGACCAGTCCTCGCGAGGCCCGAAGCGGTCCTCGTCCTCGAACCGCGCGCTCCGGCCCTGCTGGATGAGTCCGAGGTACATCCACAGGGACTTGGCCTTCATCACGATCGCGAGTGCGCGCTCTCGGTCGCTCGCGTTGAAGTGGCGGTGCACCGAGTCGGTGTGCGCCACGACCAGGTCGCCCGCCTCCCAGTCGTAGCGCCGGCCATCGTGGATCTCGTATCCGCGGCCCTCGAGGATGTAGAAGACCGCCTCGTTCTGGTGTCCGTGGCCGTGGTTCGAGGTCCCGGGCGGCAGCTCCACGAAGTGGACCTGCAGGGTCTGGGTGAGGAACGGCTCGTCCCCCGGCCCGATCCGCCACCAGGTCCTGGAGTCCTTGGAGTCGCCGGAGTGTCCGACGCTCGCGTCGTCGACGACGACCTCCTCCCCCCGGACCCGCGGCGCTTCGAGGATCCGCCGGCGGAGCTCCGAGAGCGAGTACCGGTCAGAGGTGATACCGCGGAGGAAGACCCGTCCCGCCTTGCCCATCGATCGCCCCTCGCTTCTTCCGATCCCGCGCAGGGTAGCATGATGTCGGACCATTCGACCTATCTGGGATACAGGGGGTGGCGGATGTCGGGGGTGGGTGGGGATGCGCGCGAACGACCTCCCCTGTTCCATCCGATCGTGGCAGGGCGCGTCTCCGAGGAGATCGCCGAGCAGGTGAAGGTGGCGATCCGTGAGGGCCGCCTGCAGCCGGGCGACCGCCTGCCGGCCGAGCGGGAACTGACGGAACGGTTCGGTGTGAGTCGGATGAGCGTCCGCGACGCCCTCCGGATCCTCGAGGCGAACGGACTCATCGAGATCCGGGTGGGCGCGCGTGGCGGCGCCTACGTCCGCGCCCCGGACTCCCAGGTCGTCGGCGAGGGCATCGCGAACATGCTGATGCTCTCCTCGCTCTCGCCAGAGGACGTCACCGAGGCACGCCGTGTGCTCGAGGTGGGGATCGTTCCCCTCGTGTGCGAGCGGGCGACGGAGGAGGACCTCGTCGCGTTGGAGGAGATCTGCCTCGAGCAACGGGCCGCGGTGCGCCGGGGCAGGTACCCCGCCGAGCTTTCCGAGCGGTTCCATGTGACGTTCGCCCGTGCCAGCCACAACGCGGCCGTCGGCCTCCTGATCGAGTCGCTCCGAGGGCCGCTCCTCGCTTCGCTCCAACGGGCCAGCGCAGCGGTCGGCTCCACGGGGGCCACCGGGGTCCGGGAGCACGAGGCCCTGGTCCGGGCGGTGCGGGCCCGCGACGCCGACCGGGCGCAGGCCATCATGGCGCGCCATCTCGGGAGGACGGCGCGGCGGCTCGCCGGGGGGCTCCGATCGCGGGCCGTCCGGGGACCCGACCCTATACTGGGCGCATGAGGCGGCAGGCGGGCGGAGCGGCGAGGCCCGCGCGCGAGGATCTCTTCAGCCCCATCAGCTCGGGACGGATCTCGGGTCTGATCGTCGAGCAGATCCGCGCCCTGATCCGTGAGGGGAAGCTCGCCCCCGGCGACCGGCTGCCCTCCGAGCGCGACCTAGCGGAGCAGTTCGGGGTCTCCCGGGTGACGGTGCGGGATGCCCTCCGGGCCCTGGAGGCGACGGGGCTGGTGGAAATCAAGGTCGGCGCCGGCGGCGGCGCGTTCCTCCGCCCGCCGTCGAGCGACCTGATCGGCCAGGGCATGGCGGATATGCTCCTGATGTCAGCGCTCACCCCGGAGGAGGTGGCGGAGGCTCGCTTGATGCTCGAACTGAACACGGTCGTGCTCGCGGTGCACCGAGCCACCGAGGAAGACCTCGAGGCCCTCCGGCGGATCTGCGAGCGGTCCGAGGAGCTCCTCCGCGACGGCGAATACGACGTCCACCTCTCCTGGGACTTCCACGAGCGGCTGGCGAAGGCCACGCACAACCACGCGATCGAGCTCATCACTCGCTCGTTCCGCGGTCCGCTGTCGATGGCGCGGGCCCGAGCGCGGGAGTCGGCGAACGTGGCGCATGCGCGGACGGTGCGGGAGCACACCGAGATCGTCTCCGCCATCGAGGCCCGCGACGTCGACCGGGCCCGGGCGGTCCTCGCGAGCCACCTCGTACGGGCCACGAACCTCGAGGAGCGTCTCGGGTCGATGGGTATCCCCGGCATCCCCTCACACCCGCCCGCTCGCGTGGGGCGGCGCCGCCCCCGGACCGGCGGTTCGGCCGCGCGGCGCCGTGCCTGAGGACGGTGGCGGCGTGGGCCGCCGCCCTGCGCTCCCGGAGCGGGAAACCGACGCGCTAGCTGGGCCTCCGGGCCGCCACCAGCGCGGTGAGGAGCAACCGCCAGGGGACGTCGGGCGGTCCGAAGCCCGCGTCGATCAGCCACTGGATGTGCTCCGCGAGGGTCGCGGGCGGCGCGTCGTGCTCGTGCGGGGGCCTTTCGCGGCGTGGAGGCATGAGCCGGTCCCGGATCCGTCGGTACGTGGCTGCCCAGCCGGGCACGGCGAAGTGATCGAGGTTGAAGAGGAACCCCCCGAGCTCGAGCCGCTCGTGGGCGGCGCGGTAGAGGGCCCGGACCGTGTCCGCCTGGAAGTGATGGAAGGCCCGGCAAGTCACCACGACGCTCACGGGTTCGGTCGGGAGGTCGTCGGCAGCTCGAAGGTCAGCGAGGACGAACCGCACACGATCCCCGAACCGGCCCAATCGCTCCTGAGCCCGTGCCCGCATCGGCTTGGAGCCGTCCACCCAGGTGCCCTGGGCCCAGGGGAAGGCATCGAGGAACACCTCGAGATAGGTGCCCGAACCCGCCCCGAGGTCCATGACCCGCTCCACACGGAGGCCCGCGTCCGCGACCAGGGCGACGGAGATCTGCTGGGGGAGCGCCAGCGCGTCACCCAGCGGATCCGCCGCCGACCAGATGGCGACGAAGCCCTCGTCGCCCCAGACGCCGACCTGTGGGCCGTCCGTGCTCATCCCAGCCGCCGCACGAGGTAGTCCCAGGCCTGGCTGAGCAGCTCGGGCGAGTAGCAACGCTCCCGCTTGGCCAGGGACTCCTCGTTGCTCGACCACCTGCGGAGCTCACCCGCGGCCATCGCGAGCAGCTGGGTCCGGCAGGCGCGCTCGAGGAGCAGCGCGGCCAACACGGCCCTGGGGACGTCCGGCCCCACCGTGACGATGCCGTGGTTCACCAGCAGGAGGGCGTTCCGAGGGCCGAGGGCCTCCGCGACCTCCCGCCCCAGCTCGGGGGTGACGATCAGGTCGCCGGTCCGCGTGAACCGGGCGACGTCGGGCGGGACGAACAACGTGCCTTCGTGCGAGATCGGACGGAGCGGCACTTCCAGGGCGGCGAATGCCACGGCGTGCGGAGCGTGGGTGTGCACCACCGCGCCGACGTCGGGCCGCGCCCGGACCACCTCGGTATGGATGGGGAACTCGGCGTGCCGCCGCCCCTCGCCTTCGAGGACGTCGCCGTCGGGGGAGACCAGCACCACGTGGGCAAGCGTCACCTCGTCGAACCCCAGGGTGGCGGCCTTCATCCAGACGCCGCGTCCGAGGGGATCTCGAGCGGACACGTGGCCCCACACGAGGTCGCCATGGCCCTCGGCCCCCAGGACGCGACATCCGAGCGTCACGAGCTCGCGGAGATCCTCGACCGCGGCCTTCCCCACGTCCCACCTCCGCCGTTGCACCCGGCCACGCCGGGTCGTTTGACAGCCCCGGACCGGACGCATAACGTTATACCATTCGACCACGGAGGAGCGAGGATCTCGAGATGCGCAGGCAGCTCGCCGCGAGCTCCATAGCCGACCTCGTGGTGGAGGACGACCGCGAGTTCCGCGTGCACACGCGGATCTACACGGACCCAGAGGTGTTCGAGATCGAGTTGCGCGAGATCTTCGAGCGGACCTGGGTCTACGTGGGCCATACGTCGGAGATCCCCAGGCCGGGGGACTACCGGACCACGCTGATCGGCCGGCAGCCCGTGATCGTATCCCGGCACGAGGACGGGGAGATCTACGTCCTGCTGAACCGGTGCAGGCACCGCGCGGCCGTGGTCTGCCGGGCCGAGCGCGGCCATGCGAACTTCTTCCGGTGCCCCTACCACAACTGGGTCTATCGGAACGATGGCGCCCTGGTCGGCGTGGCGATGGCCTCGGGGTACCCCGAGGACTTCGAGAAGGGGCGCTACGGATTGGCGCGGGCACCCCGGGTCGGGACGTACCGCGGCCTGATCTTCGCGAGCCTCGCAGAAGACGGACCGAGCCTCGAGGAGCACCTCGCGCCCGTCCGCCCTTACATCGATCTGTGGATCAACCGCTCCCCGGTCTCCGAGATCGAGGTGATCCTGCCGCCTCACCGATACCCGTACCCAGGGAACTGGAAGTGGCAGGCGGAGAATGGCGCGGACGGCTACCACGGTAACTACGTCCACGCCTCGTGGCAGAAGCTGCTCCAGCGAGCGGGAGAGGCTCCGGTCAAGGAGATCCGGAAGTTCAGGGAGGACGGCTGCACGCGGGGGCTCGCGAATGGGCACGGGCTCCTCGAGCGGCCCGGCGGTCTGAACCCCGCCGCCTCGTGGACGGGCCGGATGATGCAGCGCTACCCGGAGTACGCCGCGGCCCTACGGTCGCGCTTCTCGGAGGAGGAGATCGACGCGATCTCAGCCCGGCGGAACATCTTCGTGTTCCCCAATATCTACCTGTTCGACACCCACATCCGGGTCATCACGCCTATCGCTCCCGACCGCACCGAGGTCACGCTGTACGTCTACGCGCTCAAGGGGGTCCCCGACGGGCTGAACGAGGGGCGGTACCGGGCCCACGAACGGTTCTACGGGCCTTCCGGCTTCGGCTCCCCCGACGACCTCGAGGTCTTCGTCTGCAACCAGACCGGGGTCCAGGCGCGGGGCGTGGACTGGGTGTTGCTCAACCGTGGCCAGCACCGCGAGGTCGTCCAGGACGGGGAGCTTATCGGGCACTCCACCGACGAGACCCCGACCCGGGCGCTGTACCGGCAGTGGCGCAGGCTGATGCGGGAGGCGGAGCTCCGTGGACGGATCTGAGTTCGCTCCCCTTTCGCGGGCGGAGGCGGAGCAGCTGCTCTACAGGGAGGCGCGGCTCCTCGACGAGCGCCGGTACGAGGACTGGCAGGCGATGTTCACGGAGGACGGACGGTACTGGCTCCCGATCGTCATGGACGAGGATGAGCCGGATCCGGCGACGTCGATCTCGATCATCTACGACGACGCCGCCCGGATCGACGAACGGGTGTACCGGACGCTCCATACGCCGGTCCTCGACCAGAACCCGCCGTCGCGGACGGCGCGGATGGTCTCGAACGTGGAGGTGGAGCCGGAGCTCGACGGCGGTGAGGCGGTCGTCCGGTGCGTCCAGCTGATCGGCGAGCTCCGGCCCGGCGGGCGTGGGCAGGTGGGTCTGAACGACCAGCGGTTCTTCATGGCCAGATGCGAGTACCGGCTCCGCGAGGTCGAGGGCGAGTGGCTGATCGCTCGCAAGAAGGTGGTGCTCCTCAACGCCGATCAGCCGATCTACAACCTCACCTTCGTCGTGTAGGGATGGAGCCCGCGGTCCTCAGGGAGGGGACGGCCGAGGTGGGGGTTGCGGTCGAGGTGACCCCCACCGGCGCGCGACTGGCGCTCCGCGCCCCGAGCGGCGCGGCGATCGCGCTCGATGCGCTCGAGCTCGAGGGCCTCACCCGGCTCCCGTTCAGCCCGTTCCCCCCGCTCGGATCGGCTGGGAGCAGCATCTCCCGAGGCGGCGAGGACGGCGGCCGAGAGGTCGGCGGTGCCGAGGCCGAGGGGTTCGAGGTCGTGCGCAACGAGTTCGCGATGGTCGGGGTCCGCCTCGCCGCCGAGGGCGAGATCCGGGAGCTGGTCGTCCGGAACATCGGCACCGGCGCGGAGGTCCGGCTCCGACCTTCGCAGTTGGAGCGCCTGGCCCGCCTGCACCACCGCGATCTCGCTCCGCTCGTGGATCCGAGCGACCTCGTCCCTGAGGCCGAGCCCGACCCCGACCAGGTGTGAGGCCCGATGCGCGGGGATACGCTCGCCGCGGTCGCGGTCGCCCCGCTCCGGACCGAGCTCCGACGGTTCCCGCGGCCCGCCGTCGGGGAAGACGACGCCCTCCTCGAGGTCGAGGTCGCGGGGGTCTGCGGGACCGATTGGGAGATCTATCGCCGCGAGAGCCGTGGGCAGGGCCTGGGCCCCCTGATCCTGGGCCACGAGAACGTCGGCAGGGTGGTCGAGATCGGCGAGCGTGCGGCGGCGCGGTGGGGGGTGCGGGAGGGCGACCGGATCGCCGTGGAGGAGTTCATCCCCTGCGGCCGGTGTCCGCTCTGCCTCGCCGGCCACTACCGGCTCTGTGAGGCCACCGACTCGCGTTCGGGGAAGCCGGTCCTCCGGTACGGGATCACGCCCGTGAGCATCCCACCGGCGTTGTGGGGAGGGTTCGCGGAGCACCTCTACCTCCACCCCAACTCGATCGTGCACAGGATGCCCCCCGAGATCCCGTCCGAGGTCGCTGCCCTGTTCATCCCGGTCTCGAACGGCATCCAGTGGGTCGTGCGCGAGGGGGGGATCGGCGTCGGCGGCAGGGTCCTGGTGATCGGGCCCGGCCAGCACGGTCTGGGCTGCGTGGTCGCGGCGCGGGAGGCGGGCGCGTCCACGATCGTCGTCGCCGGGACCTCCCGGAGCCGCGACCGACTGGCGCTGGCCATGGACCTCGGTGCCACCCACACGGTGGAGTCCGACCGGGAGGACGTGGTGGAAGCCGTCGCTGCGGCCACCGAGGGCGAGCTGGTGGACCTCGTGGTGGACCTCACCCCGGGCGCCGCCGATCCCGTGGCCTGGGCGATCGCCAGCGCGCGCAAGCGCGGGGTGGTGGTCCTGGCAGGCTCGAAGCATGGGCGCCCCGTCGACGGGTTCGCTCACGACACCGTGGTCCGCAAGGAGCTCACGGTGAAGGGGGTCCGGGGCCACGATCGTTCTTCGGTCGAGGCCGCGATCGGGGTCATCGCATCCGGCCGGTACCCTCTCGAGCGCCTGTGCACGCACCGGTTCCCGCTGGAACGGGTGGACGAAGCGCTCCGGGTGGTGGGGGAGCGCACCGACCCATCCGCCATCCACGTGAGCGTGCTCCCGCGCTGAGCGGGCCGGCCGGGCAGAGGGCCTCGGGCTGGTGCGGCCTCGGCTGCCTCCGGGCTCCCTAGAGCAGCTCGCGCAGGTCGAACACCGTGAGCTCCTCCATCAGCGGTGCCAGGGCGCGGAGGAGCGGCACGTCCACCCCCGACTCCGCGGCCAGCGCGAGCGCCATCTCGAGGTCCTTCGCGGGCCATCGGAGGCGGTGCTCGCCCCACTCCTCGAGGGGGCGGTTCGCCCCGCTGCCGAGGGCCAACGCTGGGCGGAGGACCGAGGGCTCGACCCCCAGGGCCCGGCCCAGGCGTTGCGCCTCGACGTCGGCGCGGAGGCACGACCAGAGGAGGACGTTGTTCACGATCTTCCCGACCTGGCCCGCGCCGACGTCGCCCAGGCGCACGACGTCCTCGGCGAACGCGGAGAACGCCGGGCGGCAGGCGTCGATCGCCTCGGGCGGCCCGCCGCACATCAGCAGCAAGCGGCCGGCCTCCGCCCCGCGTTCCCCGCGGACCATGGCGGCATCGATCACGTGCACGCCGTGGAGGGCCGCCTGCGCGGCGAGCTCGCGGCAGGTGTCGGGCCGGACCGAGGCGCAGATCGCGATCACGGCCCCGGGCCGCGCGCCGGCGAGGGCGCCCTCCGCGCCCGCTACGGCCGCGCGTACCTGCTCGTCGTCGACCACCAGGACCAGGATCAGGTCGGATCCGCTCGCCACCTCCCGGGCGGTCTCGGCGGACGCGGCTCCGCCCTCCACGAGCCGCGCGGAGGCTGCGGGGTCCACGTCGGTCACCACGACGGGCCAGCCAGCCTCCAGCAGATGGTGGCCGATGGCCCGCCCCATCCGTCCGGAGCCCACGAGGCCGACGCGCTGGATGTCCATGGTCGCCAGATGGCCATTGACAGCTCGGGCTAATGGACTGATGATACGACTGTTTGTCCAAGCGTCAGGAGGAGGGGGGATGAACGGATCCGGGGGCTGGGCCCGACTGTTGGCGGTCGTCGGCACCCTCGTCATCGTGGGCGCGGCCTGCACGTCGCCCCCGACGACCGGCGGCGATGAGGGGGGCGGGCCGGGTCTGGTCGACGTCACCGACCGGCTGACGGAGATCTACGCCGAGCTCGAGGGCCTGGACGCGAAGGCCCGCAGGGAGCGTCTGATCGAGCTGGCGGACGAAGAAGGCGGCAGCTTCAACGCCTACGGCTCCACGAACCTCGACGACATCTTCCCGATGATCGACGAGTTCGAGAACCAGACCGGGATCGACGTCAACTACTACCGGGCCTCCTCCTCGGACATCCTCACCCGCGTGCTCCAGGAGGCCGACGCGGACTTCCCCGGCGCGGACGTGGTGTTCACGAACGGGCCCGAGCTGACGGTGATCGACCGCGAAGGCCTGCTCGCGCCGCTGGAGTCCCCGGTGCTCGAGAACATCCCTCCGGAGGGCGTGTTCGAGAACTGGGCGTGGCTGTATCTGAACACGTTCGTGGGCTCGTGGAACACCGACCGGGTGTCGAGCCCGCCGTCGACCTGGGAGGACCTCCTCGCCTACGGGGACGGGCTCGCGCTCGAGGTCGGGGACTTCGACTGGTTCGCGACGCTCGTGAAGGAGTACTTCGTCGGCGAGAAGGGGATGAGCGAGGACGCGGCGGTGGAGCTGTTCCGGCAGGCTGCCCAGAGCGCGGCCCTCGTCGATGGCCACACGCTCATGGCCGAGCTGCTCGCGGCCGGTGAGTACGACGTGGCCGCCTCGACCTACCTCCACCGCATCGTCTCGCTCGAGAAGGACGGAGCGCCGGTCTCCTACCAAGGCGGTCCGGAGCCGATCGTCATCCGGCCGAACGGGATCGGCATCCACCGGTACGCGCAGCGGCCCGCGTCGGCGCTGCTGTTCGTGGAGTTCATGCTCACGGACGCGCAGGACCTGCTGTTCGAGATCGACCGGCAGCCCGCGAGCATCGGCGTCGAGGGGGGTGGACTGCCCTCGGACATGGAGTCCATCGTCGTGGACCTGGACGCCCTCCTGGACGAGCGAGACAAGTGGGAGGGTCTCTGGGACGAGATCATCGAGGGCTCCGGCGGGAAGGTGTACGAGGACTGATCCCGGGGGGATCGGCGGGCGCCCGGGACCGCCGGGCGCCCGCCGTCCACGCGGGGCGGTGAGCGGTGGGCGGACGGCGCTTCGGCTCCGACCTGGTGGTCGACCTGCTCGAGGCGTACGGGATCCGCTACGCGAGCCTCAATCCCGGGTCGTCCTTCCGGGGACTGCATGACTCGCTGGTGAACCATCCCGGGGAGCCGCCCCGGATCGTCCTCTGTCCCCACGAGAAAGTCGCGGTCGGGGTGGCGCACGGCTACGCCAAGGCGACCGGTCGACCGATGGCCGTGATCCTCCACGACCTGGTCGGGCTGCTCCACGGCGCCATGGGCATCTACTACGCGTACATCGACCGGGTGCCGATCCTCGTCCTCGGTGGCGCGGGCCCCATGGACCTCACCCGTCGGCGGCCGAACATCGACTGGATCCACTCGGCGAACGTCCAGGGCAACGCGGTGCGCGACTTCACGAAGTGGGACGACCAACCGGCCTCCATCGCCTCCGTTCCCGAAACGATCGCACGGGCGATGCGGGTCGCGACCGCCGAGCCGGCGGGGCCGACGTACGTAGCGCTCGACGCCGCGCTCCAGGAGGACGATCTGCCTGAGGAGGTCGAGCTACCAGACCTGTCGCGGCTCGCGACCCCCACGCCGATCGGACCCGACCCGGCCGCCCTCGACCGGCTGGCCCGGATGCTGGTCGAGGCAGAGCGGCCGGTCATGATCCCGGGCTACGCCGGTCGGGATCCCGAGGCCTTCGGGTACCTCGTCGCCCTGGCCGAGCTCCTCGCGATCGGCGTGATCGACACCGGGATCCGACTCAACTTCCCCAACCGCCACCCGCTGAACGTGACGGGCTCCGACGCGCTGGAGGAGGCCGACCTCGTCTTCTTCGTAGACGTGAAGGACATGGGGAAGCCAACCCAGCGGCTGGACTCCACGACCCGACGGGTCCGGTCGCGGATCCCCCCGGGCGCGCGGGTGGTCGATCTCGGGTTCAACGACGTCGGGATCTCGTCCTGGTCCCACGACTTCGCACAACTCCATCCCGCGGATCTCCAGGTCACCGCGGACACGTCGGTCGCGCTCCCGCTGCTGGTCGAGCGCTGCCGCACCCTGCTCGAGGGGGAGGGGCCGGAGCGAACCCGGTCCAGGCAGGCGCGGCGGGCCCGCCTGGAGGAGCTCCACCACGAGGTCTGGGCGGGATGGCGCCGAGAGGCCGATGCGGCGGCCGACGCGGCGCCCGTCTCCACGGCGCGGCTCGCCGCCGAGGTCTGGGAGGCGATCCGGGGCTCCGACTGGGTGCTGACGGCCGGGACGGCCTCCGATTGGGCCCTCCGGACCTGGGACTTCGACCGGCCCTACCGCCACCCGGGCAAGAGCCTCGGGACCGCGACCCAGATCGGGATCTCCCTGGGGGTCGCGCTCGCCCACCGGGACGAGGGGCGGCTGGTGGTGGACCTCCAACCCGATGGCGACCTGATGTTCGATCTTGGCGCGTTGTGGGTCGCCGCGGCCCACGGGATCCCCATGCTGGTCGTCATGGTCAACAACCGCGCGTACTACAACGACTGGGAGCACCAGGAGCGGATGGCGGTCCAGCGCGACACCCCCCTGGAGAACGCCCGGGTGGGGATGGAGCTCGACCACCCCCCGCCCGACTTCGCTGCGGTCGCACGAGCCCAGGGCTGGTACGCGGAGGGGCCGATCGACCGTCCAGAGGGGCTCGGGCAGGCGCTCCGCCGCGCCGCCCAGGTGGTGGTCGAGGCCCGGCGCCCTGCCCTGGTCGACGTCGTGACGCAGCGTCGGTGAAGGCAAGGGGCGCCCCAGGCGGTGTGATGGTTAGACCTTCAGCCCACTGATGTGGTAGGGTGGGCGGACAGCGCTCGGGAACGGAGGAGGCGAACGGATGGGCACGGACGACCGGCAGGTGCTCGCTTCCGACCCCGCGTCGAGGGACGCGTCGGAGATCGCGGCGCGCGACGAGTTCAACCGACGGTATCCACCGATCACGGGGCTGGTGGTGCCCGGGGACCTGCGGACGATGGAGCTCCCGGAGCGACCGTGGCGGAACAACCGAGGGCGCTGGTTCCACCTCGCCGGGAACACGTGCATCGACGCTCACATCGCCGAGCTGCCTCCGGGTGGCGCCTCGGTACGGCATCGGCACACCACCGAGGCCTACATCTACATCGTGCGTGGCCGGGGCTACTCCATCGTGAACTACGACGGCGAGCCCGAGCAACGCATCGACTGGGAGGAGGGAACCCTCTTCTCGCCGCCGGTGTGGGCTTGGCACCAGCACTTCAACCTCGACCCCGAGCAGCCCGCTCGGTACCTCGCGATCCAGAACACCCGGCTCCTGCGGCACCTCCGGCTCCACAACATCGAGCGTCATCCGAGCCAGGAGCGGGCGGAACTCGAGCCTCGGGTGGAGGTGGCCCAGGGCGAGGCCTAGGCGCGGGGCCGCCACGGACCATCGGGGAGGACGAGGTGGCGCAGGCGACGGTCCTGGGCAGGGCCTCGCGCTGGGGCCGCGGTGCGGCCGCGGACCTCTTCCGGCCCCAGGGCCTGGTGATCCTGGGCGTCGTCCTCGCCATCGCCTACCTGGCTCTCGTGCCCCTCGGGTACCTCATCTGGGGCACGTTCTTCGACGCCGGCGGCTTGACGCTCCGGTTCTTCCAAGAGGCCTACGCGCGGGTGGGGCTGGGCGAGATGATCGCGAACTCTCTCGCGTTCGCGCTCGGATCGACCGTCCTGTCCGTCACCGTCGGGACGACGCTGGCGTACCTCCAGGTGCGGACCGACGTACCGTTCAAGCGGCTGGTGTTCGCCGCCTCGCTCGTCCCGCTCATCATCCCGGGGATCCTCCACACGGTCGCCTGGATCCTGCTCCTCAGCCCCGAGATCGGGCTGCTCAACGCGTGGCTCGAGCCGATCTTCGGCCCCGCCGCCTTCGACATCTACAGCTTGCAGGGGATGATCCTCATCGAGGGGCTGCACCTCTCCCCCCTCGTCTTCCTCCTGATGGCGGCCGCCTTCCGCTCGATGGATCCGGCCCTCGAGGAGTCGGCGCTCATGAGCGGGGGGCGGATGGGGACCGTGATCAGGCGGATCACGCTCCCGCTGGTCCGTCCGGCCCTCGCCGCCGCGGTCCTCGTGATGGTGGTCCGGGTGCTCGAGTCGTTCGAGGTGGCGGCGATCGTCGGGATCCGGGCGGGCGTGTGGGTGTTCACCTCGAGGATCTGGCGGACGCTCCAGACGTTCCCGCCGCGCTACGGCCACGCGGGCGCCTACGCGATGTCGTTGCTCGTGCTCACGAGCCTGGGCGTGTTCCTCCAGTCGCGCCTCACCCGGCGGGGGAGGGCGTTCCAAACCGTGACCGGGAAGGGCTTCCGACCGCGGCCGCTGCCGCTCGGTCGCTGGCGCTGGCCCGCCGCCGCCCTGGCCCTCGGCTACTTCCTCGTCGCTGTGGTCCTCCCCGTCGTCGTCCTGGTCTACTCCTCCCTCCTCCCCTTCTACTCGTTGCCGTCGGCGGAAACCCTGTCCCGGATGTCGCTCCAGAACTACCTGGACACGCTGGGCCGTCCGTACTTCCTCACAGCCTTCAGGAACTCGCTGGTGCTCGGCGTGGGGTCCGCCAGCGCGGTGATGTTCTTCACGGCCATCGCCTCCTGGCTCGTGGTCCGGACCCGCGTCCCCGGCCGCTGGATGGTGGACAACCTGGCGTTCCTGCCGCTCGTCGTCCCTGGGCTCGTGATGGGGGTCTCGCTCCTCTTCGTGTACCTGCGGTTCCCGGCCCCGATCTACGGGACCCTCTGGATCCTGTTCATCGCCTACTGCACGCGCTACATGCCCTACGGCATGCGCTACGCCTCGACCTCGATGTACCAGATCAGCGGGGAGCTCGAGGAGTCGGCACAGACGAGCGGGGCCAGCTGGTGGCAGACGTTCCGGCGGGTGAACCTGCCCCTGCTCGTCCCGGGGCTGGTCGCCGGGTGGATCTACATCGTGATGGTGTCGTTCCGCGAGCTCTCGAGCTCGATCCTCCTCTATTCCCCGGGGAACGAGGTCCTGTCGATCCTCATCTGGGAGCGGTGGGAGAACGGTCAGTTCACGGAGCTCGCGGCCCTCGGGATGGTCATGGTGTTCTCCCTCGTGGTGCTCGTCGTGACCGCCAGCCGCCTGGGGGCCAGGATCGGGGTGAAGGAGCACTGATATGCAGACCCAACCCGACGCTGGTCGGGAGGTCGCCGGGATCCCCGCCGGGGAGACCTCGCCGCACCGGGCCGCGCTCCTCGAGGTCCAGGGGCTCGTCAAGGCGTTCCGCGGAAGTCGGTCCGAGCGGGAGCGGCGGGTCGCTGCGGTGGACGGGATCTCCTTCGCCGTGGAGCCGGGGCAGATGTTCACGCTCCTCGGTCCCTCGGGCTGCGGGAAGACCACGACCCTCCGCTGCATCGCCGGGCTGGAGCGGCCCGACGCCGGCGAGATCGTCGTCTCGGGCCGGGTGCTGTTCTCCTCGGCCCGGGGCGTGAACCTGCGGGCGAACGAGCGCGGTCTCGGGATGGTGTTCCAGTCCTACGCGATCTGGCCCCACATGAACGTGTACCGGAACGCGGCGTTCCCGCTCGAGGTGCTCCCCCGTCGTCGTCGTCCCTCCCGCGCGGAGATCAAGCGGCGGGTGGAGGAGGTGTTGCGGACCGTCCGCCTGGACGCGCTCGTGGATCGGCAGGCCACCGACCTCTCGGGCGGTCAACAGCAGCGGCTCGCCCTGGCCCGGGCCCTCGTGATGCGTCCGCCGCTCCTCCTCCTGGACGAGCCGCTGTCCAACCTGGACGCGAAGCTGCGCGAGGAGATGCGGTTCGAGCTCAAGCGGCTCCAGCGGAACCTGGGCATCACCGCCGTCTACGTGACCCACGACCAGGTCGAGGCGCTCGCGATGTCGAACCGGATCGCCGTGATGCGGGATGGGCGGATCGAACAGGAGGGCACGCCGCGGGAGGTGTACGAGCGGCCCCGCTCCCGGTTCGTCGCCGACTTCATCGGGACCTCCAACTTCATCGAGGGCGACGTGGCGGAGGTCGGCCCGGAGGGCTCGTACACGGTGCGGACCGACCACGGGCCGCTCAGCGCGACCTCGGCGGCGTCGATCCCCCTCGGGAGCCGCGTGGTCGTCTGCATCCGCCCCGAGCACGTCGGGCTCCGCGCCGGCGACCCCCCGCCCGACGACCAACCGGCCTGGGAGGGGGTGGTCCAGGCGCGGGCGTTCCTCGGGGAGTCCGTGGACCACGTGGTCGCCGTGGGCGGGCTGGAGGTACGGGCTCGGTGCAACCCGACCCTCTCGATCCCGCCCGGGACGCGGGTGTGGCTCACGTTCCCCGACACCGCCTGCACGCTGATCCCGGCCGATGGGTGAGGTGCGGCCCCGGGTCTCCCGGAACCCGCTCGCCCGCTCGAACCCGCTCGCGCCCATCTACGTCTGCGTGTTCCTCTTCAGCGCTGGCGAGGCGATGCTCCACGTCCTGGTCCCGCCTTACCTCGCCGTGGAGCTTGACGCAGGTCCGGCGGAGGTGGGAACCGTTCTCGGGGTGTTCGCCGCAGCCGCGCTCGCGGCCCGGTTGCCGGTGGGCGCGGTCTACACGACGGCTCGCGCCCGCCGGTTGCTCGCGGTGGGGGGCGCGATGTCCGCGGCGGCCTTCGCCCTCGTGCCCATCCTCCGCGGGACGGTCTCGCTCGGCGCGCTCATGGCGGTCGACGGGTTCGGGTGGTCGATGGCCACCACGGCCCAGATGGCAGCGTTGGTCGCTGCCCGGCCCCCGGGGGTGTCCACGGCCTGGGCGATGGGCTGGTACTCGGGGTTCAACGGGCTGGGCCACACCGTCGCCGGGGCCACCGCCGGGTTCCTCGCCGACACCTTCGGCTTCACCGTGAGCTTCCTCGTGCTGGCTGCCGTTCCGGCGGCGGCGGCGGCGATCATGGTGGCCGCGCTCGGCCGTGCCGACCTTGGCCCCGCCGCCGACCTCCCCGAGCGCCCGGCGAGGCTCCGGGAGGGGTGGCGCCACCTCGCGGGGATGCCGCCGGTGGTCTGGGCCGGTGTGCTGATCATGGTCTCCATCAACTTCGTGAGCGGGATCATGAACAGCTTCCACCCGCTCCTCGTGATCCCCGCGGGGCTCTCCATCACGCAGATCGGTGTGCTCGTCACGGTCCGCGCCTGGGGGTCGTCGACGGTGCGGCTCGGCTCGGGGTTCATCTTCGGCCGAACCGACGGGAGGTGGATGACGCTTCCGCTCTTGCTCGCGGGGGCGGCGTCGCTCTTCTTCCTCCCGACGTTCCGCTCGTCGTTCGCGCTCCAGGTCCCGTTGTTCGCCGTCGCGGGCGTCTCCCGGGGTCTGCTCAGGGTGACGGGCTCCGCCGAGGCCTTCGACGGCGTGGGCGACGAGGACGACCGCAGGCACGGCATGACCGCGGCCCTCCTCCACGCCGGGCTCGACCTCGGGAAGCTGGTCGCGCCTCTCGTCGGCGGGTTCGTCGCCGAGGCGTTCGGCCTGGCGGCGATGTTCCGGCTCGTCCCCCTAGCTCTGCTCGCCGCCTATCTACCGCTCGAGCTTGCCGCCCGCCGGAGCATGGCCGCCCGATCCCGGGTCGAGCGGGCCTGAGCCTCAGGCCGGGGGTGGGACGTCGGAGATCTCCCGGCCCCAGCCTTCGGGGGCCCGGCACACGACGGCTTCCCCCTCCCGCCCGGCGTACCAGGAGCAGGCGGGGCACCGCTCCGCGTCCACCGCTCCCCGCAGGGGGCACGCGACGACGCCCTCCCGGACCTCGAGCCTCCGCGTCGCGAGCATCGTGGCCGACCCTACGGTGCGCGTTCGGTCCCCGGCAGGGCCGTCCGGCCCCCCGGGGCAGGGACCCCGGCCCCTCGTCCGGTCTCCGCCTCCTCTGGGGGCACGGGTCGGGTCGGTCGTGTCGCGCGTGCCACGTCCCGTCGGTCCCGAACCTGCCTACCCCAGCCCCAGGAAGCCGAGCACCCGCCGCCAGGCGTCCGCGCAGGCTGCGGCGTGCTCGGCCATCGCCCGGTCGAAGAAGCTGTGGGGGGCTCCCGGGTAGACGACGACCTCGTGAGGCACGCCGGACGCGGTCAGGGCCTCCCGGTAGGCCTCCACCTGGTCGGTGGTGATCCCGCGGTCGGACCCGCCGAACAGGGCGAGCACCGGTGCCCGCAGGAGCCCGCGCCGGGCTTCCTCGATCGGCGAGCTCCCATCGCCTCGGGCCGGCCACCCGTAGAAGCCGATCGCCCCGTCGATCCCCGGCTGCGAGGCCTGGAGGAGCGCGGCGCGGCCCCCGAAGCAGAACCCCAGCACGAAGACGCGCGACGCCCCCCTGTCCCGGAGCGCTGCGGCCGCGGCCCGCACGTCGGTCCGCAGGTGCTCGTCGGTCGTGCGCTCCCTGTGCGGGGCGAAGTCGAATCCGTCGTCCCTGTACCCCGGCCCGGCCGTCCGGCCGTACGGGTCGATGGCGATCGCGTGGGCTCCGGCCTCGGCGAGCTGCTCGGCGAGGTCCTCGTAGTAGGGGTGCAGGCCGCGGACGTCCGGGAGGACGACGACGCCCGGCGCCCCGACCGCGCGGGTCCGGGCCAGGCGGGCGGCGATCCGGTTCCCGTCCGTGGCCACGAGCTCCACGCGCTCGGACGAGGCGAGCCCGCCGGTCCGTGGCGGCCGTGGCGCGCGGGCGGCGGCGTCGAAGCACATCGGTCAGGCCCCGTACTTCGTGAGCCGCCCCGCGTTCGCGAGGAGGATCGGGAGGAGGTCGGTGGACCGGCGCAGGCCCAGCCCGCCCGCCCGGCACCACCGCTCTCCGAACCGCTCCACCTCGTCCCGCCCGCACCGGGGTCCCCGGACCAGCACCGGCACCGGGTGCCAGGAGTGGGCCGCCATCTGGGAGGGCGTCGCGTGGTCGCCGGTCACGGCCACCACGTCGGGCCCGAGCGCGAGCAGTTCGGGGATCGCGGCGTCCAGGGCCTCGATCGCCGCGATCTTCCGGGCCCGGTCGCCGTCCTCGCCTGCCGAGTCGGCGTCCTTGTGGTGCAGGAAGAAGAAGTCGAACCGTGGCCAGGCCTCCCGGGCCAGCGCAACCTGGTCGGGGAGGCCCGCGGGCTCGCCGACGACCTCGAACCCCAGGAGCCGCGCGACGCCCCGGTACATCGGGTAGACGGCGATCGCGCAGGCGCGCAGGCCGGTGCGCTCGGGGAACGGGGGCAGCTCGCGGTGGGTGTCGAAGCCGCGGAGGAGGAGCCCGTTGGCCCGCGGCTCGTCCGCGAGGACCCGCCGCGCCTCGGCGACCACCGCCGCCACGAGCTCCGCGGTCCGCCGAGCCTCGGGCCTCATGGGACGCGGAGCGAGCGGGGGCACGCCCTCGGCCTGGGGGTCGGTGTCGGTGACCCCGGGGTCGAGCCCCTCGCCCCGGAGGACCACGAGGAGCCGGTGCTCCCGCTCGTGGCGGAAGAACACCCGGACCCCTTCCACCCTGACCTCCCGCTCGAGCCGTTCGACGATCCGCCGCGCCTCCTCGTCGGGGATCCGACCCGCCCGGCGGTCCACGACGTTCCCCCCCTCGTCGAGCGTGCAGAGGTTCCCGCGCGCCGCCACGTCGCCAGGGGCGAGCTCGAAGCCGAGCCCTGCGGCGGAGAGGGCCCCCCGGCCCAGCTCGAACGCGAGGGGGTCGTAGCCGAACAGCGCCAGGTGGCCGGGGCCCGAGCCGGGCGTGATCCCCGGGCCCACCGGCTCCAGGAGCCCGGTCACGCCCTCCGCGGCGAGCCGGTCGAGGTTCGGGGTCCGAGCCTCCTCGAGCTCGGTCCCGTGACGCTCGTCGGCCATCCCGCCGAGCCCGTCCACCACGATGAGGAGGATCCTGGAGGTGGAGTCGCGAGCGAGGGGACGGAGGTCCATCGCGGCCATCGTAGCAACCGGCCGTTCCGGGGAGATGGTATGATCATCCGACCATCGACCGGTGGGGAGGGCGACGGGTGGATCCGGGCCAGGGTCGGAGCGAGCGGTACGAGCTGGGCTTGCGGGTCCGTCGCGAGGTCCTCGGCGATGAGCACGTGGAGCGGGCCGAGGCGGAGCGCTCGGTGCTCGACGCCGACTTCCAGGACTTCATCACCGAGACCGCCTGGGGCTCGGTCTGGTCCCGGCCCGGGCTCGACCGGCGGACCCGGAGCCTGCTCACGATCGCGATCCTCGCCGCGCTCGGGCGACGGGAAGAGCTCGCGATGCACCTGCGGGCGTCCAGGCGGACGGGGGTGGAGGTCGAGGAGCTGGCCGAGGCGTTGTTCCACGTGGCGGTCTACGCGGGGATACCGGCAGCCCATGCCGCGTTCGGCCTGGCGCGGTCCGTCCTGGAGGGGGAGGGCGATGGCTGAGGCGCGTTGGTCCCGCCGCGCGGAGCGCCCCGGCGAGTACCCCGCCTCCCTGTTCGCGGCCTACCGCTCGACGGTCCGACGGGCGCCCACTCGGCCCCTCCTCGAGGCTCCGCTCACGCTCTCCGAGCTCTCCGGTCCGGGCCCGGCCTTGGCCTCGATGGTCGAGCCGGACGCGGATCTCACGACGAACGCGGGGACCGGCGGGGAGGCGATCGGCGAGCGGATCATCGTCACCGGCCGGGTCCTGGACGCCGATGGCCGCCCGCAGCCCGGGACGCTGGTCGAGGTGTGGCAGGCCAACGCCGCCGGGCGCTACCACCACGAACGCGATCTCCACGGTGCGCCGCTCGATCCGAATTTCCTCGGCCTCGGGTGGTGCGTCACGGACCAGGAGGGGCGATACCGGTTCCTCACGATCAAGCCCGGAGCCTACCCCTGGCCGAACGATCCCAACTCCTGGCGCCCGGCCCACATCCACTTCTCGCTCTTCGGTCCTTCGTTCGTGACGCGGCTGATCACGCAGATGTACTTCCCGGGGGACCCGTTGCTCCCGCTCGACCCGATCTTCAACTCGATCCCCGACGAGGCGGCCAGGGCCCGCCTGGTCGCGCGGTACGACCACGAGGTCACCCAGCCCATGTGGGCGCTCGGGTTCGTGTGGGACATCGTGCTGGCGGGCCCCCGGGCCACCCCCTTCGAGGACGCCGGGGGCCGGTATGCCTGAACCCACGCCTCCCCAGACGGTCGGGCCGTTCTTCCACCCCTGTCTCCTGCGGCTGGCGCGCACCGCGCTCGCCGGGCCCGAGACCGAAGGCGAGCGGATCCGCCTCGAGGGCAGGGTCCTGGACGGCGACGGGGCGCCCGTGGACGACGCGATGGTCGAGCTGTGGCAGGCAGATCCCTTCGGTCGTTTCCAGCACCCGCTCGACGACCGAGAGGGCCCCCGGGACGCCGGGTTCCTGGGGTTCGGCCGGGCGGGGACGGACGCCGAGGGCCGGTTCGCGTTCGACACCGTGAAGCCGGGGCGTGTGCCGTGGCCGGGCGGTGGGTGGCAGGCCCCGCACCTGTGCCTCCACGTGTTCGCCAGGGGGCTCCTGGATCGGCTGGCGACCCGCTGCTACTTCGACGACGATCCCGCCACCACCGAAGATCCCCTCCTGCGCCTGGTGCCGGAGGAGCGGCGGGGCACGCTGATCGCCCGCCGGGCCCCGGGTGCCGGTGCCGTGTACCGGTTCGATATCGTCCTCCAGGGCGAGGACGAGACCGTGTTCTTCGACCTCTGAGGGAAGCGGCGGTGGCGCGGGCCGGTGGCCGGCCGGGGACGACGTGACCGAGGCGGTCGACCTGCTCGCCACCACCGAGCGGATGGAGGCGGTGTTCTCCCCCTCCGCCCGGGTCGCCGCGATGCTCCGCTTCGAGGCAGCGCTGGTGCGCGCGCAGGCCCGGGTGGGGATCGTCCCACCGGAGGCGGCCCGGGCCATCGGCGACGCCTGCGACGTGGCGCGGTTCGACGTCCCCATCCTGTTCCGTCAGGCGGCGATCGACGGCAACCTCGCGATCCCGTTGGTCCGAGCCCTGACCGCGGCCGTCGGGGAGGAGGGGCGCCGGTACGTCCACCTGGGCGCGACCAGCCAGGACGCGATCGACACGGGCCTCGTGCTGCAGGCCGCGGAGGGGCTCGACGTGCTGCGGGAGGACCTCCTGGCGGTCGGCCGGGCCTGCGCCGCCCTGGCGGAGCGCCACGCCCGGACCCCGATGGTGGGGCGGACGCTCCTCCAGCACGCGGCGCCGATCACGTTCGGGTTGAGGGCAGCCCGGTGGCTCGCCTCGGTCACCCGCGAGCTCGAACGGCTGGCCGAGCTGCGCCGAGGGCTGCCGGTCCAGCTCGGCGGCCCCGTGGGGACCCTCGCGACGATGGGCCCCGAGGGGCCCAGGGTGGTGGAGCTGCTCGCCGAGGAGCTGGGGCTCGCCGCGCCAGACCTCCCGTGGCACGCGGAGCGCGCCCCGGTGGCGGAGCTCGCCGCGGGTGTCGCGATCGCCGCCGGGTCCGCGGGCAAGGTGGCTACGGACATCCTGCTGCTCGCCCAGACGGAGGTAGGCGAGGTCGCGGAGGGCGGGCCCCCCGAGGGCGGTGGGTCGTCCTCGATGCCGCAGAAGCGGAACCCGGTGCACGCGCCACACGCTGTGGCGGCCGCCCGGATCGCGGCGGCCCAGTGCGGAGCGGTCCTCGCCTCGATGGCGCACGAGCACGAGCGCGCGGTCGGGGCCTGGCAGGCGGAATGGGCCGCCGTCCCCCAGCTCTTCCGAGCCGCGGCCGCCGCCGTCGGACACCTCCGTGCAGCGCTCGAGGACCTCCGGGTGGACCCGGCGCGGATGCGGGCCAACCTGGAGCTCGGCGGTGGGCAGGCCATGGCCGCCTCGCTCGCCTCGGCCCTGGCCCCGGCCCTCGGCGGCCCCGAGGCGTTCCGAGTGGTCGCGGAGGTGTGCCGGCGGGCCTCGGACGAGGGCCTCGACCTCCTCCGGGCGGCAGAGGAAGAGCCGCGGGTGGCTCGCACCCTCTCCCCCGAGGCGCTGCGCGCGGCGCTCGACCCCGAACAGGCCGTCGGGGCGGCCGAGCTCTTCGTGCGTCGCGCCCTGGATCGGTTCCGGGCCGCTGCGGAGGTCGTCCCCCCGTGACCTGCCCTGGGATCCAGGTGGAGGTGGACGGGGTCCGGCTGTTCGTGGTGTCGGAGGGACCGGAGGAGGCCCCGCCGGTGCTGTTCTCGAACTCCCTCGGCACCGATCTCCACGCCTGGGACCCCCAGGCGAAGGCCCTCGCGGGGACGTTCCGGGTGGTGCGCTACGACGCGCGGGGGCACGGGCGGTCCGACGTCCCGCCCGGCCCTTACACGATCGACCGGCTCGGGGCCGATGCCCTGGGCGTGCTCGACGCGCTCGGGATCGACCGGGCCCACGTCTGTGGCATCTCGCTGGGAGGGATGGTCGCGCTCTGGCTCGCGGCCCGCCACCCCGAGCGGGTGGGTCGGGCCGTGTTCGCCGCCACCGCGGCCCGCATCGGGAGCGAGGCGCTCTGGGAGGAGCGAGCCCGGATGGTTCGGGCGGGGGGCACCGGCGCGATCCGCGACCTGTTCGTGGCGCGGTTCTTCTCTCCCGCCTTCGCCGCGGGGGAGCCGGCGACGGTCGAGCGGTTCACCGAGGCTCTCCTCGGGATGTCGGCGGAGGGGTACGCGGCGTCGTGCCTGGCCCTGGCCGAGGCCGACCTCCGCGATGCGGTGGGCGGGATCCGGTGCCCTTCCCTCGTGGTCGCAGGGAGCCTCGACGTCGCGACGCCCGTGGCGGAGGCCCGGTGGCTCCACGGGCGGATCCCGGGGAGCCAGCTGCTCGTCTTGGAGGACGCCGCGCACCTGTGCAACGTCGAGGCGCCGGAGCGGTTCAGCGAGGCCGTGGCGCGGTTCCTCTCGGCCCGGTGAGCGGGAAGGCGTCGGCGCGGGAGGTTCGGGTGCGGGTCGGGTTCTGCGGGCTGGGGAACATGGGGCTGCCCATGGCGGCCCGCCTCGTTGAGGCCGGGCACGAGGTCGGGGCGTGGAACCGGACGGCGTCGAAGGTTGGGCGCCTGCCCGGGGCGCGCCGCGCGGCGACACCCGCCGAGGCGGCACGGGGCGCCGCGTGCGTGATCACGATGTTGGCGGACGCCCAGGCCCTCGAGGAGATCGTGCTCGGGCCGAGCGGCGTCGCTGAGGGGCTGTCCCCCGGCGCCGCACTGATCGACATGTCCACGGTGGGCCCGGAAGCCGCGCGATCGGTCGCCGCGCGCCTGCCCGAGGGGGTCGCGTTCCTCGACGCTCCGGTCCGGGGCGGCCCGTCGCGGGCGGCGCGGGGCGAGCTCAAGATCCTGGTGGGCGCCCACCCTGCGGACTACGACCGTTGGGCGCCGCTCCTGCGCGTGCTCGGCGAGCCCCGACACGTCGGCCCGCCCTCCTCGGGCCAGGCTGCCAAGGTGCTGAACAACTTCGTCGGGATCACGCTGATCTCCGTGCTGGGGGAAGCCCTCGCCGTCGCCGACGCGCTCGGCATCCAGGGGGAGGCGGCCCTGGCGCTGCTCGCCGAGACACCCCTCCGCGCGACCCTGGATCACCAGTGGCCGCGGATCGAGGGCGGGGAGCCCCCGAGCTTCCGTCTCCGCCTGGCCGCGAAGGATCTCGCCCTCGGCACGGGGGCCGTCGGCGATGGCCTCAGGGTCGCTGCGGGCGCTCTGTCCTGGCTCCTGGACGCGGAGCGCGACGGGCTGGGCGAGCGGGATCAGTCCTCCGTCGTCGCGTTCATCCGCGGGGCGGTGAACCGGCCGGAACCCGGGGCCGGTTGAGCTCCGAGGGGGCGGCGAGGACCGCGAGCCCGGCCAGGACCAGGGCGGCGCCGGCGAGGGGCGCGGGGCCGGGTCGCTCGCCCAGGAGGATCACGCCGAGGGAGGCGGCCGTGAGGGGTTCCGCGAGGGAGAGCGTCACCGCGGTGGGCGTCGGCACGCGTCGCAGGCCCGCCGAGAACAGCACGTAGGCCAGGGCGGTGGCGACGAGCCCGAGGTGGATCGCCACGAGGAGGCCTCCGGGGCTCGCGAGCCACCCGAGGTCCGAGACGAACAGGACGGGGAGGAGCCCGAGGGCGGCGAGCGGGAAGACGGCCCCGGCCACCGCGAGCGGCGGGCGACCGGCGAGGAGGGGCTTGGCCGCCGTCGCGTAGACCGCGTAGCAGAGCCCGGCGCCGAGCGCGGACGCGACGCCCACCGGGTCCACCTCGGCCCTGCGGCCGCCGAGCGCGAGGAGGCCCGTCCCCACGATCGCGAGCGCCGTCGCGGCGGTCCACCGCCGCCCCGGCCAGCTCCCTTCCGCGGCCCGGGCCAGGGCTCCGGCGAAGACCGGCGCGCTGCCGATGGCGACGACGGTCCCCACCGCCACGCCGGTGCGGCCGACCCCAAAGAAGAAGAGGGGTTGGTAGGCGCCCATCCCCGCGGCCGCGGCGAGGAGCGCGCCCCGCGGCCACCGCCCGAGCCCCCGGAAGCCACGGGTGGCGAGCGCGAGGCCGAGGAGCGCCCCGCCGCCGAGCGCCATCCGCACCGCCCCGATCGTCTCGGGGGAAGAACCTCCGGGCGCCAGGGCTTGCGCGGTCCCCGTCGTCCCCCACAGGACGGCGGCCGCGAGCACCTGGATCCGGCCCCGGTCGGTCGCGCGCACGGCGTCGAGTATCGCGGAACCCGGGCGTGCCCGCGGAACACGGAGCGCGTTCCACCCGCCGGATCGCAGGGCCATCTACCTGCGGATTTGCGCTCCGGAGGGGGGGTGGTAGGTTCGCCGCGCAACCGTTCCGGAGGGGGTGGAGGATGCGACGAGCCGTCGCGGTAGCGTTCGTTGCGGTCGCGGTGGTGGCCGGGCTCGCGGTGCCCGCGGTGGGGCGGGACAGGCCGTTCAGCACGTCCCGGCTGATCGCGACCAAGCTGGTCCCGGACATCAGGCAGTTCGACCTGCTGCCGGGGACCTCGGGCGGGCAGTTCAGCAAGAAGCAGATCGAGCGGTTCACCTGCGAGGGGAACGAGGCTGAGGTCGACCCGACCGCCGGGGCCGTGGACATCTCGTGCAACGAGACGTTCTTCGGGCAGGACTTCGCCCCCGACAACGAGATCGCGGTGGCGGTGGACCCGCTCAACCCGAACCACGTCCTGGCTGGGTCCAACGACTACTACTACCGGTTCAACAACGCCACGGGGGCCCGCCAGGCCATCGTCCCGACCGGGTTCTTCACGTCGTTCGACGGCGGGAAGACGTGGCTCGACGGCCAGGTCCCGATGGGCCGGGGGAACGGGAACGGCGACCCGGCCCCCGCGTTCGACGCGAAGTTCTCCGTGCCGTGTCCAGAGGGCGACGGCACGTGCAGCATGGCGCTCATGGCCCAGCTCTCCAACGTGGGCGGCCAGGGCGGGTTCTTCGTCTCCCAGGGCGACGTCTCGGTGAGCCGCTCGCTCGACGGCGGCCTCACGTGGGAGCCGCCGGTCACGGTGTTCCAGGGCCAGGGCGCCGGGATAGGCCCGGCGAACAACGCCGTGTTCTGGGACAAGGAGTTCATCGCCGTCGACAACTGGCGGGGCTCTCCGCACTTCGGCCGGATCTACGTGACCACCACGAGGTTCCTGAACGACCTGTTCGGGAGCTACGCCGAGTCCCCGATCTACATCAGCTGGTCCGACGACGGCGGCCTCACGTGGTCCGAGCCGAAGGAGATCTCGGGCTCGCACCCGAGCTGCAGGTTCCAGACGACGGGGCCGGAGGGCGAGTGCGACGAGGACCAGTTCAGCTACCCGGTGGTGGCGCCCGACGGCACGGTCTACGTGCACTTCCACAACTACCAGAACGGCCCCAACGACCCCACCTGCAGCGACACTGAGGCCGTCGTGGGCACCGAGTGGGAGGTGCCCTGCGACTTCGACGCCCAGATCATGGTGGTCAAGTCGAAGGACGGAGGTGAGACCTGGTCACCCCCCGTCCCGGTCGTTCAGCTCGAGGACGGCCTGTCCGACATGCCCTACTCGGTGATCGGGAGGCAGACGATCTGGGGCCACCAGATCCGCTGGAACGCGGCCGGGAACATCGCGGTCGATCCCAACGACTCCAGCCACGTCGCGATCGTCTTCGCGGACCGCGGCGAGGCGAACCCGAACGCGTTGCCCGGCTGCTTCTTCACGCTGCCCGGAGACGCACCGTTCTACGACCCGTGCAACGCCGGTCCGGGGTCGGACACCGACGTCTTCGTCGTGGAGTCGACCGACGGCGGCGAGAGCTGGTCCTCCCGGGCCCAGGTGGGCACCGACTCCGGCGAGCACGAGTGGTTCCCGTGGGCGGCGTTCACGTCGGGAGGCACGCTCGTCGTGGCCTGGGACAAGGACACCGTCCCACCCGGGTACGTGCCCGACGGCGGGGAGGCCGTCGCGAACGACGTCTTCCACCACGTGCTGTGGGACGGCGGCAGCCTGCAGGACCTGGGCCCCGATGAGCTCGTGGACGTCTCCGTCACCCACTGGGCCGGGCAGTACACGACCGAGTGGCCGGCGGTCTGCGGGCCGGCCGGGTACAGCGATCCGCCGGTGACGGACGCCGAGGGCAAGGACTGCAACGTCTTCCACGGCGACTACACAGGCCTCGCGGTGGACTCGGAGGACCGGGTCCACGTGGTGTGGACCGGTCTGAACGCGGACGCGACGGCGCCCCAGGTCGACTTCTACACCGGCGACTTCCACGACGGGAAGCGGCAGGACGCGATGTACCGGCTCGTGGAGTTGGGCCCGTAGCGCGGGTCCGTCGGGCCGGACGGGGGGCGCCCGGGGCTCCACCGGGCGCCCCTCGGCGTTCGTCGCGGGGGACCGACGGGGACCCGTGCGGCGTGTTGCGCCGAGGGCTGCCGTCAGGGGGTCGTGACGGGGCCCAGCACGAGGCCCGAGAGCAGGAAGAACACCGGCGCCACGAACAGGCCGGCCACGAACAGCCAGAGCCGGAGGTTCCTGCGCACCACCCAGTCGTCGAGCGCGATGATCCCCCGGGCCACCGGCTGATAGAGGAAGGCCAGGATGAACAGCGAGACGAGGGCCACGCCGATCGCCTCGGCGAGGACGATCCGCACCCCGCCGGGGTCGCCGAGCACCATCGCGGCGACCAGGGTGTCGGCGAGCGTCGTGATGTTCGCCCCCATGATGTAGGGGATCGACTCCCGCCTCGTCACGTGGCCCTTGCTCGCGAGCGGCACGAGGGCGGTGAGCGCCACCGAGACCGAGAGCGTGAGGGCGGCCGCCACGCACCCGAGGAAGAACATCGGCCACGGCCTGCGGAGCCAGTGCTCGTTGTTCTCGGCGTGCCGCTCGTGGTCGATCTCGGGGAGGACGAGGTCGAGGAGCTTGAACGAGACCAGGATCACGGCCAGGCCGACCGGGAGGAGGAGGCCCGGGGGGACGAGCCCGCCCTCCCCGCCGGAGCCCGCGATCAGCCGCACCACGGGCCCCCAGACCAGGTCGATCACCGAGAGCAGCTCCCGCGACGCCTCCCAGTGGATCGCCGCGAGCGTGCCCCGCTTCACCATCACGTAGCCGATCAGCATCCCCGGGAGGTACACGAGGGCCGTGAGGGAGAGGGCGAGGACGCCCATCCCGATCGACCGCTCCCGCCGGCCGCCCCGCCCCCGGACCGCGTAGAGGAACCCGACCAGGAGCACGATGAACGACGCCCCCAGGCGCGAGCCCGAGAGCATCGTGAACGTCTGGAGGTCGTTGATGGTCTCGGCGTGGTGGAGGTTCAGGGCCACGGCGGCCACCGGGGAGCCCGAGAGCACGATGTAGGCGGAGAGCCAGCCGAAGCCCAGGGTGGAGAGCCCGTTGGCGAAGGGGAACTTCCCCTTGATGTCCCCCGAGACGGCCTGGGCGCCCCGGCTCATCAGCTGGATCGCCAGGATGAACAGGAACAGCGCGACCGCGAAGTGGAGGACCTTCTCGAGGAGGAGCCGCCGGTCCCCCGGCCCGCGCCGACCCTGGATCCGCGGCCGGGGCTCACCCCGGACCTGCGGGCGGAGGTCAGCCCGGCCCCGCGGTCCTGGCCCGGCCTCGCGCCGCGGCCGGCCCGCCGCGGGGGCCCCCGCCTCGAGCGACGCGGGGTCGCCCTCGCCGTCCCCCTCCACCGCGCTCGGGGGGGCCTGGTCCTCGGTGCGGGTCGGGTCCGGGTCGTTCCTCACGGTCCCTCTCGGAGGTGGGGCAACCGGAGCCCCACCCTACCCGGGCTCCCCGACCGGCGCCAACATCCGTTCGCGGTACCGCGGCCCCGCCGGCGGGAGGGTCACGGCGGCGGGCGCGAGGCCCCGCCCGGGGGACGGTCCCGGCCCCGGAGGCCGTCCCCCCTCGCCGCTCAGGCCGCGATCACGATCCGGTTCCGGCCGGCCTCCTTGGCCTGGTAGAGGGCTGCGTCGCAGCGGCGGATGAGCTCCGCGGCGGACTCCAGCCCGTTCCACGAGGCGAGCCCGGTCGAGCAGGTCTGGCCGCTCGGGACGCCCTCCCGCAGGCGCTCGAGGATCCGCTGGGCGGCGTCCAGCGGGCAGCCGGGGAGGATCACCGCGAACTCGTCGCCCCCCAGCCGGGCCAGCACGTCGCCGTCCCGGAGCGCGCCGCGCCAGCGCGCCGTGACCTCCTTGAGGAGCCGGTCCCCGGCCTGGTGGCCGTGCTCGTCGTTGTACTCCTTGAACCGGTCGAGGTCGATCAGCGCCACGCACACCGGCAGGCCCTGATCCTCGGCCCGGGAGATCGCCGCCTCGATGTCCTCCTCCCACGCCCGCCGGTTGCTCACCCCCGTGAGCGGGTCGGTCCGGGCCAGGCGCGCGAGGTGCTCGGCGTGGGCCCGGAGGAACTCGAAGAGCCGCTGGACCCCGAACCCCACGCCGAACGTGATCACGAGGAGGAGCAGGGTCCGCGGCCACTGCGGTGCCGCGTCGGGGACGAGGAGCAGGGGCGAGATCAGGATCAGGCCCACGCCGGCGACCCCCGCCGCCACCTCCACGATCGAGCCGTAGACCGCGAGCCAGAGCACCGGGACCAGCACGAGCTGCGCGTACATCGAGTCGTGGCCGCCGGTCCCCTCCCGGATCAGGAACGCCACCGCCGCGTAGGCGAGCGGGGGTCCGACCTGCGCGTAGGCCGGGAGCCGGTCCCAGGGCACCAGCTGGAGCGCGGAGATCGTGAGGGCGGTGATCGTGGCGGCCTGGATCAGCAGGCGGGCGCCATCGGGCGTGGCGGTCCCGATGGCCACCGCGAGGAGCGCGGAGAACGCCGCCCCCACGAGCGGCCCGAGGTCCCGGAACAGCACCTCCCGCGAGAGCGGCTGGGTCCTGGCGGCGACCTGCACCCGGGTCATCGGGTCCCCTCCTCCCGAGCCCTGCTCGGGATCGACTAGCTCTCCAGGGTTCTCGGCATCGGACCCCCTCCGGCTCGAGCGCTCGGCCGGCGGATTTTCCCGAGCCCGGCGCGGGGAGCCGGCGGTGGGACGGATGGGGGATGCGGGCCCTGCCGATCGGCCCCGGGCGGACGGCGGTCCCGCGGCACCAGGGGCGGATGCCGGTGGCGATCGGCCGGGCGCGGGGGTACCTTGATCCGTGGAGGAGGTGGAGCAGATGGGCATCCTGGAGAAGGTCAAGGAGACCACGCAGCACGTGGCCGCGGACCTCCGGGAGGGCGCCGCGCACATGGCGGCCGACCTCAAGAAGGGAGCCGCCCAGCTCCAGAGCAAGGTGGAGCAGGTGCAGCTCCGCCGGAAGGCCGACGAGCACGCCAAGGACATCGGCTACCTCGTGGTCCGGGAGCGGACCCAGGGGGCCCAGGTCCGCGACGAGATCGACCGGCTGGTCCAGGCCATCGTCGACCTCGAGCGGCAGATCGAGGAGGCGAAGGCGCGCGAGGAGGCCCGGGGCGAGGCCGCCCCGGAGGCGACGGCCGCGGCCCCGGCTCCGGCGACGACGGAGCCGGCCGGGACGACCGAGGCGGCCCCGGGTACCGAGGCGGCCCCGGGTACCGAGGCGTCCGCCCCGTCCGCCCCCGCCGAGGGCGAGGGGAGCGGCGAGGCCACGGCCTGACAGGAAGGGCGTCGGGCCCGCCCGGCGGGACCGCGCCCTCCGGGCGGGCCCCACCCACGGTGCCGGGGACCGGTCTCCCGCGCCGATCCGCGCCGGGGTCGGCCGGTAGGATTCCATCCGTGAGCCTCACCGATCGGGGCGTGCGCCCCGAGCCCACGACCGTCGACGTCCTCCTCGAGCGGATCGCGCTGCGGTTCCCGGACCGGGCGGCGCTCCTCCGCCCCTTCGCCGAGGCCTACACCCGGCGGCTCGACCCCGAGGAGCTCGCCGAGGTCCCCCTCGACGACCTCGTGGGCGAGATCGCGTCGGCCTTCGCCTTCGCCGACGCGCGGGGCGAGCGAGCGGTGGCGGTCCGGGCCCTCAACCCCACGCGCGCCGAGCACGGCTACGAGCCCCCCGGCTCGGTGCTCGAGACCAGCACCGCCGACTCCCCGTTCCTGTTCGACTCGGTGGCCGAGGAGCTCCAGGCCCGCGAGCTGGGCGTCCGCCGGGCCGTCCACCCGGTGGTGGGGTTCGAACGGGGGCCCGGCGGGAGGATCGTGCGCGTCCTGCCGGTCCGGGAGGCGCCCTCCCGCGAGTCCGTGATGCACTTCGAGCTCGACCGCCGGCTCCCCGAGGCCGAGCTCGAGGACCTCGCGGAGGCCGTGCGGCGCATCCTCGAGGACGTCCGCCTCGCGGTCCGCGACTTCGGCGCGATGCGGGAGGCCGTGGAGCGGATGATCGAGGTGGCGCGGGCCGGGACGCCCCTCTACGGCGAGGAGGAGATCGCGGAGACCGTGGCCTTCCTCCGCTGGCTCCTCGACGACAACTTCATCTTCCTCGGCTACCGGGAGTACGAGCTGGTCGACACCCCCGAGGGCCGGGCGCTCCGCGTCGTCCCCGGCTCCGGCCTCGGGATCCTCTCCAAGCCCGGCTGGTCGAGCTACGAACGGCCGGTCCCGCTCTCCAGGATCGAGCCCAACCTCCGGGCCCGGATCGAGGGCGGCGACCAGCTGATCTACTCGAAGACGAACCGCCCCTCCACCGTGCACCGCCGGGCCCGGATGGACTACATCGGGGTCCGGAAGGTCTCGCCCGAGGGGCGGGTGGTGGGCGAGTGCCGGATGGTCGGGCTCTTCACCTCCAAGGCCTACATGGAGCCGGCGTCCAAGACCCCGCTGCTCGGGCGGAAGCTCCGCCGGATCCTCGAGGCCGAGGACCTCTACGAGGGCTCCCACGACTACAAGGCCGTGGTCGGGATCTTCGAGAGCTTCCCCAAGGACGAGCTGTTCGCCGCCAGCCCCGAGGAGCTCCGCCGCCAGGTGATGGGGCTGCTCCACCTCCAGGAGCAGCGGGAGGTCCGCCTGTTCGTCCGCCGAGACCTCCACGGGAGGAGCGTCTCCCTGCTCGTGGGGATGCCGCGGGACCGGTTCAACTCGGAGCTCCGCAAGCGGCTCCAGGACCTGTTCGTGGAACGGTTCCACGGGGACGGGGTCGACTACCACCTCTCGCTCGGCGAGGGCCAGCTCGCCGCCCTCCACTTCGACGTGCGGGTCCGGGAGGGCAGGGTCCCGCAGGTCTCCTTCGAGGAGCTCGAGCGGGAGGTCGTCGAGCTGTGCCGGACGTGGGAGGATCGCCTCCTCGACCGGCTGGTCGAGGTCCACGGGCCGGGGCGGGGCCGCGCGCTCTTCGACCGGTGGGCCCCGCGCTTCCCCGAGCCCTACCGGGCCTCGACCCCCGTCGACCTCGCGCTCCTCGACATCGAGCACCTCGAGCGCCTGGGGCCGGGGGAGGCCGCGTTCCTCGTGGGGGTCGTGAACCGGGACCACGACGGGGAGGTCCTCACCCGGGTGCGGCTCTACCGGCTCGGGGAGCGGTTCCAGCTCTCGGAGGTCGTCCCGATCCTCGAGGACCTCGGGCTCCGGGTGGTCGAGGAGGTCCCGACCCACGTCCACGCCGACGGCGACGACCGGTTCCTCCACGACTTCGGCGTCCTGGGGCCCGACGGGCGGCCGCTCGAGGTGGAGGCCGTCGGAGGGCGGGTGGCGGAGGCGATCCGGGCGGTGTGGCGGGGGGAGGCGGAGTCGGACTCGCTGAACCGGCTGATCGTCACCGCGGGGCTCGACCACCGACAGGTCACGATCCTCCGGGCCTACCGGAAGTACCACCACCGGGTCCGGGCCCTCTTCACCTCCGAGTACAAGAACCAGGCCTTCGCCGAGAACCCCGGGATCGCCGCGAAGCTCGTGCGCCTCTTCGAGCTGCGGTTCGACCCCGACCGTCCCTGGGACCCCGAGGCGGCGGCGCGGCTCCGGGACGAGATCCTCGCGGACCTCGACGCGGTGCAGTCGCTCGACCAGGACCGGGTCCTCCGGACCCACCTCGGCCTGATCGAGGCGACGGTGCGGACCAACGCCTACCGGGAGGGGGCCGACCGGCTCGCGTTCAAGTTCCGCTCGGCCGACGTCCCCGAGATGCCCGAGCCCCGCCCGCTCTACGAGATCTTCGTCTACGCCCCCGAGGTCGAGGCGGTCCACCTCCGGGCCGGGAAGGTGGCCCGGGGCGGGATCCGGTGGTCGGACCGGCGCCAGGACTTCCGCGACGAGGTCCTGGGGCTCATGAAGACCCAGATCGTCAAGAACGCGGTGATCGTGCCGACCGGGGCGAAGGGCGGGTTCGTCCTGAAGGCGGAGCCGACCGACCCCGAGGAGCGGGCGGAGGCGGCCCGCCGGGCGTACGCGCGGTTCATGCGCGGCCTCCTCGACCTCACCGACAACCTGGTCGACGGGACCGTGGTCCACCCCGAGGGCGTCCGGGTCCACGACGAGCCCGACCCCTACCTCGTGGTGGCCGCGGACAAGGGGACCGCGAGCTTCTCGGACCTCGCGAACCGGGTCGCCGCCGAGTACGGGTTCTGGCTCGCGGACGCCTTCGCCTCGGGCGGCTCGACCGGCTACGACCACAAGGCGCTGGGGATCACCGCCCGGGGCGCGTGGGAGTCGGTGAAGCGGCACTTCCGCGAGATCGGCACCGACCCCGAGACCACGCCGATCACCGTCGTCGGGATCGGGGACATGTCGGGGGACGTCTTCGGGAACGGGATGCTGCTCTCGGACCAGATCTGCCTGGTCGCCGCCTTCGACCACCGCCACATCTTCCTCGACCCCAGCCCGAACCCGAAGGTCGGCTACGAGGAGCGGCGGCGCCTCTTCGCGCTGCCCGGTTCGTCCTGGGACGACTACGACCGCGCGAAGATCTCCGCGGGCGGCGGGGTGTGGCCGCGGACCGCGAAGCGGATCCCGGTCTCGCCCGAGGCCCGCCTCGCGCTCGGGCTCGAGGAGGTCGAGGAGCTCACGCCGAACGAGCTGATCCGGGCCATCCTCCGCGCGCCGGTGGACCTGCTCTGGAACGGGGGCATCGGGACGTTCGTGAAGGCCTCCACCGAGACCCACGCCGAGGTGGGCGACCGGGCCAACGACGACGTGCGGGTCGACGCCCGGGAGCTCCGCTGCCGGGTGGTCGCGGAGGGCGGCAACCTGGGGTTCACGCAGCGGGCGCGGGTCGAGTACGCGCTCGGCGGGGGGCGGATCAACGCGGACTTCATCGACAACTCGGCCGGCGTGGACTGCTCGGACCACGAGGTGAACCTCAAGATCCTCCTGGGGCTCGCCGTCCGCCGGGGGCTGCTCTCGGTCGAGGAGCGGAACGCGCTCCTCCACGAGGTGGAGCCGGACGTGGTCCGCCACGTCCTCTACGACAACTTCCTGCAGGCCCAGATCCTCTCGCAGGAGGCGGAGGCGTCGGCGGGGCGGATCCAGGACTACGAGGAGCTCATGCAGGCCCTCGAGGCCGAGGGGGTGCTCGAGCGCGACCCGTGGGCCCTGCCCACGACCGAGGAGATGGCCGAGCGGCGGCGCGCGGGGCGCGGGATGGTCCGCCCCGAGCTCGCGGTGCTCCTCGCCTACGCGAAGCGGAGCCTCGCCACCGCGCTCCTCGCGTCGGAGCTGCCCGACGACCCCTACCTCGAGCGGGACCTCCGGGACTACTTCCCCCGGGCGGTCGTGGGGCGGTTCCCCGACCTCGTCCGCGAGCACGCGCTGCGGCGGGAGCTGATCGCCACGATCGCCGCGAACGACGTCGTGAACTCGATGGGGATCACGCTGGTCTCGCGCCTCTGCCTCGAGACCGGGGCGGAGCCCGCCGACGTGGTCCGCGCCTACCGGGTGGCCCGGGACGTCACCGACGCCACCCGCCGCTGGGACGCCGTCGAGGCGCTCGTGGGCGTCCTCGAGCCGGCGGTCGTCGGGACCCTGATGCAGGGCGTGGACCGGCTGGTGGAGGTCGTCACGCGCTGGGAGCTCGGCCACCCGGGGGGCTCGATCGGGGAGCGGGTCGAGGCGATGCGCGGGCCGTTCGCGCACCTGGACGCGGCGCTCCCCGAGCTCGCGCCCGAGCCGTGGCGGACCCAGCGCGAGCGGGCGGCCAGCCGGCTCGCGGCCCGGGGGGCGCCCGAGGAGGTGGCCCGCCGCCACGCCTACCAGCCGGCCCTGGTCCACGCGCCCAACGCGATCGAGGTGGCGGCGGCGACGGCCCGGCCGGTGGAGGAGGTGCTCCGGGCCTTCCTCGTCCTCGGCCGGGAGCTCCGGATCGACTGGCTCGAGGAGCGGCTGGCCGGGCTCCCCGCGGGCAGCCGCTGGGAGCGGTGGGCCCAGCAGGCCGCCGAGGACGACCTGCTCCTCGTCCGGCGGCGGATCGCCGAGCTCGCGCTCCAGGCGGCGCCCCGGGACGCGGGGCCCGACGAGGCCGTGGCCCGCTTCCTCGCGGCGCGCGCGCCGGCCCTCGCCCGCTACGAGCGGTTCATGGGCCGCCTGTCGTCGGAGGGCGCCCTCGATCTGGCGGCGGCCACCGTCGCCCTCCGGAAGATCCGCACCCTGCTCGTCTGACCGCGGCCGGAGGGCTCCGGGGGGATCACCCGTCGCCGGGCGACGATCCGGGCCCGGACGAACCCCAGGATCTCCTCCGCGTGCTCGAGGGCGTCCCCGCTCTGCAGGGGCCCGTAGTGGTCGGACGGCGCCCCAGACGGGTGCGCGTTCGGGTACCTCGTTGGGATGTAGAAGGTGTCGAGGACCCTGGCTCGTTCGACCAGGTCCCGCGGCACGTCGAGGGGGAGGGCCCCGAGGAGGTCGGCGACGACGTGCCCCCGGGCCTCGCGGCCCAGGTGCTGGTGGAGGGCCCTGGCCGCCTTCTCCGCGGCCTGCTGGGCGGCGAAGCCGCCCAGTTGTGTCGACCCGCCCGGCGCGCCTCCTCGGCGTGCTGGAGATCCCTCTCCGCCTCGGCCAGCCAGTCGGACGCTCGGTTCGCCATGGCACCCCCCGACGGCAGCGTAGCGGCGGCGGCCGGGCGCGCAAGGACGTCGCCCGCCCTCGGGTCCTCGGCGAGCGTCAGGGCTCGGGCCCGAGCCTCCCGCGCGAACGGCGTCCCCACCAGCTCCTCCGCCGTGTAGCAGAAGAGGTCCACCGGGAGCCCTACGTGTTCGAAGTCCGGGAGGAGGTCCAGGGGGCGCTCGGCCGGGGGCCGGTCCGAGCGCTCGAGGAGCACGAGCACGTCCGCGTCGCTCCCCGGCACGGCCCGACCCTCGGCCAGCGACCCGAACGGGTAGACGCCGAGCACCTCGGGCCGGCGGCGCAGGAGGGCCTCCGCAGCCCGGCGCAGGCGTCGGAGCGCCTCCTCGGTGTCGAGCCGAAAGACCCGCACGGACCCGTGCCTACTGCTTCGGAGGACCCCCGACGCATCCACCGCGACGACCGTACCGCCTCCGGCCGGACGTCCCGCGTGCCGGCGGTCGGCGCGGGACCTGCCCGTGGTCCCTAGCCCGGGAGGAACACCCGGAACGAGGCCCCGCCGCCCGGGCGATCCTCGACCCAGGCCCGCCCCCCGTGGAGCTCGGCGAACCGGCGGACCAGCGAGAGCCCGATCCCGACGCCCGGGGCGTGGTGGTTGGTCTTCCCCGGCACCTGGTGGAAGGGCTCGAACACGGAGTCCCGCAGCTCGGCCGGGACCCCCGGGCCCTCGTCGTCGACGGCGAGCTCGACGCCCCCCGGCACGGGCCGGGTCGCCACCCAGATCCGGGTCCCCCGCGGCGTGTGGCGGACGGCGTTCGCCAGGAGGTTCTCGACGATCCGCTCGACCTTGGCCGGGTCGACCTCCGCCCGCGCCTCCCTGAGGTCCAGCTCCACCGCGCGGTCGCGGAGCATCTCGGCCTCCTCCACCACGCGGCGGACGAGCTCGGCGAGGTCGGTGGGGCGCCGCTGCGGGGCCACGATGCCCCGCTGCAGCCGGTCCAGGTCGAGGAGGTCCCCGAGCAGCCGCTCGAGCTTCCGCGCGTTGGCGGCGATCCTCCGGACCAGGTCGAGCGCGTCCTCCGAGGAGAGGTCCCGCCCGTTCTGCTCGAGCGTGAGGGCCGAGCCGAGGATCGACGTGAGCGGCGTGCGGAGGTCGTGGGAGACGGCCTCGAGGAACGTGTTCTTCATCTCGTCGAGGGCCCGGAGGCGCTGGGCCGCCTCCCGTTCCCGGCGGAACGCCCGGGAGTACTGCCGCTCGCTCCGGCGGAGCGCCTGCTCGGCCCGCTTCCGCTCGGTGATGTCCACCATCAGCCCGCGGAGCTGGCGGACCCGGCCGGTCGCGTCGGCCACGACGTGGACCAGGTCGCGCACCCAGAGCGTCTCCCCGCCCGGGCCCGGCACCCGGTACTCGATGCTCGCGTCGTGACCCTCCCGGGCCGCCGCCCGGCACGCCTCGACGGCCTCCTCGCGGTCGTCGGGCGCGACGTGGTCGCCCCAGCGCACGCCGGCCTCGACCGGGTCCCGCCCGAGCCCGCCGAGGATCCCCACGGCGCGCCCGGAGACGAACGTGAACCCCAGGCCCTCCGCGTCCGCCTCCCAGAACACCGCGTCCAGCGTCTCCACGAGCTCGTGGAACCGCTCCAGCTCGTGGAACCGCCGGGCGTTCCCGAGCGCGAGCGAGGCGATGTCGGCGATCCCGCCCGCCAGGCGGAGCGCGCGGTCGTCGAACCCCTCCGCCGACGGCGCCACGATCACGATGGCGCCGAAGCCGTCGGGCTCCCAGCGGAGCGGGCACACCAGGACGTCGCGGACCTCCTCGAGGACCGCGAACTCCTCGGGGACCACGGCGGCCTCCGCCGCGGGGAGCACGAAGGGCCGGTCCACGGCGTGGAGGAAGGGGGTGGCCACCGCCGCCGGGACCTCCCGGAGCTCGCGGCCGGCCGGGAACCCGCGCTGGGCGACGGGGCGGAACCCACCGCTCGCCGGGTCCCGCACGTAGGCCGCGACCGCCGAGGAGGGGACGATGCCCGGGACCTCCTCCAGGACCGCGGCGAGCACCGCCTGCTGCTCGTGCACCCGGGTGAGGGCCTGGGAGAGGGCGAGGAGCGCGGCCGAGGTCTCGGCCGCCTCCCGCTCCCGCTGCAGGAGCCGGGCGTTCTCGAACGCGATCGCCGCGTGGGACGCGAGCACCTCGAGGACCCGCATGTCCTCCCGGTCGAACTGGTCGACGCCGAGCTTCGACAGCGCGATCACGCCGATCACCCGGTCCCCGTAGCGCATCGGGACCGCGAGGAACGACTCGTCGATCTCGGGGGTCCCCGGGATCTGCAGGGCCCAGGGCACCTCCCGGGCGTTCGGCGCGTAGAACGACTCGCCGGTCGCCGCGACCCGCCCGGTCATCCCCGCGCCGACCTTCGTGATGAGCCCCTCGAAGGTCTCGCCCTCGTACTCGGTGAGCTCGCCGCGGAACGCGACGGGCACCAGGGTCTCCCCGTCGCGGTCGAGGAGGTGGACACGGCAGTTGTGGTAGTCGATCAGGGTCCGGAGCTCGGCGGTGATGGCCTCGCCGATCTGGCGGACGTCGTTCAGGCGGTTCAGCTTGGCCGCCAGGCTGTGGAGCATGTCCAGCTCGGCCAGCGGGCGCAGCGCGCCCTGGCCCGGGGAGCGGGGACGCTCCTGGTCCTGCTCGGCACCCACCTTCATCCCCTCATGCATCGGCATCTTCTCACCGCGACCTGACCCGGGGGGTGCTTGCACCGTCGGCCCCGGTTGCTAGCCTCGGGCCGTGGACCAGGCGCCGCAGCCCGAGCTCGACCCCCGCTCGCGGGCGATCCTCGACCTGGAGCGGGGCTGGTGGCGGGAGGGCGTCCCCAAGGAGCGGGCGATCCGCGAACGCCTCGGGATCTCGCCCGCCCGCTACTACCAGCTCCTCGCGGGGATCGTCGATCGGCCGGAGGCGCTCCGCTACGACCCGATGCTCGTCCGCCGGCTCCGGCGGCTCCGCGAGGAGCGGCGGCGGCGGCGGGCGGCGGCGCGGCTCGGCCACCGGGCCTGAGGGCGGGGTAGGATGCCGCCCGTGAGCCAGCGAGGGGGGGAGGGGTGGGCACCGGGGCCCTGAGGCTCGCGATCGTCGTGGCCCTCGTCGTGGGCGGGGTGGCCGTGCTCACGCGGGCGTTCCCCGAGGCCGAGGGGGGCGCGATCCCCACCCGCTCGCCGTCCCCGACCGAGGCCCCGACGACCTCCCCCACGGCCACGACGCCGCCGCCCCGCGCCTTCGAGCCCGAACCCCCGGAGAAGATCCGGATCGCCGTCTACAACGGCACGTTCGAGGTGGGGATGGCCGGGGAGACCCAGCAGCGGCTCGAGGACGCGGGGTTCCGGGCGGCCCAGGACGCCGACGACTGGCCGGCGAAGCCGATCGCCCGGACCGCCGTGTACTTCGTGGGCAAGGGCCAGGCGAAGGCCGACGCGACGTTCGTCCGCGACCAGTACTTCCCGGGCGCCCGGGTCCAGCGGTACCCGCAGGACGGCCCCGAGCTCGATCCCCGGGTCGAGGTCGTCGTCCTCATCGGCGAGGACGCTGTCCAGGAGTAGCCGGCTCGACCCGCTCCGCCGCCGGCCGGACCGGGCCGGCGTCCTCCTCGACCTCGACGGCACGCTCGCCGAGATCGTGGACCGCCCCGAGCTGGTTCGCCCGGCCCCGGGGGCGCGGGAGGCCGTGGCCGCCCTCGTGCCCCGGTACCGGGTGGTGGCGGTGGTCACCGGCCGCCCCGCCGCCGAGGCGGCCGGGATCCTCGGCGTGGAGGGGGTCCGTTACGTGGGGCTGTACGGGATCGAGGGCGCGCCACCGCCGCCGCCGGCCCTGGCCGAGGCCGCGCGCCGGGCCGCCGCGGGGGTCCCCGGGGCCTGGGTGGAGGAGAAGGGCGCCTCCCTCGCGGTCCACTACCGGCAGGCCCCGGAGCCCGTCGCGGCCCGGGCGTCGCTGGTCCGGTCCCTCGGCGCGGCCGCTCGGGAGGCGGGGTGGGAGGTCGTGGAGGGGAAGATGGTCCTCGAGGTCGTGCCCCCGGACCGGCCGATGAAGGGCGCGGCCGTCGAGCGGCTCGGCCGCGAGGCGGGGCTGGCCGCCGTGCTCTACGCCGGCGACGACGTGGCCGACCTCGACGCGTTCGCCGCCCTGGACCGCCTGGCGGGGCGGGGGGTGGAGGTGGTCCGGGTCGCGGTGGCGGGGCCCGAGACGCCAGAGGAGCTGCTCCGGCGGGCGGACGTCGTGGCGGAGGGCCCGGCGGGGCTCGTGGCGCTCCTCGGCGAGCTGGCGGGCTGACTCCGCGCGGGCCGGGTGCCGTCCCCCCGCGGGCGCCGCTCAGCGCGCGGCGCGGCGTCGGCGCGCCCGCTCCAGGTCCTCGAGCTGCCCGCCGACCCACCGCTCGGGCGGGTTCGCGAGCACGAGGCGCGAGAGGCCCCGGGCCCGCCGCCTGCGCTCGTGCTCGGGGAGCGCGAGGGCCTCGGCGATCCGCTCGGCGGTCTCCCGGACGTCGAACGGGTTGACCCCGAGGGCGTAGCGGCCCAGGCGGCCGAAGGCCCCGGCGTTCCGCGAGAGCACGAGGACGCCGTGGCGCCGGTTCGCGATCGGCCCCTCCATCGCCACCAGGTTCATCCCGTCGAACACCGGGTTCACGAGCAGCACGTCGTACAGGCCGTAGGCGGCGATCGCCCCCAGGTAGTCGTCGCGCAGGCGCACCTCGACCGGGGTCCAGCCCGCGGTGCCGAACGTCCGGTTCACCCGCTCCGCCTCCGCCAGGCACTCGTCGGCGTAGGCCCGGTACTCCGGGAGGTCCTGGCGGGAGGGGCTGAGCAGGGCCAGGAACCGCACCCGGCCTCGCCACTCCGGGGAGCGACGGAGGAACTCCCCGAACGCGAGGAAGCCGCGGACGATGTTCTTCGTGAGCTCCAGCCGGTCCACCCGGAGCAGCAACTGCGCGTCCCCCCGCCACCGGAGGAGGTCGCGGCGGAGGGCCTGGACCTCGGGGGAGGCCGCGAGCCGGCGGATCGCGCCGGCGTCGATCGAGATGGGGTGGACGCGGACCGCCACCTGCCGCCCCTCGACCGTGACCCGGGAGCGGGGGAGGTCCACCCGCACCCCCGAGACCCCCCGGGCCGACATCAGGAAGTTCTCGGCCCACGCGGGGGAGTGGAACCCGAGGACGTCGGCCCCGAGGAGCCCCCGGAGCAGGGCCTCCCGCATCCGGATCGGGAGGATCCGCATGTAGGTGGGCCCGGCGATCGGGGTGTGGGAGAAGTGCGCGATCAGGGCCCCCGGCCGGAGGTCGCGGAGGAACCTCGGCACGAGGCAGAGGTGGTAGTCCTGCACCAGGTAGACGGGCTCCGCGGGGGCCCGGTCCCCCTCCTCCGCCAGGGCCTCGGCGAACCGGCGGTTCACCTCGACGTAGGCCTGCCAGTTCTCCTCGGTCCCCTCGTCGAAGACGGGCGAGCGGACCGTGTCCCACAGGTAGTGGTGGACGAACCAGAGCATCCCGTTCGCCACCCCGTTGTAGTAGCGGTCGTAGAGCTCGGGGTCGAGGTCGAGGAAGCGGAGGTGGATGGGCCCGGCCTCCCCCTCGATCGTCATCCGCCCCCCCTCGCGGCGGGCGATCTCTCGGTCGCCGTCGGTCATGGCCGCCGCCAGCCAGTGGCCGCCGGTCCGCTGCATCGCGCCGAGGAGCGCCGTGACCAGCCCGCCCGAGCCCCGGTGGGGCCGGAGCACGCCGCGCTCGTCGGGCTCGAAGGCGACCGGCCCGCGGTTCGAGGCGATGACGACCGGCGCCTGGCGCTGGGTCATCGGAGCGAGGCCATGAGCCGCAGGTGGTCCTCGATCTCGCGGAGCGAGAGGAACCGCTCGCGGACCCGCTCGCGGGCCGCGAGCCCCATCCGCTCCCGCCGCTCGGGATCTCGGACCAGCTCCACGACCCGGGCCGCGCAGTCCTCGACGGAGGAGACCAGGTAGCCGGTCTCGCCGTCCACGATCTGCAGCCGGATGCCCCCCACGTCCCCGGCCACCACCGCCTTGCCCTTCCACATGGCCTCGGTGACCACCAGGCCGAAGCCCTCCCGGATCGACTTCTGCACGACCACGGTGGAGCCGCGCTGGAAGGCGTTGATCTCGAGGTTCCCGACCCCCTGGAGGTCGGTGAGGAGGTGGACGTCGGGGTGGCCGTCCCGCCGGGCCTCGGTGAGGTCCAGGAACCGCATCCCCTCGGGATCGTCGTGGGCCATCGAGCCGGCGATGAGGAGCTGGAGGTCGGGGATCTCCATCCGGGCCAGGAAGAACGCGTCGATCACCCCGAGCGGGTCCTTCCACGGGTCGAAGCGGGAGACCTGGGTCATGAGGGGCCGGTCGGGGTCGATCCCGTACCGGGCCAGGGTATCGCGGACCGTCTCCGGCGCGAGCGGCGCGTTCTTCGGCGAGAGCGGGTCGATCGAGGGGGGGATGAACGCCACGTGGGGGCCGACCACGCCCGGCTGGCGGTAGTCCTCCATCGTGAAGATCACCGCGTCGTAGCGGTTCACCACCGGCTCGAAGAACGCCCACACCGTGGGGTTCGGGCTCGAGAGGTCGACGTGGCACCGCCACATCCACTTCCCGCTCCGCGCCCCCAGCTCGTCCAGGGCGAGGATCAGGCCCGCCGGCTGCGGGTCGTGGATCAGGACGAAGTCGAAGGGATCGGCGAGCTCGGCGAGCAGCTCGGCGTTGGCGCGGGTCGTCTCCCAGTACACGGCCTCCTGCTCCGGCCCCCAGTCGAGCGGCGCCCCCTGGAGCGCGTTGTGGATCCCCTTGGTGAGCGCGAAGAAGCCCTCGTCGCCCTCGATCAGCGCCCACGTCGCCTCGATCCCCAGGTCCTGCAGGAGCGGCACGTGGGTGTGGAGGAGCTCCGCGACGCCGCCGCCGAACGCCGTGCTGTTCACCTGGAGGAACCGGGCGCCCTGGAGCGGCTTCGCGGCCTCCCGGAGCCGGTCCACGGCCTCCTCGCCGGCGGTCTCGGCGTAGTCGTCGACGCGCTTGGGTGCGACGGGGACGGTGGGGAGCACGGCGGCAAGTCTACCGGCCTCGGCCCCTCGGGCGCCCCGCGCCCGCGGTGGGCTCGCCCCCCCGGGGCGCCCCGCGCACGCCGGTGAGCTCGGCGCCCGCTGGGCCCGGCCCGCCGCCCGCGGCTACGCCCGGGCGAGGAGGGCGGCCACGGCCTCGGCGAAGCCCTCCGGGCCCGCCCGGCCGACGACGCGCGCGTTCCGGGGGAGGTCAGGCGCGGGCCCCCCGAGCAGCACGAACGTCCCGACGGTCCCGGCGAGCTCGAGGTCCGCGGGCGCGTCGCCCACCGCCCAGGCGTCCTCCGGGGACCAGCCGCGGCGCTCGAGGTGGAGGCGGACCGCGGTCGCCTTCCGCACCCCCCGGGGGACCAGGTGGTAGGCGTGGACCTCCGGGAGGTCGAGGTGCGGGAAGGGCCGTCGGAGCCTCCCGTTGTCGAGGAGCTCGAGCCAGCCGAGCCCCGCCGCCTCCAGGGCGGCGGTGGCCTCGGCGGGGTCGACGAGGCCCCGGAGGAGCAGGCTGGCCTCGCGCGGCTCGCGCGACCAGGGCTCGTGGAGCTCGAGCCGCCCCCGGAACCGCTCGAGGAGGAGGGCCCCGGCCCCCGACCGCGCGATGGCCTCCGCGGGCGGGGCCTGGCCCCGGTACGCGCCGAAGCAGCGGAGGACCGGGGCCTCGGGGCCGGCCCCGTCCACCAGGAGCGCCCCGAGCTCCGCCACGTAGCCCGCCGCCCCCAGCACCCGCGCCACCTCGGCGAGCCGGCCCCGGGTACGCCCCGAGACCAGGACCAGGGCCACCCCCGCCCGGTGGAGCGCGGCCAGCGCCTCCGCCGCCGCGGCCGTGGGCGCTCCCTCGGCCGTGGCGAAGAGCGAGCCCCCGGCCCCGACGAGCGTGCCGTCCACGTCCGCGTACAGGACCCTCGGGCCCCGCGTTGACACCATCATGCACCCACCCTACGCTGGCGTGCGGGGAGGCAACGGTGCTCAAGGTATCCCAGCGGCTCGAGTACGCGATGCGCGCGATGATCGAGCTCGCGCTCCGGCGCGATCAGGGCGTGCTCGTGCCCGCGCGGGAGATCGCCAGGGCCCAGCAGGTGCCGCTGCGGTTCCTCGAGCAGCAGCTCGGGGCCCTCCACAAGGCGGGGCTGGTCGAGAGCTTCCGGGGGGCGGGCGGCGGCTGTCGCCTCGCGCGTCCGCCCGAGGAGATCACGGTGGGCGAGATCGCCGACGCGATCGAGGGCCAGATCTTCCCCATGTTCTGCCTGGAGCCCTCCGACCACACCTGCTTCCAGGACTCGCGGTGCGGCCTCCAGGGGTTCTGGGGGGACGTGGCGCTCGCGATCAAGCGGGTCTTCGACGAGACCACCGTGGCCGACCTCGTGGAGCGCCACCGGCGGCGGATCCCCTCGAAGCCGTTCTTCGCGGCGAAGGAGCTCCTGGTCCGGCCGAACTGAGCGGCCGGCGGGACCGAGCGGCCGGCGGGCCGACCGTGCGGCCCCTCCTCAGGAGGCCTTGCCCAGGATCCGCATCACCTTCGTGCCGCAGACCGGGCAGGTGCCCTGCGCGGCCTTCCGCCCGTTCTTGAGCGTCACCTCCTGGCCCTCGAACTCGCGCTTCGCCCGGCACTTCACGCAGTACGCCTCGTACCTGGCCACCTGGGCCTCCTCTCTCCCCGCGACGGCGCGGTGCCGGCCCGCGGGGTCCTCCCCGACGAGCTTCGAGGCCGCCCGAGGCGACCTCCTCCTCGATGCTCGCCCCTCCCGTGCGCGGTTGCAAGCACCTGCGCCGACCGCGGGTTGCTCCTTCGGTCAACGGGCGTGCGCCAGTGCGAGGAAGGAGCGCCGGGCCCGCGCGCGGAGGGGCGCGACGCCGGGCGAGGAGAGCTGCGCGCCGAGGCGGCCGCGGTCGGGGGCGCCGTCCGGCCCGGGGGCGGGCGCAGGGTGCTCCGAGGGCGGCGGCGTCCGGCCGACGCCTGGGAGCCCCGGCCCTCGGCGGCCTGCCCAGTAGGCCGCGATCGCCCCGCCCGCGGCCCCGAGGGCGTCGGGGCCGGGCTCGGCGAGGGCGGTCCCGAAGCGGGCGTTGATCCGTCGCACCACCCGGGCCAGGTCCTCGTGCACCTCCTCGAAGGTCGCGACCACGAACCCGTCGCGGCGGTCGAGGAGCGGCTCGTGGAACCGGGCGTAGCCGCGGAGCGCGTGGCCGAGCGAGAGGAAGGGCTTGGCGAGCACGAGCTCGACCGCGGCCTCGTCGGGGTCCCGGACCACCACCAGGGTCGGCAGGCCGAGGCGGAGGGCGCGGAGCACGTTGGCCGGCGCGTGCGTGTGGTGGGCGATCCGGAGCGGTCGGGGCTGCGCGGCGGCGATCGCGGCCACCGCCAGGGAGTTCCCCGAGCGGGGGAAGCCCTCGACCACGAGCTCGGTCCCGGGCCCGGCGACCGCACCGTGGCCGACCAGGCGGGCGCCGGCGAGCGCGACGGCCCGGGCCCCGAGGAGCGTCATGAGCCCGTAGGCCCCCCGCCGGACCACGAGCCCCGGCGAGACCACGGCCATCAGCCGCCCGTGGGCCGGGCCGCGACCTCGGCTCCCATCACCCGCCCCCGGGGCCGTGACGTGGCGCGGCCCCCGCGAGCGCGCGGTGGGTGGCCTCCGCCCGGGCCCGCAGCCCGGCGAGGGCGGGCCCCCGGTAGGCCTCCCGGAGCTCCTCCTTCATGCGCTCGCGGACCTCGGACGGGCGCGCGACCTGGCGTTCGAAGGCCAGGCCCGACACCCGCCGGCGGTAGTCCTCGTCGATCTGCTCGAAGCAGGCACGGACGTTCTCCTCGGTGTGCTCGAACGGGGCGAAGTCGGTCCCGAACCGCGCGTTCACCTCGAGGATCAACCCGCCCAGGTCGGCCGTGATCCGCTCGAACGGGGCCACGACCACCCGGGGGCGGTAGCGGAGGAGCGGCTCGTAGAAGCGGAGGTAGCTGCGGAGGGCCTGGCGGAGCGTGAGGTGCGGGTTGCGGACCGCGTAGGAGAGCACGGTCTCCTCGGGCTCCCGGACGCAGAGGAGCACCGGGAGCCCGCGGCGCACCCCCGCGATCACCTGCGCCGGGGCGTGGACGTGGCAGGCGACCGCGACCGGCCGGGGCTGGGCCAGGCGGAAGGCCGCCACCGCGAACGAGGTCCCGGTGCGGGGGAACCCCTCGATCACGATCTCCGTGGCGCCGTCCACGGGGACCCCGTGGCGGAGCCGGGCGATGGGGATGGCGAGCGCGGGGGAGCGGGCGACCACGGTCTTGAGCTCGTGGTAGAGCCTGCGGGCGAGGGTCTTCATGGCGCCTCGGGCACCGGGACGTGGGGCGCGGCGAAGGCCCGGTACAGCTCGCGGGCCCGTTCCCGGAGGGGCCGGAGCGCGGGCGCCCGGTAGGCGGGCCGGAGCTCGTCCTTGAGGCGCTCCCGGAGGGCCGAGGGCCGGCCGACGCGCCGTTCCAGCTCCTCGCCCGGCCCCACCCGCGAGCGCCAGTACCGGTCCATCGCCTCGAAGCAGGCGCGCTCGTTCTCCGGCGTGTGCTCGAACGGACGGAAGTCGGTCCCGTACAGGTCGTTCACCCGCCGGATCACCCGCCCCAGGTCGGTCGTGACCTCGGGGAACGGGCCGACCACGAACCGCCCGAGGTGGGGCAGGAGCGGCTCGTAGAACCGGAGGTAGCCGCGGAGCGCCGAGCGGAGCGGGAGCCCCGGCCGGACCAGGGCGAACTCGAGGACCGCGTCCTCGGGCTCCCGGATCAGGACGATCGCCGGGACCCCCCGCCGCAGCGCGAGCAGGACGTGGGCCGGGGCGTGGGTGTGGTGGGCGATCCGGGTCGGGCGGGCCTGGGCCAGCTCGAAGGCGGCCACGGCGAACGAGTTCGCGGAGCGGGGGTAGCCCTCGATCACGACCTCGGTGTCGGGGCAGAGGAGGATCCCGTGCCCGCGGAGCCTGGCGAGCGGGGCCAGCAGCCACGGCCGCTGCGCCACGAGCGTCTTCGCCGCGTAGACCGCGGCCATCGGTACCATCGCGTCACCGCAGGATACGGGAGGAGGCCATGGCCAGGCGCGTCCGGATCGACCCCAGGGTGGAGCCGTTCCTCCGCCACGCCCGCGTCGCGCGGATGGCGACCATCGGGCCCGACGGGCTGCCCCACGTCGTCCCGATCTGCCCGCTCCTCGACCGCGGCCGGGTCTACGCGGCGACCGAGGGGCGGAGCCGGAAGGTGCGGAACCTCGAGGCCGACCCCCGGGTGGCGATCGTGTTCGACGACTACGTCGAGGACTGGAACGCGCTCCGGCAGGTGATGCTCCGCGGGCGCGCCCGGCTGATCCGCCGGGGGCTCCGGTGGAACGAGCTCCGCGAGCTCTTCAACGCCAAGTTCCAGCAGTACCCGGAGATGGCGCCGATCGGCCACGGCGACGTGTTCGTCGAGATCGCCCCCGAGGAGGTCCTCACCTCGGGGTTCTGATCGACGCGACGTCGGGCCGTCCGCCCCTGGAGGAAGGAAGGCCGGGTCGGAGGTGCCCTTCAGCCCAGGTGGCGGGCGAGGAAGTCCAGCTCGGCCCGCATCTGGCGCAGGCGCTCGTCGGCCAGGTAGGACGCGTGGCCCTCGCGGTAGCGGTAGACCTCGACCTCGCCGCCCCGGGCCCGGCGGGCGACGACCCAGCGCATCGCCTGCCCGAACGGGCAGCGGCTGTCGTTCTCGGCCACGATCGCGAGCACCGGGGCCCGGACCCGGTCCACGTACGTGAGCGGGTTCCGCTCCTCGTAGAGCGCGGGGAGCTCCTCCGGCGGTCCGCCGAGCATCGAGAGGTCCCAGGCCCGCAGGGGCGGGGAGCACTCGTAGTGCGCGGCGACGTAGTCCCCGACCGGGACGATCGCCACGCCCGCCCGCCACCGCTCGGGGTGGAGGCCGAGGGCCAGGAGCGTGAGGTAGCCGCCCCAGGACCGCCCCGCGATCGCCACCCGGGCGGGGTCCGCCGCGCCCTCGGCGGCGAGCGCGTCGAGGCCGGCCACGAGGTCCTCGGTCTCGGGGAAGCCGATGTCCCCCCGGAGCGCCTCGCGGAACGCGACCCCGTAGCCCGACGAGCCCCGGTAGTTCACCATCGCGACCGCGTAGCCGTGGTCGACGAGGGCCTGGACGGCGGGGTCGAACTCCTGCCGCCAGGCGGAGGCGGGCCCGCCGTGGACCCGCAGGACCGTCGGGTGGGGCCCGGGGCCCGCGGGCTCGGCCACGAACCCGTGGATCTCCTGCCCGGCGGGGTTCCGGAACCGGAACGGCCGGTAGGGACGGCCGGCGGGCGGGGCGTCCCCTTCCGGGGCGAGGACCACCCGACCCCCGGCGTCGACCACCTCGGGGGGCGTGGCGCCGGTCTCGCGCCGCAGCCACACGGCGCCGTCGGGCCGGACCCCGGCGCCGGTCACCTGTCCCCCGGGCGCCGCCACCCGCTCCAGCCGGCCCTCCCGGAGGTCGAACCGGTACAGCTCGTCCACCCCCTCGTGGTCGTGGCGGAGCAGGAGCGCCCCGCCGTCCGGCCACCAGGCCTCCAGGTCGAGGGCGCCGGGCAGGCCGAGGTCGAGGTCGCGGAAGGCCCCGGCCACCGGCTCCCAGAGCGCGACCCGCTCGAAGGCGGCCCGCTCGTGGCGGACGGCGAGGCGGCGGTCGCCGGGGACGGGGGACCAGGCCAGCGGGACGAGCGCCCGCCCGGGGTCGGCCAGCTCCGCCACGGCCCGCCCGGTCCGGGCGTGGAGGACGCGGAGCCCCCAGCGCTCGATGTCGCCACCCTGCGCGAACCGGACGCAGAGGAGCTCGCCGTCGGCGGAGAGCCCGCCCGCGCCCTCGGGCCACTCCCGGCCGACGCCGAGGGGCTCGGGGGAGCGGAGCAGCTCGCGGACCTCGCCGTCCCGGGCCACGAGGACCGAGTACCCCTCCTCGTGGGCCAGGGCGGCGGCGACGACGCCGGGAGCCAGATCGACCCCCATGCTCCACCCCTCCGGCGCGCCGGGCAGGAGGTCCCGCGGCTCCCCGCCGTCCCAGGGCGCCACGACCCAGCGGCCCCGCTCGTCCCCGGTCGGGTCGTGCCACCAGGCCACGGCCCCGCCGTCCGGGGTCGGGAGGGCGTCCGCCACGCCGACCGGCTCCCCGGAGAGCCGCCACCGCGCCCCGGTCGCGAGGTCGAAGGCCCAGGCCTGGAACGAGCCCCCCTCGCTCGAGACCGCGACCAGCCGCTCCGGGGCCGCCGCGGCCCACCGCGGGAACCGGAGCTCGGGGGCGGTGAAGCGTCGTTCCCAGTCGGCCGCCATGCGGGCCCGGAGTGTACCCCGGCCGCCCATCCCCCCGCCGGGCTCGTCCGGGAGGGCGCCGGGGGCCCGCTCGATCGGGCGCGTCGCCCCTTGCCAGCCCCCGGGTTCCCTCCCTAGAATCCCGTTAGCACTCCGGGGGTGAGAGTGCTAGCAGTCTGGACGGAACCCTGAGAGGCACAGGAGGAGGGAAGGGATGGCTGCGAAGCTCATCACCTTCGAGGAGGAGGCCCGGCGGGCGCTCGAGCGCGGCATGGACATGCTCGCCAACGCGGTCCGGATCACGCTGGGCCCCAAGGGCCGCAACGTGGTCCTGGAGAAGAAGTGGGGCGCCCCCACGATCACGAACGACGGGGTCTCCATCGCGAAGGAGATCGAGCTCGAGGACCCGCTCGAGAAGGTGGGCGCCGAGCTCGTGAAGGAGGTCGCGAAGAAGACCGACGACGTGGCGGGCGACGGCACCACCACCGCCACCGTGCTGGCCCAGGCCATGGTCAAGGAGGGCCTGCGCAACGTCGCGGCCGGCGCCAACCCGATGGCGCTCAAGCGCGGGATGGAGCGGGCCGTCGAGCTCGCCGTGGAGGCCATCAAGAACCAGGCCAAGGAGGTGGAGACCAAGGAGGAGATCGCCCACGTGGGCGCCATCTCCGCGGCCGACCCCGAGATCGGCGAGCAGATCGCCGAGGCCGTCGACAAGGTCGGGAAGGACGGGGTGATCACCGTCGAGGAGTCGAACACCTTCGGCATGGAGCTCGAGCTCGTCGAGGGGATGCGGTTCGACAAGGGCTACATCTCGCCCTACTTCATCACCGACCCCGAGCGGATGGAGGCGGTCCTCGAGGAGCCCTACATCCTGCTCGCGAACCAGAAGATCTCGGCGGTGAAGGACCTCCTGCCGGTCCTCGAGAAGGTGATGCAGACCGGCAAGCCGCTGGTCGTGATCGCCGAGGACGTCGAGGGCGAGGCCCTGGCCACCCTGGTCGTGAACAAGATCCGCGGCACGTTCAAGTCGGTGGCGGTGAAGGCCCCCGGCTTCGGTGACCGGCGGAAGGCGATGCTCCAGGACATGGCGATCCTCACCGGCGGCCAGGTGATCTCCGAGGAGGTCGGCCTCAAGCTCGAGAACACCACGCTCGACCTGCTCGGCCGGGCCCGGAAGGTCGTGGTCACGAAGGACGACACCACGATCGTCGAGGGCCAGGGGAACCCCGAGGAGATCAAGGGCCGGATCAACCAGATCAAGGCCGAGATCGAGAAGACCGACTCCGACTACGACCGCGAGAAGCTCCAGGAGCGCCTGGCGAAGCTCTCCGGCGGGGTCGCGGTGATCAAGGTCGGGGCGGCCACCGAGGTCGAGCTCAAGGAGAAGAAGCACCGGATCGAGGACGCCGTGCAGTCCACGAAGGCCGCGATCGAGGAGGGCATCGTCCCCGGCGGGGGCGTGGCCCTGCTGAACGCCCAGGCGGCCCTGGACAAGGTGGACCTGGAGGGCGACGAGCTCACGGGGGCGATGATCGTGAAGCGGGCCCTCGAGGAGCCGCTCAAGCAGATCGCCACCAACGCCGGGCTCGAGGGCGGCGTGGTGGTCGAGAAGGTCCGCTCGCTCGAGCCGGGCTGGGGGCTGAACGCGGAGACCGGCGAGTACGTGGACATGTTCAAGGCGGGCATCATCGACCCCGCGAAGGTCACGCGCTCGGCGCTCCAGAACGCCGCCTCCATCGCCGCGCTGTTCCTCACCACCGAGGCCGTGGTGGCGGAGAAGCCGGAGAAGGAGAAGACGCCCACGCCCGGCGCGGGGGGCATGGACGAGTTCTGATCGAACCGAGGGACGGGCTCCGGCGAAGCAAGGGGTGGAGCCCCCCTCCGAAGCGGGAACGGGCCCCGGGGCGACCCGGGGCCCGTCTCGTGCCCACCCGCCGGCGGCGCGGGCCCCCGCGTCGGGCCCGCAGGCTCCGCGCCCGTCGCGGTCGCCGCCCGGCTGTGGCACCATCGGCGCGTGGCGACGATCGAGGCCAAGCTCGAGCGGCTCCGGGGCGTGCTCTCGTCGATGGACGGGGTCGTCGTGGCGTTCTCGGCGGGCGTGGACTCGACGCTCGTCGCGGCGGCGGCGGCCCGGGCGCTGCCCCGTCGCCACCTCGCGGTCACCGCCGTCTCCCCCTCGCTCCCGCCGGGCGAGCTCGCCGAGGCCCGGCGGCTGGCCCGGGCCCTCGGGATCCGCCACCGCACGGTCCGGACCCGGGAGGTCGAGGACGAGGCCTACCTGGCGAACGGGACCGACCGCTGCTTCCACTGCAAGGCCGAGCTCTACGGGGTCCTCGCGCGGGTGGCCCGCGCGGAGGGGCTCGCGGTGGTGGCCTCGGGGGCGAACCTGGACGACCTCGGCGACTTCCGCCCCGGCCTGCGGGCCGCCGAGCTGCACGGGGTCCGCCACCCGCTGGTCGAGGCGGGGTTCACGAAGCAGGATGTACGGGAGGCGGCCCGCCGGCTCGGCATCCCGACCTGGGACAAGCCGTCGTCGGCCTGCCTGTCCTCGCGGATCGCGTTCGGGGTGCGGATCACGGTGGAGGAGCTCTCGAGGGTGGGCCGGGCCGAACGGCTGCTCCGCGACCTCGGGTTCCGACAGGTCCGGGTCCGCGTGCACGGCGAGGTGGCCCGGATCGAGGTCGAGCCCCCGGACCTCCCGCGGCTCGCGTCCCCCGGGGTGCGGGAGCGGGTCGTGGAGGGGCTCAAGGCCCTCGGCTACCGGTTCGTGACCCTGGACCTCGAGGGGTTCCGCTCGGGGTCCATGAACCCGCCCGGGGCCCGGCCGTGACCAGGGCGCGGTTCCACCTCACGTTCCCCGAGCACCTGATCGAGGAACCGATCCTCTACCGGGTGGGCAAGGAGTTCGAGGTCGTCACCAACATCCGCCGCGCCAACATCGACGAGCGCTCGGCCTGGGTGATCCTCGAGATGGAGGGCGCGGAGGACGAGATCGCGCGGGCCGTCCGCTGGCTCGCCGAGCGCGGGGTGCAGGTGGACCGGATCCAGGGAGGGTGACGTGCACGAGGAGCGGGTGCGGATCCGCTGGCGGGACCTGGATGCCTACGGGCACGTGAACAACGCGGTGTTCCTCACCTACCTCGAGATCTGCCGCGACGCGTGGGCCCAGAAGGCGCTCGGCCCCGTCACCGACCTCGGGGACTTCGTGCTGGCCCGGGTGGCGATCGACTACCGGCGGGAACTCACCCTCGACGACGACGAGGTCGTCGTGACCTGCCGTCCGGTGCGGATCGGGCGGTCGAGCATCACGACCCGCGAGGAGATCCGGACCCGGGACGGGGCGCTCGCCGCGGAGGCCGAGTCGGTGACCGTGCCCCGCGACCCCGCCACCGGCCGCTCCCGGCCGCTCACCGACGAGGAGCGGGCCGCCGTCGAGGCCGAGCTCGGCGCCGGGACCCGGGGCTGAGCGGGCGCCCGCCGGCCGCCGCGTCCGCCCCCTCAGCGGATGGGCCGGGCCCAGGCGAAGTGGTCGCGGTACCAGCCGGCCGAGACGTCCCGGATCGTCACCCCGGCGGCCCCGCCGGAGGAGTCCAGGGCCCACCTTCCGCCGAGGTACACGTTCACGTGGTCCACCCGGCCGTCGGCGTCGCCGTCGTAGAAGAGCAGGTCGCCGGGGCGGGCCCGCTCGAACGGGAGGTGCTTGCCGACCGCCGCCATCTCGGCCGAGCTCCGCTGGGGCAGGTCCCAGCCCTCGTAGGTCCGGGGCGGGACGTTGTTCCAGGCCTCGGTGGGCGCCTTGAGCACCCACCAGGCGAGCCCCGAGCAGTCGAACCCGCCGACGGGCTGGACGCCGCAGCAGTAGCCCTCCCCGGTGGGCTCCGCCCACTCCCCGCCCCACACGTAGGGGTACCCGACGTAGCGGATCCCGAACTCCACGACCCGCCGGACCTCCTCGCTGAGCGGGGGGAGCTCGATCGTCGCGTACGGGGCGAGGGCGGCGATCCGCCAGTCGGGGGTCGTGGCCGCCCGCGCCAACGACCACGCGACCTCGGCCCGGGTGAGCGGGGAGTCGGGGCCCACGTCGAGGGCGTCGTCCCGGTGGTCGTACCGGAGCCCGAGGAGCATCCCGAGCAGGAGCGTACCGAAGCCGTCGGGGGTCTCGAACGCGTACCCGTCGGCCGTGTGGAGCGCGTCGAGCCCGGCGGCCTCCTCCCCGAGCCCCAGCGCGAGCACGAGCGCGCGGTGGACCTCGCGGGTGGTCACCGGGTCCCGCGGCCGGAAGCTCGCGCCCTCGGTCGTCATCCAGCCGAGCTGCACGACGACGTTGGCGAAGCGGTAGGCCCGGGCCTGCGGGTCGAGGTCGTCGAAGGCGATGGAGGGGTCGACCTGGACCGCGGGTGCGAAGGCCCTGACCAGGGCGCGGGCGAAGAGCGCCCGCCGCTCGAGCCGATCGGGCCGGAAGGGGTACGCCCCGTCCGGCCCGGGGCGGTGGTCGCGCATCCAGGGGTTCGCGCCGGCGACGAGGTCGATCGCCGCCCGCGCCCAGTGGTCCGGCGCGACGTCGGACCAGACGACGGCCGGCTCGGGCCCGCGGAGCGCCCGGGCCCGGGGCCCCGCGCCGGGCTCGCCCCCGGCGTCCGACCGCCCCGTGGCCGCGGGGGCGGGCGCGAGGACCGCGAGGAGCGCGAGGGCGACGACGACCGACGGGCGTCGGCGGGGCCGCGGCGTCATACCTGGAGCCTCGGCCGCGGCGCCGGGCCGCTTGAGGCGGAGCGGTGTCCCTCGTTCTCCCTACGCGCCACGGCGGCCGGCGTGCGCTAGCATGTGCGGCCGTCGTGTTCGACTGGGCGTACCTGGACGCGAACGGGAACGAGCTGGGCCGCTCCCCGCGGTTCCCCGACGCGGGCGCGGCCGAGGAATGGCTCAGCACGAGCTGGGCCGACCTCCTGGAGATGGGGGTGGAGGAGGTCCGGCTCCACGACCACGAGGCGGGCCGGAGCGTCTACCGGATGGGCCTCGGCGGCGGGTAGCGCCGCCGAGGCCGGCGTGGTGGCCGGCCCGGGTACCCTGGTCGGTCGAGGTGCGCACCGCGTCGTTCACGATCGACACGTCCGGCAGACGGGTGGTGGACGTCACCGACCGGGTGGCGGCGTTCGCCCGTACGGCGGGGGGGAGCGGGCTGCTCCACGTGTTCCTCCCGCACGCCACGGCCGGGCTCGCGCTCATGGAGACGGGGGCCGGGTCGGAGGCCGACCTCGAGGAGCTGCTCGAGCGGGTCCTGCCCCGTGACGACCGCTACCGGCACCGGCACGGCTCGCGCGGCCACGGCGGGGACCACCTGCTGCCGGTGCTGGTCCCGCCCTCGCTCGTGCTCCCGGTCGAGGACGGCGAGCTCGTCCTGGGGACCTGGCAGCGGGTGGTGGTCGTCGACCCGAACCGGGACAACGACCGCAGGACCGTCCGGCTCTCGTTCCTCCCGGGCTAGAGGTACTGCCCGGGCGTCCGCTCCTGGCCGTCGAGGGTCGTGGCGACGGCCTGGACGTCCCGCTCGCGGAGGACGAGGTACTCCTCGCCGTCGATCTCGGCCTCGAGGCCGGCCTGGGGGAGGAACAGGATCCGGTCCCCGACCTTGACGTTCCGGACGTCGGGCCCGACGAGCACGACCTCCGCCCACACCAGCCGCTTCGGCGCCTGGGCGGCGGTGGCCGGGATCAGGAGGCCGCCGCGGGAGCGGCGTTCGCCGTCCTCGGGGACCTTCACGACCAGCCGGTCGCCCGTGAGGCGGATCTCCTCCCGTTTCGTGGTCGGTTCGAGGACCTTGGCCATCACCTGCGATTCTACGGCCGCCCCGGGCCGCCGGCCTCCCTCGGCCACGCCCCGCGCCCCCCGGCCGCCCCTGGCCCCGGCCGC
>FWPU01002183.1_pt1 | contig 55480 bp, 52 predicted proteins | sample 2228361 | NCBI WGS metagenome assembly FWPU01 (sample SAMEA103939777, study PRJEB20133) | metagenome | reverse complement strand
CCTGGCAATAACACTTAGCCAGTCAGAGCCAGAAAGGATGTAAGAGGCCCGCCACCAGAAGGTGGCGGGCCTCGTTTTCTCACGCTTCCGCGTGCAGGCAGGCTCAGCTCCAGTACAACACCGTGATCACCGCCGCGCCCCACAAGAGCACAGAAACGAGGAGAGGGCGATCCCTCAGCACCAACTCGTCCGGCGCGCCTCCCTCTTCACGTACATGGATGAGATAAAGGTAGCGAAAGAGGGCATAGAGGACAAAGGGAATGGTCAACATCATGCTGTGATTAGCCGGGAGGTTCGGCGCGGAGAAGGTATAGAGCGAATAAGCGACCACCGTCGTGGAGGTGACGAGGGCAATCATCTCATCCAGAAACCGTACGGTATAGTCGTCCAGAACAGGGCGATGTGCGTTGGCGTTCCCCTGTAACAAAATGACCTCGTGACGCCGCTTGCCGATGGCAAGGAACAGGCTGAGGAGCGTCATGCAGACGTAAAGCCACGGCGAGAAACGTTCCACAGAGATTACAAACGTGCCTCCTACCACCCGCAGCACGAAACCCGCCGAGATGGTCAGAACATCCACGATGACAACATGCTTCAACGAGAGAGAGTAAGCGATCTGCAAAACCAAATACGCAAGGATTGTGATGCCAAATCGCCAATCCAAAACGAGGGCCAAAGGCACACTAAGCAAAACGAAGGCGGCGGCTGCCGCCAGCGCGACGCTGACCGGGAGTTTCCCGGCCGGTATGGGACGCAACCGCTTAACCGGATGCTGGCGATCTTGCTCCCGATCCATCACATCGTTGATAATATAGACGGCGCTAGAAATAAGGCAGAAGAGCGCAAAGGCGGCGACGGTCCGGGCCAACGCGCCGAACTGAAACAATTTCTCATCAAACACCAGCGCGGCAAAGACAAAAATGTTCTTATGCCATTGCCGGGGTCGCATCGTCTTGAGGAGGGCTTTCAACATGCAGCGATAATACCGCAATCGCATCGTTTGTCAACTTTTGCATCAACAGCAAAGTCCTGGTAGATTCCTCACACTCCTGCTCTGATATTTGCAAAGCCCGATAGAGATGGTATAATCAATGTACATAGACCACTTGTACACTGCCGGAGGTAGCACCGCGTGATCCCTCGCATGACCCAGTCTGCTGCATACTGGGAATCCCTCGAAATAACCCCTGCTGATTTAGATCATCTTTACACCTATCTTTTGGAGGCTAATGAGCCTCGCAACATAGATGACTTGGCGTTAGCACTCATTGAGTACCGTTGTCGTCAGGAAGAAGCAACTCTCGCCGCCGAACTCTCCAAAGGCGCGCTGTACCAACCCCGCGACACGTACGAGGTCGGCCAGAAGTTGGTCTTTCCCGCCTTCAACTTCCGTGTTGGCACTATAACGGAAACGCGGCAGGGATACAATCCGGAGCACGGAAATTTCCTTGTCATTAAGGTAATCCTGGAAGGCGAACAAGGTCCTCGTGAATTCGCCGCCGCGTTGAGCACCCCGCATAAGTTGAACCGACCGGAAGGTCAAGATGGCAATCTGCTGGATAGCGAAGGCCTCCTCACTCCTGCCGAACTTTATGCCGGAGTAGCAGCTCCGGTGCGCCAGAAACTTGAGGCCCGGCTGAGGCAAGGCGACGGCCACGAATTTGTGGAAGTGGATGGACAGTGGCTCCTGAAAGGGATGCTAGCAGATATACACATCGGCTACCTTAACCTGGCCGAGGCTGCCATAGAGGAACGGAATGCTCCCGTGAGCACCGGCGACTTGCTCAAGGTGATGGAACTTCCCAGCGAGATCCCACCGGCCATCAAGACCTTCTCCCTCATATATGCCCTGCTCCACGACCCGCGCTTTGACGACGTCGGCTCCGGGCGACACCGCTGGTTTCTGCGCCGGCTGGAGCCGGACGAGGCGGTGGAGCCACCTCAACGCCTGCGCTATCGGCCAGAACCCTATGTGCGCGCGGCGTTGACGTCGGAACTGTTGCGGCTGGAGCAGGAACTGGACGACGAATGGAGCGATGAGGTCGAAGGCGGTGGCACGCCCGACATCACCAGCGTTCAGATCACGCTTATCTATCCTCATCGCCGTTCGGGAACACTTCCTCTGTCGCCACGTACACGGGGGTTGTTCCCGACCCCTACCGGCAGTCGGTCGCAAGTCACTTTGATAGACGGACGCTGGGGGCAACGCATCCCCGCTTGGGTGGTGCCGGGAGGACGCTTCGTGGCCGGCCTCAGCGCGTGGTACGAGCAGAACAAATTACCGGTGGGCGCATTTCTGATCCTGGAACGGACGCGTAACAACTACGAAGTAAAAATTGACTACAAGCCACGCCGGATGAAACGCGAGTGGGCACGGCTTGCCAGAGCGGAAAACGGCCAGCTGTTCTTTGAGAATCGCAAGCTGGAGATCGCCTGCGAATATGACGAACTGATGATCCTGGGTGAAATCAATCCGGCAGAGATTGACGCGTTGAGACAATCCCTATACGACAGGGGCATCTCTCTACAGGAACTGCTATACATGCTGGCGCCGGAACTGACTAAACTGAGCTCGCAAGGTACGGTACATGCCAAAACCCTCTACAGCGCCGTCAATCTATTGCGTAGGATTCCACCGGGCCCGATCTTCTCAACACTGGCGATCGATCCCGCGTTCAGCAACGTCGGCGGTGGCTACTGGAAATTCACAGTGCGGTGACATCTCACCACACACTCTACGTGGAGTCACACAGAAGCATGGGTAAGTGGGTTAAACCTACGCTTAACACCAAATTCCATATAGATATGGATTGGTGGGCCGAGAGCGGCAAAGACTTTCGCATCTACCTACGCAGCCAGTTATGCCATCGCTGCCAGGAACGCTTCGCCAGCCACGTTGACACAGAAATGGTGGACTGGATAGACCCTGAGACGGCGGAGGTGAAACGAACCGACGCCTTGTGGCAATGCCTGCGCACAGAATGCGCTCACGAGCCGGATTACATTAACGACCGATTGCCCCTGGTAGCGGCGGTATTTCGCGTTTTTCTTGCCAACGACAACAAGCCACTAACGCCGGTTGAGCTATACGAACATATCCCCTGGAAGCTGCCCGAAACGATCTTGCGCACACTGGCAGGGCCGCAGGTATATCTGGGCATCCGCCCTCTTCCCCCGGACGAGCAAGGGAGCAACGTCGGATAACGTCGGGCAAACACCGGTGCGCTGACCCGACTGCAGAAAGAGGCCGAGATGCGGCGGTTCTCTATGACAAGAGAGCAAGGCGCACTCGGCCTCGGTGTTCCCGGTCACAGACACCCTCTCATATCGCAGAAGGAGTCAAATGGCTACCGTTGAGATCGTCGCCATCGGCAACGAGCTGCTACTGGGCGACGTGTTGGACACGAACACCCATTGGCTCTGCCGCCAATTTACCGGCCTGGGCGCGCACGTGAGACGGGCGACGGTGGTACGCGATGATCCTGCGGCCATCGGCGAGGTTCTCACAGGCGCGCTGGTCCGCGCCCCCGATCTCTTGCTGACCTGCGGCGGCTTGGGGCCGACAGCCGACGACCTGACCCTGAGCGCGATCGCGACCGCCTTGCACCGTCCTTTGGCGTTGCACCCGCAAGCCGAAGAGATGCTCCGCACGACTTACGCGAGGCTAGCAGCGCGTGGACTGGTGTTGGATGCCGCTCTGACAGAGGCGCGCCGCAAGATGGCGTACCTGCCTCTAGGAGCAGAGCCATTACACAATCCGGTCGGCGCTGCACCCGGAGTTTTGCTGCGATTGGGGCAGACCGCTCTCATTTGCCTGCCGGGCGTACCGGAAGAAATGAAAAGCATCTTCACTTCCTCGTTAACACCGTTTCTTAAGGAGCGATTGGGCCGGGCAATCTTCAGGGAACGCGCCCTTACGGTGAACTGCGGCGACGAATCGCAGATCGCCCCCCTGGTGGATGTGGTGGCGAGGCACCACTCCACGGTTTACGTCAAATCGCGAGCGCGTCCTTATGGGGAAGGGGTACAGCTTCTTGTGACGTTGTCGTTGGCAGGCACGGAGGAACGGAGTGTAGAAGCAGCGTTGGATGCAGCGGAACAGGAATTGACAAGACGTTTGTCGGAGGCAGGCATCGCGGTGGTAGAGCGGCGCATCTAGGCGGAAGAAATCTGCTCTTCGCGATCGGCCATCTCAGCACTCCGCGCACGGCGGGGTTTCGGCGCGGCGGCCAGGGCATGTTCAACGAGGCAACTCCAGTCTGCATCCCCAACCGAGTTCTTCGTGACCAGGTAAAGCAGAAACTCTACATTGCCGGCGGGCCCCAGGAGCGGCGAGGGAATGAGCCCTCGCGCGGTCAATCCCACTCCTTGCGCCCACTCCAGCAGATCATACAAGACGCGCCGGTGCACCTGCGTATCCCGCACCACGCCCCCCTTGCCGACCCGGTCGCGCCCGGCCTCAAACTGGGGCTTCACCAAGGCTATGATGCGTCCATTGGGTTTCAGGAGCCGTTGCACAGCGGGCAGCACAAGCCGCAGAGATATGAAAGAGACATCCACCGTTGCGAGATCACACGGTTCCGGCAGGGCTTCAAGGTAACGAATGTTCGTCCGCTCCAACACGACGACGCGCGCGTCTTGGCGAAGCCGCCAGGCCAATTGCCCATATCCCACATCTATAGCATAGACGCGCGCCGCACCGCGTTGTAAAAGGCAATCGGTGAAGCCGCCGGTGGATGCCCCCACGTCGGCCACGATCAGCCCCTCCACAGCCAGGGCAAAGGCATCAAGAGCCGCAGCCAACTTCAACCCACCACGGCTGACGAACGGTGGTGGCGCGACCACCGAAAGAGCCACATCTTCCGCTACCAGCGCGCCTGCCTTGTCGGCCACGCGATCGCCGGCACGCACCTGACCTGCAAGGATAAGTTTTCGCGCCTGCTCGCGGCTGGCCGCCAAGCCGCGTTCCACCAACAATACATCCAATCGCCGTCGAGTCATAGCGATAGCATAGCAACGAGGTCAGGAAAAGTCAAACAGGGCGGCGTAGAATGCCCAATATGTAGCCCAATCCGGGCTTTTGTGGTATAGTGAGGGTCGGTGCGTGCAAGTCATCCCCCAGAGAAGGCCACAGGAGGTGCATATGCTCGTCGGAGAACGCATGAAAAAAGACCCCATCACCATTACTGTGGATACCGGTATCTCGGAAGCATTGAAGATGATGCGCGAGTATCGCGTCCGTCGCTTTCCGGTGGTGGACCACAAAGGCAAAATGGTGGGCATCGTCTCGGAGAAGGACCTACTCTACGCCTCACCGTCGCCGGCCACGTCGCTGGATGCCTTCGAGCTGCACTATCTTCTCGCGAAAATGACGGTTGAGCAATTCATGGCCCGGCCTGTCATCACCGTGACCGAAGATACGCCCATTGAGGAGGCAGCGCGCATCATGGCCGACAACAAGATCGGCGGGCTGCCGGTCGTGCGCGGCGATCAACTGGTAGGGATCATCACAGAGACGACCCTTTTCAAAATTTTCCTGGAACTCCTGGGGGCAAGGCAACGGGGCATCCGCCTGACGCTGCAAGTGCCCGATGTGAAGGGCGAACTCGCCAGGATCACGGCGGCTATCAGCAACCTGGGCGGTAATATCCTCGCGCTGGGCACCTTCCAGGGCGACGAGCCTTCTACCAGCATTCTGACGATCAAGGTGGATGGTGTAGAGCAAGACAGGCTGGTGGAAGCAATGAAAAACCTGGGCGCGAAAATTTTGGACGTGCGCATAGTCTGATCCTCATTGACGGCTTTGCTGCCAGGAATCCCGTTGCTATACGGCAGCGGGATTCCATCTACCACATAACATTATGACTAGTTGTTGGGGATTTCGCCGGTTTTCCCACTAAATATGGGATGCAAATTGGCCCGGTTTGGCGAACCGTCTGGAATCAGGTATAATCCAACCAGCCGGAGAAAAGGGAGGTGCAACCATGAAAGTAACCCTGCTGGCCTATACCCAGATCAATCCAGCCTTGGAACAACTACCTGCAGACCTGGTTGCAGGCCGCGGCTCGCCCCAGGAAGACCTCATAGAGTTCGCCGCGCGCGTCTGCTATCGCTCTACCGCCCGCATGGGCCACAGCCCCGATTTTATCGCGGCCCGCATCCGCGAGGGGCACGAGGACATCATTGAGCACGCTCAGGCCACCTATTTCATTGAGGGCATCTCCCGCGCTTGCTCCCACCAGTTAGTGCGCCATCGCATCGCCAGTTTCTCGCAGGAGTCGCAGCGCTATACAGACCTGGGCGAGAACGCCGAATTCGTCATGCCCGAGGCCATTGCCAATAACCCGCAGGCGCGCCGGGTATGGGATGACGTCATTTCTCGCCTGGAGGGCGCTTATCGGGAGTTTCGCAAACTGGGGATACGCAAAGAGGATGCGCGTTTTCTTCTACCGAACGCGACGACCACCAACCTTGTCCTCTCCATGAACTTCCGCAGCCTGCGGCATTTCTTCTGGCTCCGCTGCGATAAAGCAGCGCAATGGGAGATACGGGACCTGGCAACCGAGATGTTGCGGCTGATCTATCCCATCGCGCCGAGCGTCTTCCAAGATATCGTGGATAAATACGGATTGCACGACGTCGTCGGCAATGGCCGCGAGCGGCTGGCAGCCTGATCTATATGCTCTATCCACAATCTAACTCCTTCCGCCAATGTATTGATCTCTCGGGGATTTGGGACTTCCGCTTCGATCCGGATGGTTGGGGAAGCGAGCGCGGTTGGTCGGCAGGATTCTCCGACGCCGGGCCTATCGCCGTCCCTGCCAGCTGGAACGACCAGTTTGAAGATGCCCGTGACTATTTGGGCTCTGCCTGGTACCAGACCTCCTTCAATCTGCCATGGGGCTGGGAACAACGACGGGTACGTCTGCGCTTCGGTTCCGTCAACTATCTGGCCGAGGTCTGGCTGAATGGGGTGCGGTTGGGTCAGCACGAGGGCGGCCACCTCCCTTTTGAATACGATGTGACGACGACAATCCGGCGCGAGGGTAATCTCCTGGTAGTGCGCGTAGAGGGTGAGCTCATGCCCGACCGCGTGCCGCCGGGCAACATCTCACCTGACCCGCTGGACACATTCAACTATCCGGCCTATCCCGCGGCCAGCTTTGATTTCTTTCCTTTCTGCGGCATTCAACGGCCTGTGTTGCTCTACGCGACCCCTCACGAGGCGATCACCGACCTGACGGTGGTAACCGAGAGCGCGGAACGAGATGGACGCGTGCGGGTGCGACTGGATCGTGGGGGTGGGGATGAAACCACAGCGCGTTTCGTCCTGCGCGGTCACGGTTCCGAAATTGTGGCAAAGGCATCATCTACACCAGATGAAACGGCAGAAGCGGTCCTTACGATTCCCAACGTGGCCCTTTGGGCTCCCGACCATCCTAATCTCTACGACCTCACCGTAGAGCTGTGCCATGGTAACGAACCCTTTGATCGCTACTCGCTGCCCATCGGCATCCGCACCATCACGATAGACGGCGACGCTCTTCTCCTCAACGGCCAGCCTATCATTCTGAAGGGCTTTGGCCGCCACGAGGATTTTCCAGTTATCGGCCGCGGCCTGATGCCCGCGGTCATCGTCAAGGACTACGCGCTGATGCGCTGGATAGGAGCTAACTCCTTCCGCACGTCGCATTATCCCTACTCCGAGCAGATGATGGACCTGGCCGACCGCCTGGGCGTTCTGGTGATTGATGAGACGCCAGCGGTTGGGCTTTTCTTCCGTGAGGAAGGATTGGAACGGCGGTTGGCCCTTTGCCGGCAATATGTGCAAGAGCTCATCGCACGAGACAAAAACCACCCCAGCGTTATTATCTGGAGCCTGGCAAACGAGCCGCACTCGCGTCGCCCTCTGGCTAAGGCCTTCTTCCGCAGCCTGTACGACCTGGCGAAATCGTTGGACCCCAGCCGCCCTGTCACCGTCGTCAGCATGCTGGGAGAGCAGGAAGAGGCGTTTGAATTTCTGGACATGGTGTGCTTGAACCGTTATCGCGGCTGGTACAGCGAGGTAGGCCATCTGGATGAAGGATTGGCGATCTTGTCGGCTGAACTTGACGCCTTACATAACCGGTATCCCAAGCCGCTTCTGCTCAGCGAGTTTGGGGCCGACACCGTCGCCGGCTGGCACGCCCAGCCACCGGAGATGTTCAGCGAGGAATATCAGGCAGAGATGCTGGCCCGTTACATCGCTCTCTTGCGGGAAAAGCCATATGTGGTGGGATACCACGTCTGGAACATGTGCGACTTCAAGACGGGGCAGGCAGTGCATCGCATGGGAGGCATGAATCTAAAGGGGGTGTTTACCCGCGATCGGCGACCCAAACTGGCTGCACATCGCCTGCGCGAGTTGTGGGGTGGCTAGACGTCAAATACCAGCGTCGCGGCCAAACCTTCGCCCGTCTCCTCAATGCGCAAATCATGGAAGGTGGCGGCCTTGATCTTGGCGCGCGTCGGTTTGCCGGGAACGCCGTGAACCGTAGCCTCTATCTCCGTCGGTGTGGCGCGATGCACATCAAAACGAGTGTATAGCTCACCGTTCATCTCCTGCAAATACAGAAGGCTGTTCAGCCAGCGCACCAGCAGCGCCTCTGCATCCAGGTCGGATAGACGGAGGTCATGGCTAGAGGGAGCAGGCGCGTTCAGGTCCGCCCCCATCATGGCAAACATCGCCTGCCCGGCATGGGCGAAAAGTTCCGCTAAATCGCGCCCGCGCACCCGGATGGCCCAATCTGCCGTATGCTCCAGCTCCTCGTAGAAATCCGGCTGTGCACCGCTTAACAATTCGCGCGTCTGTGCCACATCACGCTCCATCTGGCTGATGAGGTCAGCCACCGTCGCAAACCGGAGTTCGTCGCGCAGGCGCGCCACGAACTCTAAGGCAATTTCCTGACCATATAGGTCTCCCCTGAAGTCCAGAAGATACGCCTCCACCGTGAGCCGGTTGCTTTCTCCGAAGGTAGGGCGAACACCGATGCTGACGGCAGCCATCCAACGTCGGCCTATCACCTCGGCCCAGGCTGCGTAGATGCCATGGGCCGGAATCACACGGCCAGGCAGCACGTTCAGGTTGGCCGTAGGATATCCCAGGCCCTTGCCGCGTTGCGCTCCTCTCTCCACCCGCCCCGGCAGACGATAAGGGCGCCCCAGCATGGCAGCAGCGGCGGCCACATCGCCCTTCCACAGCGCCTCGCGAATGTTCCCGCTGCGCACCTCAACGCCATTCAACAGAAAAGGGGCCACCTCGCGCACGACGAAACCAAGCTCTTCGCCCATCTGTCGCAGGGCAGGAAGGTCGCCCGCGCGATTTCGGCCCAACGCAAAATCCGGACCTGCCCACAACTCGCGCAGACGAAGATGCTCGCATAGGGCTTCCACGAAATGGCGCGCCGAGGTCTGAGCTGTTTCCGGCGTGAAAGGATGCACGACAACGAAATCAAGACCCAATCCTTCCAGCAATTGGAGACGCTCAGGAAGAAGCGTCAGGTAATCAAGCGATTGCCAAGGTCGCAAGATCGCGGCGGGATGAGGGTCAAAGGTCAGGAGGCCGGAGAGCCAGCCTTTGGCGCGTGCAGATGAAATGAGGCCGGCAATGAGAGCCTGATGGCCCCGGTGCACGCCATCAAAATTGCCGATGGTCAGAGCGCATTCGCCTGTCAGATGGACCGTGGAAAGATCGTGATAGATGTGCATAGATGGCAATAGAGAGTCGGCAATGCCTGGGTTACTGCATCAGTTCGCAACGAAAACCTTGTGCGGACGCCAGACGCGATGCACCCCATCATAACGCAGAAGGGCGACGATGTCGCCACTCGCAGAGAGAGCATAACCACGCTCCACAGGGGGCGGCACCAAACACGATATTGCCAGGCCGTGGCGCAAGCATTCCTCATCGTTAGGGCCTACCGTCACACAGGTAAAACCTTCCAGAGCCAGTTGAGGCGGCTGCACCAATCCCTTCCATTCGCCGGAGGCCACGGCAGAGGCCAGGCGTTCCCACGATACGGCATCTTCCAGGCGAAAGCGACCGCTGGCCGTGCGACATAGGCTGACAAGATGGCCGCCACAGCCGATGTGCTCGCCTAGATCGCGGGCCAGAGAACGGATATAGGTTCCTGATGAGCAGGTTATCTGCAACGTCAGATCGGGTGGGGCCCAGGACACGACATTGAGTTCATGAATGGTGACCGTGCGAGGCGGTGCTTCCACCTTCTCGCCGCGGCGCGCCCGTCGGTACAGCGGCACGCCGTCCTGTTTAACGGCAGAATGGGCCGGAGGACGCTGGACAATCGTCCCGCGAAAGGCGGCCAGTGCCCTCTCCACATCCGCCATCGTGAGAGGAGGGACAGGCCGGGTCGTCATGATCTCGCCTTCCGCGTCGTCGGTAGTCGTCGTCAGGCCCAGGCGCACCGTCGCCCGATAGGCCTTCTGACCGATCTGTAGATACTCCACCAGGCGCGTTGCCGCGCCTAAACAAACCAGCAGGACGCCCGTCGCCAGAGGGTCTAGCGTGCCCGCATGCCCCACGCGCCGCTCACCGGTTAATCGGCGCACCTGCGCTACCACATCGTGAGAAGTCCATCCCTGGGGCTTGTCTAGGTTCAGGATGCCTGTCGTCATGTCGTCCGCTGTGCCTGCTCTTGCGCCGCCAGCGACTCATCCAGAAGCGCCAACACACGCTCCCGCACTTCAGGCAAAGTGCCGCGCACCGTTGCACCGGCGGCCAACATGTGGCCGCCGCCTCCTAACGATAGCGCTACCCGCGATACATCCCACCCCGGCCGCGCCCGAAAGCCAACTTCCACCTCTTGACCGCCGTCCTTCTCCGAGAACACAACGGCGACATCGGCCTCTTCGGCGGTAAGCAGAAAATTGACCAGGCCGCTATCATCCACCGTCGTCAGTCCGGTCGCCGCACGCATGGCCTCGGTTACCTCCGCCCACAACACCCGTCCGCGCAATTGCGCCCCCGGCAAGGCCTGAGCCCACAGGCGAATCGCTGCCAATGGGCGCCGGTCCAGGGTCCGGCTCACGATCTCCGGCAGCGACGCGCCGGCAGCCATCAGCCGGTTGGCAATCGCCAGCACTCGCGGCGTGCAACTGGCAGTACGAAACCCGCGCGTGTCGGTCACGATGCCGGTCAGAAGGCACTGGGCGATGCGCGAGTCAAGCGGAAGCGACAATTCGTCAAGCAGCAAAAAGACGATCTCGGCGGTGGAGGCGGCCTCAGGGTCCACCAGGTTGAACGTGCCAAAACGGAGATTCGTTACATGGTGGTCAATGTTCAGAAGGGGCAGCCCACGATATTCGTCTCGGTAACAGTCGCCCATGCGCTGCGCATCGCTACAATCAAGGCTGACCACCAGGTCAAATTCGCCTTCTGGCCGTTGTACGATCTCCTCATAACCCGGCAGATATTGATAAAAGGTCGGCACCAGATCAGGGCAGGCAAGGGCTACCTTCTTGCCCATTGCTTTGAGTGCCCAACCCAACCCCAGAAGCGAGCCTAGGGCATCACCATCCGGGTTAACATGGCAGATGGCGAGAATGCGCTGACTGCATTGAATGATATCTCGGATGGCGGTATCCATGCGTCGTTGCAACCTTAAGGCATGGCGCCCGGTGGTTGACCGTCTTTTGACACACCCGTTGCAGCATCTATGGACGGTCGCGCCTTATCGCGACTCGCCGCTCCCAATTCATCCAACAGGGCATCAATGCGCCGGGCGCGCTCCAACGATGTATCAAACTCAAAGCGAAGTTCGGGCATCAGACGCAGGCTCAGCCTGCCGGCCAGTTCGCGGCGGAGGAAGCCGGTAGCGTGCTCCAACGCGGCCATGATGCGCGGCGTCTCGCTGTCATCGCCCAGATGGCTAACATAGACGCGCGCCAGAAGGAGATCGGGCGAGACCTCCACCTCGGTGATACTGACAAGGTTGAGGCGGGGATCGCCCGCGTGCCGCAGCAGAAGGTCGCCCAATTCTGCCTGGATTTGCTCGGCAACCTGGCGTTGCCGACGAGAAGTAGCCATAAGTATTCTTAACTGACCCGCTCTCTCTTAAAGATCTCTATCACATCGCCGACAACATAACCTTCAAAGCCCTCAAGAGTGATACCACATTCGGTGTTCTGCTTGACTTCCTCTACATCCTCTGTGAAACGCCGAAGCGTCGCCACGCGGCCCTTGTAGGCTTCATCTCCGTTCCGACGGATGCGCGCCTGCGCGCCACGGATCACGACACCATCCAGCACATAACTTCCTGCCACTTTGCCCTTCTTGGGTATCTTGAAAATCTGGCGAACTTCAGCATGGCCGATGACTACCTCTTGATACACCGGCTCCAGGAGACCCTTGAGAGCCTTCTCCATATCCTCTACCAGGCGGTAGATGATGTCGTAGAGGCGGATGTCCACCCCTTGACTCTCCGCTGAGCGCCGCGCCGCGCTTTCCACATCCACATTAAAGCCGACGATGACGGCCTGAGACGCGAAAGCCAGCATGACATCAGATTCGTTGATGTTACCTATGCCCTGGTGCAGGATTTTGATCTTAAGATTGTCGTCGCCCAGCTTAGCCAACTGGCTGACGATGGGCTCCAACGAACCTTGCACATCGGCTTTCAGAATGATGGTCAGTTCTTTTGTCTTGTCGGCCTTGATCTGTTCCATCAGAGATTCCAGCGTGACGGCTTTCACCGGTGCCTCGTGAGCCGCCGCCTGTAGCGCAGCTGCCCGCTCGGCAGCAATGGAACGGGCCGTACGTTCATCGGCCACCACCTCAAAGGTGTCGCCTGCCGCCGGCACTTCCTCCAGGCCAACTACCACCACGGGCATCGCAGGTGGAGCTTCATGAACCGGGTTGCCCCGATCATCGTACATGGCGCGCACGCGTCCCCAGGTATGGCCTAGAACCAGGTTATCGCCTACCCGCAGCGTCCCGTTAAGGACAAGCAGAGTAGCCGAAGGCCCGCGAGAGCGATCCAGCTTGGCTTCTATGACGCTACCTACGGCAGGCTTCTTGGGATTCGCCTTGAAGCCGATGACATCGGTGACGAGAAGGATGTTTTCCAACAATTCCTCAATCCCCTGCCTCTGCTTGGCAGAAACGGGAACCATGATGGTATCGCCCCCCCAGGTTTCCGGCACAAGGCCAAGGTCGGATAGCTGCTGCATGACTTTCTCAGGCTGGGCAGCAGGTTTATCCACCTTGTTAAGCGCAACGAGGATGGGAACCTGCGCCGCCCGTGCATGATCAATGGCTTCCCTCGTCTGAGGCATGACGCCGTCGTCGGCAGCGACGACCAGCACGGCGATGTCCGTCGTTTGGGCGCCACGCGCCCGCATCGCGGTGAATGCCTCGTGGCCGGGCGTATCCAGGAAGGTGATCTTACGCCCGTGAATCTCCACCTGGTAGGCGCCGATATGTTGGGTGATGCCGCCCGACTCGCCTTCGGCGACGCGCGTGCGGCGTATCGCATCCAGCAGCGTCGTTTTCCCATGATCTACATGACCCAAGACGGTCACAATAGGCGGACGAGGAACGAGGTCTTCCGGCGATTCCCCCTCTATTAACCGCTGCCGCAACGTCTTGGGGGCGGCGACCTCCTCCGGTTTCGGCTCCTCCACCACAGGCGGCGCAATGGGCTTGATCTCTATGCCTAATTCCTCACCCACGATGGCCGCCGTATCAAAGTCAATCGTCTGATTGATGGAAGCCATGATGCCGTAGTTCATGAGCACTTTGATAATCTCAATGGGGCTACGATGCATCATCTGCGCCAGGTCGCGCACGGTGATCGCCTCCGGCAATTCCAGGGAGGTAACAGGCGCTACCGCTTCTTTGGCAGCAACGGCTACAGGTGCAGGTCTGGCCCCGGGCTTCGGCGGCCCGCCCCGTCTGGGGGGATGAGCTCCACCGCTACCGGGCCGCGCTCCTGCGCCTTGTGGACCGCGCGCGCTGCCGACAGGGCGCTGCTTTTGCCCCTGAGAAGCAGGACGTCCTGCATCTCCACGATTGCCGCCCGCGCCACCACCGGGCCCGACATGGCCGGGCTTACGATTTGCCTGCGAGGAACCACCGACTTGCGGACGTGAATTACCTCCCGCAGGCCCCTTGCGATTGTCGTTTCTGTTTCTGCTCATAGAGTTCCCCCTTTTCGTCCCCGCAAGAGGGCGTATCCCTCTTTGGCTCCATCGTCCTGAATAGAGGGGGACACCAAAAATCGGTCTGACTATATCACGCGTCGTTAAACCATCGTGCGATTCTTCATCGCCCGATGCTTGCCAATGGCTAGGTTCGCTTGTACGATGCCCTGGGAAAGGCGAACACCTACAGAGGAGATTAGGAGAGACAAGGGGTAAGGATAAAAGGGGAGCGAGTGAACTTGGCTTAAGCAGGCATAGCCCACTCCTCATCCTTCATCCGCGACCGCTTTTCTCCCTTCATCTCCATCCGCGCCGGTGATGCCGGGCCGCTTCCGGGCATCATAGACTCAGTTCGCATGGGTCATGCTGTCGCGCCAGCCGCGACGATGGTTTGGGCAGTCTCCTCACCTTCCAGCCGGATAGGGAGGGACTGTGCGAACGCGCTGAGCGCCGCCTGTTCTGCTTCGCTCAGCGTTGTCTTCAGGGCATGATCCAGCATACGTGACTTCGGCGCCAGTGCCAAATCCCAACAAGCGCGGGCGCGACACAAGTAGGCACCGCGTCCGGCACGTTTACCCGACGGGTCTATCATCACGCCCGCCTCCGTGGTACGAACGATGCGTATCAGATCACGCTTGTTGCGCACCTGGCGACAGGCGATGCAGGTACGTTGCGGAATATGCTTACGACGCATAGCCTTCTACAGCTCTTCATCCTCCACATCCCAACCCCGCGAGCGGCTGGGCTTCCGTCGGCGCACGGCTACCACTTCTCCCCTGCGCTCATCAAAGACCAGTGTCCGTTTCTTGCTGGATTTCTTCTTGCCGCGAGGCTTCCCTTCATCCTCTTCTTCCACGATTTCGTCCCCGGCTTCGTCAAAATAATACGCTTCCTCCTCACCAATGACTTCTGCCTGCTCCTCAACCACCGGCTCAACGGGCTGCTGGCCCTCCGGCTCAGCAGCAACCGCAGCCTCGTCCACCGAAGGCGCAGGGGCCTCGGCTACAGAGGGAGCAACCTCCGCAGGAGCCTCAACGGCAGGCGCTTCTGTGACAGGCCCGGTTTCTTCCGGCGGTTTCGGCTCACGTGCGGCTTTGTCCTCGGCTGCCACAGCAGCCTGTGCCGCCGCGAACTGTGCCGCCGCAGCCGCCTCTTTCTCACGCAGAATGGCTTCGGCCACGGCCAGCAAGTCTGCACCCGGCGTGAGGGCAGCAACGCGAGCCCGCTCGCGCGCCAAGTGGTCCAAACCTTCTGCCGCGGCCTCGGTCTCGCTCTTGATGTCAATACGCCAACCTGTCAATTTCGCCGCCAGACGAGCGTTCTGCCCTTCTTTGCCGATAGCCAGGGAGAGCTGGCGATCCGGCACAATGACGATCGCCGTCTTATCCCCATCGTTCTCTTGCAAGATCACATCCGATACTTTCGCCGGGCTGAGAGCATTGGCGATGAAGACGGCGGTATCGGCACTCCACTCCACGACATCAATTTTCTCGCCGTTCAGTTCGTTAACGATGTTCTGGATGCGGGTGCCCCGCATACCGACACACGACCCGACCGGGTCCACCCCCGGCTGCCGGGTCTCTACGGCGACCTTGGAACGGTAACCCGGCTCGCGGGCAATGCTCTTGATCTCCACGGTGCCGCTGAAGATTTCGGGGATTTCCTGCTCCAACAGCCGGCGCAGCATATTGCGATGCGTGCGTGATAGCTTGACTACCGGCCCCCTGTTGCCGCGATGCACCTCTGTAAGATAGGCACGCACCTTGCTGTTAAGGCGATAGCGTTCGGTAGGGAGTTGCTCGCTCTTCTCCAGGATTCCCTCGCCGCGAATAAGGTTCACCGTGATATTGCCCGTGTTATAGTCTATGCTCTGCACGGTGCCGGTGACGATCTCGCCCTCTCGCTCGGCAAAATATTGATAGACCGAATCGCGCTCGGCCTCACGCAGGCGCTGGAGAATGACCTGCTTGGCATTCTGCGCGGCGATGCGACCGAAGTTCTTCGGGGTGGAATCAACCAGCACCTTACCGCCCACTTGGGCGTTAGGATCCAATGCGCGCGCTTCGGCCAGCGTCAGCTCGTTTTTCGGGTCCGTGACCACCTCTACCACATTCTTCTCGGTGAAAATGCGGTATTCACCGTTCACCAGGTCAACCTTGGCCACGACGTTATTCGTCGAGCTAGAGTCGCGCTTGTAAGCCGACACCAGCGCGGCCTCAATTGCCGCGGTCACCACCTCTTTGGGCAGTTCTTTCCCCGAAGCGATCTGGTTGATCGCCATGATCAGATCGTTCCTCATACCTACCTTACACTCCTAACGAACAGGGGGCTCCTTCCTAATACAGCAAGAAAAGTGGGGGCCGCCCACTTTTCCAAGATGACTCCGATCGGAACCAAACCTATTATACCACAATCTGCGTTCCCTTGCAAGTCTTGCTTTTTTATAGGAAACGTTGTATCATAACTCCTCGCGGAGGCCCACGTGGTCAAGATCGCCCCTTCCATCCTTGCCGCAGATTTTGCCCGCCTGGCCGACGAAATACGAGCGGCAGAGGCAGCAGGAGCCGATTGGATCCATGTGGACGTGATGGACGGACATTTCGTCCCTAATATCACGGTGGGCCCCCCTGTCGTTTCAGCGTTGCGCCGGGTTACAACGCTCCCCCTTGACGTGCACCTGATGATAGAGAAACCAGAACGTTACCTGGCCGATTTCGCTGCGGCAGGAGCCAACTATCTCACGGTGCACGTGGAGGCCTGTCCCCATCTGCATTCTACTTTGGAGCAGATCAGGAAACAAGGGGTTCTTCCCGGCGTCACTCTGAATCCGGCCACACCGCTGACGAGCATAGAAGAGGTTTTAGACCAGGTCGCGCTGGTGTTGATTATGTCGGTGGAGCCCGGATTCGGGGGCCAGGCATTCATCCCGCGCACGCTGGAACGGCTGCGGCGACTACGGACGATGCTCTTGACCGCAGGCGTCACACCTGAGGTAGAAGTAGATGGTGGCATTGACGCCGATACGGCCGTCCAGGCTGTGGCAGCGGGCGCGACGGTGTTGGTAGCCGGAACGTCCATCTTTAAGGCCCCCGATGGCGTCGCTGCCGCGATAGCACGGTTGCGCGAAAGGGCAGGAGGCGTGCACGAGCCGGAGAGGAGGGGCCCCTGATAGCAGTCAACCAAAAAGAGCGCAGGCCGCCGGAGGGTAGCCTGCGAATCCCAAACACTTTACACAGCGAACGCCCTTGCAAGGCACAATGTCTAGGCCGGTACGGTGACCTCTAGTCACCCTTGCGGAGCGTCTTCAGACAACTGGCACAGATGTAGATGCGACGGGGTACGCCATTTTCCAGGATAACCTTGCGCTGCACATTAGGACGCCAGCGGCGTTTGGTGTGCACAAAGGAATGGCTGACGTTATGACCGAACTGGGGTCCCCGCCCACAGCGCTCGCAATTAGCCATTGGGGGTCTCCTTTACTTCTTCTGGGCAAAAATCAGCAACTTCCCCGTCGGAACGGGGTTTGCTCTCCTGGATTAAGATTATATCCTGACAACCTTTTAAATATACCATAACCGGGCTTTTCATGCAAAAAGGTGGCCCCTCTCCGAGGGTCACAAGGTGAGCCTATGAACGAGAGGAGCGAATTGGGCAAAATCCGGATTTCACCCCTTGCCATCGCCGCCATCGCCAGTCAATCCGTGTTGGAATGTTACGGCATCGTCGGCATGGCGAGCAAAAGTCGGATCGGAGAACTGACAGAAGCGCTCCATCGCGACCATTCCCGGCGCGGCGTTGAGGTTCAGATAGAAGGAGCTCGCATATCCGTGAACCTCTACGTCATCGTGGAGTATGGTACGCGCATCTCTGAGGTCGCACGCGCGGCCATGAGCCGGGTTAAGTTCAACCTGGAGAAAATCCTGGGGATACCTATCGCCGAGGTGAACGTGCACGTCCAGGGTTTGCGTGTGAGCAACGGAGCCGCTTAATTCCATAAATTACAACGGTGGAGGCAATTGGGATTGGCCGTTTCCTCTACTGACATTCCCAATCCTATATCCCTTCTGGCAGGCAAGCATCCGGCCGGTGTCCCCATCACGGTGTTGGATGCGGACGATTGGCGCGCGATGACGGAAGCGGCATACCGCTGGTTGGAACTGAACCACGGGACGGTAAACGCCCTGAATGTCTTTCCCGTTCCCGATGGTGATACGGGCACCAACATGCTGTTGACCATGCGGGACGCCTACCAGGAGATGGAGGCCGTGCGTGACTCCTCGGTAGGTGCGCTCTTGCAGGCCCTTGCTCACGGCGCGCTGATGGGCGCGAGGGGCAATTCCGGTGTCATTCTCTCACAAATACTACGCGGTATGGCACGCGCCGTGGATAAAAATCCCACCCTGACAGCCGCGTCTTTCGCGGCAGCCCTGCAAGAAGGCTGTACCACCGCTTACCGGGGCGTGCAGAGGCCGGTAGAGGGAACCATCCTCACCGTCGTGCGCGAGGCAGCCGATGCAGCCCGGCGCGCTGCCGCTCTGGGAAATGACTTTCGTTTTGTCCTGGATCATACGGTGCAGGCAGCCAGCGAAGCCGTAGAGAAGACACCCACTCTGCTGAAGGTCCTGGCCGAAGCAGGGGTGGTGGATGCCGGCGGCAAGGGCCTCTATTATATCTTTGAAGGCTGGCTGCGTTGTCTGCGAGGAGAGTCGGTCACCGTGGGCGATACGAAAACGGCCGCTTTCGCCGGTCGGGCGGAGGCACTGACGGGAAACTACAACTACGACGTGCAATACATCGTCCATGGCGAGCAACTGGACGTGGAGGCCATCCGCGAGGCCATCAACAGGATGGGTGACTCCGTCATCGTCGTGGGCGATGAGCACATGGTCAAAGTGCACGTGCACACCGACGAACCGGCCATGCCCCTCAACTATGGCGCGAACCTGGGACGGCTCAGCCAAATCATTATAGAGAACATGCAAGAGCAGTTTAAGGAATTCGTGCATGGCATCGCTAGGGACAAAGGCCCGGCAGCGCTCAGCAGATGGGCACGCACGGCAGGCAATACAGGAGTCTCGCCCATCAGTGTCGTGGCTGTGGTACCCGGCCATGGCCTGCAACAAGTCTTCCTCAGCCTCGGCGTTTCGGCCATCGTGCCCGGCGGCCAGACGATGAACCCCAGCACAGAGGAGTTGCTGCGTGCCATTGAAGGCGTGCCCTCCGATCAGGTGATCGTCTTGCCGAATAACAGCAACGTCATTCTCACGGCACGCCAGGCCCAGCAATTAAGTCGCAAGGATGTGCGCGTCGTTCCCAGCAAGACGATTCCACAAGGCATCGCCGCCTTCCTAGCCTTCAGCCCTCAGGCAGACCTAGATTCTAATGCCAGAGACATGGAGGCCGCGCTGGCCGGCATTCAGACCGGCGAAGTCACGGTAGCAGTGCGGGCAGCCCGGTTCAACGGCATCCAGGTTGCGCCGGGCGATATAATCGGCTTGCTGAACGGCGAACTCACCACGAAAGGTTCCACAGCCGCGGAGGTCGTTATGTCACTCCTGGAGCAGATGAAAGCCCATGAGGCCGAGATCATCACCATCTATCGTGGCGAGCCTGAGAGCCAGGAGAAGGCAGAGGCTTTAGCGGAAGCCGTCCGCGCCCGCTACCCTGTCCAAGATGTAGAACTGGTTGCGGGCGAACAGCCCCATTATCACTACATCATTTCCGCTGAGTGAGGGATGTGTGGCGCGCGTAAAGGTTGTTACCGATAGCAGTGCTTATCTGGAGCCGGAGGACGTGGCGCGACTGGGCATCTCCGTTGTGCCCAATCGCGTCCACCTGGGCAATAAAACCTATCGCGAAGGGTTGGACATCACGCCTCAGGATTTCCTTCGTCTCCTTACAACAACGCATTTGCTGCCCACTACGTCCGCGCCGCCGGTGCAAGAGTTCACGGACCTCTACATTCGGCTAAGCAGGCAAACCGACCAAATCCTTTCCATCCACGTATCAAGCAAGCTCGAGAATACCTACTCGGCAGCCATGGCCGCGAGCACGGGGCTCCTGGCCCGCAGCCGCATCGTCGTCGTAGATTCTCTTTCCACGTCCTTGGGATTGGGTATCCTGGTCAAGACAGCAGCAGAGGCAGCGGCAGCAGGGCGTAACCTGGATGACATCGTTCGCCTGGTGCGAGGCATGATCCCCCACATATACGCCGTCTTCTTCATAGAGTCGCTAGAGTATCTGCAACGCAGTCGCCGTATCAGCGTGCCGCAGGCGGTGCTGGGCACGATGTTCAACATCAAGCCATTGTTAACGGTGGATGAGGGCGAGTTGATCCCCCTGGAGAAGGTGCGTACCAGGGAACGCGCCGTGGATAAACTGTATGAGTTCATCACCGAGTTTTCTCAAATTGAGCAGATGGCTATCGTTCAGGCCAACTTTGACGCGGATACAGCGGAGCTGTTGGAGCGACTTGAGTTAACCTATCCGGATCGGGATTTCCCGGTCATCACCTACCCACCGTCTCTGGCCGCACACCTGGGCGCCAGCGCGATGGGCGTTATCGTCTATGAAAGACCTTAGCAATGACGCCATCAGTCAGGGTTGTTACGGATAGCACCACCAGCGTACCTTTGCACTTGGCCGAACAGCTAGGCATCATCATTGTACCATGCATCGTGCGTTTTGGCTCCGAGGCGTTTCGCGATGGCGTAGATATGAGCGATGAGGAGTTCTACCGCCGCCTGGAAACGGATCCCACCCTGCCATCTACTTCACAACCACCTTCGGGGGCTTTTGAAGAAGTTTACCGCCCCCTGGTCGCTGCGGGCATCGGCGTCGTCTCGGTTCATACGGCATCCACCCTGAGCGGCATCCTCAACTCGGCCCACGCGGGGGCCGTCGCCGTCTCAGATACTCAGATAGAGTTAGTGGATAGCCTCAACACCACGCTGGCGGCAGGCTGGTTGGCTATCGCTGCTGCCGAAGCCGCCCAGGCGGGAAAGTCGCTCAAAGAGATCGCGGAAGAGGTGCGCGGCATGGTACCGCGCATATGCCTGTTCGCGGTGCTGGATACGTTGGAATACTTGCGCAAGGGAGGACGCATCAACTGGGCAGCCGCCTTCCTGGGCAACCTGTTACAGATTAAGCCGATACTGGAACTGCGCGATGGCATCCTCTCCCTGCGGGAACGCCCACGCACGTTCCGGCGAGCCCTGACACGAGTCGTGGAGTTAGTGAAAGAGCTCGGACCGCTGGAGCGGCTGGGCGTTATCCACGCGCGGGCACCGGCTTCCGCGAAGGAGTTGGCCGACCTTCTTGGCGACATTTATCCGCGCGAAAAGATTCTGATCACCGAGGCAAGCACCTCGCTTGCCAGCCATGCCGGGCCTGGCGCAGTAGGAGCGGCGATGGTATTGGCTCAAGGACAGTGAGAGAACAAGGTTTGCAGCACATGGGTACGACCGATAGTGCATTTGACAGGCTGAACAAGATACTCGCTTTAGAGCAACAGCAAGGCTATCGTAACAAGGCGGTCATCGGTGGCCTGGATAAGTTCGCGGCGCGATGGCAGCAAGACGCGGAACGAGAGGCCCCCGCTCCGGCGGTGGCAGAGATCGTGGCCCTTCTCATGGGCTACCCCACACTGACGGATGTTGCCGCCCGCGGCCGGTTGATTGAACAGGTTATTCTGAAGGCCGCGCGGGCCGTCGGCACAGCACCTGCCTTGCAGACGGCAGCGAAGGCTCTGCGCGAGCCCTCTGCTGCCGAAGAAGCCAAAGGCGCGACGACACCGGCGGCCCCGCCTGCTGCCGAGACGCTTCCCACCGCGCCGCCGCGACCGGTTACCTCGCAACCCTCACGAGCCGAACCGATGGGGCTGGATGCGCCGGTCTGGCGACTTCCCGGCGTCGGCCAGACCAAAGCAGAACTTTTCGCCCAATTGGGCGTGCAGACGGTGGGCGACCTCCTCTACCTCCTTCCGCGCCGCTACGACGACTTCAGCGCGCTCAAGACGATCGCCCAACTGGATTACGGCGAAGAGATCACCATCGTCGTCAACCTCTGGAGCGTCAAGGTGCGGCGCGTGCGGGATAACCTGCGCATCATAGATGCCATCTTCTCCGATAGCACCGGCACGATCCAGGTCAGCTGGTTCAATCAGGAATGGATTGCCGAGCGACTGCGTCCAGGCCAGACCTACCGCCTCAGCGGCAAGGTGGATAGTTACCTGGGGCGATTGGTGATGCGTTCACCTGCCTGGGAACCCGTAGATAAAGAGGTTCTCAGCACGGGCCGTATCGTGCCTGTATATCCTCTCACCGAGGGCCTGACCGCGACCTGGCTGCGCAAGATCATCAAACAGACGGTAGATGCCTGGGGGCCGCGCGTGCCCGATCATCTGCCGGCGTCCGTATGTCAGCGCGCGGGGCTCCTCTCGCTGCCGAAGGCACTGACCCAGGTTCATTTTCCCGATAGCCACGATCTCCTCGCGGCGGCCCAGCGACGGCTGGCTTTTGACGAGTTCTTCATTATTCAACTCGGTGCGCTACGACAGCGGCAAAAATGGCGAGCCCAGACCGGACGCCCCCTCAACATTCCCGGCGGCTGGCTGGATGAGTTTCGCCGCGCGCTTCCCTTCCAGTTGACGAAGGCTCAAGAGCGCGCCTTAGGCGAGATTGCCGCCGATCTAGCCCGCCGGGAGCCGATGAGCAGGCTCTTGCAGGGCGACGTAGGTTCCGGCAAGACCGTCGTTGCGGCGGCGGCCATGTGGCTGGCGGTCCGCAACGGCGCGCAAGCCGCGCTCATGGCCCCAACCCAGATTCTGGCAGAGCAGCACTACCGCAACTTGACCAGGTTGTTCGCCTCTCTCTCTGCCAATAACGGTAGCGGCAACGGCAAGACATCGGAATTGCGTGTGGCCCTCCTCACGGGCAATCTGCGCGAAGCAGAGAAAGCAGAGACACGCGAGGCCATAGCCGCGGGCGCGGTGAACATCATCATCGGCACGCACGCGCTCATCCAACAGGATGTGGTTTTCCACGATCTGGCCTTGGCCGTGGTGGACGAGCAGCACCGCTTCGGTGTAGAGCAGCGCTCCGCGCTGCGTCAAAAAGGCTATACACCCCATCTGTTGGCGATGAGCGCGACGCCAATCCCCCGCACCCTGGCATTGACCCTGTATGGCGACCTTGACCTTTCGGTGTTGGACGAGATGCCGCCGGGCCGCCAACCGATCATGACCCGTTGGCTCAAGCCCCGTGAGCGAGAGAGGGCCTACACCTTCGTGCGTCGCCAGATAGAACAGGGGCGTCAGGCCTTCATTATATGTCCCCTTATTGAGGAGTCCGAGTCACTGGACGCGAAGGCCGCCGTTGAGGAACATAGGCGTCTGCAAGAGGAGGTATTCCCCGACCTGAAATTGGGCCTTCTGCATGGCCGCATGAAAGGGAGTGAAAAGGACGAAGTCATGCAGGCATTCAGCCGGGGTGAACTCCACATCCTTGTCTCTACCGCTGTGGTGGAGGTAGGGATTGACGTGCCCAACGCGACGATCATCCTGGTGGAAGGGGCAGAACGCTTCGGCCTGGCCCAATTACATCAATTCCGTGGTCGCGTGGGACGTGGAGAATATCCCTCTTATTGTATTCTGGTATCCGAAGCAGCCACCGGCGAAAAGGTTGAACAGCTGAGGGTGCTGGAGCAAACGCAAGACGGCTTCGTTGTCGCCGAGAAAGACCTGGAATTGCGTGGCCCCGGCGATTTCTTTGGCACACGGCAAAGCGGGCTACCGGAACTGCGTTGGGCCAAATTGAGCGACGTTCGCACGTTGGAGTTAGCCCGTCAAGAAGCGCAGATCCTCTTCGCTCAGGACCCTGAGCTGACGCTTCCCGAACACCAGCTTCTGGCCCGCAAAGTGGCCGAATTCTGGCAAGGACGAGGAGAACTGAGTTAACATGACCATTGCCATTTATCCAGGTACCTTTGACCCAATACACAACGGGCACATTGACATCGCCACGCGCGCGGCTGCGCTCTTTGAGCGGGTCATTATCGGCGTCTATGACCGGCCGGCGAAATCTCTCCTTTTCTCCACCGAAGAGCGGGTTGCCATGTGCCGCGATGCAATGAAAGATCACCCTAACGTGCAGGTGCTTCCCTATCGCAGCCTGACGGTAGAGTTCGCACGCGAACAACACGCCACCGCGATCGTACGCGGCCTGCGCGTGATTTCCGATTTTGAGTTTGAGTTCCAGATGGCCCTTACGAACAAAACCTTGGCACCGGAGATTGAGTTCGTTTGCCTGATGACAAGCCTGCAAAACGCGTTTCTCAGCGCCAGCATCTTGAAGGAAGTAGCCGCTTTAGGCGGAGACATCAGCGGCATGACGACACCTTTTGTCCAAGAGATGATCCGTCGACGTTTCCAAAGCAAGGATAATCCGGCTACGCAGGTCGCGCCCATGATGGTCGCACGTGACTGAGCCTATCCCCAAGGCCGTTTGCGCCTGTGGCAGGGGCCGCAGCCGGGGCAAAGGGATCGCCCTCGGCCAAGGAGGTGATACCCATAGAAATCCTACAGCTCGTAGATCAGTTGGAAGCGCTGCTAAACCGCAGTTGGCGGGTTCCGTTTACCTCCAGCCTGCTGGTGCACGAACAGGAATGTCTGCGCCTCCTTGACCAGATGCGCATGGCAATCCCTGAGGAAATCCGACAAGCCAAGCGCGCGCTGGCAGAGCGCGACCGGCTGGTAGCTCAGGCTCAAGAAGAAAGCCAGCGCATCCTCGCTATGGCTCGCGAGCAGGCCATGCTGACCGTGGAAGACAAAGAGGTGATCCGCGCCGCCGAGCGTCGGGCCGAGGCGATCGTGGCTCAGGCCAGAAAAGAAGCCCAGGAAATGGAAACGGGCGCGAAAGAATTTGCGGCGCAAGTGTTGCGCGATCTGGCAGATGAACTGGCGAGGCTGCAAAGACAGATAAACAACGGCCTGCAACGCCTTGCCCCGTCGGTGCCGCCGCCGGCTAGCAAAGGGGTTGCCGGCGATGCGCCCGCGGGAGGTGGCACGCTGGAGGGAGCAAAGAGCCCACAAGAAAAGGGCACGCCCTCGCGCGTTTGACACTTCGGGCGGCCTGTCATATAATGTAGCCCGTTAAGGCTCTGGGCAGGGAGACTGGGTTAGCCTTCCTGCCTATTTACATCGGGGCCAGGATGCAGGCCATGCAATATAACGTCGCGCAGCTCCTTAAAGAACCTATCGGCTCTACCCGCTTCTATCCGGTGCGTGCCGACATCACGGACCTGGACCCGGCGTTGCCGATCGTCCAGCTCCTCATAGGGGAGGTACGCTTCCTACGCACCCGATCGGGCATCCTGGCAGAAGGAAACCTCTTCACGGAAGTGAAGCTGGCTTGCAGCCGCTGTCAGGAGCCTATGGTAACCCGCCTGGACCTGGAGATAGAAGAGGAGTACCGCCCTACTATAGACATACTGACGGGCCGCAAGCTGGTCATGGAGGAGGAGGATCGGGCACTCTGGATTGACGCTCACCACATCCTTGACCTGACCGAGGTGGTGCGGCAAGGGCTTCTTCTGCTGCTGCCGATGCGCCCTCTATGCCGACCGGACTGTAAGGGGTTGTGCCCGGTGTGCGGCCAGAACTGGAACGAGGGCCCCTGCGATTGCGCCGAACGGGGGAGCGATTCCCGCTGGTCTGTATTGAAAGCGCTGTTGTAGCATCAATTGAACGATCATCCTCCCGCCACGATCGGTAGGATTGTCGCTCATAGAGTTTCGTATAAAAGGAGTAACCTAAGCGTGCCACCACTGCCAAAACGTAAACTATCCAAAGGCCGAAGTGCCCGTCGCCGTTCTCATCTGGCGCTGTCGGCCATGAAGCTCGTCTCTTGCCCCCATTGCCACAAGATGCGGCCTGCCCACAGAGTATGCCCTGAGTGTGGCTACTATAAGGGTGAAGAGATCATTGAGATAAAAACCAAGAAGGCCCCCTAGAACGCTTTTACAGGCGACGGTAATAAAATATTAGGGAACCGTTCCAGGGCAACCTCGCGGGGGATTTGGGGGCAAGGTCCCCCGGCTCCCCCGCTTGCTATCTCTTGGAGATAAGCAACTTTGATGATGAGTGACGTCGCTCTCATATTCCCCGGCCAGGGGTCTCAGGTCGTAGGCATGGGGCGAGACCTTGCGGCGCAGTATCCGGCGGCAGCAGCCGTCTTCGCGGAGGCGGACGCCGTTCTTGGCTTTCCTCTCAGCCGCCTCTGTTTTGAGGGCCCGGCGGAGGTGCTGACCGATACGATCAACGCCCAGCCCGCCATCCTGGCCGCCAGCATCGCCGCCCTGCGCGCGTGGGAGGCCACCAACGGCATCCCGCAACCGCGTTATGTCGCCGGGCACAGCATGGGCGAATATAGTGCGTTGTGTGCTGCAGGCGTTCTGAGCCTGGCCGACGGCTTGCGATTGGTGCGAGAGCGCGGCCGCCTGATGAAACGCGCGGGCGAGGCGCAACCCGGCGGCATGGCTGCGGTCTTGGGCCTGGATCGCGCCCTCCTGGAAGCCGCCTGTGCCCAGGCCGGCCGGGAAACCGGACGCGTGGTGCAGATCGCCAACGACAACGCACCCGGCCAAATCGTTATCTCCGGCGACCGGATCGCGCTGGAGCGAGCAGGTGAATTGGCGAAGGCCGCCGGCGCAAGACGGGTTATCCCCTTGGCCGTCAGCATTGCCGCCCACTCGCCTCTGATGCAAAGCGCGCTGGACGACTTCCGGCGCGCGGTAGAGGCGACGCCTATGCGCCCCCCCGCGATTCCGGTGATCAGCAACGTCCAGGCCCGCCCCCTGGATGGCTTATCGGCGATCCGGGAGGAACTGGTTTTGCAACTTATCTCGCCGGTGCGTTGGACAGAATCGGTCGGCTGGATGGCCGCGCAGGGGGTCGCGACCTTCATTGAGGTAGGCCCCGGCACCGTGCTTACGGGCCTGGTCAAACGCATCGCGCCTGCGGCCCGCACGGCAAACGTGGGCGACGCAGAGAGCATCGCTGCCACCAAAACCACCTTGGCCCCTGACACTAGAGGAGGCGTATGAGATTCCAGGACCGGGTTGCCATTGTGACCGGCAGTTCGCGAGGCATCGGCAGGGCAATTGCCATTAAATTGGCCGCAGAGGGCGCGAAAGTCGTAGTCAATCATCGGGATAGCGCCGCCGGGGCCGAGGAGACCGCAGCAGCCATCCGCAACGCCGGGGGCACGGCCCTCGTAGTGCAGGCCGATGTCAGCCGGTTAAGCGCGGCTCAGGAATTGGTCCGGGTAACATTGGAGACTTGGGGCCGCCTAGATATCCTGGTGAACAACGCGGGCACCACGCGCGACATGCTTCTGATGATGATGAAGGAAGAAGACTGGGACCTGGTACTTAACACCAATCTGAAATCTGCCTTCAACTGTTGTAAGGCGGCGTGCCGCCCGATGATTAAGGCGCGCTATGGGCGCATCATCAACATGACCTCCGTTGTGGGATTAGCCGGCCAAGCAGGTCAGGTGAATTATGCCGCATCCAAGGCCGGCATCATCGGCCTCACCAAGTCGCTGGCAAAGGAACTGGGGCCGCGCGGTATCAACGTAAACGCGGTGGCGCCGGGCTTCATCCCCACCGCTCTGACCAACGTCCTGCCTGAAAGCGCGCGCGAGGCTGCCATCAAGGCCACACCGCTAGGTCGCTTGGGAACCTGCGAAGATGTGGCCGAGGCCGTAGCCTTCCTGGCCTCTGACGCGGCGTCCTTCATCACAGGGCAGGTATTGAGCGTGGACGGCGGTCTGGTTATGCAATGAAAGCCGCTTGAGGCGAATGCCCTATGGACGAGACGATCGGCAAAGTTACCATCGCTCCAGAAGTGCTCACCACCATCGTCAGGCAAACGGCCCTTTCACAGCCGGGCGTGGTGCGGCTATCCGGTCGCACACCCAACGGCATGAGCCGTCTTTTGGGGCGCGTGGCTGTGAGCGAGGGCCTTCGCATTGCCATCGGCGAAGGAACCGTCACGATTGACCTCTACCTGGTGGCAAAGGCCGACGAAAATCTGCTACGGCTAGGGCAGGCTCTGCAAAGCGAGATCGCCCGCGCCATCAATCACATGGTCGGCCTGGAGGTAAGCGCGGTCAACGTGCACATTGAAGACGTAGTCTTCACAGGAAACCCGTCATGAAGATACGGCGTCGTGCGCGCGCACTGGCCCTGCAAGCCTTGTTTGAGACAGATGCCGTGGGCCACCCCATCGGGCAAGTCCTGGAACATCGTCTTGCAGATGAGCCGTTGCCAGCAGAGGGCGAGGCTTTTGCCCGCAGGCTTGTTGCCGGGGTCATGCGCCACAAAGCTACCCTGGATGCCTGGATCGCGCGCTATGCACCCGAATGGCCTGTGGAGCAGATGGCGATCATTGATCGCAATCTCCTGCGCATCGCCCTCTTTGAGCTGGCCGGAGGCGGCGATGCGCCGGTGAAAGTCGTGATCAATGAGGCGGTGGAGCTGGCCAAGACCTTCGGCAGCGATTCAAGTCCTCGCTTTATCAACGGCGTTCTCGGTTCTTTCGTGGCGGCCGGCAGTTGGTCCCGAATCTCCGATGCCGACGGGCAGGCGGAGGATGCCGATCGGGCCACCGTGGCCCATGCCGGAGAACAGAGAAGCGGAAGGTAAAATTTTATGGAACTGTTCGGCATCGGCCCTTTGGAGTTCTTGCTCATCCTCGTCCTGGCGCTGGTTATCCTGGGCCCTGAGCGACTCCCCGAAGTGGCCCGCTCTATCAGCAAGACCGTGCGCGATCTGCGCCGGATGTCGGAAGAGCTATCAAAAGAGCTAGATCAATTCAACCTTGAGGAACTCATAGAACCGACAGACGAGGGAGAGAGCAAAGCCACGCCTGCCGAGGCTCAGACCATCGCGCCACCTGAAGCCCGATCCTCAACAATTGCCGAACCGGCTGCCAGCACCGGCACCGAAGCACCAAAAGATGCCCAGGAAACCGGGGCGGTGAGCGCGCAGCCGGAAAGCACGTTAGAAACGGTGGCCGAGCCGATCGCGACCACAGACACAACCGCCGCTCCGGTCGCTGACCGGGACGTCGGGACCACGCCCGAACAAGCCGACACACGCGACGTGGAGCCAACCTCCGTATCCTCCGCCGAGGCGATGCCGCCACCAGAACCCCAGATCACCGAAGCATCTACGGCACCCGTCACCGAACCGCCGATGGCTACCGACATGCCGGATTCAGAAACCGCAGCCGCACTACATGCCGACATGGACACTGCCCCGATAACGCCTCCGGTTGATGCCGCTCCATCGGGCAACGACCAGAAAGCCGAACTCCCTCCCCTAGACACCGCCGCCATGTCCGACGCTCCCAACCCAGAGGCAAAGGCTGCCTTGCCTGCCGACCTAACCACCCCCGGCAACGGGACAGAGCCGCGCGAGGCCGTTTCGTCGTGATTCACTTGTAGCGGATTGGTGAAGATTATGACTACGAACACACAGGCACAGGTTTCCCCCGAAGAACCCACGATGACCATCCTGGATCACCTCCGGGAATTGCGCAGCCGCCTCATTAAGATGTTCGTGGCACTGCTGATCGGAACCGTCATCAGTTTCTCTATCGCCAAACCTCTTCTTCAATTTCTGGCCAGACCGGTAGGCTCGGAGAAACTCGTCCTCCTGAGCCCTACAGAAGGCGTAGTGATTTATTTCAAGGTCGCGCTCGTCTGTGGCCTGGCTCTGGCGATGCCGGTGATCGTCTATCAACTCCTGGCCTTTATTGTCCCGGGCCTTTATGCCCATGAGCGGCGCTACCTCTATTTCATTTTGCCATCCGCGACCATCTCCTTCATCGGGGGCGTCCTCTTCACATATTATGTGTTGCTCCAGGCCGCCATTCCCTTCCTGCAAGGTTTCCTGGCCGATATCTTCCGCCCCAATTGGACGTTGGAGCGATACATCTCTCTGGTGACCGGCCTCATGCTTTGGGTGGGGCTGGCTTTTGAGACGCCCCTCATCATGGCCTTTCTGGCCCGCCTGGGCGTCGTCTCTCCTAAGCGGCTCGCGTCTTTCCGTCGTTATGCCATCGTGCTGATCTCCATCCTTGCCGCCATGATCACGCCCACGGTGGACCCTTTTAACATGGCTATCGTGATGGTGCCTCTGATCCTGCTGTACGAGATAGGTGTTCTCCTGGCACGGCTCGCCTATCGCGGCCCACGAGTGTAAGGACGAGGATCGTATCTTCGGGGAAAGGAGCCCCACGGTTCAATGACGACCACTCGCATCCTCATCATGGGCGCGGCAGGGCGCGATTTCCACAACTTCAACGTCGCGTTCCGCGATAATCCCGACGTGCAGGTCGTGGCGTTCACCGCGACCCAAATCCCCAACATAGAGGGTCGCCGCTATCCGCCGGAACTGGCCGGCCCCCGCTATCCCGATGGGATTCCCATCTACGCCGAGTCCGAACTGGATCGCCTGATCCGCGATCTGGCAGTGGATCAAGTCATCTTCGCTTACTCTGATGTCTCTCACGAATATGTGATGCACCGCGCATCGCAGGTTTTGGCAACCGGAGCAGACTTTCGCCTGATGGGCCCCCAGAGCACGATGCTCCGCGCGCGCGTCCCCGTCGTCAGCATCGGCGCGGTGCGCACAGGCGCGGGCAAGAGCCAGACGACCCGCCGCGTGGCGGATATCCTGAAGAGGATGGGCAAGAAGGTCGTAGCAGTGCGCCATCCCATGCCCTATGGCGACCTGGTGAAGCAGACCTGCCAGCGATTCGCCACCTATGCCGACCTGGATGCCAACCGCTGCACCATTGAAGAGCGCGAGGAATACGAGCCGCACCTGGATCGGGGCACTGTCATCTATGCCGGCGTGGACTACGCCCGCATTTTGGAACAGGCCGAGAAAGAGGCCGATGTTATCCTGTGGGACGGCGGCAACAACGATTTCCCTTTCTATCGCTCTGACTTACACATCGTCGTCGCCGACCCGCATCGCCCCGGCCACGAGGTGACCTATCACCCCGGCGAGGCAAACCTGCGTATGGCCGACGTTGTGATCATCAACAAGATAGATACGGCTGATCTAGACCACATCGCCCGCGTGCGCGATAGCGTGCAGCGGGTGAATCCCGGTGCGATCATCATAGAGGCCGCTTCTCCGATTTTCCTGGACAATCCTTTGGCCGTGCGCGGCAAGGACGTGCTGGTCGTTGAGGATGGGCCTACACTGACCCACGGCGAGATGGCCTACGGCGCGGGCATCGTTGCCGCGCGTCGCTTCGGCGCGGCCCGCATCATTGACCCGCGCCCTTATGCCGTCGGCTCCATCGTGTCCACCTTCCAGAAATACCCCAACACGGGCCCCCTGCTCCCGGCGATGGGGTATGGAGAGCAACAGATCGCAGAACTCTCCGAGACCATCAATAACACGCCTTGCGACCTGGTGCTTGTAGCAACTCCCATAGACCTGGCCCGCGTGGCGACTATTCACCGGCCCACACAACGGGTGCGTTATGAGTTGCAAGAGATCGGCCATCCGACACTGGAAGACGTGCTGAAGGAGAAATTCGGCTAATACCCTAAAAATCCCAAAAACATGATCTAACATCATTGACGCGGGGCGCGGCCTGTGCTATGCTGTGAATAGCGTCGCAGGCGCGCCCATTCTTTTCTGAGGAGATAATCATGCGGATCACCAACGAAGAAGCCCTGGCCTACCACAGTGAGGGGCGGCGCGGCAAGGTTGAGGTCATACCGACGAAGCCCACCCTGACACAACGCGATCTGTCGCTGGCCTACACCCCCGGCGTGGCCGTGCCGGTATTGGAGATCGCGCGCGATCCCTCTCTGGCCTATGAATATACTGCCAAAGGCAACCTGGTCGCCGTCGTCTCCAACGGCACGGCCATCCTGGGTTTGGGGGATCGCGGCCCCCTTGCCTCCAAGCCGGTTATGGAGGGGAAAGGAGTCCTTTTCAAACGCTTCGCCGATGTGGACGTCTTTGACATTGAGATAACGGCACGTGAGCCGGAAGAGATCATCCGGGTCGTAGAAGCCATCGCGCCCACCTTCGGTGGCATCAACCTGGAAGATATCAAAGCGCCGGAGTGCTTTGTCGTTGAGGAAACGCTGAAGCAACGCCTTGACATCCCCGTCTTTCATGATGACCAACACGGGACGGCCATCATCTCCGGCGCGGCCTTGCTCAACGCCCTGGAATTGACCGGGCGGCGCATAGAGGACACGCAGATCGTCATGAGCGGTGCAGGGGCATCGGCCATCGCCTGCGCCGAGTTCTATGTGCTTCTTGGCGCGCGGCGAGAGAATATAACGATGGTGGATACGAAGGGTGTCATCTATCAGGGCCGCACCGAGGGCATGAACCCTTACAAAGCACGCTTCGCCCGCGATACGAAGGCACGCACCTTGGCCGATGCGATGCGCGGGGCCGATGTTTTCGTTGGCCTCTCCGCCGCCGACATCGTCACAGAAGAGATGGTGAAGACGATGGCCGCACGCCCTATCATCTTCGCCATGGCGAACCCCGACCCGGAGATCAAATACGAGATCGCGAAGGCTGCTCGCCCTGATGCTATCGTCGCTACCGGGCGCAGCGATTACCCCAATCAGGTAAATAACGTGTTGGGCTTTCCCTTCATATTCCGTGGCGCGCTGGATGTGCGGGCGCGAGCCATCAACGAACCGATGAAGGTGGCAGCAGCCCGCGCCCTGGCCGCACTGACGAAGGAGGACGTTCCCGATTCGGTATTAAAAGCGTATGGGTTAACATCGCTACGCTTCGGTCCCGATTATCTGATTCCTAAGCCCTTGGATCCGCGCGTGCTTTTGTGGGAGGCTCCTGCCGTCGCGCAGGCCGCGATGGAGAGCGGCGTCGCCCGCATCCAAATAGACCTGGACCGCTACCGGGAACAACTGGAAGCGCGGCTGGGCAAAGGTTGGGCTGTGATGCGCACCATCATCAACAAGGCGCGGCGTGCGCCCAAGCGCATCGTCTTTGGCGAAGGTGAGGAACCCAAAGTCATTCGTGCCGCAGCCCAGGTAGAAGAAGAAGGCATCGGCTATCCGATCCTTCTGGGTCGCGAGGAGGTGATAAAGGCCCATATCCAGGAACTGGGGTTAGACTACAAACCCCAGATCATCAACCCAAGCCAGCACGACTGCTTTGACCGCTATGCCAACGCGCTCTTCTCCTTGCGCCAGCGCAAAGGCATGACCCACGCGCTGGCCTGCGAACTCCTCCGGCAGCCCAACTATTTCGGCGTCATGATGGTGGAGATGGGCGATGCCGATGCCTTTATCTCCGGCCTGACCTACGACTATCCTTCGGTGATCCGTCCGGCCTTGCAGATCGTCCACACCAAGCCCGGTGTCCATCGCGCCGCGGGCCTCTATATCATGATCGTGCGCGATAAGGTCTATTTCTTCACCGATGCGACGGTGAACATTGAGCCGACCTCGGAAGACCTGGCCGAGATCGCCATCCTGGCCGCCGACCTGGCGCGAGAGTTTGACATAGAACCGCGCATCGCCATGCTCTCCTTCTCCAACTTCGGCAGCACGAAGCATCCTTTGGCAGAGAAAGTGAAGAAAGCGGTGGAGCTGGTGCGGGCACGGCGGCCAGACTTGGCGGTGGACGGCGAGATGCAAGCCGATACCGCCGTCGTGCCGGAGATCATTGAGCAACGCTACCCCTTCAGCCGGGTCAAGGACGCCAATGTCCTCGTCTTCCCCGACCTGGAGGCCGCCAACGTGGCTTACAAATTGTTAGCACGTTTGGGCGGCGCGGAGGCCATCGGCCCCGTGCTCCTGGGCATGGGCAAGCCGGTGCACGTCTTGCAGACGGGCGACGAGGTGAAAGACATCGTGCGCATTGCGGCATTAGCCGTGGTGGATGCGCAGAACAGAAACCGGCCTTAGGGGCATTACGAATTCCAGATGGCAAGGAGGAGGGAACCCTACAGGCCGGAAAAGCGTCTAAATATCAGGTAGCCTTTGTACAACCGCAAGCGATTTTCAAGGAGGGGGGGACGATGAGCGGGCTCTATCGTTCCAACCTGGAATTATGCAGCCTCGTCGTCGCAGCATCGCTGTTGGTTGCCTGTGCCACCCCTGCTCCGACCGTTTTATCTACAACAACCTTGCCTTCGCCGGTCCCATCCGCAAGGCCGACTGATAAAGCCGCCGCTCGTGCCGGCGGCTTCGCTTTTAGCCCGATCATCCTCTTGCCGCCGACACCTATGCCACCGACGCCCGCGCCGACCTTGGCCTATACACCGCCGGGGCCGGGCGTGGCGGATATTCTGGCGCGGAGGCCCGCTCCTGGCGAGTCTGTGGAACTGGACGCCTATTTCAGCGGAGCCGGGGTGCCTGAGGGTGGCTGCGTGATAGTGACTCCTGACTTGGAGCATGTGTGCTGTCCCGGTCGTATATGCACCGGCGTCTGGACCGTACTCCTCACAGACCGTCCATATCAGGTTGTCCTGGGCATTGGGCGCGGCGTCACAGTTAACACATTACCTGAAGACGCGCCGTGGCTCATCGCCGCGACCGAGGAAGGGACAAAACCAGGCGTCTACGCGCCAGCGCAACTCCCCTTCTATGCCCGGTTGCGCGGTCATCTTGATAACACCACCTTCGCCCACTGTAATCATGCCGACCGTATCTTCGTGGTAGAGAGCGTGGTGAAGGTTTATCAGAAGGAGCGGCCGCCATCACTTGATTACAGGTCGGGGCTGCCAGAGGACTACACCGATTGGCCTCGCTACCATGATGCTACGTGGGGTTACAGCATTCCCTATCCGCCCAACTGGCAGGTTGAGCGCACAGACGCAACCACGGTCGCTATACGCGCCCCGGCATGGCCTCAATACCCTCTCCAGGTGCGGGTGCATGATGGTGAGATCCGGCTATACGATCCGGACGCACTCAAAGGGCTAACATGGTTACAGCAGGCTCAAGGGATGGGGGTGTACCAGCACGGAGGTTACGGTGGTAGCGGCCTGCCGGGCTATGTGGTGGATCTGAAGTATGGCCCCGACGAGCGCATACGTTCCTTTATTCTCAGCGGAAGCGGGCATATCTACGAATTGACCATGCGCTATCCCCTCGGTTTTGATTATTCCCAGGCTCTGGTCAATCACTTGGGAGCCATCGTCGCCGGCTTCCGTTTAGACATGCCGCCCACGCCCACCGTCACACCTACCAGGTTTCCCCTTGGTGAAGGCCCATTCCTGAGCCGCGATGAGATAATAGCCATCGCCCGCGAGCGGTATGGCGACATAGAGATACTGGATGCCCGGCTCGTCGCTGAGAAAGAAGCACGATACACAGATGTGCGAACATGCTACATCTTCCCCGACCATCCTGAGGGTGTCTGGCTCCTCGTGGTGCGCGGCGAGCTTGAGGGAGCGACGCGCACCGTGCGCTTCTTCCTGAACGGCAAGACCGGCGAGCAATCGTGCGGTGAAGAGATCGTCTGGCAGGCAACACCGACACCATAGATAATCCCCCACGGTGAAGCGAGCCGGCTTGCAAGGCAATCCTGCGAGCACACCGACCGCAGGCTTCCTTTTTTCTCGCCCATGAGGTAGAATGAAAAAAGTGTAGCGCGTTGATGAATCAGGCTACCTCGCGACCGGGGAAGAGCATGAACAGCAAAGAACGCATGGCCCTCGCCATGCGACACAAACAAGCCGACCGTGTGCCGCTGATGTGCCAGTTGGCCCTCGGCCATTACTTCCTGAACACCGGCCTGCCGCCCCACCGGATTTGGTTCACCAGCGCGGGGTTCGCGCAGGCCCTCGTTCAATTGCAGGCGCGCTACCACTTTGACGGCATCCTCATCAATATCCCCGGCCGCGATCCCCGCTTCCCCGACCAGGTATCATCCATCACTTCCAACGCCGACGGTGAAATCCTGATCTGGCGTAATGGCGACGTCACCTTCATCCCCTGGGACGACAATCCCCAGCACCAACCGGCAGACCCGGCGCGACGCGGCCGCGCCGATTTTGAGACCATAGACCCGGATAGGTTAGAGTTCCTGGATGATCTGCCCATGTACACATGGAACACCTACCACGTGCCCTACCTGGCAGACAAAGGCGAGCGCGGCCCCTTGCGTGAGATCCCTTTTTACTTCTATCGCACGATTGACTTGGTGAAAGCCGCGGTGGGCCACACGGTTTCCATTCATGGCGAGGTCTTCTCGCCCTTCACCCACTACATGGAGCTTTTCGGCTATGAACGTGCCTTGGTGACCCTCATAGAAGACCCGGAGAAGGCAGAGGCGATCTTGGAACGGCTGACCGAAGCATCTGTCACATGGGCCGTGGCACAAGCGCGCAGCGGTGTGGATGCTGTGCTCATCTCATCGGCTTTCGCAGGTGCTCCGTTCGTCTCGCAAGCCATGTACCGGCGTTTTGTCATGCCCTTTGAGCGGCAAGTAGTTGCCGCCGTTCACCAGGCTACCGGCACACCCGTCTATACTCATACCTGTGGCTCCATCGGCGACCGCCTGGAACTGATGGCCGAGTCGGGAACCGACGGGATTGACACATTGGATCCGCCCCCCTTGGGCAATGTGGAACTGGCCGACGCCAAGCGACGCATCGGAGATAGGCTCTTCATCAAAGGGAACATGAACCCGGTCGCTATTCTGCAATACCGAAGTGTGGCCGAAGTGCAAGATGAGGCTCGGCGCTGCCTGCGCGCCGGAAAGCCCGGCGGAGGTTACATCCTTAGCACCGCCTGCTCTGTCGCGCCCCGCGTTGCGCCGGAGAAGTTGGAGGCGTTGTGGGAAGTGGTGGAGTCAGAGGGCAGATATGAGGAGTAACACCGAACCTTGGTTTATAAGGGGTTTGCTGGGCTGCCCTGATTCTGAGCACTATCCGTTCGCATCAAGCATGGCGATTGCGTACGGCAGTAGCTCTATATTGTGCGAGTGTCTTTTAGATTCTAGCAACATTCCTGGGGTGGCGCGCCACTCCTCAGGTTCCTGCATGGCGCGAACGACGTTCGTCTCGTTCAGGTGACGTACCCATATTCGCTTGTCCACGTTTTGCACTCGGAGGCATTGCGTAGAGTTGGTGAGGTTGGCTATGATAAAACGTGTAGTCTTTGCTCGCCGCAACGCGAGCGCCCCAATGATATTTGCATTGGTGAGACTAGTCGGCAACACATCAAACCCCACGCATTCGCCAATATCGGCGAAAATGTGATACATCGGAAAGACAGAACCTGGCAAAGAGTGAAACCGATCAGGCCGGAGTGAACCTCGTTCAGTTTCCATTACTCCGCGCCAGCCTGTCGTTTCGTAATAGGTCACACTGGCTACACCGCTCTCCGCAAGGTATTTAAGGCTGCCGACTGTCCATCCTGCGCCCAGGAGTGACATCTGGCGCGGGTCCACTTGTGAGGGCAAGCCAACAGATCCGGCCTCTTCACCGTTGGCACCCAGAATTGGATTAAAGCGCGGGCACAAAGTGACGGGTGTCACAATGATAGGCAATGTGCCGCTGAACGTGCGTGTAGTAGAAACGGTTTCCGCCTGAGTTGATAGGTTTTCAATGATCGTGTCGTTATCGAACAGGTGTGCCTGAGGGGTAATAGGGTAACATACAAAATCGATCAAATCAATAGGTGGATGTGCTCGGTTCAACTCGGCGAAATGAACGTTTGAGCCTGTTCCGATCTGGGCATGGTTATCAAACCGCACCAAGTACTGACGCGCTAGAAAAAGCCATTTTTTATCTGTTGACCTTCGCGTGGCGTGAAAGATAAGCCAAGCACACACTCGTGGCCTAGTTTGCTCAAGCCATCCGATCAACTGATTCAGTTCACGCTCTGCCCTCTCAGATAAAAACAGCGCGACCTCAAGCGAGATGCCCAACGCGCGTGCCTCATTCCAGGCATGTTCAAATGCCGCTGTCCAATCTGGTCGCCCTAGATGTACATCCACCCTCAAATGGGAGAGATTCAATCGCCTTAGGCGTGCCAGTTGTAGGGGGCTAAGAGCCTCATGGTGGCTTGCCATACCCAAGCCGATGCGCGGCAACTTGGTGACGGGTGAATCGCCAACCACCAAAACTGGCGGTTCATTGGGCATGTTACGAATTGGTGCGTTTATCTGCCCGCTCAGCACTATCTTGACCGCCTGTCGAAGGCGCGTCCCAGATCGCACTTCGACGGGATATGGTATCCGCAACGGCGTAGGATAAATTTTGAACGAAGCATCAGTCCAGTTCCGCTGGTCCTCCATCTCAAAAGTTTCACCAGTGAAACGAATTTCTACTGCTATGTCTGATGTGACTTTGTATGAGAGCGCGCGGATGTCGGTGAATGGTTGATGTGGCATGATCATCTTGGGAAACTCGCCTTGCTCTTTGGTTCCGTCCACCTTTTCAACTGTGCAAGCCTGTCCTGCGCATTCGCGGATCGGTAAGAGTACGCAGATGCCGATGCGATTTCGTCTGAACGTAGTATAAGCGATCCCATCAAACACAAAAGTGATCGTGCCTTGGGCATCGCCTGTAACCGTGCCGCGCCAGGCAAAATCGACCATGCCTTGCTGGTTCCTTGCCTCGAAAGTGATGTGAAATGAATTAGGGTGGAGATCAAGGCAAAATTGGGAGATCGAGGCTGGGATAGTGTTCCAGACGTGGTCTCGTACCGTCACATAGACGCGCCGCACAACCTCTAGCGATCCGAAGCGAATGGTGCGCAAGTCCCCCTCTGCAAAAACCAAAGTGAGTGGTCCCGCGCGCAGGGCGTGTTGTTTAGGGAGTGATTCTGGCCTACCGTAACGCAACACTTCTGGGGGTATGTTCACTTCATCACCCATCCTTATCACTCATCAAGGTGAAACACGCGCGCCGCGTTCTCGCCTAACACCTTTTTCTCGTCCGCTTCGCTCAGTTCAGCCTGGTGTAAGACGAGGAGCTGCGTGCTAGGGAAGACGTATGGCGCGTTTGAACCGAACATCACTCGTTCTGCTCCCAATTCTTTTACTGCTTGCCGAATCCAATGTGGTTCCATAACGGCTGTTGTTGCAAGGTATAGGTTAGGAGCGCGCTTGGCTGCGGCGATCGCCTCAGCGACATGATAGCGATAGCCCATATGATCCATGATTACCGGCACACGCGGAAACGCTTCTGCCAATACCCCGATTTCCAAAGGGTGGGCAAAAAATGTGCCTGAATGAATCGTGATGGGGATGTTCAGCTCTTCTGCTTTGCGCATCAACGAATGCGCAACAGTGCTAGCCGAGCGAAATGCATGGTGTGTAGGCATTAATTTCAACGCGCGGAATCCCCATTCCTTGACACAAATTTCCAGCTCATGCACCGCCTCGTCACCTAAATGTGGGTTGATCCAGGCACAACCGAAGAAAAGTGCGCGCGCCGCTTGGAATACAGTAAGTTCGTCTGCAAGTTGACGATTTTTAGGACGAATTGCGAATTCTGCGACCACGCAGGCCCGTGAAATGCCCGCTTCACGAGCGAGTTCCTCTAAGCCGGCCAGTCCAAACACTTTGCCGGCGAGGGGAACCGTCAGATGATACATTTCACAATCAATGATCATTCGGTATCTCCAAAGACATCGGGGTTAATGACGTTTCGGGGACGCTGGTCGGTCAGGACCAGGAGGATGTTTTCCTGAAGCGCCTTACCAATCTGTTGCAGACTCTCACGCGTTGCAGATAGGCGATGTGGTGTGCCTATGACATTATCCATAGCAAGAAGCGGGTGATTCGCCTGTAACGGTTCCTGTTCCCAAACATCGAGGCCCGCGCCGGCAATGTGACCTTCTTTGAGCGCCGCGATCAGCGCATTTTCGTCCACCAAAGGGCCACGTGCGATGTTGATGAGAAAGGCGGTGGGCTTCATGAGGGCTAGCTCCTTTGCGCCAATCATATGATGTGTTTCAGGAGTGAGTGGTGCGGCGATGACGACAAAATCAGAGCGAGATAGTAAGTCATCAACTGTTACCGACTCGCACCAAGTTGGGAATTGCTCGGGCCGCAACAACGGATCAAAAGCGATAACTTGCATCTCCAGGCATTGCCCCAGAATGCCGATCTCTCGGCCAATGCGCCCCAAGCCGATGATCCCCAGAGTCTTGTCTCGTATCTCCACTCCGCGCTCTTCATCCGGCGTGTGGCGACCGGCGCGCGCATCACCCATCAAGGCCGGAAGTCTCTTCGCCAGGGCAAAGATCAGCGTTAGCGCCGCTTCTGCTACCGAACGTGTAAAGACAGGGTTGATACAGACCGGAATCCCGCGCACGGTGGCTGCTTTAACGTCAATGTGATCATAGCCAACGCCCCAGGCACTTAACAACTTTAATCTGGGCATCGTTTCCAGATCCGCCTCGCCTATCGGTTGGGATCGGGTGATCCACACTGTGGCATCAGATCTGAAGCGCGCGATCTCTGCGCTAGAACAGCAATGCGGCGATACGAGCTCGGCACGATCTGATAGTTTGCTGAGATGCCCAAGCAAATCACCCCTGAGGGGAATGTCTGCAAAGACAACGATCGGTTTTCCTAACACCTCACTCACCCTCCATCGCCGCACCGTTTAATTCACCTCCAACAACTCGTGGAGATGAACGACACGTCCCTCTTCTGCTGACCGATAAGCCGCATAGACCACTGCCATAGTCTTGATGGTTTCTTCACCCGTCGTCTCGAATTCTGTGCCGCTCTCAAGGCACTCAATAAAATGTTTCAGCGCGGCGGTATGGGCGTATTCCATTGTGTCGTGGGGCATTTCCCAACACTGTGAGTCTTGATCGCGATACAGATGCACCGAGCCATCCGGCATCATGGCAAGAGTGCCCAGAGTACCATCTACCTGCAAGAGGCGGGGATAGTAAGGAAAATGCTCTGATGGACGATCCATTCCTGGGATCGGCACCGACGCCCAACTATCGTGAATGACGACGGTCAAAGCCGGGTAACCCAATATGGCCGTGTACACGTCTTCGCCCTTAACCTCAGGACTGATATGGTGGGCTCGCGCGTACACGGTATCAGGGTCGCCGAACAAAAAACGAGAGACATCAAAAAGATGTGTGCCTACTTCAAGAATCAATAACTGCAACATCTCAGTGAAGTACCTCTGATAGTGGTTGAACCGAGGAAGCGTGAGACGGCGCCGTTGATGAAGGCGTGCAAAGAACGGTCTTCCTAACATCCCTGAGTCCAACAGCTCTTTCGCCTTACGATACCAGGCCTGCCAACGAAAGTTTTCGTTGATCATCAATGGCACCTTGGCACGGCGACAAAGGGCCGTGACTTCCCGTGCTTCCTGTAAAGTCTGGCAGAATGGCTTTTGACACAGCACTGGCAGTCTGCGCGCCACCGCCAGCTTGATGAGCTGAGCATGCGAGTACGGTCGTGTACAGATGTCTACAAAGTCAAGCTCAACGCTGCTCAGCATCGTCTCAAAATCATCAAACGCACGCGGGATCTTGAACTTTTCCACAATCGGCGCGCGTCGGTCTGGGTGACGATCTGTAAGAGCGACGATCTTCGCGTTGTGAACCTTAGACCATGCTGCGAGTTGGGTCTCACTCCACGCGCCCGCGCCGATCATCCCGCCGCGCCAAATCTTGCTCGTCATGTCGGCCTCCTCCTGAATTTAAGATCATCACCACATATCCTTTAGAATCTCCAATTTCCGGTCGGACAAGTATCCATACATCTGCACCCACATTCCGTCCGCGCGACTTTCCTGAATCATTGCAATCATCTGTTGCCATTGCGGCTCAGGTAGATAGGCATGGACAAAAGGATAAAGGCGCGCCTGGTTGCCAATCTGATCCCTGACCTCATCAATGCGGTCCTGGTATATTTCAACCTTGGCGAAATGAGCCTCGCCCGGGGCAGGTATATGATAATGCGCCATCGTCCGCACCGCTAAATCATCCTTCAGGTTGAGCCATTCGACTAAAGCATCCAATACAGTGGATTCAGGAAGGCCAGGATTCCACTTTAGTAGAGTCTCTGCATACCAACGCGGGATTGCCGAATAGTCAAAAGTAAACAATTTCGGAGTGACGGCATCACAAATACCTGACAAAGCACGATAGTCCATGCCACTTGTATGATTCCAGGGTGGAGGCCAACCACGCGCAGACAAGCCCACATGTTTGAAACCTGCTGCATCCAAAGTCCTTCTCAAATCCTGATAGAACGATACAACGGTCCGCGCCTTCAATTTAAATAGTTCCAACCAGCCTGGATGGTATATGAGTAACTCTAGAAATGCTGATGGATGTCGATAAACCCTGCGTCCGTAGTCTATCTTTTCTGCCGTGAGCGAATGAAACCACCGCCATGCCGCGCCGACATCGCGCTGAATGCTCAGCCAATCAAGACCAAGTTCACCTGCGCGCCGTTCGCAATGTGGGCAGAAACAAGCAAAATGATCCTCAAAGCGATAGGCGCCATATTCTGCCCAATCGGTAAACAACCCGTCAATGTCGCAAAAAAATCGGACTGTATCTAAAGCCGAGGCGAGCGCAAATTCTTTAGCTGCGGGGCTGTTCAAACAAGCATAAAACGCAACCTGAGGTGGGAATGGTGCGGAACCATCGACATACCGCGGACGATCTGCAAGCGATACACGTGGCAGGACAAATGGTTGAATCAAGATGTGCGCTTGCATCCCGCGCCGATGAGCCTCCGTGATAATCTGTTCTGGTAAATGAGCATCCGGCCCGAAGGGAATCGCTCCACTTGGGGGTTTGTAAGGCGTTCGAGCGAACAGACTTATATCGGGCGAATAACAATTGAAAAATTCTAAAAACAGTTCACGTTGCCCCCAAATCGGGCGGTCGAGCACACGTGAGTAACCATCTATGTGCAAGGGAGGAAAACGAACTCCTTTCCCTTTTGTAGCAAGGCGCGCCACTTTAGGTGTGATGCAAATCGCGTTCGCGCCAACGAAGGTGAGATGTTCAAAAACCTCGTTCAGCCCTGCGCTTTGAACATCCACAGGATGCACAAAGATCCCTAAAAAGCGTTGGACCGACATGTGTGATAACTTCACCAACCCACTTTGAGATTAGCAACCTAAGTCTGCCCAAGCGATTCGGGTTGCCACGAGGTCAATCGGCCACAGAGCATAAGGCTTTTCTTCTAATTAACCTTTCTCAACTGGACCGGAAAGATAGCAACGAGCATCCCCTATGCAGCTGCACTCAGGCATGTCCTAGTGATCAGCAGCGAAAACATAAGCCTTGATTATGCAGCGCGGCCATCACGTCATGGTGGGGGACTGACGAGATCAGTCCCCCACCAGAACAGATTGTTACTTTTTCCACCCAACATCTTTCATAGATGTCTCAATGGCTTGAACCATTTTGGGAACAACCTCTTTGAGGGCATCCTTCGGCGTCATCTTGTTGATAACCACGTTTTGGATCGCTTCGGGCACGAGCGGATTGTTTCCCCCTATCGCTGTCAAGAATGGATTTGCCACGCCGGTCTTAACGGGGTTGGGCTTACCTTGCTTGACGGCCTCCAAAATTCCGCCACTATCCAGGAATGGATAGTAGGCAATCTTCTGCGCCATCCCCGTAACTGCTTTGACATCCGGGTTTTCATCTAGTGCCTTGCAGCCAGTCTTGGCTTGATCCCACCACTTTTGTTGCTTGACCGTTGCCGGCGGCAGATGGCTGGGAATACTGCACAAGAAATCAAATTGAAGGTCGGTTGTCAGGGCATATTTAATCCACCGTTTGCAGGCATCTGGATTGGGAGTTTTGGCATTGATCACGTAGATGTTCGGATCATCGTGGCACGTCTGCAATTTGCGTCTGGGGTACAAGGCAGCTTGTACCTTGCCCACCAAGTGCGGTGCATTCTGGTAAGTTCGCCCTAAGACGCGTCCCAAGTAGAAAGTCATCGCTGTCTGACCGGAGAGGAGCGTGTTGATCATGTCTGCCCAGCTATAGTTGATCGCTGCCTCCGGGGTATATTGTGCCATGCGCGCGTAGAAGTCTAGCGTCTCCTCCGCCTCTGGGCTGTCAAAGACCACGTTCAGATCCTTATCACAGATCTCGGCGCCATTTGCCCAGAAGAATGGCATAGCGAAGAATTCGCAAGGGGACGTTTTGCTCAGGGGGAGCGAAATGCCATACTCGGTAGGCGAGTTGGGGTTGAATTTTCGGGTAAAATGCTTCGCAGCGGTCTCCAGCTCCTCAAACGTCGTGGGCGCCTTCAACCCTTCCGCGTCGAACAGGTCTTTGCGATACCAGATTGTGGTTGCGCCGCCGCCAAATGGCACAGCATAATTTTTGCCTTCCCATTTGATCAGACGATAGAATTGATCCTCGCCACCCAGGTCTTGGATGACATCGTCCACCGACAAGAGATATCCTTTGGTTGCCAATAGAAATGCCATCGGCGGATTAGGTTGTAGTACATCCATGGCCGAGACGCCCGAGACGAGGATTGCGACCATCTTTTCAACGATCTGCTCGGCCTGTGTGAACTGCATTTGGATGCGGATATCAGGGTTCTGCGCTTCAAAATCGAGGATCATCTTGCGATAGACCTCGACCTCTTTCGGATCGGTCTCCTGACTTAGAAAATTCAGGAACGCGACCTTAGCGGGCGTCGGTCGTGGGGTAGGTGTGATAACCCGCTCAACCGTCTTCTCCACGACCTTCTCAACCGGTTTCTCAACCTCTACCGTGACAACCACCTTTTCAGGTGCCGGTGTGGCGCAGGCGACCAATGCAGCCCCGACCGTACTGATCGCTGCTGCGCGTAGAAAGTTACGGCGAGACAGCCTCTCGTTCATCTTAGCCTCCTTACGAGTTGTTAAATGGTTAGTGGTCATATTGGCACGCGCAAAACATTTAGTTGGATGATCACCTCCCTTACCCTTTCACGGCGCCTGCAGTCAGGCCAGTAACCAGTTGACGCTGGATGAACAAGAAGAAGATCAGCACAGGGACCGTCGCGACTGTGCCCGCCGCATTCATGATGCTCCATGAGATCCAGCCACTGCTACCGCCTAACATCGTCGCCAATGCGCTTGACATCACAATCGTGTCCGCTGAGGTCGCAAAGATGGTCGCGTAGAGCACTTCATTCCAAGAGAGGATGAAGGTGAAAATAAATGTGGCAATGATGCCAGGGCGCGCGAGCGGCAAGATAATGTGTAGAAACGCATGCGCCCGCGTCGCACCATCTACCAGCGCGGCCTCTTCCAGGTCAAGGGGGATGCCAGCAAAGTACGACCGCAATATCCATACCGCGAAAGGTAGGGTGATTGCGGTATATGTCAATGACAACGGGAGCAAGCCACCCGTTACACCCAAACGCGACCACAACGAGTAGATCGGGATAACGAGCAATATAGACGGCAGGGTGTAAACGAAGAGGGTCAAGTATGTGAAAACCTTCATTCCCGGGATGCGAAAGCGTGTGAGACTGTAACACAGGCCCACACTCAAGATGATGGCAAAAGAAGACGAGATGGTAGAGACGCCAAAGCTGTTGCGAAACGCTTTGGGAATCTCGGTTTGCAGAAGAAGCCCCCTGTAGCCTTCCAAGGACCACCGCTTGGGAAACAGAGCAGGCGGAATGATGTACATCTCCGCATCAGGCTTGAACGAGCTGACGATCATGTAGATCAAAGGAATGCCAAGGGTCAGCGCAATGGCCAACGCGGTGAAGGAAAAAAACAACCTGATGAGTCGCGAACGCCAATGCCATAAATGGCGTGAGATGGTGAGGCGGGGGCCAGATTTTGCACTCATACCAATCGCTCCTCCGCATGCTGGTAAGCACGTAGGTAGAAGAACATTGCAACCAATAGCAAGAGCGTCACCAAAAATGCTGTTGCTGCCGCGCGACCGATACTGAATTGTGCAAACATTGTGTCATAGATGACCAAGGGCAATGTGCGTGTAGAATTGAGGGGGCCACCTTTCGTGAGAAGGGCGATGATCTCCCAATTGTTGAACGTCCAGATAGTTCGCAATAACAACACGATGATGATGACGGGCATCAGCGCGGGCAAGGTAATGTGCCGGAATGTCTGGAGGGGGCTTGCGCCGTCCACTTTGGCTGCTTCATACAACTGCTCGTCGATCGTTTGCAGACGCGCAAGAAAATTGATGACCATAAATGGGAAAAACTTCCATACTGCCACCATAATCACAGAAGCCATCGCTGTCTTGGGCGAGGAGAACCAGGTATTGGGAATCGGTAGGCCCCACTGGCGGATCGTATGATAGATGATCCCCACGCTGTCACTCAACATGAACCACCAAATGATCGCAGCGACCGCTGTGGGGAAAACGTAACTGAAGAGGATCAGACTGCGAAAGACGTCACGTCCTGGGAAGCTGCGATGCAGCAGCAATGCAACGAGCAACCCCAAGGCCATTTGAATACTTACGGTACACACTGTGAACACGAGGCCGTTCTTAAGGGCGATCCAGAAGATGTTCGACGAAAGAATCGTGGAAAAATTCTCCAGCCCTACCCAGACAACTGCCTCACGCCCCAAGATAGAGAAACGTTGAAAAGAGAGCGAAAACACGCTTAAGATTGGATAGGTGCCAAGCGTGAGGAGCAAGAGAAAACCTGGCAAGAACATCGTTACGCCCATGATCAGATCGTCGCGTTGAACTTTGCCCCCGCTCGCGAGACGGATACCAAGTCTATCAGCAAGACCGGGCGACGCGACTGACTGCTGAACGGCCGTGTGAACGGACATTTGCTCTTTTATGTTCACCGTTTCCACCGTTTCCATTGTTCATTCTTTCTCTTAAGCGCGCGCTTAGCCGCCTCTACGATGTAAGGTGCAGTCAACTTGTGTTTCTTAGCCAAGTCTATGTTCGGCGCGGACTCACTATACTCATCCCGAATCCCGATCCGTTCCATAGGGACGGGACAGTTCTCAACCAGCACTTCGGCAACCGCGCCACCGAATCCCCCTAAGATGTTGTGGTTCTCAATCGTAACGATGGCGCCAACATTGCGTGCCACATCGCAGATCATGTCCTGGTCAATCGGTTTGACACTCGGCATGTTGATCACACCTGCATCAATTCCCTCTTGTCTCAGCATCTCGGCAGCCTCAAGCGCAAAAGGCAACAACACACCCGAGTTCATTAGCACGACATCGCCACCCTCCCTCAACCACTTGCCTCTGCCCAGTTCAAAGTTGTAGGTTTCCTCAAAAACGACAGGCCATTCATCACGCCCGACACGAATGTAAATCGGCCCTGGATGTTGAACAGCGTAATGCAACGCTGCGCGCACTTCCACCGCGTCAGCGGTATCAACCACTGTCATGTTGGGCATCGCGCGCATCGCAGCCGTGTCATCTATCATCTGCTGACTAGGGCCTTGTCGCCCCGTGAAAATCCCAGCGTACGCGCCGATGATTTTTACATTTGTCCTGGCGTAGTCCACGCACATTGAGATCTGATCGGCAGCGCGCTTGCTAGCGAAGCGCGCGAAAGTCACAGCGAACGGAATAAAGCCCATCGTGGCTAGGCCTGCCGCCATCCCGATCATGTTCTGTTCGGCAATACCGACCTCAATCGTCCGTTCAGGATAAGCGCGCATGAAATAGACAGACTTGACCGAGTTGCGCAGGTCCGCATTGAGAACAACCATATTCGGAACCTTGCCACCGATCTCGAGCAACGCTTGGCCCAAGGCTTCGCGCAACGAGGCGTACCGCCATTCCATAGTTCAAGACTCCTTACCATCCAATCTCGCCAGAGCCATGCGCACTTCATTCAACGCCTGCTCCAGTTGTGCTCCAGCCAGTCTGGCGCTGTGCCACTCCATCTCATTTTCCATGAACGACACTCCTTTACCCTTGATCGTGCGCGCGATGATGACCGTCGGTTTACCTTTCGTCGCCCGCGCCTCCGCGTACGCATGCAACAGCGCACCGATATCGTGTCCTGGACTGTCAATCACATGCCAGCCGAATGCGATCCACTTGTCAGCATACGGTTCAAGACTCGGCATCACCTCAAGGGTCACACCTCCTTGCAAGCCGTTCCAGTCCACAATCGCGACTAAATTGTCCAGCTTGAATTTCGCCGCCGCCATGGCAGCCTCCCAAACGTTGCCTTCTTCAGTCTCGCCGTCGCCAAGGATGCAATAGGAGCGGATGTCGCGGCCTTGCATTTTGGCCGCCAATGCAATACCCACAGAGACGGATAATCCTTGCCCCAATGAGCCGGTGGACATTTCCACCCCCGGCGTCAATTGGCAGTCGGGATGTCCCTGCAGACGCGAGCCGAGCGACTCAAACGTATCAAGCTCTTCGCGCGGGAAGAAACCGCGTCGCGCCAACACGCAATAGTACCCCAGCGCTCCATGCCCCTTTGACAGCACAAAGCGATCGCGTTCATCCCATTTAGGCCGCGTCGGATCAATTCGCATCTCATGGAAATAGAGGGTGACGAGTTGTTCAACGATGGAGAGCGAGGGACCAGGATGGCCCGATCCCGTTTTGCCCAGTGTCTCAACGATGTCAACTCGAACTTGGGCCGCTATTCGTTCCAATTCTTTGACGTCTTCTTTCATATCCCTGAGCATCAAAAACCCGCGATGCATTTTTCACTCCTCTTGCTGAAATGATCACACCGTCAACACGACTTTGATGGAGTCAGCTGGGTGGTGGATGAGTCTGGCAAACACCTGTGCGCCCTCTGCAAGAGAATACTCGTCTGTGACCAGGAGAGTGAAGTCAAAACATCGTTGCTTAAGCCAACAGAGCACGTTCGCAAACTCCTCCGGTGTGAAGTTAAATGTGCCGCGTATCTGAATCTCACGCCCCACGAGACGCGCCATATCCACGGGGATCGTTTTCCAACCGCCCAGGGCCACAACGATGCCTCCAGGACGCACACTTTCAACCCCTTGCCAGAATGTCGCCTCAATCCCCACTGCATCAAAGGCCACATCCACCTCGTCGGCATTGATGGCTTGTGTTAGCTGCGCTCGCCAAGTGGAATTGCCAGGATCAAGGGCAGCGTCAGCCCCCAGCTTCAATGCTAGCGCCCGTCGCGTGGCGAGAGGCTCAGTCAGAACAACCGAGCGCGCCCCCGCTCGCTTGGTGGCAATCAAGGTAAGTAGGCCGATGGGACCGCTACCACAGATTAACACGGATTTTCCCCGAAGGTCGCCAGCGACGTGCGCTGCATGCCAAGCAACCGCAAGCGGCTCGATCAGGGTTCCGTGTGTAAAACCAATTTGGTCGGGAAGAGGAAACAGGTTTGCCGTGGGCACGACTACACGTTCTGCCATCGCGCCGTTGACATTACCGCCGATAAATCGCCGTTGGCGACAACGGTTGCGATGCCCCGCGCAACATTGATCGCATGTCCCGCAGAAAATGATCGGCTGCACCGCGACGCGTTTACCCACCCATTCCTGAGACGCATTGCGCCCCACCGCCAAGACTTGCCCCGTAAACTCATGGCCCATCACTATAGGCGGTGTGCGACGACCGCTTTCGCCGGTGTAACCGTGCAGGTCCGAACCACAGATACCAACAGCGCGTACGGCCACCAGGGCATCGTTAGCGCCCAATACAGGTTCCTGCCAATCCCGCCATTCAAGCCGGTTAGGGCCGAGATAGACCAGCGCTTTCATGTCCATCTTCCTCAGAGGTTAGACAATCAATTCGGGTAGCCACTTGATGGCAATGTCTTCGACACCTCTCACGCTCTGCAAATGTGTTGCGCACAACACTGAATCGGTAATGATGAGGTCTGCGCCAAGCCTTTTCGCCTCGTAAAGTCGTTGTTTTGCAAGCCCTCGCGCGAGTTCTGGATATGTCAACCACAACCCGTCATCTGCGCCGCAACTTTTGCACAGCGCGCGAGACCATACCGAGTACAAACGCGCCATGCCCAGAGCGTCCACCACACGACGCGGAGCGTCAAACACGTCTCCTTTGCCCAAGTTTTCCTCATTACCACGATAACCAGGTTGAATTACCTCGGCATTCGGCATTGCCTCTGCTACCAAGGCCGCTGCGCGGCTGTCGTGAAAGAACACTTGTTGTCGCATACGCGACAGCACCAACCGTTCACCTTGAATGGCATCCGCCAGCAATGCTGATAGTGTAGTGACATTAATACCGTCAGGCAGCGTGACGGCCAGAATCGGATAAATGCAGCGTAAGGCCCACAATGTCTGCGCGCCATCGGCGACAATTGTGTGCGCGCCGCTTTGGCGGATCAGCCTTACCACTTGTTTCGCCTGTTCCGTGGCGCGCTGCACATCGCCCAGAGCAAACGCGAGAGCGCCGCTCGGCACGATGGCAACAGACGGCTTGATGCCCGCGTAGGCAAGCGCACGCAACGCAGATTCGCTCGCCGATTCACTTCCTAGTTCCGCTGCTTCGGCCGCAAGGAGCAACACTTCACCCTTCCGCGCTTCTGGCGCGGTAATGGAACGCCTCAATGCTTGATACACAGTTTGCGGAGCAAGCCCCGCAGCATACACCTCGGAGCGCGCCGCGAGAACGTACTCGCTCACAGGATAACCCACCACACACCAAGCCTGGCTGATGCTATCAAGGGTGGATTGATACAACAACTCAACAGCACGGGGGTGCCATTCGGCAACCCCTTCGGCAATGCGCCACAGCATCAACGCTCGCGCGCGCGTCGTATGACTCTCCAATTGCGTCAGGTTCGCCACTTCCGCAGCCGGTTTGCACATAGAACAGAACCGACAGCCGTAAAGTGGTTCGCGATAATCGCGCAGAGTTTTTCTATTCATTAGTACGCTCGCTGTGAAATCAGTGGGACCGCTTGAGACAACTACTGTACAGGGCCAAATCCCATCTTCCCAGGGTTTAGGATGTTGTGCGGGTCAAGGCCCTGTTTTAACGCCTCCAAGACCTGAAAAGCAGAACCATACTGTTCACGCATCAGGCGCGCCAGTTTCAAGCCAACGCCGTGGTGTTCGTTTAACACGCCGCCACATGCGAGGGAAGTTCGCACGGCAACGTCCCACACTTCGTTGTGCAGGGCAAGAGCTTCCTTCCAATCCCAAGGAGGTTTTTCAATGATAAAACGGTCGTACACCATCACGCCCCAAGGGAACCAATGCGAGAGGTGCGCGATATACTGCAGCCTGTATTGCGCGTAACGCTCCTCAAGCGTGTGTTTTTTCGTCCAGTACAGGTTTTCGATTTTGTCAAAGGTGCAAAGCGTATCCATCGTACCGAACATCCACGGGAAATCCAGGGTCTTGCTCGGATAGTAGAAATCGTAACGATGATTCCACCAATGCCAGCCCGCTTCCTCACCCACATCCCTGCCACCGAGAGCGTTACAAATGTCCAAGGCGTGTTTTTCTTGCATCTGGGCAATATCACGGAAACCGTCAAAGCCGATAACCATATATGCACCCTTATCAATTCTTACCCCTAGCACGCGTTGCACTTGCTTGATCGTGCTCGGAGCATCGTACAGCCGAATCACCGTTGGCTGCAGACGGTCAAGCATGATGCGGCGTCCTGCCTCAAGACCCTGCGCAAACTCATCAAAGATGACGGCGCGAAATAGACGCGTTTCAGGCAACCGCTCAATCCGCATCGTTGCCTCGGTGTTAATGCCATACGAACCTTCCGCGCCAACGAAGAGTTGCAAAATACCAGGTCCTGCAGCATGGTTCGGCAGCGGCAGCGTGCGGATCACATCACCGTTGGGGAGCACGACTTGCAACGATAACACCATGTCTTCCGCCTTGCCATATTTGGTTGAGAAAACTCCCGATCCCCGACATGCTAAATAGCCGCCCAGCGTCGCCGAGTGAACCGACGCAGGGTAGTGAGGCAAAGTGTATCCCACTTCGTTTAAGGCGCACTCTAACTCGTAACCGTTGATACCCGCCTGCGCGGTGACCGTCTGTGCCTTCTCGTTGATCTCTAGAATGCGATTAAGCCGCTTCAGGTCCACTGTGATGCCACCGTACACCGGCATGATCCCACCCTGCGACCCGGAGCCACCTCCCCAGGGAATGACTGGGATATGATAGATGTTTGCGAGTTTCACGACGCGCGCAACTTGCTCTACCGACGCGGGCAGGACAACAAAGTCGGGGAGTGGCGGAGTTTGGTGACGATCCACCAACATGCGTGGCACCCAGAAATTATCTACACTGTAGACTAAACGGTCAGACTCGTCAGTTAATACCCAATCAGGGCCGACGATATCCGCCAATTCAGTTTCAATCATCTGGCGTTGCAAAGGATGCATCATGGCCCTTCTTCCTTCTGTTGCACGCGCAGGTGTTCAAAGGCGTGTAAGCGTACAGCGACGGAGCGCAGAGCTGTATCCGCCTCGCGATAAATCTCAAACAATCGCGCGTAGATATCGGCCGCGCTCGGTTCTGGTTCAAGGGAGTAACGCATTACGATAAGTGGGATAAGGTCGGCAGGAGTATCTGCTATAAGGCCCAGCCCCATTGCTGTGATAAGCGCACCGCCAAACACGGCATCGGTTTGCGCGGAAATATGTAGAGGACGGTTTAACACATCGCAAACGATCCGCGCCCACAACTTGCTTCTCGCCCCCTGCCCGATCAGACGAACATCGTGGGTTCTAATGCCGAGCGATTCCATCTCCAGCAGCGCATCCTTGAGTGCGAAGGCGACGCCTTCCAAGACCGCCCGCGTGAGATGAGCGCGTGAATGCCGGGCCGTCAAGCCGACAAAATTACCGCGCAATTGCTCGTCCCAATAGGGTGCCCACTCACCTAGCAGATGGGGGTGAAAAAGCAGACCATCACATCCCATGGGCGCGCAAGCAGCCGCTTCATCCATCACGCGATAGATACTATCCGTGAAAGCATCGCGCCAGATCACATCACGCAGCCAGCGATAGGCGGAGGCAGCGTACTTGCTCGCGGTACCTGGATACCATAAGCCATCAAAGACGTGGCGATAATTGAGGATGTGATGCGCCCGCGCGGGGGCACATGTTACCGCCGCAATCCGTCCAACACTTGCGAGCTTGACGGTGGCTATGCCGGGGCTATTCGCGCCAACACCTAGCATCTCAGCGACGGTATCGGTCGTACCAGCGATGACGGGTGTGCCAAGGGCCAGTCCTGTATCTATCGCGCCTTGCGGGCCGACTTGAGCAACGATCTCCGTCGGGGGCACAACATGCGGCAACCAATCGGGCTCAATCGCTAGATCGTCGCAAAATGGTTGGATCCATTCTGCGCGCACGGGGTCAAAGAGAAGAGTACCACCAGCATCAATCATGTCGGTTACAAACGCGGGCGCAAGACGATGCCGCACATAATCTTTCGGAAAGAGCAAACGCCGCGTCGCACGCCAGACCTCTGGGCAGTTTTCGCGGATCCACAACAGTTGAGGCCAAGTCCATGCTGTCGTTACATCGTTCAGCGTCCGCTCCCATACTTGCGTACCCCAGCGCGCCAGGATTCGTTGCACTTGCGCTGTGCTGCGCGTGTCAAACATGAGTATCGTAGGGCAAAGAGGACGGTCGCGCCCATCTAGCAAGACGACGTTGTGTGTGACACCAACAATGCCAACACCAGCGATATCTTGCGGCGCAACACACGAGGCATTCAGCACCGCGCGCACGGTCCTGCAAAACGCGGCATACCAGTCATCGGGATTTTGCTCAGCCCAACCCGGACGCGGATAGGCGGTTGGATACTCCTGCTGAGCTTCGGCGATCACCTCCCCCTGCGCACTGAGGATGATCGTCTTACACCCCCCCGAACCGATGTCACTAGCGATGATGTACGGTTGAGTCATATTTCTGCCACTTTGAAGGCTATGCCAATGAGCGGGACATTGCCTTGATTGACCATCTGATGCGGCACGCCGCCGATCTTATAGAAAGCGACACCGGGATACAGAGCCGCACGTTGTTCCCGTTCTCCTTCACGCCAGCGTGCCTCGCCATAACCTTCCAGCACGAAGAAGACCTCTGGCTCAGGATGTTCATGCCATCCCGCCACTTCTCCCGGCTGCAATTGCCCCATCACGAAGATCATGCCACGGTTTTCTCGCGTCGGCGTGACCCAACGGTGCCAGCGACCTTGTAACTCCGCAATCGGCATCAATGCGCCAGGGATTAGCTCTTTGACCCAAACTGTGTCGGACATTTTTCAACCTCGATAGCCAAGAGCAGCAGAGATGGACTTTGCCGCCGCAATCACCTGCCGGATATGTTCCTGTTCCGCCGCCTGCATTCGCTCTACAGGTCCGGATACGTTAACCGCCGCAACGACGATCCCATCATGGTTACGCACTGGTGCGGCGATGCACATTGCGCCTGGCGCGTACTCTTCGCGATCGATCGCGCTTCCCCGCTCACGCACACGGGCCATCTCGATCTGCAACTCGCGAAGGTCGGTCACGGACCTCGGCGTCAGGGCCACGAAAGCGCCACTCTGAGCAAGCCGTTCCATCTCCTCATCGGGCAAATGGGCTAATAAAACCTTGCCAACTGCCGTGCAGTTGAACGGGCGTGCCGTACCAAGGGGCGGGTCCAGACGAATCTCAAGGGGACTGACCACTTTATCCAGATAGATCGCATGATCTCCCCAACGAACACCGAGGAGAGCGGTTTCGCGGGTGATCTCGGCAAGGCATTCTAAATGCGGGCGAGCGACCTTGCGCAACTCCAGTTTCGCTAGCCCTGCCAAGCCTACCTGCAGAGCAGCAGGACCAAGATGGTAGCGTTGTGTTATCTCGTCCTGTACAGCAAAATTTGTCGAGAGCAAGGCCTGCATACTTTTCTGCACGACGGATGGACTGTATCCGAGCAAGCGCCCCAACTCGCGTACACTCACGCCATCCTGCGCGTATGCCATTTGTTTGAGCAAGATTAACGCCCGTTCTACAGCAACGATGCTCATGTCCCTCCTTTATTGGAAACAGTGTTTCTTCTATATAGAAACAGTGTATCACATATTCGGCTGAAAGTCAAGTAGCAGACCGATATTTTTAGGGTATTTTCATTTTGTGGCAGTGCCATGAGGGTCATGGTCTTTTGTAGAGAAGCGCCGTAGAAACGAAGGGCAGCGGCGATGTTCTCCCAGCCTTGATGGCGTAGCAGATTCAGAACGCCATTCCGCAGAGCGGCCAACACCTGCGCATGGCATGGAGGGTCTCTGTCGTCACCGGGCCCCGCAAATCCCGCCCCACCAG
>FWPU01002174.1_pt1 | contig 55544 bp, 27 predicted proteins | sample 2228361 | NCBI WGS metagenome assembly FWPU01 (sample SAMEA103939777, study PRJEB20133) | metagenome | reverse complement strand
GCACCCGACCGCATCGTCCTTCTGGCACTTCCCAGGCGCGCCCGTCAGCATCTTGCAGTCCACAGGCTTGCACTCCGGGTTGAAAACAGGCGCGCATGGATCCGACGGAACCGTGTCACCCACGCATCCGCAGGTGTCGAGCAGCGCGTCCCCGACCCTCTTGACCACCCACCGGCACCGGTCGTTCACGGTGCCCGCAGCCTCGTCGTCGCACTCCTTGGGGGCGCACTCGGGGTTCAAGGCCTCCTCGCAGGGATCCACGCCAGGTTCCGTGGGCAGACACCCGCACACCCCTTGAAAGTCCCAGGCGCATTTCCCCTGCGTCCCGTCCGCGAGTATGCAGTCTTCAGGCTTGCACTCGGGGTTCAGTTCCTTGGAGCACGGGTCCTCGGCCATGCCCCCTCCGCAGGTGCACTGGCCCGTGGCCGGGTCCAGCGCGCACAGCCCGTCCACGTTCGGGGCGATGGGGCACTTGCGCGGCTCGCACTGCGGGTTCAGGTCCGCGCTGCACGGGTCCTGTGGAGGCTCCTCCCGCACGCACGCGCACTCGCCGTTCGCATCCTGGACGCACTTCCCGAGCGTGCCGTCGTCCATCTCGCAGGGCTTCGGTTCGCACGCGGGGTTCAGTTCCTTGGAGCACGCACCCGGGGTAACCACGTCCTGGCCGACATCACCGACCTCCTCCTGCCCGGGGTCCTGGACCGCTTCCAGGCCCGGGTCCACACCGCCGAGGTCATCGATCGCCCCGTCCTTGCCCGGCACGTCCCGGTTCCCGACCTCGCCGCCGACCCCGCCTCCAGGGCCGCAGGCCACGAGGCACGCCACGAGCCCGATGCCGAACAACTTCCTCGCCTTCATCTGAAACCTCCTTGCAAGATCTCATACACGCCTTCACGGTAGTGAAATCGCGACGCCATTTCAAGCCCCGCAATCTGGAGCCCGGAGTCCGGCGTTGTACAGAAATGTCTCAAAAGGTCGGGAAAGGTCGGCGGAAACAGACCAAGAGATGCCATTTGAAAAACGCGACCTGGCCTCTTCCTGGTCCCCCTGGGGACACGAGCGTTTCGCGTTGCCAAGGCCAATGCGAAGGTCCGCGACGCCCACGCTGCTCGCGTACGGGCGCACGAGCGCCGCTCGCGCGGGGAGCCGCGTGCGCTGCCCGCGCCCACTGCCCGGAATAAAATGGCCGGTGAGAGGAGGTGAGTCCGTGCTGGAACCCATCGTCGTCCTGGACGTGATTCTGACCCTCGTCGCCGTGGGACTGCTGGTCGTGGTGGTCGTGCGTTCGCGGTCCTTGGTGGGGCGAGAGGGAGAGACCCTGGCCCCCCTCCTGGACCGGCTCGAGGCCCGACTGCGCGACGAGATGGCCCGCCTGCGGGAAGGGCAGGACCAGGGCGCGGCCCGACTGCGCGACGGGCTCGCGGCCCAGGGGAACGCGACCGCGGCGCAACTGGGTGAGGCCCTGAAGTCGTTCGCGACCCAGTTCGGGGAGTCGCACCGGCTCGTGGCAGCGGAGCAGCAGCGCCACATCGAGCAGTTCCGGGCAAGCCTGGACGCGAGCCTGGCCCAGGTCCGCGAAGAGACGCGCAGGAAACTCGACGAGATCCGTCAGATGGTGGACCAGCGCCTGCAACAGACGCTCGAGACGCGCCTCGGTGAGTCCTTCCGCACGGTGAGCGAGCAACTGAAGGTCGTGCACCAGGGCCTGGGGGAGATGCAGGCCCTGGCCTCCGGGGTCGGGGACCTGAAGAGGGTCCTGTCCGGTGTCAAGGTGCGCGGCCTGTGGGGCGAGGCGCACCTCAAGACCCTGCTGGACCAGGTCCTCGCACCAGGCCAGTACGAGGAGAACGTGGCCACGCGCCCCGGGTCGGGCGAGCGCGTCGAGTTCGCCATCCGCTTGCCGGGACCGGACCCGGAGACGACGGCATGGCTCCCGATCGACGCCAAGTTCCCGCTCGAGGACTACGAGCGGCTGGTCCACGCCTCGGACGCGAACGACCTCGCCGGCGTCGAGGAGGCGCGCAAGGCGCTGCACGCCCGCATCCGGGCGTGCGCCAAGGACATCCATGACAAGTACCTCGACCCGCCCCACACGACGGCCGTGGCGATCCTGTACCTGCCCATCGAGGGGTTGTACGCCGAGGTCGTGCAGACCCCGGGCCTGGTCAGCGCGCTCCAGCAGGGCTTCCAGGTCCTGGTCGCGGGGCCGACCACGCTCGCGGCGCTTTTGACCACGTTCCAGATGGGGTTCCGGACCATGGCCATCCAGCGCCGCTCGCTGGAGATCTGGCGCGTGCTCGGCGCGATCAAGACCGAGTTCGCGAAGTTCGGCGAGGCCCTCGACAAGGTCGGCAAGAAACTGGCCGAGGCCCAGAACACCCTCGAGACCACCCAGACGCGCAAGCGCGTCATGGAGAGGAGGTTGCGGGAGGTGGAGACCCTGCCGGAAGGGGAAGCCGCGGCCGCCCTGGAGGTCGCGGATGACCGGGACGAAAACGGGTCGCGGGAGCGCGACTGACGCGAGCGGCGCTCGCGTCCCCGGGGAACGGGGACACGGGCTCGTCGCGATCCGGGGTCGGGATGCGGGGAGGAGGGCGTGCCGGTGCGCCAAGATCGTCGGGTCCACGCGGACCGCTGTCCTGGATTCGTGGACGTGCACGTGGACGTGGACGTGGACGTGATCGAAAACGAAGACCCCCCTCGTCTGCGCCCACGCCCACGCCCACGCCTACGGTGGAGGAGCTCCAGGCATATCGCCGATTGACAGTGCGGGCGGGGCCGGGGTACAAGCCGGTGCGGGAGGGGTGGATGTACCTTGGGCGGGTCATCGGGACGGTCGTGGCGACGAGGCGATACCAGGACCTCGAGGGGTATCGGTTCCTCGTGGTCCAGCCCCTGCACCATGACCTGACTCCAAAGGGGACCGCGGTGGTCGCCGTGGACGCGGTCCAGGCCGGTCCGGGCGAGGTCGTGTTCCTCGTGTCCAGTCGGGAGGCTTCCCAGGCCCTCCCGGAACCGTTCGTCCCCGTGGACGCGGCCATCGTTGGGATCGTGGATACCGTGGACCTGGTCGAGGAGACATGACGCTCGCGCGGGTCATCGGCACCGTGGTCTCGACCGTCAAGCACCCGGATTATCGTGGACTGAAACTGTTTGTTGTGCAACCGGTTGACGAGACCGGGCAGGCTTCCGAGCCGTCGTTTCTCGCCGTGGATGTGGTCCAGGCCGGGGTCGGGGACCTCGTGCTCGTGATCAGCGAGGGCAACGGGGCGCGCCAGATCTTCGGCAAGCCCATCCTGCCCATCCGGTCCGTGGTCGTCGGGGTCGTGGACGAGGTCCACGTGGACCCGTGCCGCGTCCGGCCGCCGGAGGCGGCATGAGCACCCGCCAGACCACGCTGCCAGAACTCGAGCGCGAGGTAGTCCGCGTCTGCCGTGCCCTGCACGCGCGGGGCTTCGTGGCCAACCACGAGGGCAACGTCACGGCCCTGACTCCGGATGGCCGCATCTTGGCCACGCCCACCGCGATGAGCAAGGGCGACCTCCGCGAGGTGGATCTCCTGCTGCTGGACCGGTACGGGCGGCGGGTCCACGGCCATCGCAAGCCCTTCAGCGAGGTGGCCATGCACCTCGCCGTGTATCGGGCCCGACCAGACGCCCGTGCCGTGGTCCACGCGCACCCGCCGCACGCCATGGCCTTCGCCGTCGTGGGACGCCCCATCGAGGCGCCCTTCCTGCCCGAGTTCGTGGTCAGCATCGGGGGCCGCGTCCCGCTGGTCCCCTTTGCCCTCCCGGGGTCCGAGGCCCTGAACCAGGCCCTGGCCCCGTTCCTCGATGAATTCGACGTGGTCCTGCTGGCGAACCACGGGGTGCTCGCGTGGGGGCCCGACCTGACCACGGCCCTCCTGCGAGTGGAGCACTGCGAGGAGGCCGCTCACGTGCTCCTCCTGTCGGAGCGCCTCGGCCCGCCCCGGCCCATCCCGGAGCCGCTTCACGCGCAACTGCTGGATGCGCGAACTCGGGCAGGGCTCGGCCCCGCGGGACGTGCGAGGTCACCGGGTACTCGTCGCTGACGGATCCGGGAAGTCGGGTCGGAGGAAGCGCGGCTTCAGATTTCGCGCAGGCGCTTGATGATGCGGGCCTTGAGCGGGTCGCGGACCGGGGGGAGTGCATCGCCGAGGATCTCCGCCTCCATGAGCGCGATCTTCGCGCGCGTCTCCTCGAACGCCTGGCCCCGCCGCGGCAGCGGCGCGGTCGGCGGTTCGGACAGCCCGAACCGGATGCGGACGTAGCGCTCCTCCTCCTCGGTCAGGCGCCCCTGTCGGATCGCGCGCCGGACGTCCGCCTTGGTCACGGTCACGGTCTTCGTGCGGGTCTCGGTCCTCGTCCTCCGGTCCACCGTTCGGTCTCCTTCGGTCTTGCTCCGGACGGCACCACGTTCCGGCTCAAGGATACCCCCGGGAGGCTCTGGGGGGCAAGTGCGGGGCGATCTCTCGGAGATCGCTGGTGTTTTCCAGGTACCCTCCCCCGACGGGCTTGGGGACCCTCAACGCCGCCTGCGGAACGTCCACAGGTGATTCGCGGTGAAGTTGATGCCGAGACCCAACAGGATCCCGGCGAGCGGCGCGAGCGCGTGGTAGAGCCGGAACTCCCCGTGCAGGGCCACGGTGAACGTGTCGGTCCCTCGCATCAGCGCGGAAAGCCCCACCGCGGTGAGGAACTGAACCGCGGCGGCCACGGAGGACACCACGTAGAACTGGACCAGGCGGCGGAGGAACCCCCCGGGGTCGCGGGCGGTCCGGTCCCCCCAGGTCCAGGCGTTGTTCAGCAGGAAGTTGGTGAAGATGGACAGGAGGATCCCGGCAAAGTACGCGACGGTGTCTCGGTGCCCGGGCGCGAGGGTCCCGGCGAGCGCATGGGTCACGACCGCAACCGTGCCCAGGTTGACCGGCACGCCGGACGCGCCCACCACCACGAACTTGACGAAGCGCCGCTGGTCCTTGGTCATGTGGGACCGCAGGAAGGAGAGTGTCCTCTCGGACAGGCTCACAGGCGGTCTCCTTCCACTGGGAGCAGCAGCCTCACGCGGCCTTCCAGGGACGCGGGCAGGCGCTCCTTCACCGCGATCAAGATCTCGTCGGTCTTGTAGATCTGACTGAAGTGATACAGCACGATGGCCGGGCACTCGATCCCCTCGAGGCGCGGGAGGACCTCGTCGAGCCGGGCGTGACCCCCCGAGTGGACGTGGCCGCGGTCGCGCCGCTCGTCCAGGAACGTCGCCTCGATGAACAGCACGCGGGCAGTCCGGACCAGCGGGTCATCCAGGTCCATCCCCCCGGCCAGCGAGTCCCCGGTCACCGCCACGAGCGGCTCGTCCACCACGCGAAACATCGCTGAAGGCGATACTGGTGATACCGCCTGGTCCCACTCGCGGCGCAGCCTGACGATCTCGGCGGAGGGGAGTCCCACGAACTCGTCGCGCAGTTTCCGGACCCGGCGGACCACGACATAACCCAGGGACGGGACCGGATGTCCGACCGCGAACGGGTGGAGAAACAGAGAACCTCCAAGCGGCAGGTCCTCACCCAGCCGGGCCCCGTCCACCCGGACCTCGAACGGGCGGCCCTGGAGGACGCCGAGCGTGGCAACGAGTTCCCGCAGCGGCCCGACCATCGGGTCCGGCGCAATCAGGCGCGGTGAGTTCATGCCCAGCAGGCGCCGCACCCCCAGGTACATGGGCAGTCCCGACAGGTGGTCGGCGTGGGTGTGGGTCATGGCCACGGTCCCGGTCCTCAAGGCCGCGGGGGTACAGACGCCGAGGTCCACGGACAGGTCCATCTCGGGGAACGACAGGGTCGTGCCGATGCCCCCGAGCGAGCGCGCCCGGACCAGGATGCCCTCGATTCTTTCGTCCATCTCGCGCCCCCGCCGACCCGCGCCGCGGGTCCAGAGGCCCCGGGCGGGCCAGGACGGCCGAGTATAATGACCCACCCGCGGGGCCGCAACGTGCAACGCCTCCCCCGAGCGAGCACCATCGAACTGGACGCCCTGGCCCGCGACTGCGGGCTCGACGGCGCGGGGGCCGCCCCAGCCCATCCCGTCCCGGTGGACTTCGACGCGGTGTCGCGGTGGGTCCGACTGGCGCCTCGCGACCTGGGATACCTCGCGGCCCGACTCCGGGAGCGCCTGGATCCGGGCCTCCTGCTGCCCGGAGTCCGATCAGTCGTCGTCGCGTTCGTGTCGTACGCAGGGACCCTCCCGGGCGTCCGCGCGATGCCTTCCGGCCGGGGCTTCGTCTCGCGCTTCGCCTGGGGCCAGGACTATCACCGGGTCGTGGGCGAGGGGATGCAACGGTTCGCGGGGGCGATCTCGGCGCGGTGGGGCGCGCGGGCACGGTGGTACGTGGACACGGGGCCGGTGTTCGAGAAGGCGTATGCCGTGGCCGCGGGCCTGGGCTTCGTGGGCCGGAACTCCCTGCTGATCCATCCGCGGTACGGGAGTTTCATCTTCCTGGGGTCCATCCTGACGGACCTGGAGGTCGCGCCCGGGGCCAGGCAGATCCCCGACGGGTGCGGGCGATGCCGGGCGTGCGTGACCGCGTGCCCGACCCGCGCCCTCGACCGTCCGTACATCCTCGATGCCGGGCGGTGCCTGGCCCACCTCACGGTCAGCGACCGGTCCGCGCCCGACCGCGCCCTCGCGCCGCGCCTGGCAGGCAACCTGTTCGGGTGCGACCTCTGCCAGGACGTCTGCCCCTGGAACCTGCGCGCCCGGCGACCCGACCGCAGGGAGTTCTCGCCGCTGCCCGGGGCCTACATGCCGAGACTGCGTGACATCATGGGCATGGACGAGGCCCGCTTCCGGGAGGTCTTCGGCCGGACCCCGGTGGTCCGGCGGACCTTGCCGCTTTTGCAAGCCACGGCGCGGCTACTGGCGGACGGGCTGGACTGACGGGCAATCGGGGGGCTCGACCGCGTCACCGGAGCACGCACTGGTTCTCGGCGCACCGGAAGCGAGGGTCCAGGCAGTCCGCATCCTCGCGACAGACGAAGGGTTCGCACTTCCCGCTGGTCCGGTTGCAAACTTCGGACCCGTCGCAGTCATAGTCGTCCTTGCACGGCCCGGACGTGGAACCGCAGCCCGCCACGCCGAGCCAGAGTACCACCAAGAAGACCCGGAGGATGATCGGCAAGTCGGCACCTCCCCGGGCGGATTCTACGCGAGCCGGGTGGGCCATGTCCACTGGAGCCGCGACCTCCGAGCAATCCGCGCTGTTGCGCGGATTGCGACCGGCCGCAGCGCGGCCGGCGTGGGGGGTGAACTGGCACGAGAACAGCACCTGCTGTTCGAGTGCCAGAGAGGGGGGCGTGCGACGCCCCCCTTCAACGGTGTCCGGTCTCTTCGACAACCCAGAAAATGAACGCTTCGCTGGGGTATGTTCATTCTCTGAAGGACTTGAGAGGCGCATCCATGCGACACCTGCCAACATCGCGGCTTGCTCAGGATTCAGCACGTCCTGGCGATCGCGAACTCGGCCAGGGCCCGAAGCGAATCGGCGGCCGGGCCGAAGGGGCGCAACGCCGCGATCGCCTGCGCGACATGGGCGTGCGCGGCCTGTATCGATTCCTCGAGGCCCAGGAGCCGCGGATAGGTCACCTTCCGGGCCCGGTCGTCCCGGCCCGGCCTCTTTCCCAGCGCCTCTAGCGTGGACGTGACGTCCAGGATGTCATCCGCGATCTGGAAGGCCAGGCCGGTCTCGGCGCCGTAAATCCTGAGGCTCGCCACGGACGGTTCGTCGGCCCCTCCCAGGATGGACCCGATGACCACCGACGCCTCCATCAGGCGGGCGGTCTTGTTCCGGTGGATCCAGTCGAGGACCTGGACCGGCACGTCGTCGCGTCCCGCGCTCCGGAGGTCCACGACCTGACCGGCCACCATCCCCGCCGGGCCTGCGGCACGGGCGAGTTCCGCGACCGCCCTCAGGACCCGCGCCGCCTCGACCCCTGGACCCGGGCGGGCCAGCGTCTCGAACGCGAGGACCAGCAGACCGTCTCCGGCCAGGATGGCGATGTCCTCGCCGAATCGCCTGTGGCAGGTCGGGCGGCCGCGCCGCAGGTCGTCGTCGTCCATGGCGGGGAGGTCGTCGTGGATCAGGGACATGGTGTGGACCATCTCGATGGCGCACGCCGCGTCCAGCGCCGCCTCCACGCGGGAGCCGACCAGTTCGCAGGCGGCGAGGCACAGGATCGGCCGCAGTCGCTTGCCCCCGGCCAGGAGCGAGTACCTCATCGCCTCGAACAGGACGTCGGGATGGGCCGGAGGAACGAGCCGCTCGAGCCTCTCGTCCACGAGGGCCTTCCGGGCCTCGAGATATCCGTGAAGGTCGAAGTCCATCGCCGGCCCCCGTTTCCGACCCCTTTTCGTGACTCGAACCAGCTTTCCCGAGACCGCCGGCGCCACGGGGCCGGCCTGCCGGGCACTCTCCACGAATGGTATCGGGAATTCAAGTCCCCACGCGCGAGGACCTTCCCCACCGTGGGCGTAGGCGTGGGCGTGGGCGAAATCAAGGACTTGCACGGCAAGGAGTCCCGCGTTTCCAAGGCGGGGTGGTTCGAGACAACCTCCGAAAAAGGATGGGCTTTCATCGATCGGTCACGAGCGAGTGGGAAAGGTCCACGCGTCCGCTTGTCTTTACAGCCAAGGCCCGCCTCTCTATCATCAGGTGGGGCCGGCGCAGGTGAACAACCATGGTGGTCACTTTCATCAACCCGAACCGCGTCATCGGTCCCGTCGGTCGCAGATGGGGTCCATGACCTGGCCATGCACTTTCGCCGGCGTTGCCAGCATGGACCGTCGTGGATTCGGAAGGAAAGCATGACCATTTCCAGGTTTCCCGCTGGAGACGTCGAATGAGTTCACCCGCCGATGCGGACAGTCGGAGAAAAGAGAAGACACGTCGTGCAGACGCTGCCCAGCGAAATCGGGGCCGGGAGGCCATCCGCCTGCTCATGGAGGAGTATCGCCGCGACCCCGGTCACTTTCACCGCCATCACCCAACGGTGGCCAGAGTCCTCGACAGGATGCAGTGCGCGACAGAGTCACCGCCCCTGACTCTCGGCTACCCGGCTCTGATGGACAAGGAGCGGGAGTTCAGAATGGCGGCGGTACAGCAGGCGCTCGAGCGCTTCCAACGGGAGGGGACCCTCTCGCGCGCAGAGACCATCACCCTGATCGAGGATGTGGCCGCCCTCGGCCGGCACGCGGACCCGTACCGGGACCAGATGCTCAAGGTGATGCAGGCGGTCTTGGGCTTCCCGAGGGTCGGGACAGGGCCGAAGACCATGGACTTCCTCAAGGACCGGCCGCCAACGCGGACATCGAGGATCGCCCTGGGCATCACGGCTTACACCTCCTGGGACAAGCGACTAGTCCGCCTCGCGTGTGACCCGGTGGAGTGGGAGCGGCGCGCGAGGTGGCTCTCGCTTCTGGGTGTGGGCCAGGACGAAGTCGGCGACGTCTCGGTTCGCCACGACGAGTTCCTTGCGGAGGCATGGCGTGAGTGAGCCTGTCGTCGTTGACATGTCGGCGCTTTACGCGCTGCTCAGCGCCTCGGACATCAACCACGAGCGAGCGCGCCGTGCCTTCTTGAGCCTCCTGGATGCCGACACGGACTTCATCGTGCCCTCTTACGTCCTGGTGGAATCCGCGGCCCTCGTGCAGGCCAGGATGGGGCTCGATGCGGCGAAGACGTTGATGGAGACCGTCCGGAGTGCCGCCACGATCTTCTGGGTGGAGGAAGGAGTCCACTGGGAGGCCTGGGACCTCCTCGTGGGGCGGTCCCGCCGCAAGTTGAGCCTCGTGGATTGCGCGACCATCGTGGTCGCTCGGAGCCTGGACGCCCCTGTGTTCGCCTTTGACGAGGACTTCCTCGTGGAAGGCCTGAAGGTCATTCCCGCCGAGGAGGGCGTCGGTTGACGCTGCGACGGAATCCGCCCGTCCCTCACAGGCAGTCGTACCACCCCTTGCCCGAGTTGCCGGTGGGGTCCCACTGGCAGCGCAGGCCGTGGGCCGCGCAGTCGTAAGTGATCAGGATGCCCTGGTGGCAGAATGCGAGCGTGTCCCCCTGGCACGCGCCCGTGTCGGTGACCTCGCCGCACGGGGGACCGCACGTCCCACCGGCCGAGCAGACCAGGCCTTCCCCGCAATCCCCGCACTGGCCCCCGCACTGGTCCGGGCCGCACTCCTTGCCCGCACACTGCGGCTGGCACTGCTCGGGCGGGATGCAGTCGTACTTCTTGGCGACGACGCTGAAGCCGCACACGAGGCCCGCCGCGGCGTCGCAGACCTCCTCGCGCAGGACCCCGCCCTCGCACCACTGCAACAGCGACCCCACGCACCGCCCCTCGGCCGTGACCTCGTGACACGCCGTGTCCTTCGCGCATTGCCACGTCTGGGGGTCGCAGACCTGGCCCTCCTCGCACGACCCGCACGACCCCCCGCACCCGTCCGGCCCGCACGCCTTGCCGCCGCACGCGGGCTCGCACCCCTTCAGGATGCAGGTGAAGTCCTCCCCGCAGAACTCGTTCTCCTCGCAGTCCCCGCACAGGCCCCCGCACCCGTCGTCCCCGCACGCCTTGCCCGTGCAGTCGGGCACGCAGTACTCGACGCACAGCCCCACCTTGCACAGGAACCCATACGGGCAGTAGCCACAGATCCCGCCGCACCCGTCGTCGCCGCACTCGCGGCCCTCGCATCGCGGGACGCACGCCTCGAGGTCCGCGCCGCCATCGCCGGCCATATCGAACCCCGCGTCGTCCTCCGGAAAACCGGGGTCCGTCACGGCCTGGTCCCGGGCGGCGTCGTCCCGTCCCGGGTCAGGTCCTCCCGGGTCGCGCGCATCCGGCACGTCCCGCCGGACATCCGGGGCGTCCGGACCGCCCCCCCCGCCTCCCTCCGACCCGCACCCCGCGAGCACCAACACGACACCCGCCCAGGCGATCCCCGAGGTCCTCTTCACCATCCTTGCATCCCCGCTCGCGCTCCCGTAGGATTCTACTGGCCGCGAAACCGGCGGACAAGCCTTCGCTTTCGGAGGATTACGCCATGCGAGGTTCCTTGAACCCGCCGAGAATGAAAAAGAAGCATGGCGTAATCCTCAGGCCGCCCAACGGGCGGCCCGCTGGAGCGCAGCGGCCGCACGGCCGCGAGCGAAGCGGGGGAGGGGGGTGGCAGAGGCGCGCCGGAAGGCGCGACGAGCCGGGGGCGAGGGGCGGCAGCTCCTCCCCCATTTTCGGAGGATGATCTCATGAAGTCTCCGGCGATCGGGAACCTGCTCGTGGTCCTGTCCCTCGCGGCCTGCGGAGGCGGGTCCACGCCGGGTCCTGGCGACGCGAACGCCCCTGACTCGGGCGTGGGCGGGGTCCAGGACCAGGACCCGGGGACCCCGGGCGACGTCGCCCCGACCATTGACACGCGCCTGTCCGCAGAGGCGGTGCGGGCCGGCGACCCGGTGGACGTGGCCTGCGAGGGAGTCGGGTTCAACCCGAAGAAGGTCGTGATCCGCGTGTGGGAGGCCCCGCCACCCGAGGCCCCGCCGACCGTACCGGAAGGCGGCGACGCGGCCACGGCCCCGGACGCGACGGCGGCCCCCGACCCCTTCACCCCGCCCGAGGAGCCCCCCGAGGGCGTCACGGTCCAGGACCACCGGATCGTCGCCACGCGGACCGGGCTGTTCCGCGTCCGGTGCGAGGCCCCGGACGCCGGGCTCGTGGACGAGACGCCCGCCGGGTTTGTGGTCACCGCCGCGGCCCCCTTCTCGGTCGAGACCGCCGTGGAACCCCACGACATCAGGGCCGGCGAGTGGGTCACCGTGACGTGCACCGGCTGGGACGTGTATGGCAACGAGGTGGACGGCCCCTTTGCGCCGATCACGACCCCGAACGAGGGCATCACCACGTCAGGCCTCACGGTCCAGTTGACGAAGGCGGTCCTGCACCGGATCGCGTGCGGCGTGGTGGGGGCCCCGGTTTCCGACCCGACCCCCGAGGAGGTCACGGTCCGCGCGAATGTCCCCAAGAAGATCTACACGTCCGTGACCCCCGACACGTTTCAGGCCGGCGGCCAGGCCGAGGTCGCCTGCACGGCCACCGACTACTACGACAACCCGGTCCCGGACCTGCCCATGTCGGTGTATCTCCCGCCGAAGATGAGCATCCACGGGAAGTTCATCACCACGAACGTCACGGGGATGTACCCGGTCAAGTGCGTCCCGCAGAACATAGAATGGAAATATTTTCAGTTGTATGGTGTCACGGTCCTGGTCACGCCCGGGGACCCGGTGAAACTGACCCTCAAGGTGGTCCCGGACAAGCAGTACTACGGGACCGGGAGCGTGATCAACGTCACGGCCACGGCCACGGACGCCTATGACAACCTGATCCCGGACGCGATGGTGGGCGTCCCGGCCATTGACCCGCCGGGCGGGATCGAGCCCTCGCCCAACAACCCCACGAAGACCTTCGTCCTGAAGGAGGAAGGGGTCTATGTGATGACCTTCCGGCTCCTCCAGTTCCCGGCGGTGTCCGCGTCGCTGACCATCCGGGTCGAGGGGAGCGGGCCGCTGTTGTCCATCCTGTACCCGGAGCGCGGGGCCACGATCCAGGGCAAGCCCTCGGTCACGGTCATGGGCATCGTCAACGACGACATCACGGGGATCGAGTCCTTCACCATCAACGGCCAGCCCGTCACGAACGTCCAGCCCGACGGGACCTTCACGTTCCTCATGAACCCCGTCCAGGGCCTGAACATGATTGACGCGCAGGTGACGAACGGGGCGGGCATGTCCTCGCGCGTGCGCCAGTCCTACTACTTCTCGTTCGTCTATTACCCGATTGACGCCTCCAACCCCGAGAAGGGGATGGTCCACAACAGCGTGCGCGCCTTCCTGGGGCGCGACTTCTTCGACGACGGGGACCACGACCCGACCCACCCGGACGACCTGGCCACGATCCTCGAGACGTTCATTTCCAAACTGAATATCAATGCCCTGATCCCCAGTCCCATCGCGGAGTCCGGCCCCTACAAGGTCTATCTCTCGAACGTGACGTTCGGCAAGCCCAGGCTCCAGATCGGCCTCTACGACGGTGGGATGCGCCTGTACGTGGTCCTCCCGAACCTGCACCTGGACGTGAAACTCAAGGGCGAGTGCAACTTCATCATTGACTGGTGTCCGGACTTCTCGGGCGACGTCTCGGTGTCGCAGATCACCGTGACCGCGGACGTGCTCCTGTGGACCGGGTCGGACAAGAAGGTCCACGCGCAGATGCAGAGCGCGGACGTAGGCCTGAGCGGCATTGACGTGGACATTGACGGGATCGTGGGCTGGCTCTTCGGCTGGCTGATCGACATCCTGGTGGACCAGTTCACGTCGGACATCGAGAAGGCATTCGAACAGCAGATGGGCGACCTGATCAACAACACCCTGGAGGACCTGTTCTCGAAGTTTGAACTGAACGAGACCATCGAGATCCCGCCGCTCCTCGGCAACAACCCGGCCGCGATCACGATCCTGACCCGGCCCCAGGACCTGACCGTGAAGACCGACGGGATGCGGATCTCGATGGAGGGGACCCTGACCGCGCCCAAGGGGGTCAACCGCGACGTGCTCGGGTCCATCAGCCGGGCGAACTGCCTGACCATGAAGCCCCCGACCTTCGACCTGCCCCACCAGTCGGAGATCGAGTTCGGGGCCTTCGACGACCTGCTGAACGAGGGGCTGTTCTCGGTGTGGTGGTCGGGGGCGATCAACGTGACCATCACGCCCGAGGACCTGGGCGACGTGGACCTGTCCCAGTACGGGGTCAGCGACCTGTTCGTGACGCTCGACTTCTACCTCCCGCCGATCCTGACGGACTGCCACACCCCGGGCAACCTCCAGGTCCAGGTGGGGGACCTCTACGTAGTCGCGGACCTGAAGTTCAACGGCATCCCGCTGAAGATCGGCGTCTTCGTCTATGCGGCCGCGTCCGTGCGACTGGAGGCCGTCCCCAACGCCGAGGGCGGCAACGACGTGGCCATCACGGTGCTGGGGCTCGACCTCTTCGAACTGGAGTTCGTGAGCATCGAGTCCTGCCAGACCCCTGGCGCGCCCTGCGAGGACATGTCCGCCATGAAGGACGGGCTCGAGGCCCTGATCAAGGAGGTCCTCCTGCCCCCACTGCTCGAGGACGTCATCGGCAAGCCGCTCGCCTCGTTCCCCATCCCGACCATTGACCTCGCCACCCTGGACCCGAGCCTCCCGCCCGGCATTGAACTGACGTTCGTGGTCGAGGACCTGTACCGCGAGGAGGGCTTCACGGTCGCGACCGGGCACCTGGAGTAGCCGCGCCGGGCTACTCGAACTTGATCCCGTCCACGAGGACCGCGGTGTCGTAAATCGAGTCGCCCTGGTCCGTGCAGTAGAAGCGCAGGGTCACGGGGCCCTTGCCCGCGAGGGCCGAGACGTCGTAGGTCGCCTTCTGCCACGGCGTGACCCAGTTGTCCCCCTGGTCGAACTGCACGTCCGAGAAGGTCAGGCCCACGTAATGCGATCCCATTCCCGGCGGGCACGATGCGAAAAACCCGGAGTAGCACTCGCACTCCTGGTTGCAGTCCGACTTGCACAGGTCGTCCACGGCCAGGTCCACGACCTTGTACTTCTGGCCCGCGGGCCCTGTCAGGTCCGCCTGGAAGGTGTCCTGGTACTCGCTCCCGCACCACTCGTGAAATTCTTCAGAGTAGTATTTCCACCAGAACGACAAAGTCTTGACGCCCTCTGGGATGCAGAAGGTCTGCTGGACCGACCCCGTCAGGTCCGTGAACCCGAGGCCGGTCGAGATGATCCCGACGAACTTCCCCGACACCGGCCCCGTCTGGCCCAGTTTCGCGAGCACGCGGCCGTCCCCGTCCTGTTCCCACGCGGTCAGGTCGCTCGTCTCGAACGAGGCGTTCAGGATGTCGGACTGCGAGGTCGTCAGGTTGCGCGCCCCGAACAGGCGGAAGTAGGAGCCCGGGTTCGCGGGGTCCTGGGCCCCGACCCCGTACGCCTCGCCCGCGGTCTTCTTCTCTTCGAACATCTGCGCGAGGAACGACGAGCCCGCCTCGCGCGCGAACGCGTTCGTCACGGTCCCGGTGTAGCCGGCCACGGTCCGGGCCCCGGCCCCGAAGAACTCGGCGGCGAGGGTCCCGTTGTACAGCGTGCGGCACGCCCCCAGATACACGAGGCTGTTCGGGAACTTCTGTCGCTCGCCAATCCAGCGGACCAGGGCCGGGGTGACGCCGTACGTCCGGTCGCCCAGGACCACGCGGCCCCGCATCAGATCCACCTGGGTCGCGTCGTAGCACACGCCGGATGCCTCGATGGTCTGCGTGGTCCCCTGCGTCACCTGGACCGCCTGGGTGATCAGGCACTCGGTCCCGGCCGGGCACTCCGCGGTCGTCTTGCACGTCTTGGTGGTCGCGGTCAGGCGCGCGCAGTCCACGGCCTCCCCGGTCCACAGGACCTCCTGGGCCCCCCGGTGCGCCCACCCGAGCCGCTCCTTGGCCGGCCCGGACAGGCCTCGGAAGTAGGCCTCGCCGTGCGTCGTCAGGACCACGATCCCGTTCCCGGCCATCTGCCGGAAGACCTTCAGGCTCGCGGCCGCGTCGTTGTGGGGCCCCTTCGGGTTCTGCTGCGGGCCGCGCACCCGGTACGCGGGACACTGGATGTGCGACACGATCCCCGCGGTGAACCCCGCCTCCTCCTGTCCGAACTCGCTCGCGAAGGGCGCGAGGAGCAGCGTGGACTTGCTCAGGATCGCCAGGTCGCCGGCGAGGGCGGATTCCAGGGACGCGAACGCCCCGGGGTCGTCGCCGGCCCCGTCGCCACCCCTCGTGTCCCCGCGGGCCGTGTTGAGCGCCCCGAGGACTTGGTCCTTCCACTGCACCCACAGCCCGCCGTCCTCGGTGTCCGATGCGACCTCTCCCACGTCCGGGTCCGCGGACAGGACCTGGATCGCGGCGGCTCGCGCGGCCGCCGTCCCCGCGCCACCATCGTAGGCCTGGAGGTACGCCTCGCGCGCCTGGGCCAGGGTCTTCTGGTGCGCCGCGCACGCGTTCACCGGCAGCCGGTTCACGCACTCGAACCGGGTCAGGGCCGAGCGCGCGGTGTACTGCTGGCCGTACGCGCCCCGGACCAGGGCCGTGGCCCGGAGGATCAGGGGGTCTGCCCCCGTGCACGACCAGTTGAACTGGGCCGTAAAGACCCCGTCCTTCTGGATCTCGTCCCCGGACACGCTGACGTTGCCGTCGTCCTTCATCTTCCCCAGTTCCTTGATCACGCGCCCCTGCGCGTCCACCTGCTGGAGGGTCAGGGTGCTGTCCACGAGGTCCCCGATGGGGCCGAGGGCCGCCGTAGCGAAGACCTTCGTCGTCTCTCCCACGAACCCGGCCGGGGGCCGGACCTCGATCGGGTTGTCGAAGGGGAACGAGGGGTTGTGCGTGACCAGGATCGTGTCGGTCGCGGTCTCGCCGCCCGCCTGCGCGGTCACGGTGATCAGGTTGTCCCCGGGCATCACCGTGATCCCGCCGGTCATCCAGTAAGGGAATCCGTCCGCGGTCCCCTGGTCAGTCAGGACGCCCTGGTCCACCGACTGCGAGACCCACGAGATCGCGACCGGGGTCCCGGGCCGGCTGAACACGATCCCGGTCAGGGACAGCAGGCTGCCGGCCGTGGTCGCGGACCCGCGCGCGGTCGGGCCCGTGATCCGCACCAGGAGTTCGGCGGAGGGATACTCGTTGGCCGCGGGGACCACCGGTCCCTGGTCGGGTCCTGGACCCGTCGCGTCCGGGCCCCAGCCGTCCGTACCGGGTTGCAAGCCCTCGGTCCCGTACTGGATGTCGAGCCCCTGGAGGTCCACGCCCGTCCGCGCGTCCCCCGAGGAGCCCGCCACCGAGCACCCCGACAGGGCCACTCCCAGCGCAATCCAGCGCGATCCCGCAGCCTTCCGACTCATCCCCGCCTCCAAAGCGTGGCGCAACCCATGATAGCGGAGCGAGCCGGATCATTCAAATCCGCTGGCGGGCTTCGCGGGCTCGTCCCTCGCGGCCAGGACCTCGGCGACCTCGTCCTTGCCCCCGAGCAGGCTCGCGCAGACGGGAAACACCCGGCGGGCCTCGGCGGACATGGCCGAGGCCAGGGCCCGGATGTCCCACTGGGCGTGCGAGTCCTCGCGCAGGCGGCTGACGTGGTACATCTCGCGCAGGTTCAGCGTCAGCACGACTCGGCGGCGGTGGGCATTCAGGCAGGCATACGGCGCGGCGGGGGAGGCATCGCCGCCCAGGTCCGCCCACACGGCCTCCGCGTCCCGGACCGCCTCCGCGACCACCGCTTCCAGACCGGCCCCGGAAAAGGACGGGGGTGTCGTGACCCCGAGGCCCGGGTCGTAGGGTCCCGCGGTCAGCGTCGCCATCCGGTGCCGCTTCAGTTGTCCGAAGGCCGCGGCCGACAGGACGACCTCGAAGGTCAGCGAGGCGTGCTCGAACTCGCGCGGCAGGGCGTCGTGGACCCCGAGATGCCGCGTCACCGCATCGAACAGTCGCGCCTGCCCCTCGAATCCCAGGCGCCCCACGCGGTCCAGGGCCTCCGCGCCGTCCATCCCCACCGCGCCCGCGAGGACCGCGGCCAGGACGCGCGCATCGCCGTCGGGCGTCGCGTGCAGGAGGCGCACCTCCGGGACGTCGCGCGGCACGGACCGGCCCTCCGGGTCTTCCGGCCACAGGGCCCGCGCGGCCGCGGCGATCTCCTGCCTGCGCCCGCAAAGATAGGGGCCGGGCTCCACGAAGAGCAGGAGCGACGGGGCCACCTCGCTCCCCGCCGCCAGGAGGTCCCGGCCCAGTCCGCGCGCCTCGGCCAGGGGATGCGCGGCCAGGCAGCGGACCAGGTACTCGAGGGTCCGCGCGTTGACCGTCATCCCGAGTTGCGTCGTGGTTGCGAGCGGCAGCAGGTAGCGGGCGTCCTCCCCCGCGAGCCTCTCGTCCCGGCCCGCGGCCTCGATCGCCCGTGCCGCCGCGCCATACCGGTCGAAGCACCGGCCCACATAGGCCGAAAACGCCTCCGCGCGGCCGGCGTCCCGGACCTCCTCGGGCACGACGAAGTCCTCGCCGAGCCGGATGTAGCGCTGTGACTTCTCGGTGTACGAGGCCAGGCGACGGGCCTCGACCGCCTCGACCACCAGGCGGGACACCCCGATCAGGTCGAAGTTGAACACCGCGTGCTCGGCCACGGAGTGGTGCCCGAACTCGAACACGATGCGCTGGTTCGAGGCGCGCGCCCGGCCCACGTCGGCCCGGGCCGCGGCCCGCAACTCGTCCACCGGCCTCGGGTCGCGCGAGATGCGGGCGTACGCGGCGGACAGCGTCTCCGGGGTCGCGGCGAGCGCCCCGGGATTCCGCCGGCCCATCTCGTGGAGGACCGTCGTGTCCACGTTGTATCCGGCGAGAATCACCCGGGCCATGTCCGGTTTCCCTCCACGTGGGGCGCTCGGTCCCGGCCCGCGCGCGAGGCCGCCAGCCACCCCCCGAGCATCGCCCCGAGCCATGAGATGAGCCCGCGCACACCCCGAGACTACCACGGAAACAAGACGGACCTCCGCAGGTCGCCGGCGCCTGCGTGAGCCCATGGCCCGAGTCGGGGGCGTGGGCGTGGTCGAAACCGGCGCGCCGGATCACCTCCCGGGTGTCTTTACCCGGGGATGGGGATCGCCCACGCCCGCCACCACTCCCGCGAGAGCCCCACAGCAGGCTCACCCTGAACCGGCGCAAGAAAGAAGACTTGACACCCGTCCGACGTATGGGGAGCATCTGAAAGGAAGGTGCGTTCGATGGATGAAAGTTCGTGTGGGCCCCATGGGCTAAGTCCTGTGGGTCACAGGACTGCGGTCTGGACGCTCGTGGCGAGTCATGCCCTTCTCGAAGCCCTCCGTTGTCGCCTGCGTCCGGGATGTTCGCTTCCCTTGCTTCGATGGGCCGCGGTCTTCGCCGCCGTTGCACCCCCGCTCCTCACGGCCGTACTCCGTCTCGTGACCAGGGCACGAGCAGCCGATGACCTCCGGTTGTTGCTACTGTCCGAAGCGATTGACCATGACCTCGCGCGTTCCACGGCCCTCGCCGGCATGGTGGTGTGACATACCGAATGGATTGTTGAAAAATGGTTATCCCTTGATGAGGTTTTTCACCAGGCGATCACGGATGGACACGAGAGGAACGAGCAATGGGTCGCCGCCCGCATGACAGGTCTCTCTCTGCAGGGTGCGGCGGCGGCGGGCGCACGTGGGGGCCGTTTGCTGCGGTGCTTTGCCGGTTGTTGATGAAGGTCCATCCGGTGATTCCGGTCGCCGATGTCGAGGACGCCGTGGCCCGGTCCGTCATGGATTGGTGGGGGAAATTTCGGACCCTGGACCACCCGGGAATGTTTCCGTGGATCTGGAGACGCGCCAACTGGCGACTCACCGATCTCGTGCGTTCCGGCCTGAGGAGAGGCGACTCGTGCGAGGAACCCGCCGACCCCCGACGCCTCGACCGAGTCATCGAGCAAGCAGAGTTGGCAAGGCTGGTCCTCATGGTGCTGGGCCAGGACGGGCTATGGCCAATCCTCGTGAAGTGGGCCTCGGGGTGGACGGCTGGGGAGATCGCGGACGAGGTTGGCGTTCCACCCACGACCGTCCGCAAGCGAATCGAGCGCGCGATCCGCTTGCTCAGGCGCACGATTTCGAAAGAGTTGCCTGGGGGATGTCACATGTTGGCCGGTTCAAACGTAATTAATTCGGGAGCGGCGGAGAGCATCAATGGACCGACGGACCCCCCCATCGACCGATCGACGGACGGGCATGAGGAAGAAAGGAAGGAAGCACGGACCATGCCGAGGCGGAAGTGACTGGATTCGGGCCTTGGCGTCGAGCATTGCCCTCGTGGCGGCGCTCGGAGCGTCTGCACCAGGATTTTCGGTTCCCCTCGGAGGCGTGTGGTCACCCACGTATCGAAACAACATCAGGGTTTACCTCTGCATCACTCGGTTCGATCAGCAGTTTCCGTCGTGGGACAAGGATGTGCTGCGGGCCAACGTCCGGAACGCCTTGGACACCTGGAATGCGTACAGCGGTGTGGACTTTCACTTCTCTTGGCAGGGGGACCTGACTTGCTCTCAACCGGACTGCAACGGCCGAAATGACCCAGTGGAATGCCGAGACGGCGAACTACCGAGCGGCAATGGGACTGTTGCGATTCGCGCCCAGGACTGCCACGAAGGCCGGGGGGTCCTTGCGAGTGCCCTGTGGGGAGGCGCCCCCGACATCACCAGGGGGGCCATCGGGGTCTATCGTGCAAACAGCCCGAACTGCGTCAACACCATCACGTGGACCTTTGACCACACCACCCCCCCCGGCGCGGCCGACTTCGACTCCGTGCTCATGCATGAACTCGCGCACGTGTTGGGGTTCTTCGACCACGACCCGGACGGCAATGGCGTCGCAAGCGTGGTAGATACCTCTCTCCAGAACTCGAGTCGCCTCCTCTGGGAGGAAGACCTGTTCAAACTTCGTGACACGAACCAAACCTACCATTACAATCTCGTCACGACGCGACAGACGTTGCACAAGTACACCCCAGACAATGGGGTTTCGTGGTATCCGGAGGGCAACCTGCAGGAGTTCACGAATCGGAAGATCGGCGTGGCCTTCAACCCGAGCGCTCGGCGCTACCTCGTCGCGTGGACGGCCGCCGAACCCTGGCATCGAATTCACACGATTTTGGGGAACGGAGCCTGGTACGATCCCTCGACGAGGGTTGTGCACAACGGCTGCAACTCGCACTACGGACCTGCGGCGGTCTGGGGGGAGGGGGAGTACGTCATCGCGTGGACCCTGACGGACGACACCCGGCGCATCGCGTACCGCACCTCGTCGAACGGCACAGACTGGAGTGTGGTGCGCTACGTCCAGTACCAGGGTAGCGACAACTATGGTTCCATGTGGGAACCGGCGCTGGCCTACAACGCGAACAAGGGGGTGTTTCTCGTGGCATGGACCAATTGGCAAACTGGATGGGTGGACGATGCACTCGGCCGGGTTCGGATCTGCGCGAGCCCCGACCCGGTGAGTCAGGACTTCGGGAACTGCACCGAGCACTCCGCGGTCAGCAACTCCCCGCCGGCGCTCATCTGCCATTCGACGGTCAATGAGTGCATTCTCGCGTGGACCAATGCAGTGGGGTACTACGACCACCATATCTCGTACCGCAAGGGCTCCATCAATGCCTCTGGCTACTTCGAGTTGACCGGCGTGGGCTACTACTACACCTTCGGCGTGTCGTCCAGGCTGGCCCCGCACCTTGGGTACGGCAATGGTTACTGGATGCTGTCCTTCCGGGAAAACGACGGCACCGGCGCCAACTTGCGGATGCTGGAGTCGTCCTGGCCGAACTGGACGGACAAGACGTACCCGGATTCGCCGCTTCAGGCTTCGCCAACCATTCAGTTTGGTTCGACGTGGACTGAATTTGTATATTATTATAGCAGGAGGTGATGGTCATGGCCGAGGTCGAAAAAGGGGTTTGAGAATGGCTCAAAGAGGGCGGTTTTCTCAAGGAGGTAATGCCATGAGGTCTTTGTACGTGGCGTTGGTGTCGCTCCTCGCGCTTCAGGTGGCCCAGTGCAGGGACCCGGAAGGGCAACGGTACCAGGCGCCGAGGAGACCCGGAGAATCGGTGCTGTCATGGGCAGACGCGTATTCCTCGGGGTTCTCTACCACCGGAGAATGCCCCGAGGGCGAGATCGAGTGCAACTCTTTTTATCTTGGAAAGAAGGAACACCGAGAAGCCTTGGCGGAGTCCCTCAAGACGTTCTACGAGTATGTCGCTTTACTCGATTTTGACTATGACCCAACACCGGTCCAACTCGGCGGTGGGGCATCGTACACCAGGCTCAAGGTCTATCAAGTGTTGGAAGAGTACCTCAACTTGCTGCCTGATGGCAAATGGGACGAGATCGTGGTGGCCGCGCAGTGCGACAAGGACGGGCACTGCATCGTGAACGAGGGGAGATATCCCATGCCCCTCTGGTCAGGGGTCAACCTCGTTTTTGGCAGGCTGTATGGCTGCGAGGAACCGAGAGTTGTGACCATCCCGTTCAAGGTGTTCGCCGTGGAAGACGGTCTGTTGTACGACTTCTTCGGCTTCGCCACTGACTGGGAGGAGATGCGCGCAGGCCTCCTGAAGGCGGGAGATGAGGCGTCAAAGACCCGACCAGAGGCGTGCACTACTGTGGAGCCTGCTCCGCCGCCACCGGAGCCGTTGCCGCTGCCGGAGGGACCGCGGCCATTGCCGGACCCGTGACAGCAAAGCCTCGGCCCGCCGCGTCGCGCTCCTTGGCGTGCTTGCCCGACGATGAAGACGACGCAGATCCGGATGGCCCCGGTGTACCACTGGTTGCCGCGCCGCATCGAGGCGCACGTGAAGATCTGCGCGCTGGGCTCTTGCTCCAGCGGGTGGCCGAGCGTGCAGTCAGGATGCCCTGGCCTCGGATCGCGGACGCGCTCGAGCACCTTTAGGCGAGCAAGTACTGGACTGGTTCCCACCGTTTCTTTCAGCGCTACGCGGTCCAGCCCGAGGTCCGTAGCACCCTCCAAATCCTGAAGACATCCGAGCCTGACGAGGTACTCGGCGTCAAGCCGACGGTCGCAATACCGTAGGGTAGGTGTCGTCGCTCACCGAATTCCGTAGGTCATGGGAGCCTTCCCGTGAGTTACGCTATTCCTAGTTCACTGACGCCTCGGGGGTAGGGTATGATGTCTCTTCCCTCTACCAGCGCTCACCGTGAGCCGACCGCGGTGTGTGCTCGGTGGCTACTGTCGCGGCCGTCAAGAGGGTGCGCGCAGATTTGTACCCCACTCGGGGACATGAAGGCGCCGAGTCTGCAAGGCCCGGTGCCGTCAAGGGCTGACATCCACCCCAGACAAGACCGTTGCGTTGGTGCGGCCGGTCCTGGCGAGGTTGTGTGCTGGGATGGCGCCTCGAAGGCCGCGGGGAGGACCGTCCGCGCTCGATGTCGTGGACGAGAACGTGGACGTTGACGTGGACGTGGACGACCTGGAACCGCGCGGTTTTGTTCGGATACGTCCACGTCCACGATCCCGTGCACGTGCAAGGAAGGTCACATCGCGGATCGCTCACCGTGAAGCCCCCTTGCCCGATCCGGCCCGGCCGTGCTCGAATACCCCCCCCGGGGTCCGGCCCGCGAGGATCCGGCCCCACGGCGGGAGAGACGGCCCATGACCGACTCGCAGGACTCCTTCTGGTACCAGTACCTGCTGGGGCTCGCGTTCTTCCTGCCGGGGCTGTACCTGGGCTACCGGGTCCACGCGTGGTCCTTCCGCAAGGGGGAGCGGGGTCCCCTGGTGCTGCTCCTCCTGCTCGTGACCGGGTACCTGGCGGTCCAGGGGTTCCTGGAATTCGTGGCCCCCGGCTGGTGACGGACGGACGATGAACGGGCTCGACACCGCGATCATCGCTGGCTACTTCGTCTTCATCCTCGGCTTCGGGGGGATGTTCGGGAAGTACGCGACGACCACGCGCGACTTCTTCTTCGCGGGGCGGCGGTTCTCGTGGTGGCTCATCGCCCTGTCCTGCGTCTCGATGGTCGTGGGCTCCTACAGTTTCATCAAGTACTCGGCCGTGGCCTACCAGTATGGCTTCTCCTCGACCCAGACCTACCTGAACGACTGGATGCTTTTGCCCCTGTGGCTGTTCGGGTGGTTCCCCATCGTCTATTACTCGCGCATCCAGTCCATCCCGGAGTACATGGCCCTGCGGTTCGGCCCCCGGACCCGCGCCGTGATGACGGGCCTCCTGCTCCTCTACATGGTGGGCTACATCGGCATCAACTTCTTCACCATGGGGATCGCGATCCACGCCCTGATCCCCTGGTCCGTGTTCGGCTGGGCCGCGGTCACGGCCCTCGTGACCGCACTCTACGTGTCCTTCGGCGGGCAGCCCTCGGTGGTCATGACGGACCTGGCCCAGGGCATCCTGCTGATCCTCGCCGGGTTCATCCTGTTCTTCCTCGGCCTGGACGCGGTCGGGGGGTTCGGGCCGTTCTGGGAGGCCCTCCCGCCGGACCATCGCCTCGCCTTCAGCCCCCTGACCCACCCCCCGGACTTCGCAGCCGCCGGGATCTTCTGGCAGGACGGGATCGCCAACACCGCCGCGTTCTACTTCCTGAACCAGGGCTTCATCATGCGCTTCCTGTCCGTGCGCAGCGAGGACGACGGCCGGCGCGCCGTCTTCGCCGTGGCCCTCGTCCTGATGCCGCTCGTCGCCTTCTCGGTGTCGTCGGCGGGCTGGCTCGCGTCCGGCCTCGAGCGCGCCGGACTCCTCGACCAGCCCGACCCCAGGGACGTCTTCATCCGGGTGACGGAGGTCCTCTGCCGCCCCGGGGTCTTCGGCTTCGTGATCGCCGCGCTCATCGCGGCCCTCATGTCGTCCGTGGACGCCCTGATCAACGCGGTCTCCGCGATCTTTGTCAACGACGTGTGGCGGCCCTACGTCCGGCCCGACGCCCCGGACCGCCATCACCTGATCGTGGCCCGGTGGGCCTCGCTCGCCGCATCGGGTCTGGGTCTGGCCCTGGTCCCGGTCTATTCGGGGTTCCAGTCCATCTACACGGCGCACGCCACCTTCACCGCCGCGATCACCCCTCCCCTCGTCAGCGTGATCCTGCTCGGGTTCCTGTGGAGGCGCTTCACGGCGCGCGCCGCGGTCTGCACCATGATCGGGGGCGCCCTGGCCATCGTCGGGTCGTTCTTCGTGCCGGAGGTCATCGCCCCCTTCGCGCACGGCATCGCCCCCGGCGGCACCTACGGTCACGCCTACATGTTCATGCGGGCCCTGTACGGGCTCGCGGCGAGCACAGGCATCGGCGTGGTCGTGACCCTGCTGGACCGGTCCTCTCCCGCCCTCGACCTCCGGGGACTCGTCGTCACAGACCGCCTGTCCCTGCTGCGGCGCTTCAAGGGGTCCGAGCCCAACCTCCGGCCCGGACGACCCGCGATTGTGGCCGTGGTCCCCGTGGACCGGGCGGGATGGGTCGCCCTGTCCCCGGCCGACGCGGAGCGGCTCGCCGCCGAGCCGGGAGACCACCTCTACCTGTCGGACACGCGGTGGTGGCTCGGGGGACTGCGCTCGGCGCACGCGGTGCTCGCGGACGTGACGGCCCGCCCCGGGCACGCCGAGGTCGGCCGGGACCTCCTCGCGCAGGGCGGGCTGGATTCGCGCCGTCCCCTCCGGGTCTCCAAGGTCCTTTGACCAAAAATCATTCAGTGGTCATGGGTTCCCAGGTCCGCATCACGCCCCGCCACCGGAGCAGCCGGACCGAGGGCGGGCCGGACGGCCCATAGACGATCTCGGCGTACGTGAGACGGCGCGTGGTCCCCAGGCTCTGGAGGTCCAGGCTGACCCGCTGCAGCCACGTCCCGGTGTTGACATAGACCTTGTCGCGTGGGTGGCGGTGCATCCCGGCCTTGTGGCTGTGGCCCACGATCAGGGCCTTGATGTCGTCGGCCGAGCGCAGGAGCCGCGACGCCCGCCTCTCCAGGTTGTTGTAAAGGGCGAACTCCTCGGCCAGCATCTGGAACGTCTTCAGGACATCCAGTTCCCGCTCGTAGAGGGTGCGCAGGCGCGTCTTCGCGAAGAACTTCACGATCCTCCACAGGATCTTCAACGTGAACCGCAAATCGAAGACCAGCCCCCACAGGATGAACGACGACAGGGGCTGCACCAGGTCAATGATCGGGCGCTCCACCTTGGCCGGCGCCAGGACGTTGACGAAGAAGAGGCTCCCCCACGGCATGTTGACCCGCTCCCGCCCGTCGTCGCCGGCCCGCAGGGGCCTCCCCCCCTCGGTCCGGTTCATCTCCTCGAACTGGTGCCCGTGCGTGACCACCACCCCGCCCGGAAGGCGATAGAACTCCGTGTCGGTCAGGAACCGAAGGGCGTCGGACCCCTCCGGGACCCCGATCCTCGCCCGGATCAGCCGCTGGACACGCGGGAACGCGATGTCGAGGTCGTGGTTGCCCGCGATGTACGTGATCCGCTTCCCCGGCCGCGCGGCAAACTCCGCCAGGGCGTCGAAGACCCGGGGGTGCCCGCGCAGGCACCTGCGCACCTTTTCCAGGGCCACGTCCTCCGTGACTTCGGTGCAAAACTCCCCCCGGTACGGGACCTTCAGCAGGTCCAGGATGTCGCCGTTGAGGACCACCTCGACCGGGACGCCGTCGTACGCCTCCCCCGCGAAATGGAGGACCAGTTCCGCCAGGCGCTCGTCCTCGTGAAAGTCCTCGAAGGGGTTGACCTCGCCGGGCCGCGTCCCGGTGCCGAGGTGGAGGTCGGACAGGACGACCTTCACCTCCCGGGGACCTTCCTTCGGGGACGCGGGAGTGGTCACGCTCGCCTCCGCCGGGTCCACTCGCGGTGAGGCATGGTATCATCCCGCCGGTCCTGCGGAAAGGAGGCGAGGAGGATGCCGTGCGGGCGAGACGACACCCGGTTCCAGGGACCGGGCCGATTCGCCGCAGTCGCGGCGGTCCTGGGCCTCCTCGCGGCCTGCAAGGGGCGCGACCCGGACGCAGCCCGGCTCCTCGGCGCCCTGCGCGCCTGCGACTACGGGGCGACCTGCGCCTCGGCACTTGCCCAGGCCCGGTCGCTCGCCCCCGGAGTGGCGACCGGCGCCGATGGCCTCGAGGTCCGGCGGCTCGCACTGCGCGTCGGGCTCCAGGCGGCTGCGGCCTTTCCCCCCCTTGATCCTGCGGTCTTTCCCCCACCCTCGGCCCAGGACCTGGCCAAGGAGGCCGAGGTCCTCGGGGACCCCGCCGCGGGCGCCGTTGCCACCCTGCTCGCGCGACCCTCGTGCAAGGCCCTCCAGGACGTTCTCGCGGTTTCCGAGTCCGGCGACCCCCTGGCCTCCTCGGCCCTGATGGCGGGGATGCACGCCCTGGCCCAGGTCCTCGCCGCGGTCACGCCAGACCGGGCCTCCGGGTTCGCGCAGGCCGCGCGAGACCTGATCGGGTGCACGATGTCCGACCGCGCCTCGCCCGCCGCGGTCCTCGTTCAGACCCGCCAGGTCCTTCACGACCTCGCGCAACGGTGCCGGCGATCCCCCCCGCCGGAGGCGTTAGCGCAGTCCTCCTGCCAGGCGGTCCAGGACCTGCTCGCGCGCCGCCCGCTTCCGCTCCCATGGCCCGACGCGGGAGCCGGGGACCTCCTGTACACCACGCCACCGGCGAGCCTCCGGGCCACCGGACTGCACCGCACGCCGCCGTTCGCCCTGGTCCTGGCCGCGGGACGCCTCGGGGTCTTCGACCAGCCGGTCCTGGCCCCCGGGGTCCTCGCGAGCCCCGAGATCCGCGTGGACTGGGTCCTGGACCTGCGCGGCCGCCACGTTCCCGACGACGTGGTCCTGGCCCTCCAGGGGGTCCTCGAAGCCCGGAAGCCCGTCGCGCTCGAGGAGGTCCAGGCGGTCTTCTTCGTCGTGGACCGGGCGACCCCGACCTCGGAACTCTTCGAGGTCCTCCTGGCGCTGACCGCCGTGTCCGACGCCGTGGCAGCCATCGCCATGACCCTCCCGGGGCGGCCCGACCCCGTGTTCCTGCCCGTGAACTACTGGATCGAGCACCGCGTCCTGATGGACCCCCTCGGCCGCGGGAGGGCCTTCGGGCGCGACCCCCCTCTGGTCGTGCGCCTGGCGCCGTTCCGGGCCGAGGTCGCCCATCGCGACCGCACCGAGGTCGTCGAGTTCCCCGGAGGGAACCCGGCGGACCTGCGCCCGCTCTACCGCGCGGCCAGGTCCCTGATCGGGGAGGAGACCTCGGTCTCGGCCCGGGTCATCAGCGACGGCCCCGTCCCGGTCGGCCTCCTGGCCTCGGTGGTCGAGGTCCTGTCGTTCCGGGTGCCGGACCCCGCCCTCGATTCCCCCGGCGCCTTCGCCTCCGCGGCCCCGCTGCGCGGTCGCGATGCCCGCCCGCTGTTCCTGTGCCCCGTGACCGTGGTGGCGCCGCCCGATTGACACGTCTCGGGGCCGCGACCTACCATCCGACGGGAGGGCCGCATGGCCGGCGAGGACCACGACGGACGGGCGGGTTCGTTCGAGGGCATCTGTCCGCACTGCGAGGCCGCGCACGGCCCGGTCGGCGCCTTGTGTCCCGAGACGCTCTGCTCGCGCAGGGGGTACCGCTTCGTCCCGGCCCCGTGGCATCGGAGCGCCCGCGAGTTCGCCTCTCGCCACCGTCGTCCCCCGGACCCCCTCCTGGGCCGGCTCCTGGACAAGTACCTCCTCTGCGGGTTGCTGGGCGAGGGCGGGATGGGCGCGGTCTATGTGGCGCTCCAGATGCCCCTGCACCGCGAGGTCGCCCTGAAGGTGATCTCGGGCCTTCAACTGACCGAGGCGGCCGTGGCCCGGTTCGAGCGCGAGGCCCGCGCCATCTCGGCCCTCGAGCACCCGAACATCGTCAAGTTGTACGACTACGGCGTGGGGGAACTGGATTTCCCGGTCCCCTACATGGTGCTCGAATACGTCCGTCACGGCAGGACCCTCGGCGAGACGCTGGCCCGGGTGCGCGACGAGCACGGCGGCACGATCCCGGCCGAGGCGATCCTCGTCGTGTTCCGCCAGGTCCTCCACGCCCTGGCCGCGGCCCACAAGGTCGGGATCGTCCACCGCGACATGAAGCCCGACAACGTGATGATCGCCCCGGTCGAGGGCCAGCCCTACCTGGTCAAGGTCCTCGACTTCGGCCTCGCCAAGGCCGTGGCCGAGGTGACCCGTCAGGACGGGGGGCTCGGGTCCGGGGGCCGGGTGTCCCGGACCGGGCAGATCCTCGGGACGCCTTACTACATGGCGCCGGAGCAGGCCCCGGCGCGCGGGCGGCCCCGCGCAGACCCGCGCTCCGACCTGTACGCCGTCGGCGTGATGATCTTCGAGGTCTTCACCGGGGTGCGGGCCTACGACGGCCAGACGCCGCTCGAGGTCCTGATGAAGAAGGGGGACCCGACCTACCGCCCCCTGGACCTCCCGGAGGCCCACTGGCTTCCGGCGACGCTCCGGGCCTTCCTGGAGCGGGCCATGGCCGTGGACCCGGGGGACCGGTTTTCCTCGGCCGAGGACATGCTCGCGGGGCTCGAGGCCTCGCTGTCGGGGCCTGGCGTGGCCGCCAAAGGACCCGTGGAACCTGGCGTGGTCGCGGACCGACCCCTGACCCCGACCGACCATGACTCGGCCACGGTGGGCTACGAGTGGCCGCCCGGGTCGCCCCCCGGTGGACCCGCCGCGACCCGCCCGGGATCAGGGACCCCCGGATGGGCCCTGTCCCCCGTTCCCGGTCCGGACGCCGCCACCCCACGGGGCGAGGGGGAGGCGGGGGTGCGGGAGGAGGATCGGGGAGACGGACGGTTCGAGGACGAGGTCCCGGTGATTCCCGCGGACCGCCCGCGCCGGCCCGCCTGGCCGTGGATCGGGGCCGGGGCCGTCGCGGCCACGGCCGGAGCCGCGCTGGCCGCCTGGATCGCGCTCGCCCCGGACGAGGTCCCCGCGCCCGCACCCGGCGTGCCCGGACCAGCGGCGGAGGCTGCGGTTGTCAGGACCCACTCTCCCACCCCCGGCGCACCGCCTCCCGCCCTTCCCGACGTCCCGCCGAGCCGGGACCGGGTGGAGGTCTCCCCCACCCCGAAGACCGTGACCCGGTCCTTCGTGATCGCGACGCTCCCGCCCGGGGCCCGGGTCGAGGTCGAGGGCAGGGACCTCGGGAGCGCCCCCGTGACCTACGAGTTCTCGACGACCGGGGACGAGTGGCGCGACCGCGAGGTCGTGATCCGCGCGTCGGGGACCGGCGTCCTCCCGGCCTCGCGCACGGTGGTCCTGTCTCGGGCCGTGGAGGAGGGGCGCGTGGAGGTCGCCCTCGAACCGGCCCGGAAGACCCACCGCCACCGCAAGCCGGAACCTCCCCGCGGCCTGGACGGGATCCTCGGCCCCGACGTCGAGGCCGGTCGCGTTCGCACCAGTCCCGACCGCCCGGGGCCCTCGCCGCCCCCCGAGCCGCCGCCGCCGCCCCGCAAGGAACCGCCCCCGAGAAAACCCGCGATCCCGATGTTGTGAGGGAAGGTCCCATGGCGCGAGGAGGCGCGAGTTCCGCTCGCGCACCGCGCGACGACGACGCGGTTTTTGCCGCGACTGGAAGTCGCGGGGCCTCCGCGAATTGGAATTCGCGGCTCCATGGAGTTCGCGGCTTCCTGACGGCGCGGTCGGGCCGCCACGACCCGGTCGCGCAGGGATGCTACACTCACTCAAGCGTTGAAAGGGACACGGTGGGAGGGCCACGAGGATGATTCGTCGAGAGGTTGTCCGGATGCTTTCGGTCCTCGGCGTTGTTGCGGTGGCCGCGTCCCCTAGGACCGCGACGGCGCAGACCCCGCGGACCGCCGAAGAGCGGGCCGCTGACCTCGCCTCGCAGGGCGTGGCCCTGTTCCAGGACGGCCGATACCGGGACGCCCTGATGCGGTTCCTCGACTCGTACGCCCACGCGAAGATCCCGGTGGTCATCTGGAACATTGGTCGTTGCTACGAGGAACTGGGCGACCTCGGAAGCGCACTGCGGTACTTCGAGGAATTCGAGCCCCTGGCCCCGGACGACGACGCCCGGCGCAGGGCCCGGGCGCGGATCGAGCAGGTACGCCTCCGGATCGCCGAGTCCGGCGCCCCTGCCGCGGCCGAGACCGCCCTGGTCGTGTCCGCCGAGGGCCTCGACGTCCGCGAGGCGCGCATCGTCGTGGACGGCCGCGAGGTCCATGCCGGGCCCCTGCCGGCCAAGGTCCCGATCGAGCCCGGGTCCCACGAGGTCGTGGTGTCTGGCGGCGAGGGCGTGGAGGCGGTCTCGCGGACCATCGAGGTCGCGGCCGGGGGCCTCAAGGTCGTGGTCCTGCGCCCACCGGAGGCCGCGGGCTCCGAGGTTCCGCGCATGGCCGGGCACGCGACCGACCGCGGATACTGCGACCCGTTCCTGTTCCCGTCGTCGCGCATGGGGTTCGCGGCGGGGGGCGAGTTCTCGCCCGTGTTCGCGAGGGGCAATCCCTTCCGAGTACTCTCCCCGGACATGCCGACGCAGACCTTCGCCGGCCTGTTCGCCCAGGCCGGCGGGGACCGGTTCGCGGTCACCCTCCGCGGAGGGCGCTGGTCGCGGGTCCCGTCCTGGCTCCTGTATCCGAAGAGCGCGAACCGCTCGAGCGGCGCGTGGTCCTGGAACCTGCATCAGCCGTTCCAGCGTGCCGGGCTCGAGATGAAGGTCCGCACGAGCACTTCCCCCGTCTCGTGGAGCACGCTCGTCTTCGACCTGGACTTTCGCCGTTTCGTCTTTTCCATCGCGGGAAAGTCGGCGGCCCTGCCTTCCCTGCAATGGCTCCTGGCCGAGGCGTTCGGATTCACGATGGCGGACCGCGTCTCGATCGAGTTCTGGCTGGGGATCGCCTTCCTCGTCCCGGCGGCCGACGAGTCCGCAGGCTGGAAGGAAGGGCTCGCCATCTCCTTCCCCATGGCCGGCCGGGTGAGCGTTCGCGTGGTCCCGGGGGGTCACGTGGACCTCGAGGCCCGATGGCCGGTCTCGGTCGGACCCATGGACCCACCCGAGGACTCGGCGACGAGCCGCAGTGCCGGCATCCAGGCCGACATGGCCCTGGGCTACCGCCACGTCTTCGGGAACGTCCAGGCCGGGGGCGCGGTCGTCTTCGCGCTGAACCGCTGGGACGACTTCGGCCGCGAGAAGGCGTGGCTCGTGCTGTCGGGGCAGTATCAGTTCTGAAGTCCCCCATCCGGCTCTTCGCGCGCGTTCTTGACGCCGGTGCCGGCGGCGGTTATCATCCGTTCGGCGTTGGAACCGCGGGCGATTAACTCAGCGGGAGAGTGCTACCTTCACACGGTAGAAGTCACTGGTTCAAATCCAGTATCGCCCACCGCGACGCGGGGGGGGGCCGGCCGGCCCGCCTTCCTGACAGGGGAGAGAGATGGGGGACAGGGACCTGGGAGCCCTGGCGGACGCGGACCTGCTCCTGACCTCTCTGCCCGACCCGGTCGCCTTGCTCGACGCCGACCTCGTCATCCGCCGGATCAACGAGCCCGGCGTCCGCCTGATCCGACACTACCTGGGTGACGGCGCCCCCGACCCGACCGGGCAGCCCCTGTCGCGATTCGGCGGGGCCGCGACGCTCCCTGTCGAGACGCTCTTGCGACGTGCGATGCGCCTGGGCCGCGCCGACACGCTCCCCGACGTCGAGGTCCCGCTCGAGGCCGGGGGCCGCCGCCTGACCCTGACCTTCGAGGTCACGGCGATCCCGGCGGCGGGGCCTTCCGTGCTCGCCATCGCACGGGACCACACGGAGCACAAGGTCCTCCTCGAACAGCTGCGCCGCGAGCGCGACTTCTCGTCCCTCGTCCTGAACCGGACACGGGCTTTGGTCGTGGTCCTGGACGCGAGGGGCGGGATCGTCGAGTTCAACGAGGCCTGCCGGGAACTCACCGGGTACACTTTCGACGAGGTCCGGGGCCGCCGCGTGTGGGACTTCCTCCTGGTCCCCGAGGAGGTCGCCCCGGTCCTCCGGGTCTTCGAGGAGTTGCGCGCGGGCCACTTCCCCAACCAGTTCGAGAACTTCTGGGTCACGAAGGACGGGCGGCGGCGCCGCGTCGCCTGGACCAACTCCGCGATCCTGGACCGCACCGGCGCGGTGGTGTGGGTGGTGGGGACCGGCTGGGACGTGACCGAGGTCCGGGCCCGCGAGGAGCGACTACGTCACGACGCCCTGCACGACCCCCTCACCGGGCTCGCGAACCGCGCCTTTCTGGCCGAGGTGCTGACCCTCGCGCTGCACCGGGCCGAGCGCGACTCCGACTATCGGTTCGGACTCATTTACCTTGACCTCGACGGCTTCAAGGAGGTCAACGACCGGCACGGCCACCCGTTCGGGGACCGCGTGCTCGTGGCCGTCGGGGACCGGCTCCGGCGGCTCCTGCGCAAGTCGGACACCGTCGCACGGGTCGGTGGGGACGAGTTCGTGATCCTCGCGGACCCCCTCCAGGGGAGCGAGGCCCTTCAGGGGCTGTCGGACCGCCTGCTGCGAGGATTGCGCGAACCGTTGCTGGTCAACGGGATCAGCGTGACCCTTACCGCGAGCATGGGTCTTGTACTCTGCGACCAGGCCGGCAGTGACCCCGAGACCCTGGTCGCCCGGGCCGACGAGGCCATGTACCGGGCCAAGCGCTCGGGAAAGGGAAAGTCGTCCTTCGCCGCGCGCCTTCAAGACCGCGAGCAGGCTGGCTGACGCCGGACCAGGACCGACCCGCGAGGGCCCGGCCATCGAGTTCTGCCCGTCCCCTCGAGTTCGGCACGGAATCTGCTACACTGAAGTCCAGAAAGGGGTTCCTGTGCGGGGAGGTGCGCTGGCCGTCACGGGAAGGACGCGAAAGGCCGCGCTCGGGAACGATCGCGGGGAGCCGACCGGCCGCGGGGGAACTTGAAAAAAGTTCCCGATTCTGTGACAAGATGCGTCCAGGGCGGGTTCGTTTGGGTCCTCCAACGCGGGGGTAGGACGATGAGACGTCGCCATCAAGTGTGTCAGTTGGTGGTCGTGGTCGCCGGGCTCCTGTGGTGCGCGGGGGCGGAGGCCCAGTCGATCCCCAGACAACTGAACGTCCAGGGCGTGCTGCGCAACGCGGCCGGCGAGGTGGTCAGCGGCTCGTACAACCTGACCTTCCGTCTCTTCACGGCGCAGTCTGGCGGCGAGCAGTTGTGGGAGCAGGAAGTGGCGGTCACGATTACCGGGGGCGTGTTCAACGTGTACCTCGGGCCGCTCCCAGAAAACGTCTTCGCGGCAAACAGCCAGGCGTGGCTCGAGGTCCAGGTGGGGAGCGACCCGCCCCTGCCTCGAAGGCCCCTCACGGCGTCGGCTTACGCCTTCATGGCCGAGCGCGCCAGTGAAGCAGAGGTCCTGCTTGGAGCCGCAACCGACCTCAACTGCCTGGGGTGTGTCTCGGAGGAGGAGGTCAACTTCTCCTGGGCTCGCGGGAGGGTCCCCGGCGGGGCCGCCGTGGACCTGGACTGCGCGAGCACCCCGTGCGTCTCCTCCACCGAGATCGTGGACGGCCAGGTCACGAGCGCGGACATCGGGGACGGCGAGGTCCAAGGCCAGGACCTTGCGCAGAACCTGACGCTGGCAGGCACGACGACCGTATCCAATCTCCTGGTCAAGACCGGTCTCTACAGTGGGGCGAGCCTGTCCCCGGCCACCCTGCGCCTCGACAGTGCGGGCAACCTGAAGAACATCGGGACCCTCTCGATGTCCGGGCAGTTGACCAACTCGGTCGCCACCGGGACCGCCCCGTTCGTCGTGTCCAGCACGACGATGGTCACCAACCTCAATGCGGACCTCCTCGACGGCCAGCACGGGTCCTACTACCGGAACGCGAGCAACCTGAACGCGGGCACGGTCCCGGTCGCGCGACTCCCCCTCGCCACGACCACGAGCCCGGGGGTGGTCCGGGTCGGGACTGGCCTCGCGGTGGACGGGACCGGGCTCCTGACCAACGCCGGGGTCCTGGGCCTCACGGCCGTGGCACCCCTCCAGTCCACCGGCGGGCAGTCGCCGGTCCTGAGCATCGGCCAGGCGTCCGCGACCTCGAGCGGCTATCTTTCCCAGACCGACTGGAACACCTTCAACAACAAGTTGGCTTCGGTCACCACCCGCTCGGCCGATCCCTTCGTTGGCGCCGGCACGGCCGTCTCCCCGCTCGGCATGACCCAGGCCGGACCCTCGTCGAGCGGCTGGCTATCTGCCGCGGACTGGAACACCTTCAACAACAAGGCACCCGGGTCCGGTAGCAACTCTTACATCCAGAACCAGGCTGCCGCGAACCAGGCCGCGAGTTTCCGCATCTCGGGGACTGGCTCCATCGGCTCGACCCTCACGGTGGGTTCGTCCGTGACCGCCTCGTCGTTCCTTGACGGCGAGGATACCACCTACTACTTGAACCCGGCCTCTTCTGGCGTCGCGGGCCGTTTCGCCGGGCGCGTGGGCATCGGGACCACGAGCCCTGCACACCACCTCGACGTTCAAGGAGGCAATGTCCGAACGAGCGGCCAGTTCATCTCGACGACCACGACCCAGGCCCCGATGCAGGTGTCGTCCTCCACGCTGGTCACCAACCTGAACGCGGACCTCCTGGACGGCCAGCACGCCACGGCGTTCGCTCCCGCGAGCGGGTCGGGGAACTACGTCCAGAACCAGTCGGCGTCCGCCCAGGCCGCGTCGTTCTGGGTGTCCGGGACGGGTCGCGTCGGCGGAGACCTCGCGGCGGGGCGGTTCTGCCTGGCCGGGGACTGCAAGGCGGCGTGGAGCGAGGTGACCGGGCCGTGGACCGTTTCCGGAAACAACATTTACAACAACAACTCGGGCGCCGTGGGCATCGGGGCATCGTCTCCGGCGTCGAAACTGCACGTGGCCGGGGACATCCGGCACACCGGGCAGATGATCAGCCAGGGGGCGACCTACGCGTCGGCGTGGATGACCTTCGACCAGGACCAGTACGGGAACGCCCTGTACCTCGGTTCGGGGGGGCTGACCGTGGTCGGCGGCGGGGAGGCGGCTTCCGCGACCCGCGGAAACATCGCGGCCGGTGACGAGCGTCTGGTCCTCGCGTCGGACATCGCCGGATCCTCGATCGCACATCATTTCATCACAAATCTTCAGAACGGGTGGGGGAGCCGGGTGGACGCCATGGCCGTCCTCGGCAACGGGTTCGTCGGCATGGGGACGACCGCGCCCAAGGCGAGGCTCCAGCTGGGCGACCCGTACTCCGGCGTGGCCTCCGGCTGGCCCGCGACCGCAGCCCAGGGCGTGTTGATCGGCCAGGACACGGACAACCTGTTCGTGGGCCTGATTGACGAGGGCGGAAACGCGGACCGGGCCGCGATCGTGTTCGGGGACGACGGCGACGACTACCTGCGCATCTTGTTCAACAACGCGAGCGCGAGCATGGCGGAGTTGATGCGCGTCCTGCCGGACGGGCGCGTGGGGATCGGGACGACCGCGCCGGGGCAGAAACTCGACGTGAACGGCTACGTCAACGCGGCGAGCGGGCTGTGTATCGGGGGGTCGTGCATCACGGACTGGTCTGTGGCGGGCACGAACTACTGGACCCTGACCGGCACAAACCTCTACCCGGCCTCGACGGTCTATAACGTCGGCGTAGGAACGACCACACCCGACCAGAAGTTCGTGGTGACCGGGGCCGGGAGTACGTTCAAGGTCTATGGCAATACGACCGGGGACCTCCATTCGAGCGGCCCCTTGCGGCCGCACTTCGGCGGGTCGGACTTCAACGTGTATTCCGGGACGCCGGGGTCCGGGACCCTGCGCCTGGGCATCGCGAGCAACGGGACCACGCTGCTCGCCCCGAGCGGGGGGAACGTGGGGGTCGGGAGCACCTCCGCACCGTCGCAGCGACTGCACGTGCGGGGCGGGAACGTCCTGGTAGACGGCGGGACGGTGACCCTGGCGGACGTTCAGGGACAGACGCCTTACAACATTCGATCCTACTCGAACGCCACCAGCCTGTGGCTGTATCCCAACAGCGGTTCTTCCTCGGAGGTGGTCCTCGCGACCTCCCACAACTGGGACACCGGCCTGTCGCTGCGCTACACGCCTGGCACCGTTGGGGCTGGCGCGGGCGTGTTGCAGATCGGCCAGTTGAGCAAGAACTACGCGACCTGGACGCACGGCGTCACGGCCTTCTTCACGAACGGCGCCGAAAGGATGCGGATCGACAAGGCCGGGCGGGTGGGGATCGGGACGACGAGTCCGGGGACTGCGCTCGATGCGGTCACGACCACCGGCGGCGTGGATGGGGTGCGCGCCAGCGCGGAGGGTCATTCCGCTGGCCTCGGCGTGGACAGGTCTGGGACGTACTGGGGCGCGGGCATCTTTCAGGACGGGACCCGGCGCTTGACCATCGAATCGAACGGCGGAGTGCTGATCGGAGGTGGCTACCAGAACTCGAACGCACCGGCGAACGGCCTTGCAGTCGAAGGGAGCGTCGGGATCGGGACCACCTCGCCCGGAGCGAAGGTCGAGGTCAGGGCCGGTTCCGAGGGCCAGGGGGCCCCGGTGACCGCGATCAAGGTCTGGGGACCGAACAGCCCGACGAACTCGAACTCGGCCCAGGACCTCCAGTGGGGGTTTGCGTCCGCGGGGTCCGCCCGCATCCGGGCCTTTCGCGGCGGGTCCTGGGACACCTACCTCCAGTTCCTGACCAACGACTCCGGGGCCGGGGCGGACAACCCGCAGGTCCGGATGCACATCGCCGGGAACGGCAACGTGGGCATCAACACCACGAGCCCCGGGTATCGGCTGGACGTGGCCGGGTCCACGCGGGTCTCCGGGACCCTGGAGATGGCGAACAACAGCATCACCAACGTGAACAACCTCACCATCGCGGACCCGGGGGCTTCCGAGGGGCTCCAGTTCCTCGGAACCGCGGCGGGCTGGCGGGTGGACGTCTCGCCCGAGGACCGGAGCAACTCGGACGGGAACCTGAACCTGTACGGGACCGCGAACAACGTCGTGATCTGGCGGCCCACGAAATTGAAGGGGACCGCGAGCAACCTGACGGTCGAGGGGACCGGGAACTCCAGCATCGCAGGGAACCTGGGCGTGGGAACCGCGAGCCCCGCGGCGCGGATGCACGTGGCGGGGGACCTGCGGGTGGACGGCAGCATCTGCACGCCCGCGGGGTGCGGGTCGGGGCTCAACTACTGGGCGCTGTCCGGGTCGAACCTGGTTCCGACCAGCACGACCTACAACGTCGGGATCGGGACCACGAGCCCGAGCCAGAAACTCGACGTGGCCGGGGCGATCCGGACCACGGCCGGCGGGGCATACGGTGCGGGAGCCCTCTATCTTGGGTATCACACGCTGAACTCGCATTCCAACACGTGGCTCTACCTTGGTGACCAGAACGGCTCCGTCTATGGGGGTCGCGGCCTGGCCGCAGACAGGTTGTGGTCCAACTCGAGTGCCTACCTCGCCGTGAACGGGGGCGCTGTGGGCGTGGGCACAGCCAGTCCAACCCACAAGTTGCACGTGCACGGGAACCTCGCCCTGACCACGGCCTACCCACACGTCCCCGCGTCCTGGTCGCGCGGGACGCGGAACCTGATCATGGCGTCCTCTCAGAACGCGGACGGGAGCGGCTGGGCCTACGGCAGCCGGATCTCCGTCGTGGACTACGGCGATGGGCTCGGGACCTCGTTCGACACGCTCTACGCCGGCTTGTGGACCAATGATGCGCTCGTCATCAGCGGGCGTAGCGGCAGAAACGGGTTCGTGGGGATCGGCACCACGAGCCCCAATGACCGCCTGGACGTGGCCGGTTCCGTCCGGATCCTCACCGGAAGCAATCCCATCCGGTTCACAGCCGGGTGGACCGGGTTCCCGGACTCGACGACGAACCAGGCCGAGATCTCGAATGACACCGGGGCGTACAAGACCCTGATGATCGTGGGGAACAAGTCCAACGACGGGAGCACGCGGCGGGTCTCGATCTGGGACCGGCTCGAGGTGAACGGGAACCAGTTGACCACCGGCAACCTCCAGGTCTATGGAAATGTCCCCATCGGCGGCTCCTTCTCGTCCACCGTGGCCCCATCGTCTGCGGCGGTCATGAAGGTCACGGGGGGGCAGATCGCGATCCAGCAGCAGACGGGCGAGGGGAACACGAGGATCTTCGCGGACTTCCCCCCGTATCATTCGTGGGGCATCTACCACGAGAACGGGCCGAACGACCTCCACTTCACAAGGCGGGACGGCGCGGGGCTGAAACAGTGGAGCGAGGCGGGACCCGGGGGGACCACCACGACCACGGCGGTCGCGACCATCAGCCTGGACGAGGGGAACGCGAGTTTCTACGGGACGGTCAACGGCCGCGCCGGCCTGTGCATCAACAACGATTGCAAGGCCTCGTGGCAGGACGTCGTGCAGGGCGTGACCGGGTCGCACGTGCGCGGGGTGGTCCAGGTCTTTGGCTTCGATGAGGGCGCGGCGCGCATCACCTCGACCTCGAACTACCAGGTCATCACAAAGACCCTGTACACGGCCCTGGAGTCGCTGTTCAACCTCCCGGTGTATCCGGGGACCGTGCGCGAGTACTACCTCGGTATCCGCAAGGCGGACACACTCAACGCTTGCGCCGAAGCCACGGACTGGCGCTTCTGGTTCGCGTGGGCGAACAAGAACGGGCACGGCTTCCAGGTTGGTCGCGACTGGGGGAGCCCGGAGGAGGGCTCGGTGGCGTGGGTCAAGGTCCCGTCCATCGCGGACCAGATCGCGGCCGCGGGCGGCGGGAACGCCTACTGGCGGCTCGAGGCGAAGATCCCGGCGGCCTGCTCGGGGCGCACGATGAAGGTCTATGGGATCTACGTGATGGCCGTGGACCGGACCGGAGGGTCCTCGCCGGCGGTCGCGCTGGCGAGCGGCGGGGCCGGGGTGGCGGCCGAGTTCGATTTCGGAGGCGGGCAGAACCTCGCGGTGGACCAGGCCACCGGGAACGTGGGGATCAACGTCTTCCCCGCGTCTGGGGTGAAACTCGACGTAAACGGCCTGATCCGGTCCCGGGCCGGTGGCATCCAGTTCCCGGACGGGACCACGCAGACCACCGCGGCCACGGCCACACCCAACTACTGGACCCAAAGCGGCTCGAACCTGTATCCCAACAACACGGGATGGAACGTGGGGATCGGCAACACCGCGCCCGCGGTGAGATTGCACGTGACCGGGAACGCGTTCGTGGACACGAGTGGGTCAAGCGCGGCGGACCGGACGTTCACGATCAAGTCGTCCGGGCAGGGGCAGGTTTCCTACGGAGCGTACCCGTGGGAGTGGTCGTCATCGCTACAGTTGCAGAGCAACGACAACAGCCGATTCTTGTGGATGAACGCGGGCGCCAACAGCGGTGCCTACAACGCGCGCATCCGGGCGGGCAATACGGGCCTCGACTTCTACACAGGGGGGACGGCCGCCAACTACGGCAACCTGGCGCTGAGCTTGGCGCCGAGCGGCCGCGTGGGCGTGAACACGACGACCCCGGGTGCGGCGCTCGACGTGAATGGCAACATCGTCCTGGGGTCCTCCACCGGCAACAAGCAGATCTATACGTGGAGCGCCACGGACGGGAACTGGCGCATCGGGATGAGCGCGAGCCCGGGTTTCAACCGGGCCATCGCGACGTCGCACGTCGAGTACCTGACGTACGCGTCGGCACCGGGACAGGGGTTCGCGGTCGGGGTGAACGGCGGAAACTCCTCGTTCGAGGTGCGCGGGGACAACCACCAGGCCTACTTCCGCGGGAGGGTCGGGATCCAGCACACCGCGCCTGCCAACGCCCTGCACGTGGGCGGCGCCATCGGGGCCACGGACTGGATCGGGGCCGGGTGCGAGTCGTCGTGCGAGTCGTCCGGCGGGTATTCCCTGCTCTATCCGAACGGCTTCGGGGCCTTCACGCGGAGCATGTCCATCGGGACCAACGCGGACCCTGGGCAGGGCAATCTTTATGTCACGAACAACATCGGGGTCGGAACGAGTGCGCCTGGGGCCGGGGTGGAAGTGGCAGGAACACGGACATGGGCACTGCGGACGCAGTACTTGGGCATCTCCGCGAGCAACGCTGCGGCGACAGACCGGCCCTATATCCGCGGTATGAACGACCACCTCGTGATCAACGGCTACCGGACCGCAGGCGGCGGAACCCTCTATCTGAACTACCCGGGGGACCTTGCCTCTGGCACCACCAACACACGCATCCAGGAGACCGTGTTCATCTCGGCCACCGGGTCCGGCGGCAATGGGTCTGTGGGGATTGGCACCGCGAGTCCCGCCTTCAAGCTGGACGTCAGCGGCGACATGCGGGCCACCGGCAGCGTCTATCTGACCGACGGGAACACGCGGCTGGTGCGGGGCGGGGGCAACTCGCTGCGGGTCCAGACGAACTCGGGCTACGTGGACATGGGGGCGCAGAACACGGCGTTGGCGCACTTCCTGACGGACCGCGCCGCCTTCTATTTCAATCCCAAGATCACCGTGAACGGAAACGTCGAGCCGTACACGGACAACACGCGGACCCTGGGGACCTCGTCCCTGCGCTGGGCGAACGGCTACTTCACGAGCCTGACCCTCGGCGGGGTCACGCGGTCCTCGTGGCCCTCCGGCATCGGAGGCGGGGGGAGCGCGGGCTACCTGGCCCGGTGGACCAGCGCGTCGGCCATCGGGAACTCGGTCCTGTACGACAACGGCACCAACGTGGGCCTCGGGACCACCAGCCCCGGGGGGAGACTGGACGTCGTGGGTGATGTCTATGCAAGGACCGGCGCGGGGTCGCACAATTTGGTGCTGCTCGCAGCCACGGACGCAAACATCGGGCTGGAACTGCGGTCCGGGTCGTCCGGGGGGACGCCGTACCTCGACTTCGCGAACGACGCCGGCGTGGACTACGACGCGAGGCTGCGCCTGGTCGGGAACGGCCGGCTCCAGTTCGAGGGGACGAGCGTCGGGGTCGGGCGCGACCCCGGCGAGGCCCTGGACGTGCAAGGGAACGTGAGGGCGTATGGCCCGATCTACTCGCAATCCGACCCCTCCTATGCGCAGACGTACCTGAAGACATGGGGGCTGTTGGGAGCCGGGACGATCTACATCGAGCCGGCCGGCGGTCAGGCCCTGTGGCTCACGGACCAGTGGTCCACGACCGGCACGCTGGGCATCCAGTTCGGGCGGACCTCCTGGAGGAACGCCGGGGGTGTCGAGACGGCCTGGGTGGACCGGGACGGCAACGCCTCGTTCAACGGGACCCTGACCGCGGGCAACGTCAACATTGCGGGCGAGATCGTGCAGGTCGAGGATGGGCGGATCGCGTACGGCGGCTCGTGGTCCTCGGGTGGCGGCTGCTGGGGGATCAACCGCTTCTCGAACAACTGCCGGTACACCCCGCCCGAGGGCGACGCCGACGCATCGGGTTACACCATCACCCTGTCGTTGAACAGCAACCAGTACCGGTCGGTCCTGATGTCGCACCTGGACTGGAGCAACACCCGCTTTTTCGATGTGTACCTGTCCTTCAACGGGGGGGCGAATTACACCTTCCACAAGCGCATCTACACGTACCGGGCCACGACCCAGACGCCGTACACCTCGACCATCTATGCGATCGCGGAGAACCTCCCCATCGGGTCCAACGTCCGGGTACGCATCCAGGGCCGGAAGGGGCGCATCCACTTCGAGGGCTTCTCGCTCCTGAAGTACAACGTGGGGGACACCGAGCCGAACCGCGAGCACATGATCGGGACCCTCTACTACGACGCGGACAACCTCGGCTACCGCGTGGACCCGAATGGAACGAGCCGGGTGAATGAGGTCCAGGCGGACCGGGTGTACGGGTTCGCGGACATCCGTTCCCCGATCTTCTACGACTACAACGACACGAACTACCGCGTGGACCCCAATGGATTCTCGCAACTCGCCGGCGTCCGGCTCGGTGCCGACGGCTCCCAGGTGTACATCGGAGGAAACCGGACCGGGGCGTTCCTGCGGCTCAACGACGACTCGTGGTTGTACGACCCCCAGAACGGCTGGATCTACGTCCGGAACGGGAACGATTCCGGAGACGGGTCGTGGCGGTTCGGTCAAGTGTGGGCCACCTCGAACGTGCAGGCGCCCATCGTGTATGACGTCGACGGCAGTTCCTGCCAGGTGGACCCGAGCAACTGGACGCGGGTGCAGTACTTGACCGCGTCCGTGGACATCATCGCGCAGAGGTCGGTCCGAGCCCCTCACGCGGTCTTCAACGAAATCAGCACCTCGGCTGGTTGGAACACGAACAATCCCATTGGACTTTCGATTGGAGGGCACTCGGTCGCCCCGGTCGGCGACGACTACGGGTACGTCGGCTGGGACGGACGGCGGTTCAAGGCGATGTGGGCGTACGGGTTCAACAGCGGGTCGAGCGAGACCCTGAAGAAGGACGTCCGCGACCTGTCCGAGGCCGAGTATCAGTGGGCCCTCGAGAGACTCCGCGCGGCGAGGACGGTCTTCTATCGGTACAAGAGCGAGACCACGGACGTGTCCGAGGCAGCGCGTGAGCCAGAGGCAGGGCGCGAGGCCGTGTATCGTGGGGCCCCGCACATCGGCGTGATCGCCGAGACGCTCCCGCCGAACCTGACCGAGTGGAACGGCCAGTTCTCGGGCGGATACAACCTCGCGGACATGGACGGGATCCTCGTCGCGGCGGTCAAGTCCCTGGACCGGGAGGTCCGGGACTTGAGGCAGACCAACGCCGAGTTGCTCGACCGAGTCTCCCTTCTCGAGCAGGTCCTGGTGGACGCGGGGCTGATCAAGTAGCCTTTGACTGGCGCCTACCCACCGCAACCCGGGATGGGGGTGTGGAGGCACTCGCCGGTCCCGGAGACGCAGGAATCAGTCGTGCAGGGGTCGTCATCGTCGCACGTCTTCGGCCGGTAGCCGCACGTCCCGTCGTGGGCCCTGCAGTACCCGAGCAGACAGGGGTCCGTGGGATGGTCGGGGCAGGAGTGCGGAGTGAAGACGCAGCCCTGGGCCGCGTCGCACGCGTCGTCCGTGCACCGGTCGTGGTCGTCGCAGATGCGGGGGACAGGCCTCGTCTCGCACTGGCTCGGGTCCTCGGGGTTGCACACCTCCTCGGTGAGCGTCACGCACTGGCCGTCCGTGTGGTCGCACCACTCGATGGTGCACAGGTCCCCGTCCTCGCAGGAGACCGGCGCGGAGCAACCCCCGGCCTCGGGGTCGCAGACGTCCTGCGTGCATGGGTTCCCGTCGTCCTGGCACTCGACGACCGGTTCCTCTCCACATTGACCTGTCTGGACATCGCAGTAGGTCCGCACGCACGGGGCGGAGGGTGGCGGGCAATTCTCCGCGTGGTAGCAGATGCCCAGGACCGCGTCGCACGTGTCCGTGGTGCAGGCAACGCCGTCGTCGCAGTCGGTGTCGGTCACGCAGGTCGTGCAGGTGGGCCCGGGGGTGAAGACGCAGCCGGACGCCGGGTCGCATGTGTCCGTGGTGCAGTCGTTCCGGTCATCGCAGGTCACGGGGGCGGACAGGCACTCGCCCGTGGGGGGGTTGCACCAGTTCAGGGTACAGGGATTGCCGTCCTCGCAGTCCTTCTGGACGTGCTCGCACTCGCCGTCGTTGCAGGAATCGAGGGTGCACGGCTGCTGGTCGTCGCACGCGATGGGGATGTAGAAGCACCCCCCGGTCCCCGGGTCGCACCCATCCCTCGTGCAGTGTTCTCCATCGTCGCACTGGGCAGGCGCCTGGAAGCACACACCCTCGATGCAGTACCCCTGCGTGCACAGCAGGCCGTCCTCGCAGTCGAGCGGGATATTCCGGCACCCGGTCGCGGGGTCGCAGGAGTCCGCGGTGCACGGGTCGAGGTCGTCGCAACTCACCGGGTCGTGGGTGCACTCCCCCGTGGCCTGCTGGCATACGTCGTGCGTGCAGGCGTCCGCGTCGTCGCAATCGACGGGCGTGTTCGTGCACTTCGGGCTCGAGGGGTCCTGCGGGTCCGGGCCACACGTATCCATCGTGCAGAAATCGTTGTCGTTGCATGGATAGGGCATGTGCCCGCACTGGCCGCCGTCGCACAGGTCAATCGTGCACGGGTCAGAGTCGTCGCAGTCCCTCGGGGTATTCGTGCACTGCCCGCTCTGGGGATCACAGGCATCATTCGTGCAGGGGTCCGCGTCGTCGCACTTCGGGGCATGCAGGCACTCTCCGTTGGTCGGGCTGCACGAATCCGCGGTGCACGGGTCGGAGTCGTCGCAATCCTTCGGCACGTTCGAGCACTGCCCCGTGGCCGGGTCGCAGGAATCATCCGTGCAGATGTTCTGGTCGTCGCAGTCCGTCGGGACGTGGATGCAACCCACCGCCTCGTCGCACGAGTCCTGCGTGCACTGGTTCGAGTCGTCGCAATCAGTCGGCGCGTTGATGCACTCGCCGCTTGAGGGGTCGCAAGAGTCCGTCGTGCACGCGTTGCCGTCCGAGCAATCCACCGGGTCGTGCTCGCACACCGGGGTCGTCGGGTCCTGCGGGTTCACGGCGCAGCGGTCCACGGTGCAAGAGTTGTCGTCGTCGCAGTCGTACGGTGCGTGGACGCACTGGCCAGTGGCTGGGTTGCAAGAATCCACCGTGCAGGCGTTCTGGTCATTGCAAGAGACCGGGTCGTGGACGCACTGCCCCGTCATCGTGTCGCACCCGTCCGTGGTGCAGGCGTTGCCGTCATCGCAGTCCTTCGGTGCGTTCACGCACTCGCCGGTGGCCGGGTCGCAGGAGTCGTCGGTGCACGGGAAGTGGTCGTCGCAGTCCTTCGGCGGGTGCAGGCAATCGCCCGTGCCCGGGTCACACGAATCATCCGTGCACGGGTCCTGGTCCGCGCAGTCCCTGGCTGGGAAGGAGCACTCCCCGGTCTGCGGGTCGCACAGGTCGTCCGTGCAGGGGTCCTCATCCACGCAGAGCGTCTGTTCGTTCACACACTCGCCAGTCTGCGGGTCGCACGAGTCGCTCGTGCACTGGTTCGCGTCGTCGCAGGTCTTCCACTCGAAGGTGCACAACCCTGTCGCAGGGTCGCAGGAGTCATCGGTGCAGAGGTCCCCGTCGTCACACAAAGGCTCGTGAACGCAGCCGCCTGCCCCGGCGTCGCACGAATCCACTGTGCAGGGGTCGCCGTCCGAGCAGTCGCTCGAAGGGAAGTAGCATTGACCCGACGAGGGATTGCAGAGGTCGTCGGTGCAGGGGTCGTCGTCCGAGCACTCCTTGGGCACGTGGGTACAAAGCGGCTGCGTCGGGTCTTGCGGGTCAGGGCCGCAGGCATCGGTCGTGCAGGCATTTGCGTCGTCGCAGGAGACCGCCACGTGCTGGCAGACGCCCTGGCCGTCACAGAAGTCCGTGGTGCACGGGTCCCCGTCCGAGCAGTCCTTGGGCGCGCTCGTGCACTGCCCGGTGGCCGGGTCGCACGAATCGTCCGTGCAGGGGTCCCCGTCGTCGCACGCCGCCGGCACATGCGCGCACTCGCCGGTTACCGGGTTGCAGGAGTCCGCGGTGCACAAGTCCTGGTCGTCGCAGTCCTTCGGGGGATTCGAGCAGGTGCCGGTCCCCGCGTCACACAGGTCGTCGGTGCAGAGGTCCCCGTCCGAGCAGTCCTTGGGGTCGTTCACGCACTCGCCGGTCCTCGCGTCGCATGAATCCTCGGTGCAGAGGTCCCCGTCCGAGCAGTCCTTGGGCTGATGCAGGCAGTCGAGCGTCTGCGGGTCGCACGCGTCGGTGGTGCACAAGTCGCCGTCGTCGCACAAGTTTTCGTGCCGGCACTCGCCTGTGGTGGGCTCGCACAGGTCCGTGGTGCAGGGATTCCCGTCATCGCAGTCCCTGGGCTGCGTCTGGCACTCCCCGTTCAGCGGGTTGCAGGAGGCAACCATGCAGGGGTCCTGCGGCGGGTCGCAGACGTGCGGGGCGTGCACGCACTCGCCGGTCACCGGGTGGCAGGAATCGTCGGTGCAGAGGTCGTTGTCCGCGCAGTCCTTGGGCAGCGTCACACACTGCCCCGAGGCGGGATGGCAGACGTTCAGGGTGCAAGGGTCCCCGTCGTCCTCGCACGTGATGGGCTCGTGCAGGCACTCGCCCGTGGCCTCGTCGCAGGAATCCGTTGTGCAGAGGTCCTGGTCGTCGCAGTCGCCCGGCACATGGACGCATCCGCCTTGCAGCGGGTCGCACGAGTCGGTGGTGCACTCGTCCCCGTCGTCGCAGGGGTCGGGCGGGTTCAGGCACTCGCCTGTGCCCGGGTCGCACTCGTCCAGGGTGCAGGGGTCCCCGTCGTTGCAGGGCTTGCGAGGGTGCAGGCACCCGACCGCCGGGTCGCACGCGTCGTCGGTGCAGAGGTCCGCGTCGTCGCAGTCGCGCGGGGCATGACCGCAGTCGCCCGTGGAGGGGTCGCAGGAATCGTCCGTGCACTCGTCGCCGTCGGTGCAGTCCTCCGGCAGGTGGACGCACCCCGTCGCCGGGTCGCAGGCGTCCTGGGTGCACAGGTCCCCGTCGTCGCACTCGCGCGGCGGGTGCACGCACTCGCCGCTCCGCCCGTCGCAGGAGTCCACGGTGCAGGCATCCCCGTCGTCGCATGCCTTCGGGGTGTGCACGCACTCGCCTGTGTCGGCCACGCAGCCATCCACCGTGCACAGGTCCCCGTCCCCGCAGTCCTTGGGTGCGTGCCCACAAGAGCCCGTCTGCGGGTCGCACGTATCCGTGGTGCACGGATCCCCATCGTCGCAGTCGCGCGGCGTGTTCGCGCACTGGCCCGTGGCTGGGTTGCAGGAATCGTTCGTGCAGGGGTTGCCGTCGTCGCACCAGAGCGGCTCGTTCACGCAGGCCCCGGTCGCGGGATTGCACGTATCTTCCGTGCATGGGTCGTTGTCCGAGCAGTTCCTGGGCGGGTGCAGGCACTCGCCCGTGTCCGGGTCACAGAGGTCCTGCGTGCACAAGTCCGCGTCGGAACAATCCTTGGGCTCGACGACGCAGCCGACCGAGGACTGGCACGCCGCCGTGAAACAGGCGTCCGGTGGCTCGCAGGTTCGCGGCTCGTGCTGGCAGCCCACGACCTGGTCGCAGGAGTCCACCGTGCAGGCGTCGCCGTCGTCGCAGTCGAGTGGGTCGTGCAGGCAGGAGCCGGTCAGGGGGTCGCACGAGTCCGCGGTGCAGACGTCTTGATCGTCGCAGTCGAGCGGGGAGAAGAGGCACTGGCCCGTGTCCGGGTCGCAGCGATCCACCGTGCACGGGTCCCCGTCCGTGCAGGGCCTCGGCGCGTGGCGACACACCCCCGTGTCCGGCTCGCAGGAATCAAGCGTACAGGGGTTTTCGTCGTCACAGTCCTTGGGCGCACTCACGCACTCGCCAGAGTCGGAATCGCACGAGTCGGTCGTGCAGGGGTCACCGTCCTCGCAGTCCACTGGCCTCGACACGCACTCGCCCGTGGCCGGCAGGCACACCTCGTCCGTGCAAGGGTCGCCGTCGGGCTGACACGGGATCGGCTCCGCCTTGCACTCGCCGGTATTCATGCTGCACGAATCGTAAGTGCACTCGTCCCCGTCGTTGCAGACCTGCGGGATGTGAACGCACTCGCCGTTCGCGGGATCACACGCGTCCGACGTGCACAGGTCGTGGTCCGTGCACTCCACGGGGTCGTGCAGGCACAGCCCGCTCTGCGGGTCGCACGCATCGTCCGTGCAGGGATTCTCGTCGTCGCACGAGACCGGCGTGTGGAGACAGTCCCCGGTCGCGGGGTTGCAGGTATCCGTGGTGCACGCCTCCCCGTCGGAGCAGTCCTTCTCGACCTCGTAGCACCCCGCGAACACGTCGCACAATGCCTGCGTGCAGGCGGACGACGCCTCGCAGACCAGCGGCACGTGCACGCACTCGCCCGTCGTGGGCAGACACGAGTCCTCGGTGCACGCATCCCCGTCCGAGCAGTCCTTCGCCCGCAGTCCACAGCCCCCCACCACCTCGCAGTACGCCTCCTGGCACAGGTCACCGGGCGGGCACACCAACGGCTCGTGCACACATTCGCCGCTCGCCGCATCGCAGGAATCCACAGTGCAGTCGTTGTAGTCCTCGCAGGAGCGCTCGTGGTGCACACAGACCTGGCTCTGCGGGTCGCACACGTCGTCCGTGCAGGGATTGCCGTCCTCGCACTCGGCATCCGTCGCGCACACGCACTCCTCGGGCGGCAGCGTCACGTGCTCGCACGCCCCGGTGTCCGGGTCGCACAGGTCCGTCGTGCAGGGGTCTCCATCGTCACAGTCGCGCGGCTCGAGGATGCATTCCCCACTCACGCTGTCGCAGACACCGACCTGGCAAAGGTCACCGGGCGCTCCCGGACACTCCTTGGGGGCGTTCACGCACGCGCCTGTCGTGGGGTCGCACGAGTCCGCCGTGCACAGGTCGAGGTCCTCGCACACCCTCGGCGCGTTCATGCACTCCCCGTTCCTCGGGTCGCAGGCGTCCACGGTGCATGGATCGTCATCCGCGCATGCCACGGGCGTGTTTACGCAGGCGCCCGTGGCCGGGTCGCAGGCATCGGTCGTGCAAGGATTGCCGTCGTTGCAGTTGCGCCCGAGATGCACGCACTGGCCCGTCTCGACGTCGCAGAGGTTGCTCGTGCACGGGTCACCATCGTCGCAGGCCAGGTCCGTGTGCTGGCACCCCGTCGCCGGGTCGCAGGAATCTTCCGTGCACGGGTTCCCGTCATCGCACGGCTCGGGCGAGGACACGCAGTCCCCCGTGGCCGGGTCGCAGGAATCCCGGGTGCAGGGGTCGCTGTCGTCGCACACCTTGGGCCTCGCCTCGCACCGCCCGTTCACGGGATCGCAGGAATCCCGGGTGCAGGGGTCGCTGTCGTCGCACACCTTGGGCCTCGCCTCGCACCGCCCGTTCACGGGATTGCAGGCCATCGGCAGGCAGGGGCTGGGGCTGTCCTCGCACACGATCGGGTCGTGGACGCAGTGCCCATCGGCCGGGTCGCAAGTATCCACGGTGCAGGCGTTTCCGTCGTCGCACGACACCGGCGTGAAGACGCACTGGCCCGTCGCAGGGTCCACCTGGCCCACGGTGCAGGGGTCCGAGTCGTCGCAGGTCTTCGGCACGTGCCGGCACTCGCCCGTGTCCGGGTCGCAGAGGTCCGTGGTCGTCGGGTCGTTGTCCCGGCAGTCCTTGGCGACGTGCTCGCACAGGCCGGAACCCGCGTCGCACCAGTCGTCCGTGCACGGATCCCCGTCCGAGCAGTCCTTCGGCTGGTTCACGCAGGCCCCGCTCCCCGCGTCGCACGAGTCGAGGGTGCACAGGTTGCCGTCTCCGCAATCCTTCGGGAAGTTCACGCACGCGCCCGTGAAGGGATTGCACGCGTCGTCCGTGCACGGTTCCTGGTCGTCGCATGCCTTCGGGGTGTAACGGCAGTTGCCGGTCGCGGGGTCGCAGGTGTCGTCGGTGCAGAGGTTCTGGTCGTTGCAGGCGAGCGGCTCGTGGTAGCAGGCCCCCGTGAAGGCGTTGCACCGGTCCGTCGTGCACCGGTCGTCGTCGTTGCACTCCTTTGCCCGGTGCTCGCACTCGCCCGTGGCCGGATCGCACGCATCCGTGGTGCACAAGTCGTCGTCATCGCAGACGACCGGGAGGTTCACGCACAGGCCGTTCTCCTGGTCGCAGTAGTCATTTGTGCACAAATCCTTGTCGTTGCAGTCTTTTGGAATGTGGTCGCACTGCCCGGTCAAGGGGTTGCACCCGTCGTCCGTGCACGCGTCCTCGTCAGGCGGGCAGGACAGGGCATCCTCGTGCTCGCAGGACCCCGTGTTCGGGTTGCACCGGTCGGTCGTGCAGGAGTTGAAGTCGTCGCAGTCCTTCGGGGTGTGCCGGCAGGAACCGGTCACCGGGTGACAGGAGTCCTCCGTGCAGGCGTCGTGGTCATCGCAATCCGCCGGCGTGAACGTGCACTCCCCCGTGTCTGGGTTGCACCGGTCCGTCGTGCATGGGGTCCCGTCGTCGCAGGTCCTGGCCTGGAACGCGCACTGGCCGGTCGCGGGATTGCACGAGTCGGTGGTACACGCGTCCCCGTCGTCGCACGTCACCGCGTAGTGGAGACAGACACCGGTCTTCCCGTCGCACTGGTCGAGGGTACACTGGTTCCCGTCGTCGCAATCCTTGGGGGTGTTCTTGCACGCCCCGGTCAATGGGTTGCACGCGTCCGTCGTGCACGGGTTCTCGTCGTCGCAGGGCTTCACCGCGTGCACGCAGGCCCCGCTGCCCGGGTCGCACGAGTCCTGAGTACACGGGTCGTTGTCCGCGCAGTCTTTCGCCGTGGATGCGCACCCCGCCGCCGGGTCGCAGGCGTCCACCGTGCAAGGGTCGAGGTCATCGCACACCCTGGGCGCGTACCGGCACGACCCGGTCGTGGGCTCGCAGGCCCCGACCACGCAAGGCCCGGCCGAGCAGTCCCTGGGCGAATGGAGGCACTCGCCGGTGGCAGCGTCGCACGCGTCCACCGTGCAGGGGTCGCCGTCCGAGCACTGCCTCGGGACGTGCAGGCACTCGCCGGTCCGCCAGTCACAGGCGTCCTCGATGCAGGTGTCCCCGTCGGAGCAGTCCGTGGGCGTGTGGGTGCATGCCCCGGCCTCGCACGCGTCCTGCGTGCAGGCGTTTCCGTCCGCGCAGTCCCCGTCCACCGCGCAATCCAGCGGGCTGTGCACGCACCCGACCTCGGGGAGGCACGAGTCCGCGGTCAGCGCGTCCCCGTCGTCGCAGTCAATCGGCCCGTGGACACAGGCCCCCGACGCAGGGTCGCACGCGTCCGACGTACACGCGTTGCCATCGTCGCACGACACCGGCTCGAACACGCAGCCCCCCGCCTGCACGGAGCACGCATCCTGCGTGCAGGGGTCGGAGTCGTCGCACGTCTTCGGCCAGGCCACGCAGACACCGCTGGCCGGGTCGCAGGCCGAGAGGGTGCACGCGTCCGGGGCCTCGCACGACACCCCGGCCACGTGGAGGCACTCCCCACTGCCTTGATCGCAGTAGTCGTTCGAGCAGGCGTTGTCGTCCTCGCAGTCCTTGGGCGTGAACACGCATTTCCCGGTGTCCGGGTCGCACGCATCGGTCGTGCAGGGGTCCTGGTCGTCGCAGGTCCTGACCTGGTGGGAGCACCCGGTGACCGGGTCGCAGGTATCGCTCGTGCACGGATTCCCGTCATCGCACGCCTGGGCCGCATGGATGCACCCGAGACCAGGCTCGCCCCCGTCGAGCGTGCACGGGTCATTGTCGGAACAGTCTCGCTCTCGCGCGAGGCACTGGCCCGACGCGGGGTCGCACGCGGCCGTGTGACACAGGTCGGACGCCGCGCACGTCACCGGCTGGTGCCGGCAGGCACCGCTCGCCGGGTCGCACGAATCCACCGTGCAGGGATTCCCATCGTCGCACGACTCGGGCAGGTGCAGGCACTGGCCCGTGGCCCCGTCGCAGGCATCCACCGTGCAGCCGTCCAGGTCCACGCAGTCCTTGGAAGAGACCGTCTCGCAGGCGCGCGTCGAGAGGTTACACCTCGTGGTGGTGCAGGCGTTCTTGTCGTCGCAGTCCGAGTCCATCGCGCACCCGCAGACCGGGACGTGGCGGCAGCCGGCCAACGGCTCGCAGGCGTCGTCCGTGCACAGGTCCCCGTCGTCGCAGGGCAGGGGCGTGAAGGTACAACCCGCTTCCGCGTCGCAGGAGTCCGTCGTACACAGATTATAGTCTTCACAAATGACCGGTTCATGCCCGCACTCCCCGGTGGAACACGAGTCCCGCGTGCAGGCGTCGCCGTCCGAGCAGTCCAGGGCCGCCTCCTCGCACCGGCCGGTGGCGGGGTTGCAGGCCGCGACCACGCAAGGGCCGGACGGTTCGCAGACCTTTGGTGTAGACACACATTCGCCAGTAACGGGGTCTGGCGTGTCTATTGTGCATGGGTCCCCATCATCGCACCCCACGGGCCTGAAGACGCACCTCCCCGTCAGCGGGTCGCACGAGTCCACCGTGTTCGGGTTATCGTCGTCGCAGACCATGGGCGGGTGCTGGCACGCCCCGGTCACCGGGTCGCAGGCGTCCACCGTGCAGCGGTCCCCGTCCTCGCAGGCGACCGGCCTCGACAGGCAGAACCCCGTAAGCTGGTCGCAGAGGTCCGTCGTGCAGGGATTCCCGTCGTCGCACGCCGCCGCGACGTGTCCGCACGCCTGCCCGACCGCGTCGCACGTGTCTGCGGTGCAGGGGTCACCGTCGTCGCACGTGTCCCCGATGACCCGGCACTCCCCCGCCACACAACCGTCCACGGTGCAGAAACTCCCGTCGTCGCACTGGATCGCCTCGTGCACGCAGGCGCCGGTGCCCGGGTCGCAAGAATCCACGGTGCAAGCGTCCCCATCATCGCAGGCGAGTGGCTCGTGGACGCACCGGTACCCCGAGACCTCGCCGGGGTCCGCCACGCACGTATCCACCGTGCAGTCGTCCCCGTCCTCGCACGACACCGCGACGTGGAAGCACCCCTCGACAATGCCGCAGCCATCCGTCGTGCAGGGGTCCAGGTCGTCACAATTCTTTGGCGGATTCGAGCACTGGCCCGTGGCCGGGTCGCACAGGTCCTGCGTGCAGGCGTCTCCGTCCGAGCAGTCCTTCCCCGCGTATTCGCAGACATTCTTCGTCCCCGGCACGACCTTGCACGTCTCCGTGGTGCAGGCGTCCTGGTCGTCGCACTCGCTCACGAGCCCCGACGGACACGACCGGCACCCCTCGACCGGCGCGTGGACGCACCCCCCCGCGCCCGCGTCGCACGAATCGTCCGTGCACAGGTCCCCGTCGTCGCATGACGCGGGCTTCTCGACGCACTTCTGGTCCTCGCACTTCGCCACCAGGCAGGGGTCTTCCGGCTCCGGGCAGTCCTCGTCCTTCTGGCAGACCTCGCACTGGCCCGGGATCGGGTCGTGCACGCACCCCGTCCCCGGGTCGCACGAGTCCTCGGTGCACGGGTCCTGGTCGTCGCAGTCCTTCGCCTCCTCGTAGCACCAGCCGCTCGTCGTGTCGCATCGCGCCTCGTGGCACGCGTCCGAGGCGGCCCCGCAGTCCGGGTCCCCCTCGCAACGGCACAGGAGCGCCGGCGCGTGCCGGCACCCGGTGTCGCGGTCGCACCAGTCCACCGTGCACCGGTTCTCGTCGTCGCAAACCATGAAACCGCGCCGGCAGGTCCTGGCCCCGGGCTCCCCCTCGCATGATTCGGTCGTGCACGGGTCCAGGTCATCGCAGTCCGCCGCGGTCTCGCACGGGGTCCGGCAGCCCGGGATCGCCGCGTGCCAGCACCCCCCGGCCTGGTACGGACTGCACCCGTCATAGGTGCAGGCGTCCCCGTCGTCACAACTCCGTTCCAGGTACGCGCACGTCCCGCTCGCGGTGTCGCACGCCTCCTGGGTGCAGGGATTCCCGTCGTCGCAGTGCCCGTCCGCCGCGCAGGCGGTCGCGTACTGGGTGTGGACGCAGCCATCGCCCACGTCGCACCCGTCCCAGGTCCCGGGGTCGGCGTCGTCGCACGCCACCCGCGTGAACGCGCAGGTCCCTCCGCGCGCCCCCTCGACGCACTCGTCGGCCGTGCAGGCGTTCAAGTCGTCGCACGCCCCCGGTTCTCCGGGCGCGTCGCACGCGGGACAGAGGTCGTTCTGGACGCACCCCGCGGTCGTGGAGCACGTATCGAGCGTGCAGGCGAGCGTGTCCTCGCAGCGTGCCACGGCCACGTCGCACAGGAGCAAATCCGGCAGGCACACGGCGGTCAGGCACGGGTTCCCGGCCGCGAGGTCCGGGCATTCCGCGGCCGTCCCTGACGGACAGGCGAAGCATCGCCCCTCTGGGACCGAGTGATGCACGCAACCCCCCGCCTCCGGGTTGCACGAATCCAGGGTGCAGGGGTCGTCATCCGCGCAGTCCCTCGGGTCGTACGCGCACTTCCCTCCGTCGCATCGCGCCACCACGCAGGCTCCCTTGTCGGGGCAATCCTCGGCCAGCAGGCACTCGGGCCCGGGGATGTCCTCGATCTCGACCACTTCCTGCACGTCCGGAACCGGAGCCACATCCTCGGCACCCGGCTCCGTCACGTCGGGAAAAACCTCGGGCCCGCGCTCCTCCGCAACGCCCTCGGCGATGGCCTCGACCTCGTCCGCGTCCCACCACACCTGGCCGTAGTCGGGCCGTCCGCCCTTCCCGCCCCCGCAGGCCACGAGCGCCGCAACGATCCACGGCCCGCTGGACCGCATTCCCGGGAATCCGTCTCGCCTCATCGGTCCCTCCCTTGTTCCGGACGCATGGTTGAGGCAATTCTGCCGGTTTATGCCGGGATGGTCAATTGCGGCGGCGCGCCCTTACGACCACTGGAATTCGCGATCCCGGAAGACCGCGACGCAGGCCCGCGCCACGTCCGCGTCGTACAGGGTCCCGGCCTTGTCCGAGACCTCGGCAAGGGCCGCGTCCAGGCCCAGCGCGGGCCGGTAGGGGCGGTGCGAGGCCATGGCCTCGACCACGTCCGCCACCGCCAGGATGCGGGCCTCAACCAGGATGGCGTCTCCGGACAGGCCGTCCGGGTACCCGGACCCGTCCAGCCGCTCGTGGTGCTGCAAGACGGTTCGGGCCACCGGCCAGGGGAAGTCCACGCCCTTCAGGATGTCGTAGGCGGCCCGGGAATGCCCTTGCAGGATCCGGTACTCGAGGTCGGTCAGACGGGCCGGCTTCACCAGGATTTCCGTGGGGACCTGGAGTTTGCCCAAATCATGAATCATCGCCGCGATC
>FWPU01001749.1_pt1 | contig 55571 bp, 52 predicted proteins | sample 2228361 | NCBI WGS metagenome assembly FWPU01 (sample SAMEA103939777, study PRJEB20133) | metagenome | reverse complement strand
ATGATGAATGAGCTGACCTATCATTCTATAAAATCCCTGAGTAGCGCGCCTATTTCCAGTTGTTTGAGTTTTCTGAGGGCGCGTCTCTCGATCTGTCTTATCCGCTCCCTGGTTAGTCGGTAATGATTTCCAATCTCGTCGAGAGTGTAGGAATTATCATAGCCGATTCCGAATCTCATCCTTAGAATTTCTTCCTCCCGGTCGTTCAAGCTGGAAAGGGCTTCCTCTATTTTCTCACTCATAGTTGCTTTAGCTATGAGCGAGTCGGTGGATAGACCGTTGTCCGGAATAAAATCTATGAGTGCGGTACGGTCATCTTCCAAGCTCGGGCTGGGTGCATCCAGGTATATCATGCTGGTAGTGGTTGCGTTCATAACCTTCTTCACCTTCTGGACGGAGAGCCCGGATTCTTGGGCGATTTCATCTATATTTGGAATCTCGCCATTCTCATTTTGTAGCATTGTCGTGGTCTTATAAACCTTATTTGCTTGCTCCAGCACCCTAATCGGCACCCGGATAACCCTAGTCTGGTCGAAAAGAGAACGGGAGATACTCTGGATTATCCACCACGAGGCGTATGTGGAAAACCGGTATCCCTTGGTATGGTCAAATTTCTCAACCGCCTTAATAAGCCCTATATTACCTTCCTGAATAAGGTCGGCTAACGGAAGCCCACGGCCCATATACTTCTTAGCTATGCTTATAACTAACCGGAGGTTAGCTTTAACAAACCTATCTTTGAACGATTTTGCTTTCTTCGAATAGGCCCTCTCCATAGCCATCAGCCTGAGCAACCTTACCGGGGAAATGGAGAGGTGATTCTTAGTCTTTTTAGCCGTATTTTTCCCCTTCCTGGAACACCCATTCCCAGAACAATTACAGTTCTTCTGGCTCCCGTTCTTGTTATGGATTGTGATTCTGTCAATTAGTTCTTGTACCTCTTTTGTTTTGGCCTCGTATTTTTTTATCTTAATCGAAATTTCCACCTCATCATTCGGGTTGAGGAGGTTTTCGTTTCCCACTTCCTTAAAATAGGATTGCAGAATACGGTAATCGTCCTCAGACACCACCTTGTGGCCATTGCCATTTGGAGAGCCATTTCCTTCTTTGGTGACTGTCTCACTCTGATTGATTAAGGCATCCTCCTCCATCAAATTGTCGATCGAGAACATGTCAAGCGCTTCTACCAGGTTTTCTTGAGCCATTTTGCGCACCTCCAATTAGATTAAAGGCAATATTCGTGCCACAATTGACCCTGGTATAACTTTTTGAAATCACTTTAAAAATTGTGATGTCCCTCGGTTTATGAGGCGTTTTACGGTATTGAACCAGGAGTTTGTGACAAAATTTGTTACTGGTAACCCAATCCCCTCGGTTGTCGAAAGCAAATATTAGTTTTTTCCCGAAGGGTATGCTTTAGAATTATCCACCTAGGCCGAATCAACATTTCCCAGTTGGGCAGGCGCTTACTGATGGTAGGTCCGGAGCACTTTTTCAATCCCGTAAACGATCAGTTTTTATCAAGAAGAGAATGACCAGTTCGTTGATAGAACAGGATTATTACCAAATCTTTGCTCAAATGCCGGGAGTAAGGAGGCCAAGTAGAACTCGGAGAAACTGTTTTCGACATGCCCGTTTTCAACACTGCCACTAAAGTACTAATACTAAACGGGGAGAAATCAATTGAGTCGGACGTTTTTGCGCTCGCACTTATGCGCTATATTGACTTAAAGATAAGAAAGCATAAACTTTTGCTTAGAGCGTGGGAGCATAAGAGCGCTAAATAAAGACAACCTCCGTAACTTTCCTCAAACATTAAAAGAACACGATTATGATAATTCAATGTGAACGGTGTAACAGAAAATTTAAAATAGACGATTCGCTCATCAAGCCACCTGGAAGCAGAGTTAGATGTTCTAAGTGTGGAAACACCTTTTTCGTGGAAAAAAAGAAGGATGTAGAATCAAAGTCGCCACCCGAAACAGAACAAGGTGTAGGAAATGAATTCGAATATAGAGACAACCTTTCGGGCATTGATGGGGAAAAAATAAAGGCCTTTGAATCCAAAAGCTATTCCCTCGAGTTGGAAGAGGCCAAGGAGAGGCTGGATGATTCCTCCCTTTTGTCCCCCCTGCAAACTAAAGAACCAGAGACAGATATAAGTAAAGGACCAACTGATGCCATTAATTGGGAGAAATTCGTCAGTATTACCAAGTCTAAGGCAGAGGAGGGGAAATTTAATATCGGTGTAGAGAAAGACCCTGAAGTCGAAAGAAAGGGGGATCAATCCGGGTTTAACTGGTCAAAACTTTCCCTAAACGACGAGCCCGAAGAATCCTTTGCCGAAACACCACAGCTATTTGATGAGCCACAAGAAGAGGAACATATTTCTTCAGGAGACTACGAGCCAGTAAAGGAGGATATACCGAATATTGAATTCTCTTCAGCGACAATCGAACTGACAGTAGATAGAGAAAAGCTATTAACCTCTCCACAGGGAACCAGGTCGAGCTCTCATCGCTACAAACCACAACATAATCCGCACGCATTTACCGAGGAGGCCCTACCCCGAAAGAAAGGTTTTATCGGTAGCGCTATAAAAAAACTGATTTATGCCGCATTCACCGTCTTGATCCTAGCCGTGATAATAGGGGCCGGAATGATAATATTGGCAAACCAGGGGTTAATTCCAAAAGAGAAGGTGAGCAAGGTTAGCGATATACTATCAGGACTCCCGATAAAGCTTATTGAAGACCCCGGAAAGGATTTGATTGTATCTGATCTATCGGGCAAATGGCTAAGCACCAGGAATGGGCTTGTCTATGTGGTTTCCGGCAACATAACTAATCAATCCAAAAACATAGTAAACTACGTCCGGGTTAAAACCGAGTTTGCGAGCGGCGGGAAAAGTCTCTTTGAAAGGGTCGTATATGCCGGAAATACCTTCTCGGAAGACGAGCTCAAAATTTTGCCGTTAGACCAGATATGGCAAAGGCTAAGCCGAAAAAACGGGGACATAGATTTCAATAATCCTAACAAACTAGCCGGGCTCAATTATGGCATAGAACCCGGTGAGTCGGTTCCATTTTTCGCTATATTCCCGTCAGAAAGTCAAATATTGGGGTTAAAGTACCAGGTCGAAGTGGAAGGGTTCGACAAATCGGTTTCTAGCCAATAAACCTCTTCAGATACCCAGTCATTTAGTTTAAAAGCATCTCGCCGACTTAAGTGTAATTCTTACTACCATAGCCAGTAGACAATAGAACCATAACCACCATTTACAGAAGAAACAACATTAATTACCCGCTTTTTTCTTTCGGAATACACCCCTTAATTAAAAACCTAATTTCTTACGGGGTCTCGTTTAATGAGTTATATTCTCTTTGCCATTCCGGTTCTTGACATATCTGAAATATAAGCTATAGTCGTTGCACAAGATTTTTCCCTCTACATAATTTAAAAATAGGCATATAGTTTAGGGGAATTATGTGGTAATGATGAGGTACTGATGGAAAGAGAATAATTAAGGTTTGCTTTACTATTTCTCGCCATTCTCAGGCCTTTATTTAATGTATTTTCCTCACAACGGAGGCTGTTATGCAATCTAATCTTTTGGATGAGCTTAACTCATCCCAAGCAGAGGCGGTTACGCATCCAGGTGGACCTGTGCTGGTTCTTGCTGGCGCCGGCTCCGGCAAGACCAGAATCATCACCCAGAGGATAGCTTTTCTGATAAAAGAAAAGGAAACTGCCCCCTTCAACATTCTCGCCGTCACCTTCACCAATAAAGCAGCAAATGAAATGAAGGAGAGGGTGCATCGCCTGGTAGCACGCGACGCTCGGGAACTGTGGATAGGAACGTTTCATTCCGTCTGCTTGAGGATATTAAAGAAGGAAATAGACAAACTGGAAGGTTATAGAAGAGATTTCACAATCTACGACGAGGTCGACCAGATTAAACTGATAAGGGAGTGCATGAACCAACTAGGTTTTAGCGACCGAGTTCTTGACCCACGGTCAGTTCGCTCGCAAATAGACTGCGCCAAGAATAGAGGTCTTCATCCCGGCGATTTTGGGGCAAATATATACGACGAGAGAGTTTCAAGAATTTACCAAATATACGAAAGAGAGCTCAGGAGATTAAACTCGCTCGACTTCGGGGACCTGCTCGATTTTACGGTTACTCTGTTTGAAAAAAGACCGGATGTGCTGGAAAGATACCAGAATCAGTTCCATCACATATTGGTCGACGAATATCAAGATACGAATCATCTGCAGTATAAAATAGTCAAATTACTGTCCGGCAAATACCGAAATATCTTCGTAGTGGGGGACGATAATCAGTCCATATACGGCTGGCGCGGCGCAGACATAGGAAACATACTTCACTTCGAGAAGGATTTTCCCGACGCCAAGGTAATAAAACTAGAGAAGAACTACCGGTCTACCAAGAACATATTGAGGGCGGCAAATGCAGTAATTTTGAGAAACAGATACAGGAGCGACAAAAGGCTCTGGACGGAAAATCAAGAAGGGGAGCTTATTACCTACTACGAAGCTCGTGATGAAAAAGACGAGGCCAAATATGTTGCCTCTCGGATACAAATGCAAATAGACAGTCATGGACGTTCTTATAGAGATTTTGCCGTTTTCTACAGGACAAATAGCCAATCCCGTCTGTTAGAAGAAGAGCTACTACATAGAGGAATTCCCTACACCATCGTAGGAGGAGTCGGGTTTTACGAAAGGACCGAAGTAAAAGACATTATAGCCTATCTTAGAGTAATCTCCAATCCCTATGACGAGTTAAGCTTGAGACGTATAATAAACGTGCCCCCTCGAGGCATAGGAAAAAGTACCCTAGAAATTCTGGATAATATATCCAAGGAAAAGCAAATTTCATTGTTCGAAGCGCTTGAATTGGCTATCAGAAACGAGCTTCTTCCCAAGAAGGCATCACACAACCTGGATAAGTTTTATAAGCTCATCGGCGAGCTCGTAAAAATCTCCAGAAAGCAAAGCATAGGAAAACTCCTCGAGATAATCTTAGAGAAAACAAAATACTTAGAGATCCTGAACAAAGAAGATGAAAAGAAAAAAAACGTCGGAGAGATTTTGAATCTGGCAACAGAATTTGAGAATGAAGAGAAGCATAAAAGCATACACGATTTTCTGGACTGGGTTACCCTAGCCAGCGACGTCGACCAGGTAAGCGAGAAAGCAGACCAAGTCACCTTTATGACGCTACACTGCGCTAAGGGGCTAGAATTCCCGGTGGTATTCATCATAGGAATGGAAGAGAACCTCTTTCCTCACGCAAAATCACAGGGAAACGGTAAACTTATCGAAGAGGAAAGGCGACTCTGTTACGTGGGGATTACCCGGGCAATGGAGAAGATATATCTCACCAGCACCTCTAAAAGAAGGCTGTTTGGGTTAGAACAAAGATCCATCCCATCGAGATTCATATTGGAGATTCCCAGAAAACTCCTCCACTGGGAAAGCCACCAAATGAGGCAGACCGATGAAAGTTACGACTCTTATCACACCCTTGCCTCTACAAAGGCCGGTGTAAGTTTGAACCTGGATGGAAACGGCAACGGAATTCACAATAATGGTTATAGGATAGGAGAAAGAGTTATACACCCCTCGTTCGGACAAGGCGTAGTAAAAAAGATAGAAGGTATAGGCAACGATACTAAAATGGTAATTTCATTTTCCAACCACGGTAATAAGAAGATCCTGGCAAGCTTTCTCGGACTGAGAAAGGCTTGATTCGGCACAGTATAATCATGATACATGATACAAGATGCATGATAAATATGTTTTTTCATGCATCGTGTATCTTGCATCCAGCATCAATTTATTAGTGAGACTTTGTGCTTATCGATAGCTTAACTCAGGAGGTACCATGGGACAGGAACTAAAGATTGGCGATGTTGCCCCGGATTTTAAACTTCCCGGTGTCGACGGAAACGAACATTCCCTAGCCGATTTTAAGGATAAAAAAGTCGTAGTGGTTATATTTAGCTGCAATCACTGCCCCTACGTACAGGCTTACGAGGATAGAATTATTTCTCTGCAGGAGGAATTTAAGGAAAAAGGGGTTATTTTTATAGCAATAAATTCGAATGACGATAGAAACTACCCCGAGGACAGCTTCGACAATATGGTAAAAAGGGCAAAGAAGAAAGGATTTAACTTTCTCTACTTAAGAGACCAATCTCAGAAGATAGCCCATGCTTACGGAGCCAGTCACACCCCTCAGATATTCGTCTTCGATGAAAGAAGGATTCTACGCTACACCGGCAAGATCGACGACAACTGGAGAGAACCCGGTAAGGTAAGAGAACGCTATCTTAGGGACGCAATCCTGGCTTTGCTCGAAGAAAAAGAAATAAAGTACCCGGAAACACATGCCATCGGCTGTACTATAAAATGGGCAAGATAGTAATCACACTACCCTACTCTACCAATTCGTATTGAGCCATTTCTAAACATCGACTAGACAATAATATTCCATTGACTTCCCCAGTAACTTTAGAGAGATTCATTCGAATAGAAACGCACGCTTCACCGAGGATATATTGCTACATATTCCTGTCGCCATGTATGACCATCTTTCAAAGTTTGAAGCGCGGACCGATGTTTGTTAAATTCTTTGCATACTGACTGAATACCAAGAGTTACCTCGTGAGACACCGTAAGCATAAAATAAAGCGCCAGCATAGCATGATAAAGGGATTGAAGGACTTTCTCGAGGGAAAAATCTCATCACTCGACTTCGTCGAAGGCATCATACCCGGGGAAATAAAGGTGGGCAGCGCCACCGGAGAGAACCTGGTCGTAAAATACAAGTACAGCACGGTGAGCGGCGCTAAGTTGATTGCCAGAAGCGGCTCCTCAATTCAGGAGGTGTTTGTCATAACCAGGTTTCCGGAGAGACTACGAGAGGTGATTGAGAACTCAGGTGAGCGGCCAGAATAAATGCCAAGTGTAATTAAAAAACATACCCGCCGGCCCGTTTACTTATAAATCCGGAGAGGTGTACAATATCCCCCCTCACTACTCACCTATGGTTCTGGGTAAAGGAAATACCGACAAAAACCTTAAGAGTATAGGCGTAGAAAATTCGTAAGTCCAAAATAGCCCAAAAGTATTACCTCAATAGTACTAAAGAGATATTTTTTAATCCTCAAGTGAAGCTCCCCGTGGCAGAGCCACGGGGCATCTAAAAATCAAAGACTAACTGCTTGCTGTTATGATACTTTATATATCGTCTTATAACCTCTGCCGTTACCCCATCCCCCAGACTCCTTACAAAATACCCATCACTCCAAAACTCTCCTCCCCAAAGTTCTCTCCTCACATCTGCAAACTCCTTAAATATTACTTTCGCACTCCGGCTCTTCAGTATCCTCACTATCTCCCCAGGCGCATACTTCGGTGGTGCACTCAGAAATATATGCACATGATCCTCTACTACCGCCATCCTCTCTATCTCAAACTCATATACCTCCCCTATCTCTCTAAACACTTCCTCTACTCTCTTTGCTATCTCTTCACTCAATATCATCTTCCTTACTTCGGTATCCATACAAAATGATATTTAAGATCATATACCGCATGGCTAGTTCTCTTTACTGGGCTCATACCCAGATTCTATATTTTTTTCTGCCCTCCGGGCAACCTGTTTTCATCCCCGTAGCACGACTACGGGGTATTCAACAGGTATTGTTAATAAAAGGGAACGAAAAGCCCACTCGAACAAATGGCGTCAATCTACCAAACGCCTTTTTACCGAAGCCATTCACGGCAAACGCACTTCTCAAAACCCTACGCGCGGTACTAAACTATAAGATTTGAAGTTCTCCGGTAGCTTCGCCGAAAAAGGTATACAGTTATGACAGATAAAGTATAATTTTGTGAAGAAAGATGAAACTAAAAAGGAGAAATAGATGCCGAAGCGTATTCTCATCGTGGACGACGAAGAGGCGAACAGGGAGTTGTTGAGGACGTTACTGGAATCCTTCGGGCACGAGGCGGAAATAGCCGAAGACGGTTTTGAGGCATTGGCCAAGTTCAAGCTGGACATTGACCTGATTCTCCTGGACGTAAACATGCCTGGAATGGATGGTTTTACCGTGGCACGAAGTATCCGCAAGGACTCCGATTATGGGAATATCCCTATTCTCATGGTTACCGCATTGACCAGCAAAACCGACCGACTTCGTGCCGTCGAGGCCGGTGCCAACGACTTCATCACAAAACCCGTCGACGTCACCGAGCTTAAAGTACGCATGACCTCTCTGCTCAAGGTGAAAGAGGCGCAAGACTTCATGAAACAGCACCAAGAAGAGCTGGAGCGGACAGTAGAAAAGCGTACCGCTACGCTCCGCCAATCCTTAGAGAGCCTGGCTAAAGCACATCGGGCTACATACGAAGCACACCTAGATACGGTTCGCTGTCTGGCAGTGGCGGCGGAATACAAAGACGAAAACACGGCCAATCATATTCACCGCATGAGTCACTACTCCGCCCTCTTAGCCCAGGGCTTGCACCTACCCCCGGATGAAGTAGAGCTGATACTCCACGCCAGTAAAATGCACGACGTCGGGAAAATCGGGATTCCCGATGCAATTCTGCTAAAACCGGACAAGCTCACCCCCGAGGAATGGGAGATGATGAAGCAGCATACCATCATCGGCGCGCGCATCCTCGATGGGTCTATATCGGAAATACTGAAGGCGGGAAAGGTCATGGCTATTTCCCACCATGAGAAGTGGGATGGAACCGGCTATCCCAACGGACTGGCCGGAGAAGACATACCGCTCTGGGGGAGAATCTGTGCCGTTGCCGATGTTTTCGACGCGGTGACCAGCGAGCGGCCTTACCGAAAAGCCCTACCAAATGAGAAGGCCTACGATATGCTCAGGGAAGGTCGAGGGGCTCATTTCGACTCCCACATCGTCGACGTGTTCTTCGATAAACTGGACCAGGTAGAGGCTATCCAGAAAAAATTCCAGGAATAAGACTATTGTTCTCCTTGATTCTCCGGGCTGAGATTACCGTCCTATTCAGCCGAGCCTTAAAACCCCGCTCCCGAAAAGCCTTTCGATATCGTCGAGAAACCTATCATGAACATTAACCTTGTATTCGCCGACCTCAACCACCGCTTCACCACTACTGGTCTCCACGTGAAGGTGTATCAAGGATTCACCGGGATGGGTTTCAAAAACACCCTTTAATTTGAGTAGGTTTTCCCTGGTGGCATCTTCCCTTTTTAGGCTAATATGTACAGTGGAACCGTTTCTGACTTCCCTAAGAGAGAATATGTCCTTTGCTCTAATCTTCACCCTTTCTTCAGATGACTCCACGGTCCCTTTCACGATCACCGGCTCCGCTTTTTCCTCCAATATGGGCAATGACTTTCGGAGAAGGTCGTTAAAAACTATAACCTCGACCGAGCCTTTCATATCCTCGAGGACCAGATTACCAAAGATACCGGAACCGCTTTTGGTATGTTTAACGGTAAGCGAGCGAACCACTCCGGCAACCGAGACCTCTCGTCTATCCTTGATCTCGGAAAGTTCCTCGGTATCGGTGTTGGTATACTTCCTTATCTCTCCCAAGTACTTTGCCATTGGATGACCGGTGACGTAAAAGCCTAGTACCTCCATCTCGTTTTTTAATAACTCTTTTTCGTCCCACTCCCGCAAATCAGGGAGTTTAGGTGGTGAGATGGAGTCATTCAGCGCAAAAAGGAACTTTTGACCCTCCGGGGCGCTTTTCTGAACGGCCGAGGTGTAGTTGATAAGGCTGTCGATAGCCTCGCTTAGTTGGGCCCGGTTGGCTCCGAGCGAATCGAAGGCCCCGCTTTTTATGAGGCTTTCAAGCGTCCTTCTGTTAATCTTTTTGGCATCTACCCTCTCGCAAAAATCGAATATGGATTTGAACTTTCCGTCCTCTCTAGCCTTTATCACCGAATCAACCGAACCTTCGCCGATGTTCTTGATTGCGGAGAGGCCGAACCTGATCTTGCCCCCAGAAGCGGTGAATCCGGCCATACTCTCGTTAACGTCCGGGGGAAGTACCTCGATCCCCATCTCCTTACACTCGGCTATGCTGGCTATGACTTTATCACTATTGCCTGATTCTACAGAGAGGAGCGCGGCCATGAACTCCGCCGGATAGTGAGTCTTGAGATAGGCGGTTTGGTAAGTTATCAGTGCATAGGCAGCGCTGTGGCTTTTATTGAAGGAATACTCGGCGAATTTTTCCATGGCATCAAAGATTTCCTCCGCCTTCTTTAGACTTATCCCCTTTTTCTTCGCTCCTTCTAAAAACCTCTCCCTCTGCGCCTTCATCTCGTCCGGCTTTTTCTTCCCCATAGCTCGTCTCAGAAGGTCCGCCTCTCCCAGGCTATAGTCCGCGAGCACACTCGCCGTTTTCATGATCTGTTCCTGATAAACAAAGAGCCCGTAGGTGTCTTTCAGGATTTCCTTAAGCTCGGAAAGAGGGTAGTTAATCCTCCTCTGTCCGTGTTTTCTCTTTATGAACTCATCCACCATTCCGCTGTCCAATGGGCCCGGGCGGTAAAGGGCAAGAACGGCGATTATATCCTCAAAATTGGATGGTTGAAGCCTTACTAGAAGCTCCTTCATTCCGGCAGATTCAATCTGGAAAACTCCCCGGGTACGCCCGCTGGATAGAAGCTTGTACACCTCTGGGTCGTTTAGCGGAATTGTTTTTATGTTAAAACCGGAGGCTTTTACACTGTGGTTTTCCTTGATGAATTTAATCGTTTTGTCGATAACCGTGAGTGTTTTCAGCCCCAGAAAGTCGAACTTCACAAAACCGAGACCTTCTATGGAGTTCATGTCGAATTGAGTGACGATTTCATCCCGGGAGCCTTTGTATAAAGGAATATACTCTGCCAGCGGCTCATTCGAGATGACGATCCCGGCGGCATGGGTAGACGAGTGTCTCACCATGTCCTCCAGGGGACGGGCTATCTCGATGAGCTCTTTAATGCCGGGCGACCTCTGTACCAGCTCTCTGAGCTGGGGGATCTGGGAAATGGATTCTTCGATGCTGAACACCTTGCCCCTGAAGGTGGGAATGAGCTTGGTGACCCGGTCTACCTCGGCATAGGCAATTCCCAGGACCCTGCCCACATCCTTCACCACCGCTTTAGCAGACATCGTCCCGAAAGTCCCTATCTGGGCAACCTTGTCCGCTCCGTATCTTTCAGTGACATATTTTATAACCTCATCCCTTCTCTCCGCACAGAAGTCAACGTCGATATCCGGCATGCTCACCCGCTCCGGGTTTAAAAACCTCTCGAAAATGAGGTTATAGGGAATGGGGTCAATCTCCGTAATCCCGAGCGCGTAAGCAACGAGACTACCGGCAGCGCTGCCCCTGCCCGGACCCACCGGGATTCCATGGGACTTGGCATGGTTGATAAAATCGGAGACCACCAGAAAGTAACCGGAAAATCCCATATTCTTTATAGTCTCTATCTCACTCTCAAGCCTTTCTCTGTACGAGCCCGCTTTATCCGGCGGGATCCCCGATTCAATTAACCTCTCCTCTAGTCCTTGCCGGGCAAGATCGGCCATGTGCTCGTCCAGTGATTTTTTCCCATCTACATCGATGACCGGGAGCTTATAGCCGTTTGTCTTGAACTCAAAACCGCATCTCTCCGCTACCTCAACCGTGCGTTCTATCTCTTCTTCACAACCCTGGAGGCATTCCAGCATTTCCTCCCGGGATTTTAGATAATACTCGTCTCCGCTGAATTTAAACCTCTTTTCATCCTTCACCGTCGTCCCTGTTTGTATGCATAGGAGGATTTCGTGTGGTTTTGAGTCCCCGCGTCTAAGGTAATGGCAATCGTTCGTGGCTACAACCGGTATGCCCAGCTTCCTCCCTATTTCCTTTACCTTTTGATTGACCACCTCCTGCTCCGGTATCCGGTTTGCCTGGATCTCCAGGTAGTAGCCGTCGCCGAAAATCTCTTTATATCTTGCCGCCGTACGCACCGCCCCCTGCAGGTCGTTGGCCAGGATGTATTTACAGAATTCGCTGTTGAGGCAGCCGCTCAGCACGATTAGTCCTTCCCGGTGTTTATCCAATAGCTCATAGTCGATCCTAGGACGGCGATAGAAACCCTCAAAATAGGCTTTAGTGACGAGCTGGGACAGATTCTTATAACCTTCCTCATTCTTGGAAAGGAGGATAAGGTGATGGTTTTTTTCCTCGGGAGACTTGTCCTGTCTCGACCCGGGGGAGACATAAACCTCGCACCCGATTATCGGCTTTATTCCGGCCTTTTTAGCCTCTTTGTAGAACTCATAGGCGCCAAATAGATTTCCATGGTCGGTCAGGGCAACCGCAGACATGCCGTACTCCCTGGCCTGGGTGAAGAGCTCGTCGAATTTTATTGCGCCGTCTAGGTGGGAATACTGGTAATGAAGATGTAGATGAACAAAGCCTTTTTCCATCTAGGACGTATTATATATCAGAAAAAATCGGGTAAGCAAGCTTAGATAAAATTTATCTTAATATGAAATGTTGCATCTGTAAATTAAATCTTAACTGAGACAATGTTTTGTTTTCTAACCAGTTTGAATTATGAAATTTTGGCCACCCCTTTTAAAAACCGGTATATGCCCCATTTCCAACAGGTTCCGAATTAAGCTTAAAACATTGACAGCCGATTCCGGACGTTATAAAGTCTTATAGGATGGAACCTGAAAAAATCTCTAATCGTAAACCCTGATTTAACACCACGCTAACCTTTACCATCTTATGTTATCCTGATATAAGTAGTCAAATAATCATAAAACCACGGTCGCTTTGAACATAAGCTACGCTTTTTTGTTATACTTACTTGGATAAAAACGGAGGCAGAAGAAATAATGGAATCGATTATCTCTAGTCTAAGCAATATTTATGAAGCCAACCCTGAGCTTATCTTCCTGGCCGGGTCTATAGCCGGATTACTCTTGGTTACGTCGATAATACTTTTGCTTTCGAGAGGAAAAACACAGGATAAATCCGGCGATAAACTATTAGAGCACTCTTCTAATATCAAAGGGACATCTTCCCAATTGATCACCGGCCCGGAAGAACAAATATTAGACATCCAGGAACTGAGGGCAGAGGAGGGCATAAACGAGGAACTGGTCGAGGAGGCCGTATCGGAAGAATTAGAACTCGAGGAAATGACGGGGATAGAAGAGCCTGATATAACCGAGGAAGAAATAAGGGCAAAAGAGGATGAAGAACTCAACGTGGAGACTATGGAAGAACTAGAAGAGGAGATAGAAGAGACCAGAGAGGGGCTTTTTTCTAGGCTCAGGGCCGGACTTTCCAGAACCCAGGCCGGCCTCATCGGCAAGCTCGATGAGATGCTTTCTATCAGAAAGGAGATAAACGATAATCTCTGGGACGACTTTGAAGAAACTTTAATCATGTCCGATGTAGGGGTCGGAACCACGATGAAACTGAGGCAGGAGATAGAAGGTAAACTGACTAAAAAATCCCTTAGTGACCCTATCGCCGTCAAAACCACCCTGAGAGATGAAATCCTCAGCACGCTAAAGAAGGCAGAGTGCAGCCCACTGTCCTTATACACCAAGCCGTTTGTGCTCATGGTAGCCGGGGTAAACGGGGTAGGGAAAACGACCACCATCGGAAAACTGGCCTATAGATTCAGGAAAGATGGGAAAAACGTCATGGTGGCCGCGGCCGATACATTCAGAGCGGCCGCAGTTGAACAGCTCGAAATCTGGGCTAAGAGGGTAGGAAGCGACTTTCTCAAGGGCCAGAGTGGAGTAGATCCATCGGCAGTCGCTTTTGACGCCATAAAAGCGTCATACGCCAGAGGCACCGATGTCCTGATAATCGACACCGCCGGAAGACTTCATACCAAAACCAACCTGATGGACGAGCTTAAAAAGATAAGGCGAGTAATAGGAAGAGAGCTCCCCGGCGCGCCCCACGAGACACTTCTTGTACTCGACGCCACAACCGGGCAGAACGCCATACAGCAGGCAAAGATGTTCAAGGAAGCTATCGAGGTGACCGGAATAGTGCTGACAAAATTGGACGGAACAGCCAAAGGCGGGGTGATCGTAGCCATTGCCGACGAGCTAAATATCCCGGTCAAGTTTATCGGAATAGGAGAAGGCCTGGGGGATTTGAGGGAATTTAACGCTGAGGAATTCGTGGAAGCACTATTCCTCACCGGGAAAGAAACACTGCATTAATTAATTTCGGATTGTCGAATGCGGAACTCGGAATTAACCTTTCCATCCGCAATCCGAATTCCTAAAACTACATGCCTAAAAAGCTTGACGAAAAATTCATGTCCCTGGCTGTCAGTTTGGCTAAAAAAGCTGAGGGCATGACCAGCCCAAACCCGATGGTTGGTGCTGTGGTAGTAAAGGGAGGAAAGATCCGGGGAAGGGGCTATCACAAAAAGGCCGGGCTTCCTCACGCCGAGGTAGAGGCGTTTTTAGATGCGGAGCGAAAAGGACATAACCTAAAAGGCTCCACCTTATACGTGACGCTCGAGCCCTGCTGCCACCCCGACAAAAGAACCCCGCCCTGCGTCGACGCCATCATAGATAAAGGGATATCCAAGGTGGTTGTAGGGGCCCTTGATTTAAACCCAAAGGTAAGAGGGAAGGGAATTGAAAGGCTCAGACAAGGTGGGGTAGAGGTAGTAATTGGCACCCTCGAAGAAAGGTGTAAAGAGATTAACCAGCACTTTTTCAAGTACATAACCACAGGGGATCCATTCGTTATTCTGAAACTCGCTGCAACCTTAGACGGGAAGATTGCCTCCTTCAGCGGAGACTCAAAATGGATTGGCAGCCAAACCCAAAGGAAATACGCACACGAGCTAAGAAATAAGGTCGATGCAATTCTGGTCGGGATTGAGACTGTTACAAAAGATAATCCTCAGCTTACGGTGAGACTGGGGAAAAAAAGTAGCCGCCAGCCGACACCGGTTGTTTTAGACAGTAAACTTAGAATTTCACCGGAATCAGCTCTTTTTGAGGTACATGAATCACCGATTATCGCTACTACCAGCCTCTCCAAGGATACCAAGATCCGGGAATTGGAGAATCTCGGGGCCCGAGTTCTGGTAATAAAGGGTGACGACAAAGGGCACGTCGACCTAAAGAGACTGGTGAAAAAATTAGGTGGAATGGGAATCACCAGCATCTTGATCGAGGGCGGCAGTGAGGTTGCCGCCTCCGCATTGAAGGATGGAATAGTGGATAAAATCATCTTCTTTTATGCGCCTAAAATCATAGGAGCCGATGGTATAAGCATGATCGGGCCACTGGGAATCAGTAAAATAAGTGAAGCATTGACCTTAGGTAATATCAAGCTAAAAAAGATAGGAGAAGAATTTGTGGTCGAGGGAAATCTCTCAAAAGGATAATAGTAGGGGCGACCCGGTAGGTTACCCTATTACTTCTTCATTTATAATGTGATAATTTATGGGGTATGAAAGAGAATCACCGGAAGATAGGCCTCTTTGGTGGAACCTTTAACCCTGTACACCTAGGCCATCTTCGGGCGGCGGAAGAAATAAGGGAGGTTCTTGGGTTTGATTTGGTTTATTTTATCCCGGCATATGTCCCCCCCCACAAAGAGGCTTCGGACATTATCTCCGGGGCAGACCGTCTGAAAATGCTCGAGCTGGCCACCCGAGGCAACCCCTTTTTTAAGGTCTCGGATGTCGAGCTGAAACGGGGAGGCCAGTCATACACCATAGATACCCTTCGATACTTTTCTTCTACTTTCCCCGATATTGAGCTCTATTTTATCCTGGGTACAGACCTCTTCTCGGAGATAGACACCTGGAAAGATTACAAAAGACTGTTCGAAACCTCGAATTTTGCGGTGATTATCCGGCCCGGGTTTTACGAAGATTTCTCCTCGATGTTTCCACTTGCGTTAAAAGACGAATTTCGATATTATAAAAAAGAAAACGGCTTGACGACTTATCTACATAAAAGCTCCAAGGTGCTGCAACTGGTAGAGATAAACGGATTCCAAGTATCCTCATCCCGGATAAGAGACCTAATCAAAGGATGCAAATCCATAAAGTACCTGGTCCCAGGTGAGGTCGAATCCTATATCCAGGCAAATAAACTTTATGTAAAGGAGGAACATCGATAAAGCCCAGAGAAAAAGCCATCGCCCTGGCCCAAGCCGCCTGGGAAAAAAATGCCCAGGACACGGTATTGCTCGACATGAAGACGCTTACCGACGTCACCGATTATTTCATAATTTGTAGCGCTGACTCAGACCGGGGAGTAAAAACAATCGTAGACAATATAGAAAAAAAACTAAAGGAACTGGGACATAAGATTATCGGGATCGAGGGATATGCCGAAGGCAGGTGGGTCTTAATAGATACATCAGACGTCATAATACATGTGTTTTATGACCCGGTCAGAAGATTTTACGACCTCGAAGGCCTGTGGATCGATGCCCCCCGAATCAAGCTTGCCTTTGAAGATGGATTTTCCAGACAACATAAAAAAAGGCAAGAAGATTACGCTTAAGCTTGAACCTCTCCTAGCCTGCCGGTTTTTACGTCGTAGATGAAACCCCTTACCGGGATTCGTTTGGGAATCCAGGGATGGGATTTAACTTTTTGTATTTGACGTCTGAGGTTTCTTTCTAAGTCATTGAACGTATAAAAATGATTTGGGGACACGACGGCAGTCTCCGAAACCTGCTCAAGCTTCTCCCTAAGCTCCTCATCTTTGAAAGTCAACATTCCGCAGTCGGTATGATTTATGATCATAAACTCCTCTGTACCTAGGAGATGGTGAGAAATAATCAACGACCTTAGTGCATCTTCAGTGACGACCCCCCCGGCGTTTCGAATTATGTGCGCATCTCCAGTTTTAAGGCCCAATAGTTCCTCGACGGTTAACCGGGCATCCATACAGGCAACAACCGCCAGCTTGCGCGCAGGCGGAATGGTAAGGTGGCCAAGCCTAAAACCTTTTGCATACTCCTGGTTAGCTTCAAGAACCTCATCGATAACACTCATATTTTTCTTGCTCCCTGAATATTTTCTAATTAAATTTTGCAAAATTGATGCCACGAGTAAGTGGCTATTATCACAACAGATTATCGGCCGAACCGAAGATTGAAACGGTTACCTAGTAAGCAAATTGTATCAATTAAATACATAAACATAAAATTGCATGTATAATTGCTAACCATCGTCCATTTTATCCTGGTATGTATTCGGGCCAGGTTTAGCGGCGGATAGGGAACTCCTATTCAGTTTCTAGTTACTCTAGTCTTTTCTCTCTCTGTTTGGACCTTGGAATGACGTGAAGTTTTAAGTAGAAGCTTGAAACCTTATCTAAGAGGGAGTAGTGAGCGGAGATCTTCCACTCACTACTCTACTTTAAGATATTTTTTACTTTCCTTCCCTAATATTTCGCCTTCTTATAAAAGCGGGTATTTCAAACTCATCCCCCACTACATCCGAGGGGATTTTAGTTACTATCTTGTTTATACTCTCCCTAGTGCCCTGAATTCCGGTAGCGATCACCGTGATGCGCACCGAATTTTTCATCGCTTCGTCAAACACCAGGCCGAAGATGAGGTTGACATCTTCGTGTGCACGTTCCTTGATGTAATTGCAGGCGTCGTTTAGCTCTTCTATCCCAAAGTCGGGTGAAGCGGTTACATTCAACAGGATTCCCCTCGCCCCATCAATCGATACGTCCTCGAGTAGAGGGCTGGTAATCGCCGTTTCTGCTGCTTCTATCCCTCGGTTGTTTCCCTCGGCATAACCGGTTCCCATGAGCGCCTTCCCTCCGTTTTCACCCATTATGGCCTTGACGTCGGCAAAGTCCACGTTGATGTATCCTGTCCCGGTAATAATGTCCGAGATACCCCTCACTGCCTGATGAAGAACCTCGTCTGCCCTTTTAAAGGCCTCGAGAATGCTTATTTTTTGCACGGTGGCCAGACGGTCGTTTGGTATGATGATGAGGGTGTCTACCTCTTTCTCCAGATTCTCGATTCCCTGAAGTGCTTGTTTGTTTCTCCTGGGACCTTCAAAGCTAAAGGGCCTGGTTACGACTCCGACTGTGAGTATGCCCATTTCCTTTGTTGCCTGCGCCACTATCGGCGAAGCGCCAGTACCGGTGCCGCCCCCCATTCCAGCAGTTATGAAAACCATGTCTGCTCCTTCTAAAGCTTCGGATATCTTGGCCTGGTCCTCTATAGCCGCTTCCCGTCCCAATTGGGGGTTGCCACCGGAACCAAGACCTTTCGTAGACCGCGAGCCGATTTGTATTTTGGTCGCGGCACGCGATTTCTTCAAATCCTGAGCATCCGTATTTGTGACGATGAAGTCTACACCGGAAAGCCCCCTTTCGATCATGGTATTAACTGCGTTTCCTCCCGCACCTCCGACCCCTATGACTTTTATTTTTGCTTTTTGTTCCAATGAATTATCCTCTAGTTCAAAATTTGCCATAACAGTTAACCCCTCCTCCTTGTTTATTAGGATTGCTATTTTAACTTAAAAAAACTCTCGAAACCAGTTCTTCATGCTGTCGAATACCTTTTTAAAAACGTTTTCATCTCTGATCCTGATCTTTTTGTCTCCTTTATATCTTGCTCCGTAAAGAACGAGTCCCACTCCGGTGGAATAAACCGGGTTGGCTATGATATCGCTCAAGCCACCTATCCCATTGGGAACTCCCCTTCTTACCGGTATGCCCAGTATCTTTTCCGCAAGCTCTACCGTGCCGTCCATTATCACAGTGCCTCCGGTAATCACCGCGCCCGCCGGGACCAAATCCCTATAACCGGAGTTAGTTATTTCCCTCCGTACCAGACTAAAGATTTCCTCCATTCTTGGTTCAATTATAAGTGCCAGGTCCTTTCGGCTGATATTTCTCGGACGTCTTCCACCAACACTGCTCACCTCGATTTTTTCGTCTGTATAGACATGCTCGGCTAGGGCCACGCCGTATTTCTCCTTGAGCTTTCTTGCTTCAGCTAAAGGGGTGGAAAACCCGAGAGAGATATCCCTGTCTATGTGATCACCTCCTAGTGTTAAATTTTCTGTATACCTTATACTGCCCCCGGAAAATATGGCTATGTCCGTCGTCCCGCCTCCGCAGTCAATTAGAACGACTCCTATTTCCTTCTCATCCGGAGTGAGTACAGCCTCGCTCGACGCCAACTGTTCCAAGACGATATCGGCTACGTCCATTCCAGCACGGTGTATACACTTCACCAGGTTCTGCGCTGCGGTAACCTGCCCGGTAACTATATGTACCTTAGTCTCCAACTTTATCCCGTATATTCCCACCGGGTCCTTGATTCCACCCTGGCCATCCACTATGAATTCCTGGGGAATGACGTGAATGATTTCCCTATCGGCGGGTATTAAAAGGGCGTTTGCCGATTCGATAACACGGTCAACATCACGCCTGGTCACTTCTCGGTTTCTGAGTGTGATCATGCCATGGCCGCTTATCCCTTTTATGTGCCCTCCGGCGATCCCCACAAAAACCGTTCTTATCTCACAGCCGGCCATGTGCTCGGCCTCTTCCACCGCGTGTTTTATGGATTGCACAGTATTCTCGATGTTGACAACAACACCCCTTTTAAGACCATAAGAGGGATGCGTGCCTATACCGATAACATCCACCTCGTCCGGCGAGTTGGCCTCTGCCACTATCGCACACACCTTGGTAGTGCCTATATCCAGCCCGATAATCAGGTTAGGTTCTCTACCCATCCAACCAAACTCCTAAGAATCAACTTATCAGATCTTGAAACTAACTATCCCATTTTTTTCTGAAGTTATGTTTATGTATTCCTCAGCTAAGTTCATGCTACGTACATGCTTGATTATTTTTTCCACCTTCGACCACTTGCGTTCGATGTTGTTCATTCCAAAATCTACACGTCGACCGTCGTTAGTAAATATGGTAATTCCATAAATCGAGTCTAGATTTACTTCCGAGATTTCTACCCAATTAAGGGCACTGCTCTTCTGGGAAAGTTTGAGGATAGTCAAAGCGTCACCCAACAGGTCAGGTTTCCATATACCATCACCTATAAGAACGGGAAAATCAAGTCCCTCATCAAAATTTGCCGTGCCCAATTTTTTTCCTGATTCAGTCATATAGTAAAGAGAGCTATCTTCGGCCACGAATATACAAAATGGTTCAGCTTCTTCCACTTCGATTACCACTTTTTGTGGCAATTCTCTTCTTATTCGAACACTGGTTATCCAATTATTATTGGCGATCTCCTTAATCACTTTGCTGTCGAGAAAGACAATATTGGTTTTCCCAGCTATTAACCCGGACCTCTTCAGGATCTCTTTTCGGGAAACTCGTTTAGCTCCGGTTATCTCGATCTCCTTTATAGTAAAGAAGGAAAAATAAGAAGCGGATAAATAGGCAATTACCAGGACAGATATGAGTAAAAAGAGAGTGGAAAGATAAAATCGCGCTCGTCTCAACTTTTCTATTTCCTGATAATTTTGACCTCTGTCTCCAAGTCTATACCCCTTCTGGATAAAGCCTCTTTCCTTGCTAAATCTATCAGTCTTATGATGTCGGATGCTTTGGCGTTTTTCGAGTTGACGATGAAGTTTGCGTGAAGCTCGGAAAATCTTGCTCCGCCGATTGAGAATCCTTTGAACCCCAGCTCCTCTAAAAGCTTACCGGCGGGAATCTCCGGAGGGTTTTTGAATATGGACCCGGAGTTAGACATGGTTATAGGCTGTGTTTTACTTCTCTTATCCAGGTATTCTTTGACCCTTCTCTCGCTTTCATCGCTTCGGCCAGGCTTTAGCCCGAAAAGCGCCCTGGTCACGACGCCTCCTTCGGGAATATGGCACTTTCTATACTCGAATTCTATCTCATCCCTGAAAAGAACCATCTCTTTGCCATCTACCCAGACCCAGACCTTTTCCACTACATCCTTTATCTCGCCGTCGTTCGCCCCGGCATTCATGAAGATGCCGCCGCCCACCGTGCCGGGAATGCCGGCCACAAACTCAAACCCGCTAAGTCCCACCCGGATGGTCTTGTTTAATATAGTTCCGAGCACCGCCCCGGCCTCGGCGAGAATCTTTCCGTTCTCCAGAATGTGGATACCGCGCATCTTCTTCGTACTGACCACTACCCCCTCTATTCCCTCATCGTCTATGATCGTATTAGACCCGGCCCCAAGAACAGTAGGCTTTATACCTAGGAGAGAAAGCATCTTAAGAACTCTAATCAGGTCTTCTGCGCTCTTGGGATAAACCATCAATTCCACGTTGCCTCCTACCCGCATGGAGGTATATCGGCTCATGGAAAACCCAGACACACATTCACATCCGATTCTATGGAGTTCCTCGGCAACCCCGGTCATGAAATCTCCTTCATCATCTTCTCCCCCAAAGTCCATACATTTCCTGCACCAAGGGTCAGAACAATATCCCCCGGTCTTAATATTCTCAAAGCATGGTCGACGGCCTCATCCATTTTGTCCACGTAGAACACGCCGTTATGTCCGGCCTTTTTTATAGCTTCGGCCAGCTTCTCCGAAGTTACATCGGCTATTGGTGCTTCGCCTGCCGGATATATATCCAGAATAAAGAGCACATCGGTCTCCTTGAGAACCTTCACGAAATCATCGAATAGAAGATGAGTTCTGGTATATCTATGAGGCTGGAAAACTACCACCAGTCTCCTGGAGAAAGATTCTCTGAGCGTTCTTAAAGTCACCCTTATCTCTTCCGGATGATGCCCGTAATCGTCTATGACTAAAACAGCTTTCTGCTCTCCTTTTACCTGAAGCCTCCTATCTATCCCTCTAAACTCGGCCAGTCCATCCCTTATGCGCTCGAAGCTCATGCCCAGCTCCATCCCCACGGCAAAAGAGGCAAGCGCATTCTCCGCATTGTGCCTGCCGGGAACGTGGAGCTTAACTTGGCCTAAGAATGAATCCCGGTACGAAACTCTGAAAGTGGTTTCGAATCCATTGACTATAACTTCTTCGGCCCGGAAATCCGCTTGTGGCGAAAACCCGTATGTAACCAGCCTCTTCCTGAAATTGGGGATGATCGATTTAACCCGGGGACAGTCTGCAGAGAGAACGGCCAGCCCGTAGAACGGTATCTTATTCAGAAAATCAGAGAACGCATCCTGGAGATGGATTATATTTTCGTAATAATCGAGATGTTCTCTATCAATATTTGTGACCACCGCTATCACCGGCGAGAGCATCAGAAAAGAGCCGTCACTCTCGTCAGCCTCTACCACCATAAAATTTCCATTTCCAAGATGAGCGTTAGTGCCCAGCGTTTTCACTTTACCCCCGACCACGATAGTCGGGTCAAAGCCCCCATAATCCAGGACGGTGGAGATCATGGACGTGGTGGTAGTCTTCCCATGGCTCCCGGCAACGGCTATGCCATATTTTAGCCTCATCAGCTCGGCGAGCATCTCCGCCCTGGGAATTATCGGTATCTTTTTCGATTTGGCCTGAAGAACCTCCGGGTTATTCTTGTTTATGGCAGAAGAAGTTACCACGACATCGGGGGCCTTTATGTTTTCCGGAGCATGGCCTATATATATCGATGCCCCAAGCCGTTCCAACCTCTCTATTGTCTCCGTTCTTTTCAGGTCGGAGCCAGTCACACTGTAGCCCATGTTTAGGAGAACCTCGGCTATACCGCTCATCCCTATTCCGCCTATGCCGATGAAATGTATTTCCTTAATCCGTCCGTACATTTTAGAACAAGCTCCAATGATCAAGCATCAAATTGCAAATAAATAAAACTTCAAATACCAAATATTTGGAATTTAGGGATTGAATATTGTTTGATATTTGTGACTTGAGATTTGAAATTTCTAGTTTCATTTTTGACCAACGTTTACTCCGGCCAGTTTATAAACCTCGTCGACGATTTTTTTTGCCGCTTCCGGCTTGCCCAGTTCCCTTGCTTTGATTCCCATCTCCTTAAGTATATCGCCTTTCAGCAGGTTGTTCAGAACATGAGCCAATTTTTCCGGCACCGCATCTTCGTCTTCGACAACCACCGCTGCTCCGGCTTTCTTCATGATCATTGCATTCTCCATCTGATGATTGTACGCCGAAAAGGGATAAGGCACAAGGATCGAAGGTTTTCCCAGCGCTGTAACCTCGGCGATGGTGCCCGCGCCGGCCCTTCCAATCACCAAATCAGCTCGCCCATATGCCTTGGCCATATCCTCGATAAAAGGTATTACCTCAGCTTGGATGCCATACCACTCGTATGTTTTTTTTACGTCCTCCATATCGTTTTGTCCGGTCTGATGAATTATCGCAACATCGCGTCGGCCTAAGATTGCAAATGCCTTAGGCACCGAAAGATTGAGCCTACGCGCCCCCTGGCTACCACCAAAAACAAGAATGTTAACCAGGCCCTTCCCCTCTGCGTTTAGTTTGCCGCCGTGCAATATCTCGCTTCTCACCGGGTTTCCAACGACCATAGTTTTTTTTCTGGGAAAGAATTTAACACTTTCCTCAAACGAAGCAAATATCTTTTTTACGAACCGTCCTAGAATACGATTTGTAATTCCGGGTATTGAGTTCTGCTCACAAATAGCAGTGGGTACGGAGAGAAGTAATGCGGCGAAAACCACCGGACCGGATACATAGCCCCCTACGCCCAATACTACATCCGGGCTGAATTTTTTAATTATGGATATAGATTCGAAGAGGCCTTTAAGAGCCAGGACGGCTGCTTTCAAGCCCTTAGATACCCCTTTGCCCATTATTCCACTCGAGCTTATGTACTCCAGCTCACAACCCGGGGGCAAATGGGTTTTTTTTTCTAACCCCTGTTTTGTTCCTACGAAAAGAACGGCGTGTCCTGGATTTCTTCTCCGAATCTCTTCGGCTATGGAGAACGCTGGAAATACATGCCCCCCGCTCCCTCCTCCAGCGATTATCACTTTCATTTTAATCCCTTTCTTGATACGCTCAGTATTATTCCCATCGCCGCCAAACTGCTCACCAGCGATGTCCCTCCGTAGCTTATGAAAGGAAGAGTGAGTCCCTTGATCGGAAAAAGCCCGACGGCCACAGCCATATTGATGCCGGCCTGAAGAGCGACCAGCATTATACAACCAAATACCAGGTAGCAACCGAAAAGGTCCGGTGCCTTGAGTGCTACCCGGAGACTCCTGACCACCAGAAATCCAAAGGCGACGATGATCGAGAGCACACCGATAAAACCCAGCTCCTCGCCGATTATCGAAAAAATAAAATCGGTATGTGCCTGGGGAAGAAAAAACAACTTCTGGGTGCTATCCCCCAGTCCCGTACCTATTATACCACCCAGGCCAAAGGCTACGAAAGACTGAACTGCCTGGTATCCGGAACCCAGGGGATCCTCCCAGGGATTAAGGAAAGATATTATACGCTTCATTCTGTAGCTTTGGTCCATCACCGCGAAGACCATGAGGATGACGGAAATCACCCCCGAAGCTATCAGGTAGCCAACCCTAACTTCTCCGATAAAAAGCATAGCAAAGAGCATGGTAAAGAGTATTACCACCATGCCGAAGTCTGGTTCAAGAAGGATTAGCAATATATATGCCCCGGCTATCAGAAGGTGCGATATAAAACCCACGGAAAAGCTGTCCATCTTATCCTTTTTTTTAGTGATAGAATGGGCTAGATATAGAACTAGGAGAAATTTGGCTATCTCTGAGGGCTGAAAACTGCCCGGGCCCAGGTCTATCCATCTCCTTGCTCCGCCCACCTCCTCGCCTATTCCCGGGATGAGCACCAATACCAGGATAACGAGGCCAAATATGTAAGCAGGATAGACGAACCTCCTCAAGATTTGATAGTCTAGGCTCATCAAAATAAACATGCCGAACATGCCGACGAGAAGATATACGGCGTGGCGTTTCAGGAAATAGCTGGGGTCTCCATATTGTTCGAGCGCATATATAGAACTGGTGCTATACACCATCAACATACCCATCGCCGAGAGGAACACCACCGACACGATTATTCCTACGTCGTAACCTTTTCCTTCAAAATTAAATATCTTGGACAATCTGCTTGAATCTCCCTCCTCTTTCTTCGTAGGAGCTAAACATATCGAAGCTGGAACAACCGGGTGAAAAAAGAACTGTATCCCCTTCACCCATGTTCTTAACCGCCAGTTCTACTGCCTCATCAAGTGAACTCGCCAGGACAGTGTTAACCGCTTCTCCCAGTTCTCTTTTCATTCTCGACCGGGACTCACCAAAAAGTATGAGTAGCTTTACCTTTCTCTCGATTTCATCCCGGAGAATCCCATAGCTAACCCCCTTATCCTTTCCACCGGCTATGAGAATTATGGGGTATGAAAAACTTTCCAGTGCCTTGAGTGTGGCTCCAGGGCTGGTTGATTTCGAATCGTTGTAAAACCTTGCCTCCTTAACCTCACGGACGAATTCAATCCTATGAGGAAGGGGAACAAATTCCAATATTTCCCGCTCTATCAACCCCGGCTTGCACCCTAAGACCCGGGTCGATGCTATGGCGGCCATGGCATTCTCGACGTTATGAATCCCCGGAAGTTTCATGCCTTTTATGTCGTAGATTTCACCCATGAACCGGACACAGTTGCCGTCAAAAAATACCCCGCCCTCGGCGGGTCTTTTTGCAAAAGGAATCTTTCTGGACTTTAATTTGTTTAAAGAGCTAGTCTCCACCACCGGGTCATCAAGATTATATATTGCCCAGTCATCCGGGCCCTGGTTAGAAAAGAGCATGAGCTTGGCGTTCACATACTCTTCAAAACTCTCATGATGATCGAGATGATTAGGAGATATATTAAGGAGGATTCCTATGTGTGGTCTGAACGTGGACACGCCTTGAAGCTGGAAGCTGCTTAGTTCGAGCACCAGAAGGTCAAATCCTTCATCCTCTCCGGCAATTTGAATTAAAGGGGTGCCGATATTTCCGCCAAGAAATACCCTTTTACCGGATGCTCCTAGAATCCGGGCCACGAGGGTCGAAGTAGTGGTCTTTCCGTTAGAGCCGGTTATCCCAATTATCGGTTTCTTGATAAACCTGGAGGCAAGCTCCAATTCGCTTATAACCTCTATGCCCTTGGCCAAGGCTTTCTTGACCGGTGGAATATTAAATGGTACGCCGGGGCTGAGCACTATGGTGTCAGCCCACAAAAAGGTTTCCTCATGGTGTCCGCCGGATTCTATTCTTACCCCAGATTCCATGAACAGCTTCACATCCTCGGAGAGCTTTTCCAGATGGTTAATGTCGCTTGCCCTTATCTCTCCGCCTTTTTTGAGCAAGAATCTGACGGTTTCAATACCGGTCTTGCCGAGACCGACAACCACTACTTTTCTTCCACTTAATTCCATCAACGTCTTTGAGCTCCGTAATATTTTATTCGACTCAACTCCCCGACTAGATAAATATCCTCCATCTCCCGCCTTCGGGGCTAGATGCTCCCACTTATATGGATTTGGTTTCCCCCCTTATCCTCTTAGTCAAGATTTTAAGGCCCCCATCAGGAGGCCTAAACACCCGCAAAGTCTATCTGAGCTTCAGGGTAGAAAGCGCCACCAGAGAAAGCACCAGAGAAATTATCCAGAACCTTATGACCACCTTCGATTCAGGCCAGCCGTTCAACTCAAAATGATGATGCAACGGAGCCATGCGGAAAACCCTCTTGCCAGTCAACTTGAAAGAAAGCACCTGAATAATTACCGAAACGGTCTCCATAACGAAAAGACCACCCACCAAAATCAGGAGGATTTCCTGCTTAATTATGAGCGCAACTGAGCCGATAGCCGCCCCCAAGGCCAGCGAGCCCACATCGCCCATGAATACCTGAGCGGGATGGGAGTTGTACCAGAGAAATCCGAGACAGGCGCCTCCTACCGCCGCAAGAAAGACCGCCAGCTCTCCCCCCTCTGAGATATAGGGAATTTGCAGGTATCTCGAAAATTCTACGTGTCCGGAAAGATAAGCAAAAACTATGTAGGTCGCCGCGGTAACGGATATCGCGCCGATAGCCAGACCATCGAGACCATCGGTAAGGTTCACCGCATTCGATGCACCTACCAGGACCAAAATTGCAAACGGTATGTAGAACCACCCGAGCATTAAAACCCCTTTTTTGAAAAAGGGAAAAACCACCGAAGTAAACGGGTAATAGGCCATCTGGTCAACCCGGAGTGACATGGTGAATCCCTTCTTCTCCATCATCAATAACAAGACAAAGATGACCGCCAGAACAATCTGCAAGAAGAACTTGACCTTTGCCCGCATCCCTTTTCCGCGCGATAACTTCAACCAGTCATCGGTAAAGCCAATCGCTCCATAGCCGACGGTGAAAGCGAGCACGAACCATACCACTTCACTGGTCAGGTTGGCCCAAAGAAGTGTGGAGGCGGCTATGGCTATAACTATAAACACCCCTCCCATAGTTGGAGTGCCGGCCTTAGATTGATGACCAGGAGGACCGTCTGAACGGATGTTCTCCTTGAACTGCTTTTTACTCAGAAAATCTATGAATGCTTTTCCCAGGACGATGCTTATCAAAAAAGCGGTTACCCCCGCTCCAAAAGAGCGAAACGTGATGTATTTGAAAACGTTGAATAATATAAAATCCTCTTTCAGCAAGTAGAGAAAATAAAGCATATCGTGAGCTACCTCTCAAAAAGCCTCCGAATTATGTCTTCCATCCTCATCCCTCGCGAGCCCTTTATCAACACCAAGTCGCCGGGCTTGGCCATCCTTATAAGCACCTCTGCCGCCTCCTCATGACTTTCCACAAATGTTCCTTCGATTTTACCATCAACTCCACGAAGAATATCCTTTCCATATCTACCCCGGGTGATAACGAAGTCCAGCTCCTTTTCCGCGAGAAACTGCCCCAAAGCCACGTGCTCGTTCTCGCTCGTTTGCCCGAGTTCTAACATGTCCCCGAGCACTGCTATTGCCCTGCCTTTTCCCCTGAGCCTGGCCAGTTCCTCTATTCCTCTCCTCATCGAGTCGGGGTTGGCATTGTAGGCGTCGTTTATGATCTTGAAACCAAACGGGGTATCCATAACCTCAAGCCTCATGTAGGCCGGGGTGAATCTTTCCAGTCCGGCCTGAATTTCATCAGGGCTACATCCTAAAGACAAACCCACTCCCGCGGCACAGAGCGCATTCATCACGTTATGGAGTCCTATTCCCCTTATTCTCACCGAGAAGTCACTCTCACCGACGATCATATTGAACCTGATTGCCGAAAAATCGACCGGGCTGATGTTTTTTGCGGAGATATCCACTCCCGGGGAATTCACCCCGAATGTAATCTTTTTACACCTGGTACCTTCGGCAATTTTTCGAACCCAGGGGTCGTCCATATTCACCACAAATGTGTTGTGCTCGGTGAATGCCTCTACCAGTTCTCCTTTTGCTCTGGCCACACCCTCTATCCCCCCTAGCTTCTCCAGATGGGCTCGGCCAATGTTGGTGATTGCCCCGGTGTCCGGGAGTGCAATCTCCGCCAGTCTTTGTATCTCCCCAAACTCATTCATCCCGAGTTCTACCACGGCGGCCTCGTGGCTCTCGGTAATTTTCAGTAGGGTCATGGGAAGGCCGACCAGGTTGTTCAAATTGTCCGTGTTCTTGAGCACACAGAATTTGACCGAGAGGATGTTCCAGGCCATCTCCTTGGTGGTTGTCTTACCGTTAGAGCCGGTGATAGCGGCCAGCTTTAGGTCAACAAAGCTCCTTCTCCACGCCGAGGCGAGGTCTCCGAAAGCCCGGAGTGTAGATGGAACTTTTATGAGTACTTTCCCATCTGTCTTTATACCCCCAACTATCTTTTCCACCACCGCGCCTTTTGCCCCTTTATCTAAAGCCTCGGAGACAAAGTCGTGACCATCAAAGTTATCCCCGCTAAGGGCAAAGAAGAGCTCGTCCTTTCTTATCCTTCTGGAATCGGTGGAGACCCCGGAAAAGGATAAATTCTCCAATTTAGGTAGAGATGGAGAATTTTGCCTATCTACAAGTTCTCCATTTATAGAACTCAAGACCCAGTTTAGTTTAAGCATTCTTCCTTATCTATCTCCGATAGTATTCCCCTCGCCACTTCCTTATCATCGAAGTGGATTTTTTTTGTCCCCAAAATCTGATAATCCTCGTGCCCTTTTCCCGCTATAAGCACCGTGTCACCCTTCTGGGCAATTCTAATGGCCTTCTCTATGGCCTGACGCCTGTCCGTGACCCGGAAATAGCTTTTTCGAGCGTCGACCGCTTCAAAAACCCCTCTTTCTATCTGGTCTATAATGCTGTCCGGAGGCTCGGTGCGCGGGTTGTCCGAGGTTACAATGAGCACATCGGAAAGCTCCCTTCCTATTCTTCCCATCACCGGTCTTTTTAGCGGGTCTCTATCTCCGCCGCAGCCGAAGACCAGTATGAGGCTACCGGGCGTAAGCGGTCTAACCGCCGATAAAACATTCTTGAGTGCATCCGGGGTGTGGGCATAGTCTACGAGCACGTTTATTCCCTTTGTATTCTCCACCCTATCCAGCCTTCCCGGGACCGAGATTATTCTTGAAACCCCAATTTCCACGGATGAAGGCGATGCTCCCAGAGAAAGCGCAGCGGCGGACGCCGCCAGTATATTAGAGAGGTTATGAATACCAAAGAGTTTTGAATGAAGCTGGATTCTTCCCCAGGGTGTATTTACATCGGCCCAAATCCCCTGCTCATTGATAGTCGCCCTCTCCGCATGAACAACCCCAGAGCTAGATTTAGTGGAGAAGGATATTACCTCTCCGGCCGAGCACTTGGCTATTCTCGCTCCATATGCATCGTCGAGATTTATTATAGCAAACTTCTTCCTCTTCTCGCTTGCCTCTAGAACCTCCGTGAACAATCTTTTTTTTGCCTCAAAATAATTTTCCATGTTTACATGATAATCGAGATGATCCTGAGTAAGGTTCGTGAATATAGCCGCATCAAAGTGGCAGGCTGACACCCTTTTTCTATCCAGGGCATGGGAAGAAACCTCCATCACCACATACTCCGTCCCGGAGTCCTTCATATCCTTCAACAACTTCATCAGGTCTAGGGATTCAGGAGTAGTCATGGGCGCTGGGGTTTTCTTTCCCCTGTAGCGATATTCAATCGTTCCCACCACCCCTGAGCTTTTTCCTTCCGCCTCCCAAATTGATTCCAAGAGATAACTTACAGTTGTTTTTCCATTAGTTCCGGTTACGCCCACTAGAGTAAGCCCCTTTGTGGGATGGCGGTAGTAGTTTGCAGAGATAGTGGCAAGTGCAGACTTCGTATCCGGCACTCGAACTATCGAGACGCTACCAAAGCTATTCTCTGGAACCTTCTCCACCACTATCGCCCCTGCCCCTTTTTTTACAGCCGAGCCTATGTAGCTATGCCCGTCTGCCTTCTCCCCTCTTATAGCGACGAAGAGAAACCGGTGGCGGACCTCTTCAGAGTTGTAAGTTATACCGGAAATTTCCAGATTATCACTGCCCAGAATCTCCTTTATCTCTGCTCCTTTGACCAGGTCTCTCAAAATCATCTAACTGCTCAGCCGTGCATGAAAACAGGTTTATCCTATGGCCCGAGGGATCAAATTATATACCAGATTATTATATCGTCTGCCTTAACTCTACGGAGCAAACCGTGTCCGCCTTTATCCTTTCTCCGGCCCGCGGTTTTTGGTCCTTGACATATCCGCTTCCGGTTAACTTAACCTTGAGCCCCTCTTTTTCCGCCCACCTCAGAATATCCCTTGCGCTCTTACCGCGAAGATCGGGCATTATCTTTGCTTCTACGAAGCCTTTTTGAGGAGGAATCCCCTTGTAGAAAAGAACCTTCTCCGTAATTGCCCTGAATATCGGAGCGGCTACAACCCCGCCGTAGTTGCTGGTTTTAGGGTTCTCTACCACTATGACCAGAGTTATCTTAGGGTCATCAACCGGGGCAAAACCGATGAAAGAGGACAGGTAGCGGTTAGAATAATACCCTCCGGTTTCCGGGTTGGGAATCTGGGCCGTACCGGTCTTTCCGGCTACCCGATAACCGGGGATCGAAGCCTGTTTACCCGTGCCATTCTCCACAACCCCTTCCAAAATTCCCTTGATGGTCTCGGCGGTATCGTATGATATAACCCGGCCAACCACTTCTGGCTCATTTCCCTTTACCACCTTGCCGTCCGGACTCACTATTTCCTTGACCACATGCGGTTTCAAAAGGTAGCCTCCGTTGGCGATGGCCGACAGTGCCGACGCCAGTTGGATAGCGGTAACCGAGATTCCCTGACCAAAGGAAAGCGTGGCCAGTTCAACTGGCCCCCATTTCTTGGGGCTGGCCAGTCTTCCGGTTGATTCTCCGGGCAGGTCGATTTCTGTCTTTTCCCCAAACCCGAAAGACCTAAGATAGGCATGGAACCGGTCCTTGCCCAGGGTCTCGGCTATCTTAGAGGCGCATACATTGCTAGACAACTCCACGATTTGGGCCACATTCAATACCCCGTAAGGATGAACATCGTTTATAAAGTAAGGTCCCACCTTTCTCTTGCCATTCTCACAATCAAACTTCGACGACAGATTAACCTTCTTGTCCTCCAGGGCGGCAGCGGCCAAAAACATCTTGATGGTCGAACCCGGCTCGAACGAGTACCAAATCGGCAGGTTCCTCCTGGAGTCCCCGCTGTACTTATTGAATTCGTTTAAATAAAAAAAAGGATATGAAGCCATTGCCAATATCGCACCGGTCTCCGGGTCCATGAGAAGAGCCATCCCTTTTTCTGCCGATGCCTTTTTTATGCCTTCCTTGAGCTCCTTCTCCACTATATATTGAATTTGTGAGTCCAGGTGGAGGATGATGTCGTAGCCGGAAACGCTGGCTTCGACATCGGTGGGAGAGCTTATTATATGCCTCCCTCGGGCATCCCTCTTCACGGTAATTCTGCCCGGGCTACCGGCGAGTAAACTCTCGAATTCATACTCGATTCCCTCTATCCCCTTTGAGTCGATATTGGTAAAACCTAGGACCTGCCCGGCCAGGTGGCCGTTCGGATAAACCCTTTTGGGCTCATCTACAAAACCTATACCGTCTAAATTAGCGCTTTTTAGCTTAGAAATCAGCTCCGGCTCGCCCAGCCTGGTTATCCAAACAAACGGTTTTTGGGAAAGCAGCATATTGAGTACTTCTTTTTGAGGGCGCTTTACCAACTTTGAAAGCACTAGAGAAAACTGCTTCGGGTCTTTCACATTCCCCGGATGCACATAACTGGATACCGCATCTACGTTTATGGCCAGTTCCTTCTTATTTATGTCCAGTATCCTCCCTCGACGGGGAAGGAGGGTGAAAAGGCCGGTGTGTTGCTTTCTGGCCAGTTCAAAGGCCTTATCCGTGCTGAGCACCTGGAGCTTTAAAGCCCTGACCGTTACTGCGGTAAAAAGTATGAGTAGCATCCCGCCGATAATGGAGATTTTCCACATTGGTTTCGTCAAGTCCCTGGCCAACGATATCCTCTTTTTGGAGTTTTTCCTTCCTGTCATTTGCTCTCCCCGATTAAGGTATTCTCTTCTATATATATAAGGTCTTCCTGAGTGGGAAACTTAAAACCGAGCTCGTGCGCCAGACCTTCGACCCTTTGAGGCGATTTCAGCCTCATTAGCTCGGCGGTGAGAAGAAGGTTTTCTTTGAGTAATTTTTCCTCTTCCCTCTTACTGGCTGAAATCTCATAACCCATTCTTATCGCCTCGACCTTGATGGTTATGTAGACAATAGCCAGAACCATCACCAAGATAATTAGCACCAGAAACCTCGTTGAGAATATCGCCCTCTCTAGTGTTGAATTCCCTCTTACCCTAATAGTCTTGGCCAGGGCCATGGCTTATATCCTCTCTCCTACTCTTAATTTTGCGCTCCTTGCCCTCGGGTTATCCAGTAATTCCTCGACCCCGGCCGTGACCGGGGAACGGGTAATTATCTTGAGGATACTTTTTCTTCCGCATCCGCATCTGGGCAGACCGGGGGGGCAAATGCAAGGCGACGATAGCTTCTTGAACGTGTTTTTTACCAGCCTGTCTTCCAGGGAATGAAAAGAGATTATGACTATTCTTCCGCCGACCTTAACCAAGGGAACGGCCTCTTGTAAGAAGCGTTCCAGGTTTTCCAGTTCATTGTTGACTGCTATACGAAACGCTTGAAAGGTCTTGGTTGCCGGGTGAATGTTTTGGGGATGAAACTGCTTCGGGATGGCATCGGAAACTATATCGGCAAGCTGAGCAGATGTTTTTATAGCCGCACCTCGGCGGAATCTAAGTATCTCCCGGGCTATTCTCTTAGACCATTTCTCTTCGCCGTACGTGCTGAGAATCCTGGAAATCTCCTCCTCATCCATTTCATTGACTAAGTCGCTGGCGGTGAATCTCAATCTGGCATCCATTCTCATGTCGAGAGGCTCGTCCTTGAGAAAGCTGAATCCTCTACCGCTTGCCTCTATATGGAATGAAGACATCCCCAGGTCGGCCACTATTCCGTCCAGTTCATCCACCCCCATCGACTCGAGCACCTCTTGGATCTCCGAGTAGTTCCTGTTCACAAACACGACTTGACCGGCAGAGCCGGATAGTCTTTTTTTGGATAGGGAAAGGGATTCATCGTCGATATCGAACCCTATGATTTTGGCCCTATACTCGGAGTATTTTAGAATCGCCTCGGTATGCCCTCCCAGCCCAAGAGTGGCATCTACGTATATGCCACCAGGATAAGGGCGCAAGAACTCTACCGCTTCCTTCACCATCACCGGCTTGTGTACCGGATTTTTTATCTCCAACACCGCCTTCTCAATGTTCATAATCGCTGACCCGCCAAGATTTCCCTACTCCTCTTGAACTCTTCGTAAGCCTTCTTGGATTCCTCTTCTTCCCAAAGCTCTCTCGACCATATCTCAAACCGGCTGAGCATGCCGATCATAACAACATTTCGTTTAATCTGGGCGTGGTTTCTTAGAGCTTGAGGTATAAGCACCCTACCAGACCCATCTATCTGGCAATCGATGGCCGAACCCATCAAATATCTAAGGAAAGAAATCACCTCTTGTCTGAACTGGGGTAGTTCTGCCGCCTTTTTTTCTATCTCATTCCATTCCTTTACCGGGTAGGCGGCTAAGCACTTGTCAAAGTTGGTTATCACCAGGGTTTCATCATCGTACTTTTCTTTCAGGACCTCTCTAAACTTTGAAGGCACGCTAATTCGCCCTTTATCGGTCATGGTGTGTTCATATCTGCCGCGGAACATTACATGCTCTCAGACGCCTTATTATGCCACTTTATGCCACTTTAAACCACTATATAAAAACGTGTAAACTTTGTCAAGTAACTTTGTGAAATTTTTTAATTTTTTATATGGGAGGGGGCTTAAAAAAGCATATTCACAGGATAGTAACCAAATAAAAGCAAATAAAGCGTAGCTTCCTATCCCGATTCTCGACTGGTCATTACTCATCACACCCCAATCGCTCTGTCTTTTAGCACCTTTTATTATCTCATAGAATTTTGGATATCCGGGCCATGGATATGAAATTCAAAAATATGCTGTAATCTAACGTCACCAAGATTGCCCTGAAATGAACACAGTTCGCTTTAAGTATAAAATGTAACGGTCTATAAGACCTTAGTAATTAAAGCATTGACTGATTACCGCCGGGATTTATTCTATAGCATGGCTACCATATACATAAAGCTTCTTGACCCTAGCGACACAGTTTACCTTCAGTCAATCCTCGGAACCTATTCACACCTGGCATGGGTTAGGACCGAGAATGTAGAGCTCGGGATAATTAAAATTATTCCCACCGATGACCTGGTGGAGGAAACAAGGGAGGTGCTAAGAAACCTGAAGAGGGAGATTGCGTTCGAAGAAGTAGAATCGGGCTTTTGATTATACGACCTTGATTCTAATACCTTCTCTAGCTCGATTCCACCTGTTTCTCAAGGGCTTGACCCTCCGCTCTTTCCTCCTCCACCATCTGTATAAATCCTCTTAAACTAGTCTCGACACCTCGTCTTAGACCATCCAGATTATGCGAATTTAAAAGGAACTTCTTCAGGTCGTCGTCCCGTTCCGCAATCAGATCAAACAAGTCATCGGGATCATTCATCCCATTCGTAACGGCTTTCTTCGCAGTTTCATACCAATGGATAAGTTGATAGTAATGCTTCTTCAGGTTTCTTTTTCCGTCTGCGGAGAGGTCGAAATGGGTATAAGCAACCAGCTTAGGTCCGAGCGAAATCATGGCCTCGATGGATCTTAGCGCTTGGCCCAGTCTAAAAGGTGGCGGCGTAGCCGGAAGCACCACATCGAGGCTTGGCACGTATATGCCGGCAGCATCCCCGGTGAATACAATGCTATGTTGAAGGAGAAAGACGGAGAGATGATGGCTGGCATGTCCCGGCGTTGAAATAATCCTCAAATGGAGTTTCCCTACATAGATTCCGATTTCGTCCTCGACCGGAATAATTTTTTCTGGCGGGACTGGTTCTGGCTTTCCGTAGATCTCCGCCACAAATCCCAGGACCTTATTCGCTGCCCTCCACAGCGCCGATTCCGGGTCAACCATATGAGGAACTCCCCTTTTATGTGAAATAACATAAGCGTTCGGAAGGTGCTTCACCAGGGCTCCGGCAGCGCCGGCGTGGTCCAGATGAACGTGAGTGGGCAGCAGGTATTTAACATTTTCAGGACGGTATCCGATCTCATCGAGCGCCTTAAGCATACTATCCGCTGTGGTCGAAGGTCCTACTTCCACGAAGGCAACTTCATTTCCCGTGGCAACGATATATGCTCCGGTATATTCCCTCTCGCCCCCTACCTTCAAATCGACAAACCAAGCGCCTGGCTTTCTTTCAACTATTGAATATTCCATCAACCTGGCCTCTTTATTACTTATCTAATTCCGATTATTCAACTCGTTCATCGTAACCCTATGACAAAGGGAAATCAAAGAACCATTTCGAGAAACGGAATGTGCTCGTCGATGAGCTTAGTAAAATGTAAGGAACGCATACCTGTACTAAGCACTTCGACTTCGCTGGATAAACTCCGTCGAAGTATATGCGTTCCCTAGATCATATTACATCTGATTTAATTCTAACCATCTCTTTTAGTGCAAGATAATGCAACTTCACCGTGCTAGAGGCAATACTCACTGTTTAAGCGATATTATTCCTACCTTCTTTATCAATCCGACTGTTTAAATCAAGGACGGATTAATATTTTACCAGTTTAATGCATACAACTCACCGATTGTACGGCAAAATCAGCAAAAGAGACATGCTGGCTAAATTCTCTCTCTTTCTTGATTGCTTATAGTCTTGATATAAACTACACGCCTCGATGAAGGACTGGAAAGAATTCACCCGTTCTGCCGGGGTGGTCGGGGCTCTCACCCTGCTTAGCCGGATCATGGGCTACGTTAGGGATATGGTCATAGCCTATTTATTTGGGGCTAGGGCGGAAACCGACGCCTTCTACGTGGCTTTCAGAATCCCTAACCTCCTTCGCCGGCTACTGGCCGAGGGCTCGCTCACCATATCCTTTATCCCCGTTTTTACCGAGTCTCTCGAAAAAAAAGGTAAAGAAGATGCGAAAAGGGTTTCTGACATCACCTTCACCATAATTTTTACGCTGTTGATTGTAGTTTCCCTAGCCGGAGTTCTGCTCTCTCCACTTATCATCAAACTCTTTGCCTCCGGCTTTAAGGAGGACATCTTTAGCCTCGCCGTAAACCTTAACCGGATAATGTTCCCCTACATCTTTTTTGCATCACTCACCGCGCTTTCCATGGGGGTTCTGAACTCCCTAAAACACTTTTTCGCCCCGGCAATTTCACCGGTGGTTTTCAACATTGTCCTGATACTGACCGTCATTTTACTCCAGCAGAGCCTTCAACTGCCCATACTGGCACTAGCCATCGGGGTTATGATCGGGGGCCTTATTCAGGTTCTATTCCAGATACCTTTCCTCAAGAGTAGAGGTTTTCTTTTTGGCTTTCGAAGGAACCTCCGCGACCCGGCAGTGAAGAAGATAGCCCTTCTAATGACACCGCAACTCTTTGGGTTGGCCGTTTACAACCTGAACATCCTGGTAAGCACGCAGTATGCGTCCTACATGCCCGAAGGAACCGTTTCATACCTATACTATTCGGAGAGGTTGATCGAGTTTCCGCTGGGAATAATCGCTGTATCTATCGCCACTGTCCTTCTACCAAGCCTTTCTTCCCTTGCCTCCAAGAAAGAGTTTGAAGAATTCAGGGAAAGTTACTCCTTTGCTTTGAGACTTATGCTCTTCATCATGGCCCCCGCACTTGCCGGGCTCATTGCTCTCAAGGTTCCCATATGCAACCTGCTTTACCAGAGGGGTGAATTTACCGGGGAAGCGACATTATTCACATCCCAGGCGCTTTTCGGATACGCCTTCGGCTTATGGGCGGTGGGAGGAGTAAGAATAACCGCGCCTACCTTCTACGCCATGCAAGACACCAAGACACCGGTTCTAATAGCCCTCTTTTCTTTCATCGTGAATGCTGCGTTCGGATTCATACTCGGATTTGCCTTAGGCCTCAAGCACACCGGGCTGGCCCTGGCCAGTTCGATTTCGTCGATATTTAACTTTGCTCTTCTCTTTTTTGTGCTGAATAGACGCACCGGGAAAATGGAATTGAAAAAGATCTTGATATACTGTATTAAGATTGCATTCGCTTCGGTAATCATGGCGGTTTTAGCCTGGAAGATCTCCACCTTCTCCGAATGGTCTCAAAGCGGCGTTTCCGCGCGGAAATTGGTCGTTTTTCTAATTTCATTCTTTGGAGCCATAGCCGCTTACCTGGCCCTGGCAAGAATTTTACGAATACAGGAACTCCATTTCCTGCTCAGCACGCTGAGAAGAAAAGTCAACTGAAATGATGAAAACAAAAAAGATTCTGGCTAGTCCTTTTCTCGTCTGCTATGCGTAATTTACATTAATATCAACTGAGGGTATTATGAGCAAAGTGAGAGAGTCTAACGAAGAAGAATTAAATTATCTCAAAGAAAAGTACGAGAAGCTTTTGATCGAAAATCCTTCCTCTGCCGCCTTTGTCTTCCTGGCAGAGATCTTGATAAAAAGGTCGCAATTTGACCGGGCTACAGATATTCTGGTAGAGGGCTTGAGACGGAACCCAGACAACGTCACCGCAAAATTCCTTTTAGGAAAGATCCATCTTGACCGAGGAATGATAAGCCAGGCCAAGAAGGAGATGGAAGAGGTGCTGCAGTTCGCCCCGGATAATGTGGCGGCGAGCAAGATTCTAATACAAATCTACCGGGACGAGGGTGAACCGCATAAAGCCCTTGGTGTTGCCCAGTCCATTTCGTTTTACATTCCCGGAGATGATGAATTAAAGTCAGTCATCGAAGAACTTGAACGAGAGATTTCTCTCGCCGAGGAAAGAGAATTAACAGATGAATCAGGATCCATCGACGACCAGGACAGTGAAGAGCCTTTTCCGGGACTTCTGCAGGCAGAAATATACACCGAAACCATGGCCGATCTTTACATGAGCCAAGGGTTTTATGCCGATGCCGCAGGGGTTTATGAAAAATTACTAGAACGCGACCGGGCGAACGACTCTTTGGAAAGAAAATTAGAGAGAGCAAAATCATATTTGTTGAGTGAAAAAGCCGGTTTTGTGGGTAAGAAATAAATGATGCATGATACAGGATGCAGGATGCACGATATATATTACATCTTTTCATCATGTATCATGCATCGTGGATCATGCATCTTGCATAGTTTGTCTTTACCCCGAGCTTGTGCTAATAAATGATTTAAATGCATCGTCGAGGACTAAATAATGAAGATCCTGGTAATCCACGGACCCAATCTCAACCTTCTCGGGAAACGAGAGCCGGAAGTATATGGCACGGCAAACCTGGATGAAATCAACAACCTTCTCCAGAAAGAAGCAAAGGTATTGGGCATTGGTATTGATTTCTTCCAGTCAAACTCCGAGGGCGATATAGTAAGCAAAATTCAGGAAGGGATGGGAAAATTGAATGGAATAGTTATTAATCCAGGCGCTTATACCCATACCAGCATCGCCATTAGAGACGCCATTACCTCTACCGGTATCCCCACAGCGGAGGTTCATATTTCAAACATTTTTAAGCGAGAGGAGTTCAGACAGAGGTCTTTTATTTCCGGTGTGGCCATCGGGGTAATATCCGGATTCGGGGTGGATAGTTACCTGCTGGGATTGAGAGGACTGGTGAGCCACCTGAAGAGGAAAAGCGAGTAAACCACGAATTGATACGAATGAAAGCGATCGAGATGCATTATGCACGATACAAGATGCACGATACACGATGCAGGATAGAAAATTTTCTTTAATCATGGATCATGCATCGTTCGATTGAGCTCTCGACGAAGTCTTGCATCATTGTATTAATACTCATTCGTGAATATCCTGGCTAGACATTAACAAATGAAAAAAAACTGGGTTTTAGAAAAAGAAAATCCCAAGCTCAGAGAGAAAGTTACCAAGACCCTCGGAATATCTCCTCTCACCGCTCAGGTTTTGATTAACCGCGGAGTAGAGAACGAAGCGGAGGCAGAGCTCTTCATCAAAAGCAGTCTCTTTGACCTCCCTTCACCTTATCTCATGAAGGGTATGGACAAGGCAGTAGAAAGATTAAAATCGGCCATAGAGAAAAAAGAGAAGATTGCTATTTACGGAGACTACGATGTCGACGGCGTTACCGCCACCGCTCTACTATATACCTTTCTCGGTAATCTAGGCGCCAGCGTCACCTACTATAACCCGGACCGGATAAAAGAGGGATATGGTGTTAACACAGAGGCCATTCACAAACTCAAGGCGGAAGGGGTCTCTTTGATAATCTCAGGTGATTGTGGCATTACCGCCTGGAAAGAGGTGGAAGAGGCCAAAAAATTAGGAATCGATTTCATCGTTACCGACCATCACGAACCACCGGAATTAATTCCCGACGCCGTTTCGGTCTTGAATCCGCACCAATCCGGATGTGCCTATCCGGGCAAGGAGCTTACTGGCGTCGGGGTGGTCTACAACCTGGCCATAGCTTTGAGAAGAGCCCTCAGGGATTCCGGTTTTTTCAAAGGAACCGAGCCCAACCTGGGGGATTACTTAGATCTAGTTGCCCTGGGAACGGTGGCCGACTGCGCGCCCCTTACAAACGTAAACCGCATCCTGGTGAAAGAGGGAATAAAGAGGATGTTAAACCCCAAGCGTCCGGGGATTCTGGCACTAAAGGAGGCTAGCGGCATCAAGGAGGCGGTAGATTCTTATGATCTCGGCTTCAAACTCGGCCCCAGGGTGAACGCCTCGGGAAGATTAAACAGCGCCGGTGTCGCCGTTGAGCTTCTGATCTCTTCGGATTTGGAAATGGCCAGGGATCTGGCCAAAAAGCTCAACCAGGAAAACTCGAAGAGGCAGAATATAGAAGAGGAGATTTTTATCGATGCCGTTTCGCAAATCGAGTCTAATCCCAGCCTTCTCAATTCTAACTCCCTGGTTCTGTCGTCACCAAACTGGCACCCCGGAGTAATAGGTATAGTGGCTTCGAGAATCGTAGAAAGATACCAAAGACCGGCTATTCTCATTGCCGTCGGCGATGATGGAATCGGCAAAGGGTCGGGCAGGAGCATCGAGGGTCTAAACATATATTCGGCGCTTTCCGAGTGCGGGGAGTTATTCCAGAAATTCGGAGGGCATGAGCTGGCCGCAGGTATCTCCATCAAAGAGGAAAACATCGATAAGTTAAGGGCTATGTTTGAAAAAGCGGTTCAAAAATCAGACGGGGACTTTGTATCCAGGCTCAAGATTGATTGTCTGGTGAATCTGGCCGATATCGACGATTCGGTGGTCTCCGAGCTCGGTCTCCTCGCCCCTTTTGGGATTGGAAATCATGAGCCGCTCCTTTTGGCACAATCGGTCGATGTAGTTTCCCAGCGGAGTTATAAAGATAAACACCTGGGCCTTAAGCTAAAACAGAACGAGAAGTTTTTTGATGCCATCTGGTTTAACCTAAAAGAGCCGGTGACCCTTCCCCACCAAGTTGACGTTGTTTTCACGCCGGAGTTCAACACCTGGAATGGAAAAAAAGAGGTTAGACTCCGCATAATGGATGTGGATTGGTAATAGGGAATGGCGAAAGCGGGAAAGGCTGTGCTGTCTGCATGAACCGACTAAGTGGTGTTTATCAGAGTGGTTAGCTCTAGCCATAAAAAACAAATCCATTTGCAGCTCCATTCAAACCGTGTTAGCTTTAAACTCCTCAAAATAAAAAGCGGAGTCGAGAAGATATATGTACCCGGTGCTTTTTAGAATAGGAGATGTGGTACTCTCATCCTACTCCGTCATGGTACTCATCGCCTTCCTGGCTGGTTACTGGTTAGGTGAAATGGAACTCAAGCGGAGGGGACTAAACGGAAACCTGGCTGATTTGCTACTCCTAGCCTGCGTATTGGGAGGAATAGGCGGGGGAAAGGTCCTTTTCCTCCTACAAAATGTAACTTTATCCGAACTAGTAACTGACCCTCTCCGGTATCTCTCCTCAGGACTCACCTTCTATGGAGGGTTGATCGGGGCCCTCTTGCTGATCGGGCTCGTTGTATGGAAAAAGAAAGTAAGCTATTGGGCAGTCACAGACTCCCTGGCGCCAGGGCTCATACTGGCCTACGCTGTCGGCAGGGTCGGCTGCTTTCTGGTCGGCGATGATTACGGAACCCCGTCAGACCTGCCCTGGGCTATGGCTTTTCCCCAGGGTGCGCCCCCAACCACGGAAAGGGTTCATCCCACCCAGGCATACGACACTCTCCTAATGATTTGTTTGTTCCTCTTTCTCTGGAGGATTCGTAAGAAGGAGAGACCTAATGGCTGGCTCTCCTCAGTCATGTTTATCTTACTGGGAATTGAAAGATTTCTCGTAGAATTCATCCGAAACACCAGCCCCAGTTTTATCCCCGGACTTTCTCAGGCTCAGCTAATTTCAGTTGGAATAATAATTCTAGGGGTTTTGAAACTCATTCAGCTTAGGGCTGCCGCCAAGGCTGTGAGCTAGAAGGGGGCAATCCTTTATTGTCGCATATAAAACGAATTCAAACCACTCCAGTGGAAGTAAGCATTTTGTAAAGCGGGATAGAGTTGTTAAACTTACTATTCCATAACACCATACCCGTTATTCAATACAGGAATTCTTGAATGCGAATTGTAATCATAGGAGCCGGTCAAATCGGGTCCTTTCTGGCAAAAGGTCTCTCCCAGGAACACGACATCGTGGTCATCGAGAAAGAGAAGGACACGGTCGAGCGGATTAAAGAAACTCTCGACGTTCTTACCATTCAGGGCGAGGGAGATAACCCGGCCGTCCTGAAAGAAGCGGAGATAGAGAAGGCCGATATAGTAATCTGCGTCTCCGGAGACGACCGAACCAATATCCTTTCCGCCCTTTTTTCCCACTCTCACGGGATCCAAAGGGTCATTGCCCGGATTGACGACCCCCGATACCTAGAGTATCCGGCTCTTCTCAAAAGACCGGAGATACTAATCGTCAATACCGGTACTATAGTTGCCGAAAAAATTACTGGCCTCATCAGCGCGCCCTTTGCCTGGAAGACGGAAACGTTTGCCATGGGCAAGATCCAGATGCTGAAGCTAAAGATAGAAGAATCCGCCCCAATAATCGGAAAGAAGCTAGCCGAGCTGGGCCCGGCTAAGTCCTGGATATTCGTGGCGGTATCCAGAAACGGGAAGATCACCATACCCACCGGAGAAACCAGGTTAAAGGCAGGAGACTATGTTTTTGCCTTTGGAGTCCCGTCGGTCCTTCAAAGACTCAAGGAACTTCTTGGAGTGAGGGAGGAAAAAGTAGAATCGGTGGTCATAGTGGGCGGTGGAAAAATCGGGAGCAAAGTGGCGATGAACCTTTGTGAGCATGAGATTTCGGTGAGGTTGATCGAGAATGACCCTAAACAGGCCAGGAGAATCGCCGAAGATTTACCGAGCGTGTTAGTATTCAACGGCGATGCCACAGACAGTGAAACGCTCAAAGAAGCCGGCGTCGCTTCCGCCGATTACTTTATCGCCCTCACCGGTGATGACGAGGATAATGTATTTAGTGCACTCCTGGCCAAGAATCTGGGGGCCAAGAAGGCTACTGTTCTCTACACCAAGCCCGAGTACATAGAGGTAATCGAGGCGATCGGCGTGGACAGGGCGGTGAGCGTGAGGCTGGCCACCGCCAACGAGATTTTGAGCCATCTAAGAATTGGAGGTGTTACTCACGTAGCTCTAGTCGAGGAAGGAAAAGCAGAAGTGCTGGAATTTGAAGTAAACAAGAATACGAAAATCCTCGACTGTCCGCTTCAGAAAGCAGGATTTCCACATGGGGCCATAGTCGGAATTGTTTCTCGTGGAAGCGAAGTAATCATACCCCGGGGAGACTACAAACCGCTTCTAGGGGATAGGCTAATTGTTTTCTCTCTTCCCGAGGCAGTAAAAAACGTAGAGAAGATTCTCGGCTAGTGAACATAAAACTTTCCCTCAATCTCATAGGCCACTTTCTAAAATTTTTGGGACTGCTAATGCTGGCCCCGGCGGTTTGTTCCCTCATCTACGGGGAGGACGACCTAGAGACCTTTCTGATTTCTGCCATTATAACCTCCGTATTTGGACTGACCTTGGAGATTCTGACCAAAACATCCGGGGATTTCGAGGAACTGGAGAGAAGGGAGGCCTTTCTCATCGCCAGCCTGTGCTGGCTGGCGGCAAGTATTTTTGGGGCTATTCCTTATATCGTCTACGGGGTCTTCCAAAATCCGGTTGACGCCTTTTTTGAATCGGTATCCGGATTCACTACCACCGGAGCGAGCGTCATGAGGGATATTGAAATATTCCCGCACGGAATTTTGTTCTGGCGGAACCTCACCCAATGGCTTGGCGGAATGGGCATCATAATCCTGGGAATCGCCATTCTTCCCCGGTTAGCGGTGGGCGGGATGCAGCTTATGTCCCTGGAGGTTCCCGGTCCTACTACCGAAAAGCTGACGCCGCGGATTACGGAGACGGCAAAAAAACTGTGGGTTGTGTATCTGCTGTTTTCGGCCATCCAAGCTTTGTTGCTTTTCTTGGCCGGGATGTCGGTCTACGATTCCATCGTCCACACCTTCTCCACCATGTCTACGGGCGGGTACTCGACTAAGAACCTGAGCATCGGTGCCTTTGGAAACCCCTACATCGAGATTGTGGTCATTTTTTTTATGTTTATCGCTGGGATGAATTTCGTCCTTCATTACGGACTCTTGAGAGGAGACTACAAGAAGCTTATCCGGGACCCCGAATTTGGGTTCTATCTGTTTTTAACCATTGGCGTAATTATCTTCGTGACGTTAGAGCTATGGATGAGAATGAATCCGGACTTTCTCGATGCTCTGAGAGCCGCCTCCTTCCAGGTAGTATCGATAGGAAACAACACCGGCTTTGCCACGGATAATTTTGACCTGTGGCCTTCCTTCTCCAAATGGCTTCTTTTGATACTGATGTTTCTGGGAGGTTGTGCCGGGTCGACCTCCGGAGCCATCAAAAATATACGCATCATGATTCTTTTGAAAAAATGTTACAGAGAAATTCACAAGTTGATTTATCCTAAGGCGGTCCTGCCGATAAGGCTGGGGAAAAAAGCAGTCAGCGAAGAGGTGGTATCCAGTGCAACCGGATTCTTTTTGCTTTACCTGGTGGTCTTTCTAATCGGAACCTTGCTTATCATGGCTGAAGGGGCCTCTATAGTTACCGCAATTTCGGCCTGTGCGGCAACCATTGGGAACGTAGGACCAGGGCTGGAGCAAGTAGGCCCCACCCTCAACTACGCCAGCCTAACCTCCTTGTCCAAAATCGTCCTCTCGCTGCTTATGCTTCTGGGGAGGCTTGAACTATTCACCATTCTGGTGCTCTTTGCCCCGGCTTTCTGGAGAAAGTAACGCCAACATTAAGCCCAATTTCCGAAAGCACAATCTATTTCCGCTAATCCAAGATTATTAAATGAACCCCCCCGGATTAAACCGAAGCATTTGAACGACTGAAAACGGTATAATATCCCCCAATTTATTAGATGCCCGAACAGAGAGACCGGCTTAAAGAACTTAATCCCACACAGCTTGTCGTCCTAACATTCGCCGCCGCATGTGTCATCGGGGGAGTTCTACTCAAACTCCCTATCGCCACCCACGGCGGAATATCCTTCGTCGATGCCCTTTTTACGGCCACATCCGCAGTGTGTGTTACTGGACTAATTGTGGTAGACACCGGCACTAAATTTACCGATTTTGGGAAGATAGTGATTCTTTCACTGATTCAGGTAGGAGGGCTGGGTATTGCTACCTACGGCACAATACCCCGAGACCTTGTATCCAAGGGTATTGCCGTGGTCACGGCAAGTTCACTGGTGATAATTTTCATGTCAGTAGTGCTGACCGCATCAGAGAGTTGGGCAATCTCCTATACTAAAATGCCCGGTATCTATATGGATGCGCTTTTTGAAATCGTATCTGCTTTTGGAACAGTGGGGCTCTCCCTCGGGCTTACCGCAAAGCTCTCAACTTTTGGTAAAATTGTGGTAATCTTCACTATGCTTATCGGAAGGGTGGGACCACTTGCCATTGCCCTGGCAGTCGGAGGAGAAAAGCCAGTTCGTTTTAAATACGCAGAAGAAAGAGTCATGGTTGGATGAAGAGAGCCAGATTTCTAGTTTGCGGGCTGGGCAATTTCGGGTCTTATTTGGCAAGAAGACTTTTTGAAAAAGGCCAGGAAGTTATTGCCATCGACATCGATGAAAAAAGGGTTGCTGAGGTCAAGGATTATGTTTCCGAAGCGGTAGTAGCAGATGTTTCTGAAAGAGAGGCACTGGACCAGATCGGCCTGGGGTCGATTGATGCAGCGGTAATAAGCCTGGGAGAAAGCAGGATAGATGCAAGCGTGCTGGCTACCTTACATATACGCGACATCGGAATAACAAGAATAATCGTCAAAGCAATTTCTCAGGACCACGCTAGAATAGTCGAAAAAATTGGGGCAACAGAAGTTATATTCCCAGAAAGGGAAGCAGCCCTGAGACTGGCAGACAAATTGAGTACCCCACATGTTTTTGAACAGATAAACCTCCACGAGGGCTACGCCTTAGTGGAAATGAAAGCCCCAAAGGAACTATGTGATAAGACCCTCCAAGAAGCCCACATAAGGTCAAAGTATGGCATAACCGTAGTCTGGATAAACAGAAAATCTGCGGAAGGAAAAGAGGTTTCCATAGTCCCGCGTCCGGAGGATAAAATCATGGCGGGTGATGTACTCTTCGTACTCGGAGAGGAGAAAGCAATCGAAGGATTCAAGAAACTCAGGACATGAAGGTAATTTTCAACCCCGAAGAACCGCTTGAATTTCCTACATCCGTAACCATCGGAATCTTCGATGGGGTTCATGTAGGACATAAGAAAATCATCGGTCTCCTGAAAAATGAGGCCCGGGAAAAGGGTCTTCATTCCTGCGTTGTCACTTTTCACCCTCATCCCCAGAAGGTGCTCCGCGGAACAGCCATGCCGCTCATAGTCCCCCTGAGAGAAAGACTGAAACTCCTGGAGAAAGAAGGCGTAGACATAACCGTATGCTTTAATTTCACCAAAGAGTTTGCTCAAATCTCCGCCAAGGATTTTGTGAGAGACACCCTAGTAAGAAAGTTGCGTGTCAGGACTATATTCGTGGGTCCCGACTTTTTTTTCGGCAGGAGAAGAGAAGGCAACATCGATATACTGGAATCGCTGGGCAGGACCCATGGCTTCGAGACCAAAATAGTGGAACCCGTTTCCCTGGACAACGAGCCGGTCAGCAGCACCGTTATTAGGGATTTGATCGAAAACGGAAAGGTGGAAAAAGCGGGAAGATTCCTTGGCAGAAATTTCTTTATCGAGGGCAGAATAAAAGAGGGAGAAAAGAGGGGAAGGGTGCTCGGATTCCCCACCGCCAATCTAGATACCGACTGGGAGCTTCTTCCTAAAAGAGGAGTTTACGTTACCTGGGCGTACATTGATGAGAAAAGCTTCAAGAGCATAACCAACGTTGGTATCCGCCCCACCTTCGATGCTAACCAGCTACTCATAGAAACTCACCTGCTTGATTTCAGCGGCGACATTTACGGAAAAACCATGAGACTGGAGTTCTTAGAAAGATTGAGAGACGAAAGACGGTTCGAAAGCGTCGATGCCCTGGTCGCAGAGATTAGAAAGGACGTAGAGAAGGCGAAAGAGATTTTTGATAAAAAAGAGCACGGTCAGTCTATAGCCCGCTGAGGTTTGGAATTAGGCCGCCTTGGGAGCTGATACGAAAGGCAGCGAATCTTTTAGCCCTGCTTCAGATACTGTAAACTTAGACTTTTCTCGAATGTTAGTGGTATACTTCGAGGCTAAGGGGGTACGATATTTGAGCATAAAAGCAACTACCAAGGTCTATGGTATCTTTGGCCATCCGGTAAACCATAGCCTTTCCCCGATAATGCACAACTGTGCTTTCCAGGCGCTTGATCTAGACTGCGTATACGTTGCTTTCGATATACAGCCTAAGGACCTTGAGTCTGCCGCTCGCGCAATTAAGTCCCTGGGAATCGCCGGGGTGAACATCACCATTCCCCACAAGGAAAGCATGACCTTTTTCCTGGATCAAATCTCTCCGGAGGTGGCACTTACTGGCGCCGTCAATACAGTGAAGAACGATAACGGAAAACTGAGAGGGTATAACACAGATGTGGGAGGATTTCTTAGGGCGATAAAGGAGGATCTAGGGCTTCACCCAAAGGGTTTGAGTGTGACCGTATTGGGAGCCGGGGGAGCGGGGCGTGCTGTGCTTTCGGCGCTATGCATGAATGACGCATCCCATGTTTACCTGATAAACCGGACCTTCGACAAGGCAAAAAAACTGGTATCCGAGTTCAAGAAGCACTTCAAAGACACGATGATCGAGGCTATTTCCCCCGAGGATAAGCAGATGGTCGAAAGCTGCCTGGGTAGCACTAACCTCCTGGTAAACGCCACTTCTGCCGGAATGGAGGGTAGCAGTCTATTCGATATACCCCTCGAGTTCCTGCCCAAAGAGTCGAAGGTATATGACTTAGTTTATAAGCCTCGCCAGACCGAACTTATCAAAAGAGCAAAGGAGCTTGGTCACAAGGTCTCCGGAGGACTCAGTATGCTTTTATATCAAGGAGTAGAAAGCTTCGAGATATGGACGGGCATAGACGCCCCGGTAGAGGCTATGAGAAAAGCCATCCAATAACTTTGTCGTAAGGACCTACAGAGCCTGGTCTATTCTGATTATCTTAATATTAGCCTTCCTATTTCCACCAAATGGAGATTCCGGACGTGTCCGGAATAATTTTTGGCTTACCGAGTTTTCCAGGATCCTATATAATTTCAAGGTCGAATCAAAACCAGTTGAAATGTTTTTCATCATGATTAGAATGTACGTTATAGTGAATTCTCCATAAGGAGGACGCACAATGGCCAGGGATGATTTCGACTATGATAACCCCAGCAACTACAAAGGTTTTGACCTTTCCGATGTCGACGAGAAGGACCTCCCCGATGTGATGGAGAAAATAGATGTGATCCACGAAAACATGAAAACCATAAGGGAGCTGTGCAAAAAGCTAATTTCCATATATGAACCCATAGAGCAGAACGTAGAGGAGCTGAAAAAGGTAGAACCGGACGTACATCAGAAAATAATGGAAGAGGCTATAAGACTCTACGGAGATGAAAAGGGAAAACAGTTCGTCGAGTTAGTGCTGGGAAAGCTGGACCAGGAACCTATGAGGACCCAGATAGCCAAGGCAAAGGCTTTTATAATTTCTTATGACCGACAATTCGAGGACGAATACACAGACCCCATAAATCCTTCCGAGTTTCAGGAAAGCGATGTCTTCAAGACAATGCAAAAGCTAACCGGCGGCAAGAATCCCCTTCCCAGCCTCTCATCAACCGGATAAATAAATTGTAGGTGCGACTGGCCGAGTCGCCCCTACCTCGTATCAAGAACCTCGGGGTTAACCAGATTTCGAGGGGCTTCGCCACTCAGCGTTTGAACCACGCTTTCTACAGCCATGCTGGCCATCCTTTCCCTTGTTTCAAGAGAAGCGCTTCCCAGATGAGGAAGAAGGACAACATGTCGCAGTTTCAAAAGCTCCTCCTCCACAACCGGCTCTCTCTCGTAGACATCGAGTCCCGCCCCCCAGATGATTCTCTCTTCAAGGGCCAACGCCAGCTCCTTTTCTTTCACAATCTGACCCCGCCCTACATTCACCAGTACGGCAGTTCTTTTCATTTGTCTAAATTCATCGAGCCCAAAACGGCCTCTGCTACCTTCGTTCAGGGGCGCGGCAATGGCCACAAAATCGGACTCTCTCAAAAGAGTAGGAAAATCAACGTAAGTAGCTCCGCTTTCTTTTTCCGATTCCTCGTTTCTCTTTCTATTGTGGTAAATAACTCGCATGTCAAAGCCCTTGGCCCTCCTGGCTATAGCCGTGCCGATACGTCCCATGCCGTAGATGCCCAGGGTTTTTCCATGAACGTCAACGCCCAAAAAAAGGGTTGGCCTCCAGCCTACAAACCGTCCTTCCCTCACAAACGAATCCCCCTCTATAATTCTTCGGGCAACGGAGAAAATTAACGCCCAAGCCAAGTCTGCAGTAGTTTCGGTGAGAACCCCCGGCGTATTTGTCACGAAGATCCCTCTTCTGGTAGCATGGTCTACGTCTATGTTCTCGTACCCAACACCGCAATTGGAAATAATTAAGAGACTTGGACATGAGTCGATAACGGTTCTGTCAATTCTATCTGTAACCATAGTCACCAAGGCGTGAGCATCCCTTGCGCCTTGGAGTATTTCCTCCTCAGTCGGCGAGCGCTCCTCCGAGAATACTTCCACGTAGTAATCTCTCTTCAAATCCTCCACTGATTTTCCAGGAAGTTTGGCCGTTATAAAAACCTTTTTCATTTGAAAACATTTAACCACAAAGCCCGTGTCGAGCTTTGTCGAGACAACACTAAGCCTGCCCTGAGGAATTATGTTAAAAAGGGGTTAAGTATAAACGGTTCCCTTCTTATAATTAACAAAAAACTAAGGAGGAAACCGTCATGAAAAAACAAGGGATAGATTACACCAATCAAGATTTTTTTCTAGGTATAGATGTGCATCAGAAGAACTGGATAGTAACCGTAAGGACAAATAACATGGAATTAAAGACTTTCTCCATGAATCCGTCACCAGAGGAGCTATACGTTATATGCACAAGCGTTACCCTGGGGGAAACTATTACAGCGTGTATGAGGCCGGGTTCTGTGGATATTGGATAGATCGGGAGTTAAAGAGATACGGGTTTAAGAACATAGTGGTCAATCCGGCAGATGTGCCTACCACTCAGAAAGAGAAATCGACCAAGACGGACAAGGTGGATAGTCGTAAGCTAGCTCGGGAGTTAGAGAATGGGAGATTGAAGGGGATATACGTACCGAATGAGTTACACCAGCAACTGCGTTCTTTGTGCAGGTTGAGGTTCAAGATAGTGCAATCACAGACGCGGGTGAAGAACCGGATAAAGGGGCACTTGGCCTTTTATGGTTATGAAATACCCGGTCATGATGAACTCTCTCACTGGTCTGGGGGATTTATAAAGTGGCTAAACAGCTTAGAGTTTTCCTATGGTATGGGTAGGGATTACCTTAGGCTATGTCTGGAGGAGTTAGAGAGCCATCGTCGGCGGTTATTAAGGGTGCTGAGGTTAGTGCGGAAGTATTGTCGGGAGTATGGGATTGAGGAAGCAAGGTCGAAGGACTCAGGGTGAAGAGATCTTACTGTGAATTTCCCTTGCATTTCATGGTGAGCGGAGTCGAACCATCATGGTGAGCGCTTCGGCAAGCTCAGCATAAACTCAGTCGAACCATGAGCCCTTCGTCAAAACACAGGACAGGCTTCTCCCGGCAAGGGAAAGAGATAATTGCTTTTATGCCGTCATGGCGAAGGACGCGGTTCCCTAGCTGCCCTCCCTCACCGATCCCCGACTGGATCGGGGATACCTCAGGTCCCCGCGAAGGAATCTCTTATTTTGGACAGGTTTGATTCTAATTCATAACTAAACACTTTCTTCGGTCCGCATTCCACAAAGGCAAATATACAGGAGAGCATATGTTGTACTCTCTCGAAAACTCTTTGCCGCTACAGGTTAGTTCTTTCTTTCGGTTCCCATTATCTACACTTTCACCTACCGAACCAGCAAAAACTAATAATCCGATAGGGATTTTGGGGGAAGGGATACCCGCAAGGCGTTCACCACTGCCAAGACATCGATGACTTCTTGCGAGATAGCTCCGGCCACCGGAGGCAAGTAGCCCATAGCCGCTAATACCATGCCAAAGATACTCAAAGCCATGCCTCCTACGGCGCTTTGTAATGCAATAGACCGCATGCGCCTGCTGATATGCAGGAACTCGTCAACCTTCTTCAGGGTGTTTTCCATGATCACCGCCCCGGCTGCCTCCGCAGTGATGTCGCTTTGCTGTCCAAATGCGATCCCCACGGTAGCCGCAGTAAGAGCTGGGGCATCGTTGATTCCGTCGCCCATGAATATGGTGTTCGCTCGCTTGGTTTCCTGACGGACAAGCTCAAGCTTCTGCTCCGGGCTTTGGCCGGAATAAAGCTCCTTGATTCCAACCTGGTCGGCCAGGTATTGCACTTCAGACTCCCGGTCCCCGGAAACAATCATCACCCTCTCAAAGCCGTGCTTGGGCTTCAGGTGGCGTATGAAAGAAGCCCCCTCCTTACGGGGCTGGTCACGAAAATGAAACGTGGCGGCATAAGAGCCGTCGATTTCGATTACGCATTCAAGTCCCCCCGCCGGCGGCGGCATCCTATCGGCCGCCTCTGGATATTTGGCTAGAAGCTTGCTCCGACTGGTGATCCATATTTTGTGTCCGTTAATAGTTCCGCTGAGCCCTTCTCCGGGACGCTCGCTGATCTCCACTGCTTCAAGCAGGTCCAGGTTAGCCTTCTCTGCCGCATCCAGTATGGCGCCAGACAGCGGATGCTTGGAATAACGCTCCAGGCTGGCGACGAGTTTAAGCACTTCACCTTCTGTAAAACCGGGAGACGTAATTATCCCCGTTAATTTTGGACGGCCGTAGGTCAGCGTGCCGGTCTTGTCAAAAATAGCCGTCCGGCAGGTATCGATGCTCTCCAATACCGCCGGGTCCTTTATGATGATTCCGCGCCTGGCCGCGAGTGAAATCGCACCGATTATGGCAACCGGAATAGCTATGAGGAGCGGGCATGGAGTTGCCACCACCATCACCGCAAGAAAGCGAACCGGCTCTCCGCTAACGACCCAAGCTACTATAGCGATAGCCACTGCAAGCGGAGTGTAGAACGCTCCGAGTTTATCCCCCAGCCTTCTTATTCTAGGGCGTCGCTGCTCCGATTCACGCATCACCTGCATGATCTTGGCGTATCTCGAATCGACCGCCAGCTTACTAGCCCGAATGGTCAAAGCCTCGTCGCCGTTGATCGCACCGGAAAGCACCTCTGAGCCTGGGGTTTTTGACATCATGTAAGGTTCACCGGTCAGGTAAGACTCATCCATTACCCCGTGCCCCTCGATTACCGTTCCGTCAACTGGGCAAATCTCGTGAGGAAATATGACCAGCGTGTCCCCGACACGTACATCGTCAAGGGGCAGGTCGACAACTTCCCCATTATTTTTTTTAAGATGAGCCACAGAGGGCATGCGCTTAGCCAGTGCTTCCAGCACCGATGATGCGCTGCGTACGGCATACTCTTCGAGAGCCTCGCCCCCGGAAAGCATCAGTACGACAAGGGAACCGGCCAGATATTCGTCGAGCAGAACCGAGGTGACTATGGAAATTCCGGCCAAGAGGTCGGACCCAAACTCAAACCGAAAGAGTTTTATAGCTAGGTCAATAACCAGCGGAATGCCGCCAAAGACCAGGCTGGCAATCAGTGGCAGTTCGCTCAGGGTAAAACCGTAAACCTCGGCGGTCGTTTTTACGCCGAACTGCAATACGAGGTGAAGGGCGATACAGGCAATCGTAAAGAGAGCAATGATTCCTTCCCTGTTGCTCAAAATTGATTGGCCTGAATCTGATTTTCGATTTCCCATCTGATTTTCCGACTCGCTTTCTTAACCGGATAATTCTAATTGACTTAGAGAGGGTTGGCACTTTTTGTCATTGTGAGCAATTTCGCGGAGCCTACAATGAGAGTATCGAAGTACTTGGTGTAAGCTCAGCAAAGCAATCTGACGGAGGATATCATTTCTCGAAGTCTAAGATTTCTCCCGTCGGTCGAAATGACAGAACCCTCTTTGTGTTTCCGATGCCACAAAACCGCTTTTGTCATTCCGAACGAACGTGAGGAATCTAAACAGATTGCTTCGCTTTATTCGCAATAATACTCAAGGCAGTATTATCGCACGAAACATACCCTGTAGCTTGCGCGGAGCTGTTAAGTATGAATATAAAGATATTATCCTCTTCCACTTTTTTAACCGTTGAAAAACAACATGTTAATTCATTAATCCTCGAGCGGGCCGAATGGCCTTGCATCGGAGACGTTATAAACCTCAAACCTATCCCCTAATTTAATCATTCTCTTCCCCAGCTTTGGAAAGTCGGCAACCTCGATTTCATGATTTTCGCCGCCCATCAGGTAAACCAGATTCTCTTCGCCGGCATTTCGCAGGTGATGGGCTACTCCGGGCGTGGGAAACCCCATGAAATCCCCGGCTTTAACCTCGTATTCCTTTCCGTCTATTTCGGCAACACCCTCGCCCGACAAAATGTATATCCATTCCTCATCCCTATAATGCGAGTGATACACAAACGATTCTTTTCCGGGAGGAAGAGTGGCAATGCTGACGCCGGTCCGCTTGAGGCCGACCTTTGGACCGAGTCGCACCCCTATAATGAGGGATCTCGGGTTCCAGGGATGAGAAAAACTCTCCTTCATTTCGTCAATATCTTCGGCCCTGAGAAGATAAGGCGATTTCCCTGATTCACTCATTTTCTACCTCCTTCAGTTATTCCAATTTCAATAAAACTTTACCCATATTTTTTCGCGACTCGATAAAGCGGTGTGCCTCGGATGCTTCATCAAAGTTAAAGACGCGGCCTATGACCGGGTGAATATCATGCTCGACCACAAAAGCCTTGAGCTCTTCATAAATCCGGGTCATCCGCTCGGGCTCATCTTCGAGGAGATAGCCGATGTGAGTAGCCATAACCGCAACCGACTTCCGCGCCATCTTACCCACGCTGACTCGAGGAATATCCCTCCACGTTTTCATCCAGGACAGGGGATTCCATTTTCTTAAATCGAGGCTGACAAATCCGGCCACCACCATACGGCCCAGGGGATTAATCAGGTTAAAACTTTCACGGAATACATCGCCACCCACAAGCTCAAGCACCGCATCTACTCCGCCTGTGGCGTCCTTCAGCTTCTCGAAGCAGTTTCGTTGGCGATAGTCGAATCCGCCGGAGGCCCCCAACGATTTTATGAGGTCGATCTTATGCTCACTTCCGGCCAGCCCGTAAACCTTGCAGCCGAATTTTGAGGCGAGATTGATCGCGGCTGTTCCTACCCCTCCTGCGGCGGCAGTGATGAGCACATTGTCATCAGGCTGTAGTTTCGCCATGGTGAAAAGCGCGGTCCAGGCAGTCATGTAATTAACCAGAAAGGCGGCGTTCTCCGCCATACTGAAGTGCTCAATTGCCGGAACTGCCCGCTCCTCGGCTAAGACGATTTTCTCTGCATAAGTGCTGTGCTTTGTGCCCACCATCACCCTCTGCCCGATGCGTGAAGCATCTACACCCTCACCCACTTCTTCAATCACCCCTGATGCTTCCATACCCAGGATGTAAGGTCTTTTGACTGCCCATCGATATAATCCCTTCCGGGAAAGAATGTCCGCATAATTGATGCCGACGAAATGAATCTTTACCTTTACCTCGCCTTTTCTCGCTGTCGGGTCCTCAACGTCCTCCACCTTTAAAACCTCAGGCCCGCCTGTTTTCCTTAAAACAATTGCTTTCATTTCCCTGGAATAGTATCACATCATTAATATGGTAGGGAACGCATACTTCGAAGGAGTCTATACCGAGTGTAACGAATGTGCTTAGTATGGATTCTTCTATGAAGCAATCCGACACAAGGTGTCATTCCAAATCCTGTCCTGAATCCTTCGGCTTTACTCAGGATAAACTCCTGTGAGGGGCCAATTTTGTCATTCCGAATGAATATGAGGAATCTTAAATTATAACTAGGAAATATGCCCTAAAAACTAATTGCTAATTACTAAACACTATTCCGCTAAGAT
>FWPU01001781.1_pt1 | contig 55579 bp, 49 predicted proteins | sample 2228361 | NCBI WGS metagenome assembly FWPU01 (sample SAMEA103939777, study PRJEB20133) | metagenome | reverse complement strand
GACCGGACGAGGCTGAACCTCGCGCTGCCCTCGCGACTCCTCGCCACGCGGACCGGAGCCCGAGGGCCGATTCGGGGTTCGGTTCGACATAAAACAATTACCTCCTTGCTTGTTCTTGCGCACTGCGATTGCGAAGCAGCGCGATGGTTACGGCCAGCCGGGGCGAGACGAAGGCGCTGCGATCCTCCGGCTTGCGCAGGCGATCGCTCAGGTCGCGGTCCAGCCCCAGCAAACGGTTGGCGAAATTGCGAATCTCTTCTCCCTGCGCGCGCCGGGCTTCGCCCAACCGCTCGATGTGGCGGGCCAGGTAGTATCCCCAGCGCGCGGGCCAGTCGGCGGCCTTCAGATCCATGACGCCGTCGTTGGCGCCCTCGGCGCGCCGGCGCTGATCGGCGAAGTACAGGAGCCGGTGCAGGAAAATGGCGTGAATCAGATCCTCGCGGAACCAGCGGTTCAGTTGCTCGGCGTCCTCGAGCGAACGGGCAAAGGCCTGCCAGGGAACCGGCTGTTCGATGTCGGCAATCTCGCGCCGGCGCCGCTCCTGCTGCCGCTTGGCGGAGTGTTTCCGAGGCGGCGAATGTTCGGTGATCGCCGAGACACGGTCCTTGTAACGCTTGGCGGCATCCAAACGCTCCTCGGCGCGAGCGACCGCGGGGCCCACGGGGTGGTTCGGCTTGAACAGCTCGATGCCGGCCGAAAACGTGATGTTGGGATTGCCGCCCGTCCAGGCGCGGAACTGCTCACGCAGCCGCTCGGCCATTTTCAGAGTCTGGCGCCAGGGCCCGATCAGCAGCATATCGTCGCCGCCGGCGTACACCGTGTAGATGGAAGGGAATTCCCGACGCAGCAGCTCCGGCAGGTAGCCGGCGAAGAAAAAGTCCAGCATGCGCGAGAGCGACGCGAAGCGACTCAGAGTGCGGTCGCGCAGGCCGTCGGAGAAAATGAACCCCAGCCGATCCACGTCGGCCTTGAAGGCCGCCAGCAAGGCTTCGCCGCGCAGCTCGCCGTCCACGAGCTCGACAGCGTCCAGCGCGATGTGTTCGAAGGTTTTCAGTTCGCCGGGCCGGACCTCGCGGCCTTCTCTGCTGAGCAGCGTGTAAGCGGGTTTCCCGACCTCGGAAGTCTCCAGGCGAGGCACATAGCCGCCGAGGAAGCGGACGGGCATAAGAGAGTCGCCATCAGCCTCGCCCGGCCGGTAGAGGCGGAAGGCTGAAAGCCATTCCCGGGATGGTCGTTTGAAGCCGAAGTCCCATTCGAGCGCCAGCCCGGCAAAGAAGCGGATCCGACCGGATGGCTGAAGCATCCAGCGTAAGGCGGTCAGGCGCGGCAGCGCGCCGCCGAGCTCGTGCTCCTGCTCGCAGAAGACACAGCGGCTGCCGGGTTCGTCGGCTTGCGCCGGACGGACGCCGCAGCAGGCGCAGGCGCGCCCGGGGTAGCGGGCCTCGACGAGGGGCCGAATGCCGCCCACGGCGCCGGAAATCAGGGGGCGAAGCTTGGCGTGCTCAACGGCGATGGCCAGTGAGTCGAGCAGGGCGGGGAACTTCTCGCGTTCCAGCTCAGCGCCTGAAAATGGCGCGGAGAGTGCGAGGTTCAAGACCAGCTCACCGTAGTAGCGATCCCGGTACCAGTCGTTGATTTCCTGCCGGAGTTTTTCGACCTGCTGCGTGACGTCCTCGCGATTCGGAACCAGTAGCAGGAAGCGTCCGCCGGCGTTCTGAAGCAGGCTGAAGACGGGCAATCCGAGGCGCCGACGAATGGCCAGAGCCGCGGCCTCGGCGCTGAGCGCGATCAGCAGGGAACGGGCGCGGAGGATCTTGCTGAGGCCCTGGACCTGCTCGGCAGCCAGGCGGAAGAGTGCGCGCTGGATGCCCGATAGATCGCCGGCCAGGAAACGGAACTTGGCCAGGGAGCGGTCGCGGATGCGCGTCGCCTCGGTCAGGCTGTCGTCATGCTCATGCCAGCGATACAAGGCGGCGGCAATGGCGGCGGCGGTGCGGCTGTGATCGTGCAAGGGGATGTCGGGTTGATCCTGGGTCGAGGAAGGGATGGCGAAGGTGAAGCGTTCGGAGAGCCAGAGCAAGGCTTCGCTAAACAGGTCGAAAGTCGGCAACTGGCACAGGGCGCGGAATCCTCCGAGAAAGCGGTTCCAGAGTATGCGGTAGTCCGCCGGATACCGTTCCGTGGCCACCTGCGGCTGGGGCATCTCGAGACGATCGGGGATGAGTTCGCCGAGCGGGATCTGAGAGGGCGGAGGCTGAGGGCACCCGATCTGCAAATCCACGAACGCGAAAGGATTGGTTAGCGGTGTTTCGATGAAGCTTCGCCACGAGGCGGCGCCGGAGGCAGTCTCGGCAACTTCGTCGCGCTCCTTGCGGTCCATGCCGGCCGAGAGCCGGTCGGCTTCAGCGGCCAGCTCCGTCAAGGGGATGTTGGGCGAGGGTGCGTGATGGTAGACGGCGATGTCCCGAACCTTTTCCTGTCGAACCCCAGGCCAGGCAACACCGGCGAGAGCTTCGAAAAAGGCGTCGGTCCAGAGGGCATGCCAGTGGGTGCGCCGTCCCTCAAGCTGGGGCAGAATGTGGTCGGCGCGGGCGCGCACGTTGGGGTCCATCTGATCGAGCGAGTCGTGGGCGCGCTGCATGAACTTGCCGATGTCGTGCAGGAAGACGCCCAGGGTCACTTCCTGGAGGCTGGGTAAGTCTTGGTTCACAGGTCATCCTCCTTGCGGTTCGCTTGAATATAGTGGATTTGCTCGGGCGACAATCTGAGTTCATACGTCATGGGTCTGGGACCGCTGGGGGTGATCAAGTAAGGTTCCGCCTGGGGACCGAGCCGGCTGCGAAGCAACTTGTGTAACTTTGAGCGGCGTTGCAAAAAGTAGCCTTTGTCCATGCCGCTGCGGAGAGCTTTGGCGGCGCGGTCGGTGGGGCCCATTTCCCCGAGGATGCGCTCGTACTCTTCAAGGAACTCCCTGGCGTAGGATTCCTCAAGCACGCCATCCTTGGGACACGCCAGCCCCGCCAGCCCGCGTCGTCGCCGCCGGGCAAACCAGCTCAGGAAGGCCAGCTCCGCGGGAGGCAGGCCGATTTCCACGCCGCCGGCGCGGATGTGGCGGCTGCGGAGGTCCAGCTCGAGCTGCGGGGGGCCGAGAGCGAGCTGCGCGGCGCGAACCACGTCGGGGAAACGGGCCGTGCCGTCGAGCAAATTCTGGGGCAGACCGTGGCGCAGCCGCACGAGGGGGATCTCGGCCAGGGTCACCCTGGCCGTGGAGGCGTCCAGAGGCCGCACCTCCGGAGGCCCGGTGTAAATGACGCGGCGATGCGGCGTGGGATAGTAAAACTCGCGGTTGGACTCGAACGGGGCCGAGACCAGCACGTGAGAAAGCCGATCCTGCGGCCTGCCGAACAAGGATAGAGCATAACCCAGGTAGAAGCCCATGGTCTTGCGACCGCCGGCAATCGAGACGTGGAGGGCGGAATCGGGATCGGAAGTGAGCTTGCGAACCAGTTCTGTGATCAGGTCGGCGGCACGTTCATTTTCAGCTTCTGTTCGGATGTCGGGCAGGTCGTTGCCGGACTCGTCCCTGAGTAAGTGGATGGTGCTCTCGTCGAACCGGATGCCTTCCAGCGAGTAATCGCGGCAAAGGCGGGCGAACCAGCCGGGATCTTCGGTGAGCAGACAAAGCCGCACCTGCTCGGCGCCCTCCGCCGTAGTCAGCACATGAACTTCAGTAGGCACGAAGGCCGGCGAGCGCACCACCGCCAGCGCGTAAATCGTTTCGGTGATGATCTGCGGCGTGAGGCCGCAGGCGGTCAGCAAGATCCTTCGCGGATAGGAATGCGGCTCTCGGGGCGTAGGCATGATGCTGTTCTCCTTCAAGCTCAAAATACCTCCCAAGTTACTCGACAGCGACGCCGGCAAGCTTGCGATCACCTCAGGCCGGCAAGATCGCGTAGCGTCCGAGACCCATGGTGGCGCCTTTGCCGGCATGAACAAATTGCCCGAGCCACAGATACGGCCACAGCGGGCCCAGGCTCTGCGTTTCCAGTTCGAAAGAGCCCACCAGACCACCGGCCAGAAGGCGGGCCTTCTGCCGAGAGGAATAGCGGGACCATTCGTACCAGCGAAGCTCCCTGTTGTGAGTCGAAATCCGATCGGCGCGTCGGACCAAACCAGCGAAGTCCGTTTGGAGCGGTTCGGCGCCGTGAAAATAACTCAGCAGAGACACACGGCGCAGCAGGTTCGAAAACAAGTGCCCGAATCGAAAGTCTTCCGGCCCCACATAGCTTTCCTGGATACGCAAGCGCAACGGGGTCAACAGGACCAAACGCACGCGCTCGGGCGGCGGAGGCCAGGATGGCGTCCTGACCGGGACCGGCGCCAGCCGCCCCTCTTCAAGCAGGATAGGCTTCCAGGCACTGTCGGTAAAAGAGACTTGCTGGTGCACGGCGCTCAGCTCCAGCGGCTGGTTGATGGGGTGGATGCCGCGGCGAGCGGCTTGGGCGAAAGCCTGCACCACGTAACCCAACAAAGAGTTGGCGCGGCCGAACAGATTGAGACCCAAAACGTACTCATCGTTGGCGGCGGTTTCGGCCGGGATCAACACGAAAGGATGAGGGGCGGCCGTGTACTTGCGCATCTTTTCCGAGCTCGGCGGGGGCGGGGTTTCGAAAATATACGAGTAAACGCAGGTGTAATAGAGCAAGCACTTCGGGCACGGCGTATCGCGAACGGTGCAGGCCAGCTTGCGAAGCGCGAAACCGAAAATCCCCCGCCAGGCCGAACCGGTAAAGCGCCCTGAGGGCACCGCCGAGGCTGGGCGGAAACACAGGCGATAGCAGCCGATATCCAGCCGCGGATCCGGCAGTGCGGCTGAATGAGCGTTCATGTTTCCTCCTCCCGGTCACACTCCACGTGGTATGTTTCTTTATCACAGTGCGAGCCGGGCAGCAAAGGGCTCAGTCTGGCGTCCACCAGAAGCACGCCGGGCGGAAGCTCGCTGCGGCCCAGCAAGACGGCGTCGGCGCGGAGGGGCACCGGGTAAGCCCGAACATCGTCGTAGCGCCGGTCAATGTAATGGGCCAGATCCGCCAGCAAGCCGACCAAACGCCACTCCGGCATCAACGCCACGAACACGGAGTACTGAAGCGGGTAAGCGTGACGGCGCAGGAAGCGATGGACGCGGCGCAGCCGCGCGGGATCGGCGATGTCGTAACAGATCAGATAGGGTCGGGATTCGCTGAAGCTCATCAGGCGCCTCCGATCAGTTTGCTGAAATCCTCCAATAAGGTCCGAATGCCGGCGTTGACCTCGTGGCTGCGGTTTTCGAAGTATTCCGTGAGAAAACGTCGAAAAGCCATACCGCCCGGCTCGGGTTGTCGGTTACGCGCCGAATCGGCAAAGCCCGGAAGCCAGAGGAACATGTCCCAGCGCCCGATTTCCGAGAGGTCGGCGACGAAGTCACGTCCCGCGGGGAATTCGAACAGCACCGCGGGGCTCAAGCCGATGCGCGGAAAATGGCTGATCAACCGAGATGAATAGAGTCCCTGGAAGAAGCGGAGGGCGCTCGAAACCCACGCCCGGTCCAGAGAAGGCGCCAGACGCTCGACAAGGAAGCCCGGGAGTCGGTCGCGCTGAAGGTCGCGCGCGTCGTATCCGAGCTTGCTGAGCAGGGCCTGGATTCTGCGCGATTCCGCCGTGCGAAGCCAGCTCTCGTAGCGTTGCCGCCAGTCGGGCTTGCGGAAGAAACGTTCCCAGCGCTCCTCCAGAGAACGCTGGTAGGGCCCCGCCGGCAGGCAATAGCCGCGCAAGCGGCCGTCGTGCGTGAGGAACGCCACCGGAATGCCCGCGTCCAGGCAGGCGAGCAAGGCGCTGGATTCCCAGCCGACGTTCCCGTAAACCACGATGCTGCTCAACTGCCGGAGATAGACAAGGCGATCGGCACGGTTCAGCACGACGATGCGTAGAGATCCTTCGCCCAGCATGACGCTGGGCCGATGAGCGCCGTCAAGGAACAGCGGTTTCATGGGAAGTGTCCTCCTCCGAGATTGGGAATTCCTGCGTCAGAACGCGCACGACCAGCCGGCAGGCGCGCTGTAGCCTTCGCCGCAGGCGTGGGGCCAATCTTTCATGGGCCTCATAGAAGATTCGCCGCCCTGTCTTACCCAACAAGCAAGCCCCACGCACCTGTCGAAAATGTTCCGTTCGCAACAGGCGATCGCGGAACAACTCCCAGGTCCACAAGTCCAGACGCGGGCGAAGCGGTTCGATGAGATCGCACGCCAGCGACTCGCGATTCCAGGCCAGCCCGTGATAGAAACCGATGTGAGGATCGAGCCCCGCAGCGTGAATCTCGCGAACAGCGTCGCAATGGGCTAGCGTGTAAGCCAGCGATAGCGCCGCGTTGACCGGGTCGCGCGGCGGACGACGGTTCCGCCCCTTGAATCCCAGCGACGGCGGAAAGACGGAGCAGAGCGCCTGAAAGTATGCGTTGGCCGCCGCCCCTTCGATCCCCAACAGCGACGTTACCGGAGCGAGGTCCTTCCTCAGATCTCGGCTCAAACGCAGCATCTGCTGCACGCCGTCGTGAAGCGGCTTACTCTGGTCCGGACGGCAGCGCATCAGGCGTCGCAGGGTGCGCGCCTGCGCCAGCAGTTTCGCGCGCAGCAACCGCGAGCCCCAGCGGCTTCGCCACTCCTGGCTGAGATAGCCGCGGTACTGCGCAATGCGGCGGGCCGCGTCGCCACGGGGCGTTCCCAGCAGGCAAGCGGCGCCGTCGGCGCGCGCCCGTCCCACGACAATCAGCGCCACGCCGGCGCGCGCCAGCGAGCTGATGACCGTGCTGTCCAAACGCGTCGGCGCCGAGATCACCACGCGCTCCAGCAGAGCGAGAGGAATGTCGCTGCAACGCTGCTGATTCTGGTAAACCCGCAGCGTGCGCCCATCGGCGCGCAATTCAAGGCCTGAGCGATCTACATAGAAACTCGCCATCGCTTCACCCGTAATAAAAGAAAGGAGCACTGGCAGGTGCAATGCCGATGCCCAGAGTATGAATCTTCGAGCGCGGATCCAACCGCACTAACAGAAAGCGATCTTCCGCATGGTTGATCACGCCGGAGACATCCCGCAGCAAGGCGGCGCGCTCGGCTTCCGTCAGCAGGCATTCGAAGACCGACTTCTGCCGCCCGACGGCGTAGCTGACCAGGATCTGGAAGGCAGCCCGCATGCGCCGTTCGTCGGAAATGTCATAAGCCGCAACGTAGAGCCGACGTGCCAGCATACACTCTTATTGACACACGCCGGAGCGGCGAAGTTATCTTTGGAAAGCTTGTCGCCCTCGGATACCGTGGGACGACGAGGAGTGAGCAGCGATTAGGCCGAGTACCAGGAGGCCAGTAACTCCTCGACTTCGCTCAAATCGCGGCGAATGGGACCTTCCGCCTCCAGTTTCAGACTGGTGACCGCGGCTGCCCAGCGCGCGGCCTCGGCCGGCGGGGCGTCCAGCCGCCGCGAGACGTAAGCCGCGATGCAAGTGTCGCCCCGCCCGGAGCGTCCGCGGAGTTCGCGCGGCCGGAACGGCGCGCGGTAGAATCGCTCGCCGTCGAAAACCACGACGCCTTCGCGCCATGTCAGCACGACCTCTTTCGGCCCCCAGGCGGCGATCTTGCGGGCCGCGGTTTCCAGATCGCTGTCCCCTGTCAGCAAGGCGGCTTCCACACCGTCGGCTTTGAGGATATCGAGCGCCCCGAGGACCTGCTCCCGCTCGGGCCATTCGGCGGGTCGCAAGGCGCCGTCCGGCTCGACTACCCGGACGAAACCCTGCGCGTCGGCAGCCAGCAGAGCGTTCTTGGCTCGCAGCTCGGCGATCACATCCCAACCCACCTCCCCGCGAAACGACGCGTTCAGCAAAAACGCCCGCGCCTCCAGGGGGCGCACCTGATCGGGAGTGAAAGCCCCGGCGCTGGAGGCCACCGTGATGGTGCGCTGGTCGGGGTCCGTCGAGGGATAGAAGAGCGTCAGGCAGGTGGACTGCGGAGTGTAAACCGGGAAGACGGCGACGCCCAGGCGTTGCAAGTTTTCGACGACCCGGATATCCTCCCGAGAAAGCCGCGTGACGGCGGCCGCCTTGAGACCCATCATGGCCGCGACATGGGCGCCGTAATTGAAGCCGCCGCCATCCACGTACCGTGTTCCTGACGGAGAGATGATGGTATCCTTCGTATAATTTCCGATAAATACGATGTCGTAAGTCAGGTCTGTCTGCATGGAAAGATCTTGCGGGTTTACTCCACCGGACGAGCTCGCCATAAAGAAGTGGCCAGAATGAGCGAAACGACCGAGGCGCCGACCCAGAAGGTAATGGCTGCGCTGAAGTCGTAGTGGCGCACGCCGTCCACGATGGTCGTGCCTTTCTGAATCAGATAACCGCTAATGCGTTCCTGGACGGCGGCTCCAATGTAGGCAAAAATGCCCATAAACCCCATAACCGCCCCCGTAGCTCTCTTGGGCACGATGTCCACGGCGAATAGACCACCCAGCGAGGTGATCAGACCGTTGATGGAAAGGCCGTAAACCACAAAGGCGGCCACCAGCAGCCAGGGCCGGTCCGGCGGCGCCGTGAAAATGACGGCCAGCGAGAGCAACTCCAGCACCCCACAGATCAAGTTCACCGGGGGCCGGCGGGCGTTGAAGAACTTATCGGAGACAAAGCCGTAGGCCACGCACCCCACCAAGCCGGCCAGGGGATTCAAGGCCAGCAAACCTCCTGCCTGTAAGTCCGAGTAACCCTTGGTCTCTTGCAAGTACAGCATGCCCCAACTGTTCATGCCGTACCGTGTGATGGTCATGGTGGCGCAGGCCAAGGAGAGAATCCAGACCGAGGGCAGCTTGAAGATGGAAAGCTGCACGCGCCAGGTGGAGCGCTCGTGGGCGAGCGCAGAAGGAGCGCTGTGGTCGTTCTTCCAATCCGCGATCGAGGGCAGGCCGAGGGTCTGGGGCCGGTCCTTCATGGTGAAGTAGAGGACGATGGCCACCACGATGCAAATCAATCCCGGGCCTATGAAGCCCGCCCGCCAGCCGAAGTAAGTCACCAGGCCGGCCAGGCCGAAGAAAGTAAGTCCCTCGCCTAGCGAGTGCGCGGTGCTCCAGATGCCGTACATGCGGCCGCGCTCGCGGTTGCTGAACCACTGATTCATAGCCACCACGCCGGACGGGGCGCCGAAACCCTGAAACCAGCCGTTCAGAGCCCATAAGACGACGGAGAGCCATAGCAGCGTTGACCAACCCATGGCGATGTTGATCAGAGCCGACAGCAGCACGCCGGTGGGCCAGAAAATCCGTATGTTCGCGTGGTCGGCCAGAAACCCGTTGGTCAGCTTGCCGAATGCGTAGGCATAAAAAATCGCCGAGCCGATGATGCCCAGTTCGTTCGCCGTGAAGATGCCGCTGTCAATGAGGGGTTTCTTGACGACCGAAAGCCCGAGCCGGCAGGTGTAGGCGATGCCGTAACCCAGGGTGATGGAGAGCATCACCGAAAGACGGTATCGCCGGTAAAGCCGGTCAATCTCGCGGGGATCTTCGAGCAGCGGGCGGTCAGGGCCGGGCGCAAAAATCCGGAGCAGACGCTTCATGGTCTCAGGTCTCCTGTTGGGCCTCGCGCCCTTGGTGTCAGGCCCGCACTTCCGCGATCCTGACGGGCCGGTTCTCGCGCGCCGAGCGTGCGGCGGCCAGAGCGATCTCGACGGCCGCCAGACCGTCGGCTCCGGAGACCGGGACCGGGCGCCCGGCCAGAACCGCGTCCACGAAAGCCTGCATTTCGCGCAGGTAGGATTCCGTGTAGCGTTCCATAAAGAAGTGCAGAGGCAGCGCCGAGTGCACTCCGCTGCGATCGAAGTGAATGTGCGTATCGGGCGTGTTGTTGCGCACCGTGACCATGCCCTCGGAACCGAAAACCTCGACGCGCTGGTCGTAGCCATAGACCGCTTTGCGGCTGTTGTCAATGACGCCCAAAGCGCCGCCCGCAAAGCTCAGGGTGATCACCGCAGTATCCCAATCGCCGGCGCGTTCAAAGACCGGATCCACCAGGACAGCGGCCCGAGCGTACACCTCAGTTACTTCATCGCCCACGAGGTATCGCGCCATGTCGAAGTCGTGGATGGTCATGTCCAAGAACAGGCCGCCGGAACTGCGAATATAAGTTTCCGGAGGCGGCGCCGGATCGCGGCTTGTGATGCGCAGCACATGCGGCACGCCTACCTTGCCGGAACTTACTAACTCGCGAACCTTCGAGAAATTCGGATCGAAGCGCCGGTTGAAGGCCACCATCAACTGCACGCCGCACTTGCGGACGTGGTCGTTGATCTCGCGAATTTTCTGTAACTCGAGCTCCAGCGGCTTCTCGCAGAAAATGTGCTTGCCTGCCGACGCCGCCTCCAGAATGATCCGGTAATGCGTGTCCGTGGGCGTGCAGATGGCGACGGCGTCAACCTCCGGTAGCTCCAACGCCCGCCGGTAGTCCTCAAAAGCGTTCGGGACATTGAGCCGCGCGGCTTCAGTAGCCAGCGCCTCGGGCAGCACGTCCGTCACGGCCACCAGTTGGGCCTGGGGAATGCGCCGGGCCAGGTTTTCCGCGTGGATCTTGCCGATGCGGCCGACGCCGAAGACGGCGAAACGCAGTTTCTGTTGCGACATGATCTCAGCTTCCTTTCCGATGCCAGGTTTCGCCGCGCAGGGCGGCATGAATCGTCCGGATGCCCTGGCGAGCGGCGCTCAGTGCGTCCGGAACCGGAAGTACCTCGAAGGACAAAAAACCTTGATATCCGATTTCGCCGAGCGTGCGCAAGACAGCGGCGACATCCAGATGGCCGCGGCCGGGCGCCTGTCGGTTGCTGTCGGCCAGATGAACGTGGGCCAGCCAGGGCGCCGCAGCGCGCAAGGCTGTGTCGAGATCCGTCTCTTCGATGTTCATGTGGAACGTGTCCGCCAGGAGCTTGAGATTGGGGGCGCCGATCTCCGCGATGACCCGGCAGACGTCCGCCAGCGTGTTGAGATAGTCGCACTCGTAACGATTCAAGGGCTCCAGCAGCACGGTGACGCCGCGGGCTTCGGCATAGCGGCAGAGTTCGGCCAGGGCCTCCAGAGCCGCAGCGCGCCGCGCCCGGCGCTCGCGGGCCTCCCCTGCCCCGAGGCGCCCGCTGACACTGCCGATGGTGACCGCCGAACCGACGGCTGCCGCCAACTCCACATGTCCGCAGACGCGTTGGATAGCCAGACGGCGGACAGCGGGATCGGGGTCCGCAAACGTCAAACCGTCCAGCGTGGCCGTCATGCCTGTGCCCAAGGTGGGAACCGAGAGGTTGTACTCAGCCATCCAGCGCCGGACGGCCTGCGGGTCGGCATCCTCGCCGCGACGCAGATGGATCTCAAGTCCCTGACAGCCGAGCTCAGCGGCCTGCTCGAAAGCGCCCGCGAGGTCGCCCCCCAACAGAATTGGAGCGGAGCGGACCTCGGCGGGCGTCGCGGTGAGTGCGATCTTGAAAGCGGGCTCCGGCACAGCTTCGCGGACTCAAAGATTCATCGGGGGCAAGGCGTAGACCGACCTCCAGCCGGGGCTCATGGGCTCCTTCAAATACGGCTCCAGCTCGGCCGGATCGCGCAGGCTCACCATCGAGGTCGGCGGAACCTTGCCCGGAGGGAAGGCTTCCAGGTATTCCTCACAGAGCAACGTGAGGTAGCGCAGGATGGCGGCCAGCGGGCGCTTCGCCTTGCGCGCGTCGCCCAGAGTCGGCTTGCCCACCACGCCCTCGGGCGTGCCGGCCATCTCAAAGGCGGCATGACCTTCGCCCTCCGACCAACGGCTGGGCCGGCCGAAAGCATCCACCGCGGTGTCCATGTGACCGCCCGGAAGCAACGCCTTGGGCTCGGTCTCCACCGCGTAACGCATGTCCACCATCTCAGGGAACAGAAGCAGACCCACGGATGTTTCGGCCTCGTCGGCGTGGATGAAGTTGGTGTCCCAATCGCCGCCCCGATCTTTGGTGCGCCACATCTCGCGCGTCGCGCGGTGCCAGTCAATGACGCGGTAGATGCCCGGCAACTGGTAGCGTTTGGTGAACTGTTGCAGGGCAGCCTCCAGCACCCAGAGCTGGCCGTGGTTGTTGAGAATGATCTGCTTGCGGAAGCCGTCGTTCCACAAGCCGAGCATCACGTCAATCAGAAGTTCTTTCGCCACATCCTCGCGCACGATCACGGTGCCCGGCATGCCGAGATGATGTGCGGGATGGCAGCCGTACATCAACGGCGGCAACGCCAGCGCCACGGGGCGCCCCTGCTTGGCCGTATAGCGCCGCACGCCCTCGGCGATCATGCTCACAAAAAGGGTGTCCATGGCCGAGACGGTATGCTGCCCGTGCAGTTCGGTCGAGCCGACCGGAATGATCACAATGTCGTTCTTCCGGCGCTCAGCCTCCAGTTGGTGGCGCACGGTGGTCTGAATGTAACTGCCGGGTTTGGCCCATTCGCAGCCGCCGGGGGCGGGGATGCCGTACTCGGCCAGAATGGCGTCCAATTTGGCCTCATCCGCCTCCCAGATTTCCTTTTTCATCCGGCCGACGGGAGTATCTTCGAAATAGAGGTCAGGCTGTTTGGTCGCTAGCCACTGACTCATGGTTTTCCTCTCCTTTGTAAGTTGTCAAATCCGGTAATGCTTACAGGGGCCGCCCGCCCCGAAATCCCGGAAGCAGCTCCGGACGGCCCCTCATGTCCTAAAAGACGCACGTAATCTTGCAGTGCGTCTTGTCGGTCTGAAGCAGCACGATGTGATCGGGTACCTCGTCGAGCGAAACCTTCTTCGTGATGATGGGCGTAATGTCCATCCCACTGGCCATACAACTAATCACGCGCGGGAACGTGCCGTAGCCGGAGTGCCCCTGCGCGCCCGCGATCTTGGCTTTCTTGACCTGATAGACCTCGCAGTTGATCGGCGGATTGATGGGAGCGCGAGCCACAAGCACGACCTTGGCGCCGATGAACTTACCCAGCCAGATGGCTTCCTCGATGGTGGGCAACACCTTGTCGGGCAGGCCGGTGGCCTCCAGATACAGCGCCGCACCCAATCCGCCGGTGTACTCCAGCACTTTCTCGGCGAAGTTCTCGGTCAAGGGGTTGATGACGTGGTCGGCCCCCAGGCGCCGGCCGAGCTGAGCGCGGCTCTCCGAAGGCTCGCTCAGGATGACCTTAGCAGCGCCCGCCCGCTTCATGACGGCCACCGCAGCCAGGCCGATCGGGCCCCCGCCGCAGATCACCGCGTTGTCGCCGGGACGGATGCCGCCCCCGCACTCGATGACCGCGTTGTAAGCCACAGAGGTGGGCTCCACCAGGCTCCCGGCCAGAAACAGGTCCATGCCGCTGTAACGATCTTGCAGCTCCACGAGGCTCCAAAGATACCGGGCGTCCAGAGCCACGTAGTTTTCAAATCCGCCGTCCACGCTGAAGCCCATTTCCTGGAGCTGCTCGCACTGATTGGGGTTGCCTTCGGCGCACGGTCGGCAGTAAGCGCACCAAAACATTTCTTCCGTGCACACCGGTTCACCCGGTTCAAAGCGCCGCCCGGTGCGTTTGTTGAAAGCCTTCTCGCCCGCCTCGACCACCACGCCTGCCATCTCATGTCCCAGCACCACGGGAAACGCCGTAAGTCCGGGATAAAGGGTGTAACCCTCGCTGTCGGTTTGGGCCATGTGCACGTCACTGCCGCAGATCCCGCAAGCTTTCACTTGCACCAGGCACTCCGTGGGTCCGATCTTGGGCACTTCCTTTTCCTGGATCGAGAGCTTGGGGTAACGCCAGACGTAGCTGCCCAGATAGGTCAACTTACCGTCAATGTCCTTGGGCCCCAAGCGGAACCCAGGCTTGGGTTGCCATTGGGCCGAGAGAACCACAGTCTTCATCGCAAAGCCTCCTTCATAAGAGTGTTGATGGATATGCGCCGCAGGGCCGCGTGCGAGTCTGGCTCGCAGCGAAGCCGCCGGCGCAGGATTTTAGCGCAGAAACTCACCGGCATTCTCCTTAGTGACCAGCGCCGTGCCGATGTCCACGTACTTCTCCGTCGGCAAGCCGCGCGCCGCCTTGATGGCTTCCTGCACGGCGCGACGCCCGATGCGTTCCGGAAATTGCGCCACCACGGCGTGCATCTGCCCGGCCTGAACCGCACGTACGGCCTCGCGCCCGGCGTCGAAGCCCACCAGCAGAATTTTGCCCGTCAGGTTCCGGGCAGCGATGGCCTCCATTGCCCCCAAGGCCATCTGATCGTTGGTGGCGAAGACGGCGCGCAAATCCGGGTGCCGCGTCAGCAGGTTCTCCATGACGCTCATGCCCAGAGCGCGCTCGCTGTTGGCAGGCTGCGCGCCGATCCACTGGATGCCCGGCACGTCAGCCACCACTTCGCGGAAGCCCGCCAGCCGGTCCTCCTGAGTGGCCACGCCCAGCACGCCGCGGATCACGGCAACCTTCCCGCGCCCGCCGATAGCGCGCACCACATATTCGCCGGCCATGCGCCCGCCCAGCCGGTTGTCAATGCCCACGAAGCTCACCCGGTGAGGCCAGGGGACGTCGGTATCCACGATCACCACCGGGATGCCCGCAGCGCGGGCTTTGTCCAGCACGGGCAGCACTTCAGCCACGCCGGCGGGCGCCACGGCCAGGGCGGCCACGCGCTTGAGAACCTGGTCTTCCAGGATCGCCACCTGCTGATCTATGTTGATCTCACGCTCCGGCGCCAACACCGAAAGCGCCACTTCCGGATCCTCGCGAGCCGCCTCTTCGGCGCCCGCTTTGAGTCGCTGCCAGAACTCGCTGTCCAGAGCCTTGGTAACCAAAACAATTTGTATCTTCTTTGTTTTGCTGCTGCGCGAGCAGCCTTCGACCGACAGTAGTCCGCAGGCCATCACGCCGCTCACGGCAAGCCAGGCCGTCCACCGCATTCACGATCTCCCTGCTGCGGCCCGTTGCCGCAACACGTCTACCCAGACGGCGGCCACGATCACCGCGCCGATGATCACCGTCTGCCAATACGCCGACACGTTCAGAAGATTGAGTCCATTGCGCAGCACGCCCATGATCAGCGCTCCCACAAGGGTTCCCATCACAGTTCCCACCCCGCCGAAAAAGCTGGCCCCGCCGATGATCACGGCCGCGATGGAGTCCAGCTCGGCTCCCGCGCCCGCCAGCGGAAAGCCGGAGTTCATGCGCCCGGCCAGCACCACCGCGCCCGCTCCGGCCATCAGCCCGCTCAGTCCGTACGCTAGAATCAGGCGCCGGTCCACCGGGATTCCACACAACAGGGCCGCCTGACGGTTTCCGCCGATGGCGTAAAGGTCGCGTCCCGGTGTCGTGCGCGTCAGGAACAGATGGAACGCCAAACAAAATCCCAACACCACCACTACCGGCATGGGCACTCCTGCGACCGCGCCCGCACCCCAATAGCGAAACGTCGGCGGCAACTCCGAGATCGGGAATCCGCCGGTGACCACCAGGGCCAGACCGCGCGCCACGTTCATCATCCCCAAGGTCGGGATGAAAGGATGCGGCAAGCGCAGCTTGGTCAACAGCACTCCGTTGAGGGATCCCAGGAATGCGCCCGTGCCCAGAGCCACCAAAATCCCGACAGCAGGGTGAGCGCCGGCCTTCAGCGCCATCGCCGCCAGCACGCAACTCAGACCCAGCACGGAACCCACCGAGAGGTCAATGCCCGCCGTGATGATGACCACCAATTGCCCCAGCGCCAGCAGAGCATTCACCGAGGATTGCCGGAACACGTTCAGCAGGTTGTCCACGGTGAGGAAATGCTCCGACAACAGGCTGAGCGCAGCGCACATCAGCAGCAGAGCGAGCAACGGCCCGAACCGGCGCAAGGCCTCCGACAAAGTGCGGGCCAGCAACCCCGGTTTGGCGGCGCTCATTGCAGGCCCCCCGTGGCCAGGCGCATGACCGCCTCGTCGCTGGCCTGGCCGCGCGGTAGTTCGCCCACGATGCGCCCGCGGTGCATGACCAGCACCCGATCGGCGAGGTTCAGAACTTCCTCCAGCTCCGAGGAAACCAGGACGATGGCCGCGCCGCGCGCCGCCAGGCCCCGGATCAACTCGTAAATTTCCGCTTTGGCCCCCACGTCAATGCCGCGTGTCGGTTCATCGAGCAGGAAGATCGAGGCCTCGGTCAGCAGCCAGCGCGCCAGCACCACCTTTTGTTGGTTGCCCCCGCTCAGCCGCGCTACGGGCTGATCCGGACCGCTGGCGCGCAGGCGCAGCTCCCGGATCATCCGTTCTGTCTTGTCCTCCTCGGCTTGCCTGCGGATCCGAAAGCGGCGTTCCGAGGCGAGCACAACGTTCCACAATAAAGGAGCGCCGGGGAATAGTCCTTTCGTCTTCCGGTCGTCCGGGATGAAAGCCATCCCCTCGCGGATGGCATCGCCCGGCGTGCGAATCCGCACCGGCCGCCCGTGAATCCAGATGCGGCCGGCATCCCGGCCGGATGCGCCGAACAGAGCTTCCAACAGCTCCGTCCTGCCTGCGCCGACCAGGCCTGCCAACCCGACGATCTCGCCACGGTGCACGGTGAAGCTCACGTCCTGGAAGCGCCCGCGCGCGGAAAACCCCTCCACGCGCAGAGCCTCTTCGGGACGGGCCGAGGAGGCCGCGGGCGGGAATTGATCCTTGGCCGCCCGACCCACCATGTGGCGCACCAACTGCTCCGGCGGCATCTCCGAGACCGGCGCCGTCGCCACGTGCCGGCCGTCGCGCAACACGGTGACACGATCCGCGGTCTGGTAAATTTCCTTGAGCCGGTGGGTGATGTAGATGACGCTCACGCCCCGCTGCTTTAAACGGGCGATGACCTCGAACAGCCGCGCCGTTTCGCGTTCCGAGAGCGCGGCCGTCGGCTCGTCCATGATCACCAGACGCGCCTGGAAGGCAAGAGCACGGGCGATCTCCACAAGCTGCTGTTCGCCGACGCTCAGATCTCCGAGCGGTCGGCGGGGATCTATGGGGCGTCCGAGATCCTCGAGCAACGCTCGCGCCTGGCGGTGAATCTCGTCCCAGCGCACCCATCCCGGCCAGCCCGGCCGACAAGGACGGCGGCCGAGGAAAATGTTCTCGCCGGCGCTCAACTGCGGAACCAGAGCCAACTCCTGGTGCACGAAACTAATGCCCAACCGCTGCGCCAGGTGCGGCGTCAGACCGCTGACCGGCCTGCCGTCCCAGAAGATGCGCCCGGAATCGGGGGCGATCACGCCGCTGGCCACGTTCATCAGCGTGGACTTGCCCGCCCCGTTTTCTCCGATCAGCGCGTGGACTTCGCCCGGCAGCACCTGGAAGCTCACCCCGTCCAGCGCCTTGACGCCGCCAAAGGACTTTCGAATTTCCTGCATGTCCAGCAGCGGCGGGTTCATGGATTCGCCTCGGTGCGCGGCGGCGCCGTCGAGCGGCGGATGATCAGTTCGCCGGGTACGCGGATCAATTCTTCGGCGCCGCGGCCTTCGATCAGTTTCAGCAGAGTCTCCATGGCGAGGCGTCCCATGTGCCGCCGGGGCTGACGCACTGTGGTCAGGGGCGGCTCGCTATACTGAGCCACGAACAGGTCGTCGAAGCCCACCAGAGAAATGTCTTCCGGCACGCGCAGACCGGCCTCACGCACTGCCTTCAGCGCGCCCAAAGCGCTCATGTCGTTGTAGCAGAAGACGGCCGTCGGAGGCTCCGGCGCCGTCAGCAGCCTTTGCATGGCCGCGAAGCCGCCCTCAGGGCGACCGTCGCCGTGAGCCACTAGCTCGGGCAGGAAAGGCAGGCCCGCACAATCCAATGCCTCCCGGTAGCCGGCGAAGCGCTCCGTATCGGACTGATACCCGCAGCGGTCTCCCAGGTACGCAATCCGCTGGTGGCCCAGGGCGATCAAGTGGTTGACCGCTTCGCGGCTGGCTTCGTGGTTGGCGATCATCACCGAGTGCACAAACTCGCCGGGGTGCTGGTTGTTGATCAGAACGATGGGCACGCGCATCTCCGACAGCATAGGGGTGTAAAGTGCGCCTACCCGCGAAGAGGTGACCACGATGCCATCCACCCGGCGTTCGGCAAAGGAGCGTACGACCTTCATCTCCCGCTCGGGTTCGGCGTTGGAGTTGGCCAGAAAGACCGAGTAGCCGTGGTCGTTGGCGGTCTCCTCGATGCCGCCGACCACCTCGGCGACGAACGGATCTGCGATGGTGGTGACCACGACGCCGATGGTCTGCGTGCGGCGCGTAACCAGGCTGCGGGCCACGGCGCTGGCGGTGTAACCCTGCTGCTCGGCGATTTGTCGGATGCGGGCGATGGTTTCCGGCTTGAGCAAGGGACTGCCGCGCAGGGCGCGGGAGACCGTCGAATGGGAGACGCCCGCGGCGGCGGCGATGTCTTTGATCGAAACCTTCCGCAAACGTGTCCATCCTAATCCAACGCGACCGTCCCTGTCAAACCCACCCTGCCAGCGAGCCCCTCTTCCCTGCGGATCTGCAACCCCAGACCCACCAATCCACGGACCCGAGTCAAACCCAGCCCGGCCACAGCACCGAAGCACGCTGAGCGTACGGCCATGCCGCGTTTGCGCCCCGATCTCAAGGATGCCGCCCCGTGGGACGCCCGACGCAAATCGGGCTGCGGCTCCGATTCTGACCCCGCCCACCAGCCGGTCTCAAGCGAGCGCCGACAAAGCTCCGCCCCGGTCTGTCATGAGCTGTTTGATACTGAATCTTGCGGTCGGAGAAGGGAGCATGAAACTGAACCGGAGGCAATTCGCCCGGACTGCGACGGGCGCTTACGGTGCGGGTGCGGCGCCCCTCACTGTGTGCGGGTCCGCTCTCACCGCCCAGGAGCAGGACTTCTTTCTGCGTTTGTTGCGCGCCAATGCCGAAACGGTCTCCCGCCTTCTGCAACAGCCTCGCGTTGCGCCGAGTCCGCGGGTGGGCAGGGGCGGCAATCTGGCGGCCCTTGTGACCGCCTATTGTGCGCCGGAATCGCCCTACCACCGCGACCCGAGCTTGATACCGCAGATGGAGAGCGCAGCGCGGGTCTTTGTGGAGGCGCAGCATCCCGACGGCACCTTGGACGCCGCCAACAATCTGGCTTCGCCGCCAGACACCGCTTTCGTTGTCGAGGGTCTGGCCGCATGCCTCGGCGTCTTGAGACGTGTGGACGAAGAAGCGCTGGCGCCGACCCGGCAACTGTTGGAGCAGTTCTTGCGGCGCGCCGGGGAAGCCCTGGTCACGGGAGGCGTTCACACCCCCAATCATCGCTGGGTGGTCTGCGCCGCCCTGGCTCGCATCAACGCTCTGTTCCCTTCTGCCAGGTATGTGGCGCGCATTGACGACTGGCTGGACGAGGGCATCTACATTGATGCGGATGGGCAGTTCGCCGAGCGCAGCCCAAACTATGCGCGCGTCACGGTCAACGCCCTGATCACCATGGCCCGCCTGCTGCGCCGTCCCGAGCTGCTGGAGCCCGCCCGGCGCAACCTGGATGCGACGCTGTACCTATTGCATCCGGACGGCGAGCTGGAAACGGTTGCATCCAGACGCCAGGATCAAACCCGGCCGCTCAGGATGGCAAACTTCTATCTGCTCTACCGCTACATGGCCATCCTGGACCGCAATCCGACTTACGCCGCCGTGGTGCGCCTGATCGAAAGCCAGCCCGGAGAAGGCCTGATCGAAGGGCAAAACCCGGCCATCTACTTCCTCGAGGAGCCCCTGTTGCGCCAACCGCTGCCCCCCGGCGGCAGCATTCCCTCCGACTATGCCAGGATCTTCGCCGGCTCCGGCCTTGCCCGAATTCGCAGAGGCAATCTCAGCGCCTCGATTTACGGCGGCTCCGACTGGCCCCTGGGGGTGGCCTCAGGCTTGGCCAGCAATCCGACGTTCTTCACCTTTCGCAACGGGCGCGCTGCCCTGCTTTCGGTGCGCATGGGCGGCCAGTTTTTCAGCTTAGGGGCGTTCCGAAGCCAGGGCCTCAAGGTCGCCGGCGGAGAGTACTTGCTCGAGCAGCGTCTGGAGGTGCCCTACTATCAACCTCTGCCCAAACACTTGCGCAACCCGCGCGGCGATTACCCGCCCACGCCCGCCAGGGACGGGCGCTTCTGGAGCAAAATGGACTTTCCCCACAGGCCGGTGAGCAACATCGTGATCCTCGATCAGAAGGTCCGCGTCGTCGAACGGCGCGGCGGCTTCGATCTCCACATCAGCGTGACCGGTCCGGAAAGAGTGCCCTATACCGTGGAGCTGGCCTTCGCCGCAGGGGGAGAGTTCGAGGGCCCGCTTCGGGAGTTGTTGCTTCCGGACGGCGCCAGGGTCCTGCTTCTTAAAACCGGCCACGGCAGGTATCGCGTTGGCGCAGACTGCATCGAGTTTGGTCCCGGGCGCTACGAGCACGAGCGCCTGGATCTTTCGGGCCACACATATATCGCCCACGGCGCAAGGCTGCGGCCTTCGGGGATTCCCGTTTACATCACGGGTTTCACGCCGTTCGAGCACGTGCTAACCATCCGGGCTGTGGGTTCTCCCCAGTGACCCCGCCTTCGGCTGCTCCGGCCCGACGGTCGAGGCACGCTCGGCAAGCCGGCTTGGTCCGAGCGCGACGCTCGACCAACCGCCGCGCCGAGCCACAGGCAAGAGGTTCGATGGCTCCGGGGACGGAATGGCTCGTGGGATCCCTTCCGCAAACGTGTTCGGCTCGATCCCGGTGACAAGGCGCCCCGCGTGCGCTCCCGCAGTCCAGGCTCCGGGCGTGGAAGGAATCCCCAACACCGGCAAGCGATTTTACGCTAAGTGCCACATTCGCAACGAAGTCGAAGCGACGGCGCAAACTGCCCCCAGCGCTGCTGGCGCGCACCGCACGCCGGAACCCCGGCTCCGCGCGCCCTCAGCCGCCTTGACAGGGGTGGTGGGCAAAGTGTATATTGGCCCAAGCCTGGACACGTATGCAAAAGCAGCCACATGCTCGCTGGGCCGCCCGGCGATCCGATAGGGCGCCTTACCGGCTTCGGCAACGCATTTTTAACTCGCTCCTGCCGCCTGCTGAAACATGCTTGCCCTATGCTGCTGCTTGCCATCAGGTGATGCCTTCTTCAATTCGATCAGGAGGTCAACAACATGAACTTGCAACGCACCCTGCGCATCGGCCGCATCACAATCCTGGCCCTGTTGTCGGCCTGGTTGACGCCGACTGCGCTTTTCGGACAATTCGAAACCGGCGCCGTGCTGGGGACTATCCGTGATCCTTCCGGCGCGGTGGTTGCCGGCGCTAAAGTCACGCTGGAAAACCTGGGCACCGGCATCGCTGTCACGACCACAACTGACGACGCCGGCAACTATCAGTTCCTCAACGTCCGCGTCGGAACCTTCCGCGTCAAGGCGGAGGCCCCCGGCTTCAAGGTCGCCGTTGCGGAGACCTTCACGGTGGCCGTCAACGCCCGCCAGAGAGTGGACCTGACACTGGAGGTCGGCACGGCGACGGAAAGCATCACCGTCATGGGCGCCGCCACGATGCTGGAAACCGAGACCAGCGTGCGCGGCACCCTTGTCAGCACACAGCAGGTCGTGAACCTGCCCTTGAACGGACGCGCCTACGCCGATCTGGCGCTGCTGGCCCCCGGGGTGCGGCGCAGCGCGATCGCCGGCTCCCGAGACGCCTCCTTCAACGTCAACGGCATGCGCAGCTCCCAGAACAACTTCATGGTGGACGGGGTGGACAATAACGCGTACGGCACCTCCAATCAGGGCTTCTCCAATCAGGTGGTGCAAATCACGCCTGACGCCGTGCAGGAGTTCCGCCTGGAAACCAATAATTTCAGCGCCGAATTCGGACGCGCCGGCGGCGCGGTCATCAATGCCGCCATCCGCAGCGGCACCAACGAGTTCCACGGCGCGATGTGGGAATACGTCCGCAACACCAGCCTGAACGCCACGGGATTTTTCAAGCCCGTGCAGAACCGCAAGCCGGTGCTGATCCAGAACCAGTTCGGCGGCGCGCTGGGCGGCCCCATCAAGAAGGAGAAAGCCTTCTTTTTCGCAGACTACGAAGGCTTCCGCCGTGTGTCGCGTTCGGTGACCTTCGCTACTCTTCCCACGCTCGAGATGCGGCGGGGCATTCTGGGCTTTCCCGTGATGAATCCCTACACAGGCGAGAGATACATGGACGGCGTCGTGCCTGCGCGCGAAATCACCCGCTTCGCACGCGAGGTGCTGAACGATCTGCCGGCCCCCAACCGGCCCGGCCTGGCCAACAACTTCCAATCCGAGCCCCGCGGCACCAGCCAGGTGGACAAGGGCGACATCCGCTACGACCACTACTTCAGCCCGCGTCTCACGGGATTCGCCCGTTACAGCCACCGGCTGATGAATAACTTCGAGCCACCCGCCATCCCCGGACCTTCGGGAGGCAACTCGAACGCCGACGTGCGGGTCATGAACTGGCAATGGGCTTACGGCGGCACCTACACCCTCAGCCCCACGACGCTGATGGAGTTCCGCATGGGCGTTTCGCAGACCGACGGCGGAAAATTTCCGATGTTCCGCGGCACGCCTACCATCGGCGAGCGCTTCGGAATCCCCAATATTCCCAAGCACCCGCTCTACACAGGCGGGATTCCGTCACAGGGCATCACCGGGTTCACCACTCTGGGCGTCCAATCCAGCAACCCTCAATTTCAGAACCCCTTCGTGGTGAATCCCAAGTTCAATTACGCCAAGATCGCCGGCCGACACTCGCTCAAAATGGGGTATGAGCACCAGCGAATCAACACAGACATTGAAGATTTCCACCCCAAGTACGGGAGGGACAGTTACTCCGGCCGCTTCTCCCGAGTTCCGGGAACCGCGACCTCGGATATGCAGTTTCTGGCGGACTTTCTCTTCGGCGCGCGTTCGAGCTACCAGTTGACAAACTTTCAGGTCATGGATTACCGCCAGCGCATGGATTTCCTGTATTTACAGGATGACTTCAAAGTCAGTCCCAAGCTGACTCTGAACATGGGGCTGCGTTATGAATACGCCACGCCGCAGTACGAGGCAAAGAACCGCATTTCGAACTTCGACGCGGTCAATATCGCCTTGATCCAGGCGCGCGGCGGCTCGCTTTACGACCGGGCGCTGGTGCACTCCGATAAGACCAACTTCGCGCCGCGCTTCGGGGTGGCATACACCGTGACGCGGCGAACCGTGATCCGTTCGGCCTATGGAATCAGCTACATGCACTTCCACCGCATGGGCGGCGAGAACATCCTGGCGTACAATCTGCCGCATGTGCTCAATCCCATCGTGACTCAGTATGCGCCCACGGTCTCTGGGGCCGGACAACCACTGTGCACTTCCAACCAGCAGAGCCCCTTTGTCTGCTTCCGGCCCATGGAGATGGGCTTCCCGGATAACTTTCTTTCCCTGGCCAATATCAACCAAACCGGCGTGCGCACCAACTACATCCCGCCCGATACGCCGACGGCTTACACGCAGAGCTGGCATTTCACCATCCAGCGCGAGCTGGCTCGCGACCTGCTGATAGACGTGGCCTACGTCGGCAACCGCAGTCTACACCTGCCGATTCTGGGCGACTACAACCAGGCGCGGCCCAATCAACCCAATGAGAACCTGGCCCTTCAAGCCCGCCGTCCCATCCCGACCTTCGGCTACATCCAGGTCTGCTTCAACGGCGGGTTCCTGAACTACCATGCTTTCCACAGCAAGCTGGAGCGCCGCTTCGCGAACGGCTTCTATCTGCTGAATTCCTTCACCTGGTCGAAGGGCATTGACAACGCTTCCGGGCACCTGGAGGCGCACAACGGGGACAACTCGCGGGTCAACTACCGGGACCTGAAAAACGAAAAGGGCGTCTCGGGTTACGATCAGAAGTTCACCAATGTCACCACGCTGCTCTGGGATTTGCCTTACGGGCGAGGTCGGCGCTACGGCTCAGCCGCCCACCCGGCCCTGGAATTCTTGCTCGGCGGGTGGCGGCTGGCGGTCATCAATTTCGCCAACTCGGGCATGCCGGTGAATCTCAGCTACACAGCTTCCTCCCAGTTCCAGGTCAGCACCGCGCCCACCTATCGTCCCAACATCACGGGCGATCCCATGATGCCCAAGGGCCAGCGTCGCGCCGAGCGGTGGCTCAACCCGGAAACCGTGCAAATCCCCACCGACCCATCGCGTCCCTTCGGGAACGCAGGGCGTAATATTGCGCGCGGCCCGTCGCTGCACCAGATGAATTTCGGGCTGCACAAGGAATTCGCCGTGCGCGAGGCTTCCCGTCTGGAGGTGCGAATGGAGGCTTTCAACTTCCTGAACAAAACGAATTTCGGGACGCCCAACGGCAACCGCTCCAGCTCCGCCTTCGGCACGATCACCTCGACGCAACCGGCGCGCGAGATCCAGTTGGCGGTGCGATATGCCTTCTAGCCGCCGGATGCAGACGGATGTCACCGCCGATTGGCAACCGATGGCGCGAAAAAAGATTGACAGCGCTGTAACAATTTTGTAACATACCGCCTTGTAAGATGCTGGGCGTGCCGGTGACCACGCTCATCGGCACGCCCCGACTTCGGGGTTATTGACCAATGGAAGGCGAGGGGGGGAACATGGCAAGACGAACTGTAACCTTACTTTGCGGCCTGCTGTGCGCAGCTTGGCCGCTGCTGAGCCAGGGCGACCTGGCCACTCTGAACGGCACGGTGACCGACCCCACGGGCGCGGTCATCGCCGGCGCCAAGGTCAGCGCCGAGCATGAGGCCACCGGCCTCCGACGGGAAGCGACGACCTCAGCAGCCGGCACCTACGTGCTGGCGCAATTGCCCATCGGGAGCTACCGTGTCACCTTCGAGGCGCCCGGTTTTCGCCCGGTCCGTTTCGACAAGATCCAACTCCAGGTTGGTGACACGCGCACCCTGGACGCCCAACTCGAGGTGGCCACCATCCGGGCCGAGATCGAGGTGCGCGAAACCCCGGTCCCACTGGAGCGCACAACCGCAGCCCTGGGCACGGTGATCGCCTCCCAGCAGGTGCGCGAGATCCCGCTCAACGGGCGGCATTGGGCCAGCCTGATGGCGCTGGCACCCGGCGCGATCAACACCGGTGACGGGAGCCAGCAGACCATCCGCTTCGTCGGGCGGTCCAGGGATGACAACAACTGGACTTTCGACGGCATGGACGCTACTGGCGTTAAGGATCCGCGGCAGGAAGCGGCCCTGCGCTTGATCATCTCCACCGACGCCATCGCCGAGTTCCGCGTCAGCTCCAGTTTGTATTCTGCCGAGCTGGGCGGAGGCGCGGGCGCCAACGTCAGCCTGGTTTCAAAATCCGGAACCAATGAGTTTCACGGCGGTCTGTTCGAGTTTGTGCGCAACGATCGCTTCGATGCGCGCAACTTCTTCGATGCGGAGAAACCGCCCTTCCGCCTGAACCAGTTCGGCGGGAACCTGGGCGGACCCATCATCCGCAACCGCACCTTCTTCTTCGCCAACTACGAAGGGTTGCGACAGCGGCTGGGGCAGACGCTGTTCGCCAGCGTGCCCAGCGCGGCCTTCCGCGAACGAGCCCTGAGCACGTCGCCCGCTGTCAGGCCGATCCTGGAAGCCTACCCCAGAGGGTTTCGCTCGCTGGACGCCAACATTGACGAACTGTGGATCGAGCGGCGCCAGCTCTGGCGCGAGGATGCCGGCACGCTGCGCGTGGATCACCGGTTCTCGGATTCCGATCTGTTCTTCGCCCGCTTCAATGTGGACAACGGTCTGATTGACGCCCCGCGCAGCGTCCTGCTCTCCGACAAACAAGAAAGCTCCTTCCAGCCTTCGAATCTGGCGATCCAGTATCAGCGCATTTTCTCGCCCACCGTCATCAACGAGTACAAGCTGGGCTACAATCGCTCGGCGCTCACCCGTTATAGCTACGGCCCTCTGGCTCAGTCCATCAGCGTGCCGGGATTCATGACGCTGAATGGTCCGAGCCTGCTGATCGAGAATCCCACCTCTTATTCCATGCTGGACAACGTGACGATCACGCGCGGCCGGCACACGCTGAAGATGGGATTCGAGGCGCGCCGCATCCATGTGAACGTCGCCGATCCCGCTGTGGCCACAGCCTCGATTAGCTTCGCCAGCCGTGACGATCTGATTCGCAATCGCGTGGACTCGCTCAGCATCAACGCGGGCAGTCCCGTGCTCGGCGCCCGCCGCACCTGGTTCATGGGCTTCTTCCAGGATGACTTCAAGGCCAGCCGCAACCTGACCCTCAACCTGGGCGCCCGCTACGAGTATTACACGGTGGCCAAAGAGGTGCGCGGCCGTGAGCGGGTCTTCGATATGTGGGCCTGTCAGGGATTCTGCCCGCCGGGCACGCCCTGGTATTACCCGGACCGCAACAATATTGATCCGCGTGTGAGCCTTGCCTGGGCCCCGGCAGCCCTGGGCGATAAGACCGTGTTCCGCATTGGCGCCGGCGTTTTCCACGGCCCCGGTCAAAATGACGACGTGAACGCTGCGCTGGACAACATGGCCGAGAGGCTCTCGCTCACCTCGCGCGATGTGGCAGGCGGACTGAGCTATCCCATCGAGCGGTTCGTTGCGCAGGCCCGCTCAGCAGGCATCACGCCCCGCTCGCTCCAGCGCGACCGGCGCGACATTTATAACATCCAGTGGGGTTTCTCGATCCAGCAGCAGTTGCCCGCGCGGTTTGTCACGCAGATAGGCTATCTGGGCAATTCGGGCAGCAAGCTGTTCGCGCGCACTTACATCAACGTGATTGATCCGGCTACCGGGCGCAGGCCCCTGCCTGCCTTCGGCCGGATGGACGAAAAGCGCAACGACGGCAACAGCAACTTCAACGCGCTGCAAGTCTCGCTCCACCGCCAGTTCAGCGGCGGTTTTCTGTGGGGCACCGAATACATGTGGTCGCACGCCATCAACGACGGCAATCTCGGAGGCGGCGAGGGAAGCCAGCCGCAGAATGTCAACTGCCGCGCCTGTGACCGGGGCAACAGCGCCCAGGACATCCGGCACACCTTCACCAGCAACTGGGTGTTGGAGCTGCCCTTCGGTCCCGGGAAGCGCTTTGCCGGCAACGGCTGGGCCTCCAGGTTGGCCGGCGGTTGGGAGCTGAGCGGGATCTGGACGATGCGCACGGGCCGCGCCGTGAACATCTCCGTCTCTCGCAGCTCCTCGGCGGTGCCCGACGGCAACACCTCCAACCAGCGCCCTGACGTCGTCGCAGGCGTGCCCATGTACCCCGCCACCAAGACCGTTGACCGCTGGCTGAACCCGGCGGCCTTTGCCGTGCCGCCCGCGGGCCGATGGGGCAATGCCGGCCGCCATATCGCGCGCGGCCCCGGCTTGGTGCAGGTGGATCTCGCGCTACACAGGAAGTTCAATCTCACCGAGCGCAGCCATCTGGCTTTCCGAGCCGAGGCGTTCAACCTGTTCAATCGGGCGCAGTTTGGCGACCCCAGCTCGAACATCTCGACGCTGGCCACCTTCGGCCAGATCCGCAGTCCGCTGAATCGAACTATCGGCACCGGTACGTCGCGGCAGATCCAGCTTGCCTTGCGCTTGAATTTCTGACATCTCGACTTCGCGCCCGGCATCTGCGGCCACCACCGCACGACCGCCGGGCGCTTGTTAAAGTTCGAACCTGACAAAGGAGGATCCCTGATGCCCTGGCTCACGCTGGTGCTCTATCTTTTGGCGGCTCAAGCTCGCATTGAAGTCAAGCCCGCACTGGCCACCGAGCCGGTGACCGATGATCCTGATGATCCAGCCATCTGGGTCAACGCGTCCGACCCGAGCAAGAGCGTGATCGTCGCGACCAACAAGGTCCCTGCTCCCAACGGGGCCGTTGTGGTTTACGGGCTGGATGGCAAGATCCGGCAGACGATTGCCAACCTGAATCGCCCGAATAACGTGGACGTCGAGTACGGGTTGCCCCTCTCGGGAGGTCGCGCCGACATCGCGGTCCTCACTGAGCGGCTGGAACGGCGCTTGCGGGTCTACCGGATCCTGCCCGATGGCCGACTGGAGGATGTCTCATCGGCTGATGGTCTGCGCGTGTTCGAAGGCGCTAGCGGCGAGGAGGCTGCTCCCATGGGAATCGCGCTCTACAAGCGCCCACGCGACGGGGCTATCTTCGCCATTGTGAGCCGCAAGACCGGCCCCCGCGAGGGCTACCTCTGGCAGTATCGGTTGAGCGATGACGGCATGGGCCGCGTGCGCGCTCACAAGGTTCGGGAGTTCGGGCGCTTCAGCGGAGTGGGTGAAATCGAGGCCGTAGCCGTGGACGATGAGCTCGGCTACGTCTACTACGCCGACGAAGGTGACGGGATCCACAAATACCACGCCGACCCCGACCATCCCGAAGCCGGCCGCGAGTTAGCTCATTTCGCCACTGCGGGTTTTCAAGGCGATCGCGAGGGCATTGCGATCTACGCCCTGGCGAACGGCACGGGTTATATCGTCTGCACCGATCAGCTTGCGGGGAACACGAAGTATCACGTTTACCGCCGCGAGGGAGCCCCACGCCGTCCGCACGATCATTCCGAGCTGCTGAAAGTCTTCTACGGCGGCGCGGACGAAACCGACGGCATCGAAATCACCTCTGCCGGCCTGGGCCCGCGATTTCCCAACGGCCTGATGGTGGCCATGAACAGCGGGCCGAAGAATTTCCTGATCTATCGCTGGGAAGACATCGCTGCGGCTGGCAGTGCCAAGCTGAAGCTGCGGGCCGGGCAGCGCTGAGCTGGGGTGGAACGGACGCTGGTGTACTGCGTTTAGAAATGGCTCAAAGCGCGCAGGCAGTGCTTGGGCGTCCCGCGCCGGGCGGCGCCGTGCGGAGCTGTTCCGGCGTGGCGCCTGCCTTGTTCGAGTTCCGACGCAGGAGGTTGAAGCAGAGTTGGTCCCGGCTCGCCGGAACTGATAACTGCAAGCCTGGCTCAGGAAGCGGCGCACCGAACCCGTGAAGCGTTCCAGCTCGTAGAACTCCCGCTCCATCAGCCCGTGCACGGCCTCCACGTCGCTGTTGTAGGTGGAGCGGTGGGGAGGGTTGAAGCGGTGGGCCCGACAGCCGGATTTCTGCTCCACCAGGCGGGTGAACGCCGGCAAGCCGTGCCGGCGGTTCCAGTGGCCGCCAAACTGGCTGCCGTTGTCGGTCTGGACCGTCAGCCGGCTCAGCTCCACGCCGCAGCGGCGGAAGTGGGCCGGCAGCCGATCGGCAAATAGCAGGGCGTACGTCGGTTTGTTCGCCGCGCTCGAGGCCGGCGGCCTTTCTCGGCCGCCAGGCTGCGCGCGGGAGCGCTCTTCGGGATCCGGTTGCCTTTTTGTTTGGAAACGCCGCCGTCACTGGCGCACGGTGTTGCGCGTGGTGTCGAATTGCCGGGCGGCCTGGCGGATGCCGTGTTGCTGGGCGAAGAACACCATGCGGTAGCGGAGATCGAAGTTGAGATTGGAGGAGCGAATCAAATCACAATAGGGGGGCACAAGGATCACCTCCGGTTGGATGAGTTTGGATCCCACGATTGCAGACGGAAACATTCTTGTGCCTTTCTGTTTGTCCTCCGGGATCAGCCACGGCGCTTCCAGGCCGGCTCCCAGTGAGGGCTGAGGGCCGGCGGCGCGGCGCTTCGGGATTTGCTCCGCCTGCACTACGCTTCGGCTCCGCAACCCCTGAGTCAGCCCAAGGTTGAATCCTTTCCCGGAGCTGTTTCCAACTGCTTGGGCTGAAGACCCGCAGCCGGGATGGGTCACGATGTTCCCGCAGCGGAAAGCGGCAAGTACCGGACGAGTGGACACCAGGCGCGACGGTGGTTTAGAATTAAGTTTCCTGCCACGGGCGCGTAGCTCAGTTGGTTAGAGCGCCTGCTTCACACGCAGGAGGTCTGGGGTTCGAGTCCCTACGCGCCCACCACGCATCATCGGCGGTCCGCGTAAGACCCGCACACAGGAGGCTCAATTTTCAGGCTCAGCGGGAGATTGCAGTGGCTCTGCCGAGCCAGGCGCTCACGGACGGGGGGCCGGTGCAGGACGCCGGCCGAAGCCCGCTACGGCACGCGTACGGTTCTGGCTTCAAACAACGGGCCGGCGCCTTGTTTGTCGCGGGCTTGGAACTTCACGATGACGAAGTCCTTTCCTGCTGTGACAGCCGGTGGGAGGGGATAGCGCATCTCGAGAAACTCGCCCGGCTTTTCGCCGCTCAAGCTCTGGCTGGCGATCTTCACATCGCCTGCCAGGATATCGAAGCTCCGATCGCGGTGGCCGCCCCAGTAGCGACATACCAGCTCCACAGCTCGGACGGGGTCAACTTTCATGCGAAAAGCGAACCACCCGCGAGGAGCGGCCTGGCGGAATCTGCGTAATCCGAGCTCTCCGGTCGTACTGCCCTGCCCCTGAAAGTGGTGGTCGCGCTCGTCGCGAATGCTGCCCAAACGCAACCGATCGAGCACTCGATCACCCAACGCGCGGAGCTGCTGCTCGTCAAACCGGAATTGCCGGATCGCGCTCTGCCAGTTCTGAGGAGTGAAATAGCGCCAGTAGATGGTGTAGCGCTGATCCCAGAGATCGTAGAAAGGAAGCAGGTCCGGGCTGGCGGGCGAATCACCGGGGGTAGCCCGGAACAATCCCGCGCGCGCTCTGAAGCGCAAGGAGCCGGCGAGCTTGCGGAACCAGGATTCGGGCCTGAGGTCTGGCGCTACCAGGGATGGAACGTCGGCCGGCGGCAGGCCATCGAAATCGAGCTGCCCTCTGCCGAACGGCGCGGGGGGATCCATGCCCTCTTTCCCCAAAGCTCCCGCCAGCACGATGGGGCCGTACAAGACAGCGACGCGATTCGTATCCCCGGGCAGGCTCTCCAGGCGAAGCCGCATGGGGAACTCTACTTGCAAAACATCACCGGTCACCCACCGGCGGCTTATGAGGGCCCACTCGCCAGGCTTGCTCGTGGAGGGATGCCGCCTGCCGTTCACGGAGATCTTGAGTGCGGACTCGGCCCACCACGGGTGGCGGACGCGTATAACGAGCTGGACCGGGGCGGCCGTTTGAAACCGCAGCCGCGTGCGGGCTTCCTCGGGAAAGGCGGTTTCCTGGCGTACCACGAGACCTTTCTCGGGCCATTCGAGCTGAGAGGCGACGAACAAATTCAGATAAATTCCTTGCTCATCATGAAAGTAAATGCTGTCCCCGTACTTAGCGTGATTCTCCATGCCCGTGCCGGTGCAGCACCAAAAGGAATCGTAGGGGGTGTTAAACACTTTGAAGTGACCCGGCTTGAGCGAACAAAGATAAATCATCATTCCGGTCTCTTTATGCTGGGAGGCGAGAATGTGATTGTAGAGAGCGCGCTCGTAGAAATCGGCGTCGGCGGCGCGGGCGTCCCATGCAAACAAATGGCGCGTTAATTTAAGCATGTTGTAGGTGTTACAGGTCTCCGCCGTGCGGCTGGTAAGGTGTTCGGTGAAGCGGTCGGGAGCAAAGAACCGCTCGTTGTCCCCGTGCCCTCCCTGAACGAAGGTTCGCTCTCGGACCACCCGCTCCCAGAAGAAACGCGCCAGCCGTTTCAGCCGCTCCTCGCCCGTGAGGGCGTAAAGACGCGCCGCGCCGATAACCTTCGGGATTTGCGTGTTGCCGTGCAGTCCGGTGAGAATGTCCTTTCCGTCCGCCAGGGGATCGAGAATCGCTCGGTGGTAAAAGCGGCGCGCAAGCGTGAGATATTTCTCCTCCCCCGTCAGGGCGTAGACGTCGGCGAACGATTCCAGCACGCCGCCGTGTTCTGTGGCCAGCATCTGCTGGATTTGCTCATCGCTCAGGCGAGCGCTGAGGGTCACGGCCCAATCCGCTAAACCAAGCAGGATCTTCTTGGCTGTGGCGTTGCCGCACCACAGGTGGGCGTCTATGAGGCCGGCCATCAGCTTGTGGGTGGTATACCAGGGCACCCAGATCCCGTTGAGGTTGAAGGGCTCGGAACGGATGAGGCCCCGACCGATTTCGGCCCACAGCCGGTCGGCTTCCGGAAATCCGCCTACGAAGCCTGTGCCTTTGGCCTGCTGCACCCGAGCCAGTTCCTCCACGATGTAATCCACGCGTTCGAGCAAGCGGCGCTCGCCGGTCGAGGCGTACATCATGGAAAGAGCACTTAAGTAATGGCCCAAAGTGTGGCCGGAGATCGTCATGCTTTCCCAGCCGCCGTATTCGGGGGCCTTAGGTTCCAATCCGGCGAACTTTCGGAACCGAGACAACAAGCGGTCGGCATCGAGGTCCAGCAGATATTTCATGTCGAGCTGCATGGCCCGCCGGAACGGACCCTCCGACAGTCGGACCTGTTGGAGGGGAAAGGCCCATGCCTTCGAAGGGACCCGGGCTTGAACTCGGAACTGGGGCCGGGGCCGAGCCAGGGAGTCTGCATACGCCTGTAGCGTCAGAAGTCCTGCCAAGAGAGCCGGCACGCGAATGAACAGGGCAACCTCCGATCTCATGGTCGTCGTCTCCCCTGCTTGATTCCCACCGAGGGCTACGGGCTCGGACGAGAACAAGCCGCTTTCCGCAACAGGATACCTGAAATCGGCGACCGCTCCAAACTTCGGGAGCCGGGCGCGCGGAAGGCTCGGCAGACCTGCGGCGGAATCCTGGGAACAGACAACGGGGAGCACGCCGGAGTGCGGCAATCGGTCGGTCGTCCTTCGACCGTGGGGTCACGACGGCTGCCGGCCGTAGAGCTTTTCTAACCGGCGGGTGCACAGACTGCCAAGCGCGGGTGCGGCGTAGGAGGCATGAGGCTGGGACAGCGGGAACGGAGATGGTCTTCATCCGGAGCGCTTGGAACGAGAAGCCGATCCAGGGTATTCTGACAAGAAAGGCATGCGGGAGAAAGGGACCGCGGCAACCCTCTTAGTGGGAATACCCGCGGGTTTGCTGCTCGGAGTGAGTCTTTTTACGTTCGGCTATGCGCGGGGCCACTCGTACCTGACCGATGATCCGGCGGCGTGCGTAAACTGCCACCCGATGCGCGAACAATTCGAAGGCTGGATCAAGTCCAGTCACCGAAGCGCGGCGGTTTGCAATGACTGTCACACGCCTGCGGATCCGGTCGGAAAATATGCCATCAAAGTCTTGAACGGTTTCAATCATTCGTGGGCCTTCACGCGGGGACGCTTCCCGGACGCCATCCGGATGCGCAGCCGCAACCAGGCGGTGACGCGGGCCTCGTGCTCCCGATGCCATCAGGACATCGTCGTGGCGATGGGCGCAGGCCGCCACCCGCGGGAGGGCGTGGAGTGTTTGGAGTGCCACCGGGACGTCGGGCATGCACATTGATTGGATCGGGTTCAGGGAGCGAGCAACATGAGCGAAATCCGAAGGCGACGCACCATCCTGCTGACCGCGGCCGTGACGGCCGTCGCGACGATGGCCGTGACCGGCCTGCTGGTGAGCATCTTCGAGAGGAAACAAGAGGCGCGCAATCCGTTTTTCCGCGTCGTGGAGCTCAGTGACGAGACCGAGGATCCGGATCTCTGGGGCAAGAACTTTCCCTTGCAGTACGACGCCTATCGCCGCACGGTGGATCAAGTTCGCACGCGCTATGGCGGCAGCGAAGCCCTGCCCCGCCGTCCTACGCAGGCGGACCCCCGCAGCGTGGTGACGCAATCCAAGGTGGAAGAAGATCCTCGCCTCCGAGCGATGTGGAACGGTTACCCGTTCGCCGTGGACACGCGAGAGGAGCGCGGCCATGCTTACATGCTGGTAGATCAGCAGTATACCCTGCGGGTGCTGCAATTTCAGCAGCCCGGAGCCTGCCTCAACTGCCACGCCTCCAGCTACGTCGCCATGAAGAAACTCGGTGGGGGCGATCTCTGGAAGGGCTTCGAGATCATGAACCGCATGCCGTACGCCGAGGCGGTGAAGCATGTCAAGCACCCGGTCTCTTGCCTGGATTGCCACGATCCGGCGACCATGCGGCTGCGCATCACGCGCCCCGCCTTCCTGGAAGGCATCCGGGCGTGGAAAGCCGCCCAGGGTGTCAAAGATTATGACCCGAATACTCAGGCCTCGGCGCAGGAAATGCGGTCTTTCGTCTGCGCCCAATGCCACGTGGAGTATTACTTTAAGGGCCCCGAGAAACGCTTGGTTTATCCGTGGGCCAAGGGACTGAAAGTCAGCGAGATTTACGAGTACTACCGCGCCGCCGGCCACGCGGACTGGATGCACAAAGACACCGGCGCGCCGGTCCTGAAAGCGCAGCATCCGGAATTCGAGATGTGGAGCCAGGGTGTTCACGCGCGCGCCGCCGTGGCCTGCGCCGACTGTCACATGCCTTACAAGCGCGAAGGAGGCATGAAGATCAGCGACCATCACGTGCGCAGTCCCCTGCTCAATATCAACCGCGCCTGCCAGACCTGCCACCGCTTCGCGGAAGAGGAACTTCGGCAGCGGGTCGAGGAAATTCAGAGTCGCTTCATGGCCGCGAGGAACCTGGCCCTAAATGCGCTGGTCGAGTACATCGGTGAGATCAAACAGGCCAGGGAGAGCGGACTGGGAGAGGCGCGGCTGAGGGAAGCATGGGAGCTTCAACGGCAGGCGCAGTTCTACATTGATTTCGTCGAGGCGGAGAACTCCACCGGGTTTCATGCGCCCGGAGAAGCTTTGAGGATCCTGGTCGAGGCCGTGGATTTGATTCGCAAGGGGCAACGGGCCCTCGCCGCGGGGACGGCCCGAGCGGGGGCTGACGGCTCCCGGAATTGAGATTCACCCCGGGAAGCGGAGAAGCCGCCGAGCGGCTTCACTGAAGGAGAATCTCCGCCACGGCGTAGGCGATGGCGCGGGCCGGAGCCCGCTCCAGATTGGTTAGCACGGCGACCGCCAGACCGCGTTCCGGCAGCATCAACAACTCTGTCGAAGCGCCCGGCTGCGAGCCGCTATGTTCCACCCACTTGCGCCCGCCGCGCTCGCTGATGTACCAGCCCAGGCCGTAACCGGTGGGCCGCCCGTCGCGTGTGCGCTGCGAGGTGAACATCTGGCGGAGGGTCTCGGGCTTGAGCAGTCGCCCTTTCTGAAGCGCGAGCGCGAAGCGAACCAGGTCTTCGGCCGTTGCCAGCAGCCCGCCGCCGGGAATCTTGTTGCTGGTATCGGCGAGAGCGCAGTTTTCGATGACGCCGGCCGGCGTGCGCCGATACCCCCGGGCGCGATTCGGAATGATGCGATAAACGTTGTCGGGTTGGATTCGCTCCGCGCCCGCGGGCTTGAAGACATGCTCGCGAAGGTAGTCGGTAAACTTCATGCCGGCGGCCGACTCGACGACGGCGCCCAATAAGTTGTAGCCGTAAGTGGTGTAGCGAAACTTAGTGCCCGGTTGGAACTCCAGGGGATCCTGAGCGAAGATGTGCAAGGCATCCGCCACGTTCGTGTAGTGACGCGTGCTCAGTAATTCCTCGGGCGTGCGGTAGTGCCGGATGCCGCTCAGGTGTCCGAGCAGCGCCCGCGGAGTTACAGGCCAGGGTTTTACAGGGAAGGCAGGGACATACTTTTGAACCGGCGCATCCAGGTCTAGGCGGCCCCGCTCGACCAATTGCATGGCCGCCACAGCGGTGATGGGCTTCGAGATCGAGCCCAAACGAAAGACCGTGCCGGCTGCGACCCGGACGTTGTTCTCGATGTCTGCCAGACCGAAAGCGCCCGAGTAGACGAGCTCGAAGCGATCCGCGACGGCGACGGAAAGCCCCGGGATCCTTTGCTCGACCAGTTGCCGCGTGAGGAGCTGTTCTACACGGGAGATACGCTCCGGGGAGGACTGCGCCAAAGAACTCCCCACAGCGGACGCCAGACCAGCGAACAGGGCAAGAATCGGGCCTGCCATAGAACTCCGATTGTACAATCGCGCCCCGCGTTTGCAGGCCCCGGGCCGTTAGAATGGTGAGATCTTGCGAGACCGGAAGCGAGTCGGGCAACCCCGCCTGCCGGGCCGCGAAGGCCGCTGCTCGGCCTCCTGCAAGCCAAACCACAGAGCGATGCAAGCACGCCAGCCCATTGAGGTGTTCCATGAAGCGACAAAGAACCATCCTGACCTGGTCACTGAGCCTGGCCGCCTTTGCCATGGCCGCCGAGAGAAAGGTGATTTTTCCCGCGGGAGCAAGGCCGATCGGCCCGTACAGCCCGGGGATTCTGGCGGGAGATTTCCTTTACGTATCGGGGCAGGGGGCGGCGGGTGCGGACGGAGCGATCCCGCCAGGTTTCGAGGCGCAGACGCGGCAGGCACTGGAGAATGTGCGGGCCATTGTCGAAGCTGCGGGCCTCACGCTGGAGCACATCACGTACTCGCACATCTACCTCGCGGACATGGCGAACTATGAGACGCTGGGCCGCGTCTGGCGTGAGTATTTCCCGAAAGGGCCTCCGGCCTGCGCGGTCCTGGGCGTGTTTCGGATGCCCGGCGGCACGCCCGTGGAAATCAACGCGGTGGCGGTGCGCGACATCACGCGCAAGAAACCGGTGGCGGCGCCCGGCGCTTCGGCGCCGACTTTTTGCACCCCGGTGGTCGCGGCCGGAGACCGGGCCTTCGTCTCCGGCCTGGTGGGGCGCGACGCCAACGGCGAACTTCCGGACGATCCGGCGGCCCAGGTCGAACTGGCTCTGGACCACCTGGAGCGGGCGCTCAAAGCGGCCGGGTTGGAGATGCGGCATCTGGTTTTCGTAAACCCATACTTGACCGATAAAGTGCCGCTGGAGGTCATGAATCGCCGTTACGCGCGGCGTTTCGAGTTCGGCAACGCCCCGGCGCGGGCCACCATCCGGGTGACGAGCTTGCCGGGCGGAGCGGGTATCGAGTTCACCGGCGTTGCGGTCACGGATCTCACGCTGCGGCGCGCCGTGAGACCGCGGAATATGGCGCCCAGCGCCACCGCCAGCCCGTGCGTCTTCGCCGCCGACACCCTGTATTGCTCGGCCAAATCGGGTTTCATTCCCGGTCCGCGCAGCGGCATCTACGCCGCCACCGTGGAGCACCAGCTCCGGCAGACCATGCGCAATCTGCTGGACGGGTTGGAAGAGGCGGGACTGGATTTCTCGCACGTGGCGGCGACCAACGTCTACTTAGACGACATCGAGGACTTCGCGCGCATGAACCGGGTGTACGCCCAGTATTTCCCGGCTCAAGCTCCGCCCACGCGAACCACTGTGCAGCCCACGGCGCCTGTGGAGCGCAAGCCGGACGCCGAGGGGCGATGGCCGGCCCTGGAGCAGATCTCGCTGATTGCGGTAAAGTGAGGGGCGATGGGCGGCCAGACGGAACATTTCAGCCCAGTTGTGATTTTAGGGGCGGGACCCGCGGGCCTCACCGCAGCTTACGAACTGGCGCGCGCCGGCCGGCGGTCCGTGGTCCTGGAGAAGGACGCCGTGGTGGGCGGGCTGGCCCGCACGGTGGAGTACAAGGGATACCTGTTCGACATCGGCGGCCACCGGTTTTTCACCAAGGCGCCGCTGGTCGAGCGCATGTGGCGCGAGGTGCTCGGGGAGGACTTACTGAAGCGCCGGCGCCTGTCGCGCATTTACTATCGCGGCAAGTTCTTCCGTTACCCGCTGGAGCCGTGGAATGCACTGCGGGGGTTTGGGCTGCGGGAATCGCTGCGCTGCGCGTTCAGTTACCTGAAAGCCCAAGTCGCGCCGCAACGACCGGAGGAGGATTTCGAAGCCTGGGTCTCCAATCGTTTCGGGCGGCGGCTGTTCGAGATTTTCTTCCGCAGTTACACGGAGAAGGTATGGGGACTCTCCTGCCGCGAGATTCGAGCCGAGTGGGCGGCGCAGCGCATCCGCGGGCTCTCGTTGCGCACGCTGCTGCTCGACGCGTTGAGGGTGCGCTCGCGAGACAGGCGCAGGGCGGTCAGGACTCTGATTCACGAGTTCCACTATCCCCGACGCGGGCCGGGCATGATGTGGAATCGCACTCGCGAGCTGATCGAGGCGCGCTGCGGACGCGTGATCTTGCAGGCGCCGGTCGAGCGGATTCATTGGAGGCCCGGCCGCGTGGTCGCGGTGGAGGCGGGCGGAAGTCTGTGGAGCGGTGAGCACTTCATCAGTAGCATCGCGATCAGGGATCTGATCCGCTTACTCGATCCGACGCCTCCGGATTACCTTCAGCAGGCGGCAAAGGATTTCCGTTACCGCGACTTTCTCACCGTCGCCCTCATCGTGCGAGGTCGGGATCTTTTCCCGGATAACTGGATCTACGTACATGACCCGGATGTCAAGGTGGGCCGGATTCAGAACTATAACAACTGGAGCCCGGAGATGAGTCCGGACCCGGAAACCACGTGCCTGGGCCTGGAGTACTTCTGCTTCGAGGGCGACGAGCTCTGGAGCATGCCGGACAGAGCGCTGTTGACGCTCGCCGAAGAGGAGCTGATTCGGCTGGGGCTGGCGGCTCCGGGTCACGTCATAGACGGCGCCGTCGTGCGCATGGAGAAGGCCTACCCCATCTACGATGAACGCTACCAGCAAGGCCTGGCCGCGGTGCGCCGGTTCCTCGAACAGGTCCCGAATTTGCAGCTCGTGGGCCGCAACGGCATGCACCATTACAACAACCAGGATCACTCGATGCTGACCGGGATGCTGGCGGCTCGCAACGTGCTGGGCGCGCGTTTTGATCTGTGGCAGGTAAACCTGGAGGCCGTTTACCTGGAGGAAGGTGAGCCGATCAGCGAAGAGAAGCTCGCCGCCATGGCGCAAGAGCGCGCGGGCGCAGCGAAGCGGGCTCAGGCCGGGGGCTGAGCAGCGGGCAAGCGGACAGTAAAGGTGCTTCCCTTTCCGACCTCGCTTTCCACGGAGATGGTCCCCTGGTGTTTGGTGACGATGCCGTAGGCGACCGACAGGCCCAGACCAGCGCCTTTGCCGCTGGGCTTGGTGGTGAAGAATGGATCAAAAATGCGGTCCAGCTTGTCGGGGGCGATGCCGCAGCCTGTGTCGGAGATGCTGATTTCGACGAAGCCGTCCGGCGCGCGCCGCGAGCGCAACGTGATCGTGCCCCGCTCCTCCATAGCCTGGACGGCGTTGATGAGGATGTTCATGAAGACCTGCTGGAGCTGGCTGCGATCGGCCATCACGCGTGGCAGATCGGGATCGAGTTCTTTAACCACCGCGATGTTGAAGAAAAACGACTGGCGGGACAGCAGCGAGAGAGTGTCTTCAAGAACTCGGTTGAGATCGCAGGGCTCGGTCATCGGCTCGCTCTGACGCGAAAACTCCAGCAAGCCGCGGACGATGTTGCGGCAGCGTTCGGTCTGCCGGACGACTTCTTCCAAGTTCTCGCGGTTGGGATCGTCCGGCTTGAGGTCCTCCAGAGTCAGGGCGGTGAGAGCCAGCACGGCGCCCAACGGGTTGTTGATCTCGTGCGCCACGCCGGCGGCCAGCTTGCCCAGCGAGGCCAGGCGCTCGGACTGAGCCACCCGATCGTGAATGGCGACCAGCTCTTCGGTGCGCTGGCGCACTTTCTCCTCCAGGGTGCGGCCCCATTCCTCCAGGTCGCTGCGGAGCTTGCGCAGGCTGCGCAACATGGCGTTGAACGACTCGGCCAGCAACGCCAGCTCTCCGGCGGAATCGGTGCGCACCTCCTGATCGAAACGTCCGGCGGCGATGTTGCGCGTGGCCTCCACCAGATCGCCGATGGGACGCGTGATGCTGCCGATCATGTAATACGTAAGGCCGCTGATGAGCAAGAAACCGATGGTGGCGATGCCGAAGAAAGAAAGGATCACGCGGTCGCGGATCGAGGTATAGGCTTTTTCCAATAACCCCACGTAGAGCATGCCGACAACTCGCCCGGCGCTATCGCGGATCGGATCGTAGGCGCTGATATACCAGTCGCTGACCACGAAGGCGCGGCCGCGCCAGGGCACGCCGCGGCGCAGGACAGCGTCGAAGACCTCTTTGGAAACGCGGGTTCCCACCGCGGGCCGGCCGTCGGGAGTCCGCACGGTGGTGGCGATGCGGACGTCGTTCTGAAAAAGAGTGACCGTACCGACGTCGCTGCCATCGTAGCGTTCTCCCTTGAAAACCAATTCCCAGACGCGATTGACGATTTGGAAATCGCGATTCAACAAACGCCCCCCGTAGAGGGCGCCGAGCAGGCGTCCGTCCACAGACCGCACGGGCGCGGCAGCCATGAGCACCAGGCCGGAGTCCAACTCCCTAGCGCTGGTGGGATGGGCGCGCGGAGTCGGACTAATGCGGACGCGCGCTCGCTCGGCCAGTTCCTGGCTCTCCGCCGCAAGAAAGTCGAGGGAGACAAGTTCGGCGCCGGCCGCCGACCGGCCCTGCAATGCCTCCCGGATCAGGGCAACCGAGCCCACATCGCTCTCGTTCGTCCGTTCGGGGCCGGCGCCAACGAGGACTCGCCCGGAAGGCCCGGCCAGCGCCAGGAAATGCAACCCGGAGTCGCGACGCACCATTTCCAGGAAAGTCGCGAGCGCCGACCTCTGCCCGGAGGCCAGGAATTGAGGCACGGTCGTACCTGCGGCCGTGAGCTGCACGGTGCGCCGGACCGCGTCGGACTGCTGCTCGAGAAGGGTCCGCGCCATCGCCAGACTGTGATCCACGAACCGGCGGGCCTGGGCCATGATCGTGGTGCTCACAATCCAGGAGCCGACCAGTGAAGTGGTCAGCCCGCCGAGCCCCAGAATCACCAGATAGCTGGTGATGAGTCGGGCCTTGAGCGATACGAAGCGGATCCTGTGCTCAGGAGGCATCGCGGGTGCGGATCACGTGCACGGAGCAGGAGATGCAAGGGTCGTACGCCCGGGCTACGATCTCCAGCTTGCGCGCCAGCTCGGAGGGCGAGGCGCCATTGCCATCGGCCGCCACCACGCGGAAGCGCTCCTCGATGCTGGCGGCGTTGACGGCGGTGGGAGTCACCACGTCGGCGCTCGAGAGGCGGCCCTCCCGGTCATAAACATAGCTGTGAATCAACAGACCGCGCGGAGCCTCCGTGAGGGCGACGCCTTCTCCGGCCCTGGGAGAAACAGGCGCTCGCCACGGCCTGCTAAACCCCTCTCTCAAAAACCGATCTACCAGGTCGGCGGCGTACTCGATGTCGGCTGCCAACTCCACGATCTGCGCCTTGTTATTGTCGAGCGGATCATCGCTGGGCAGCCGCAAGCCGAGGCGCTCCATTCGCTCGACCATGCGGGGAGTGAGCTGCTGCTGACGGACGGTGAGGCGGGCAAGCGCCCCAACCATGAAAGCCTCGCCCGCGCAGCGGCTGTGTTTGGCGTGGGAGTGTGGCGCAGCGCGTTCGCCGGTGAGCAGGCGGTACTCGGCGGCGTGGAAGACCCGCCTGCGCTCGCCGGAGAGAAAGACGGCCCGCTCACCCGCGTAGTACCCGTAGTGCATGAGGTCGCCTGCGGCCGCGAAAGCGCTGGGCGCGCGGCAGACCTCCGGCTGGGGTAGCAGGGCCGCGAGTTCGAGGGCGGCTTCGGCATCCCGCTGCCCCTGTTCCAGCGCGCGTCGCAACTGCACCAGTTGTCCGGCATCGGGAAGCCTGGCAAAGCCGCCAACCATTGCGTTCACCGGATGCACCGCTCGGCCGCCGAAAGTCTCCTGGATCAAGTTGCCGAGTTTCTTCAGGCGAAGCCCGAGTTGAACCTCGCGGGGGTAGTCGGCAGCCATCGCAATGACGCTCGGGTAACCCAGATAATCCGGCAGTGCGAGGCAGAAAAAGTGCAGGGCGTGGCTTTGAATGTTCTCGCCGCGAAACAATAACTCGCGGAGCAGCTCGGTCTGAGGGCTGACCTGAACGCCGAAAGCCGCCTCGGTGGCCTTCAGCGAGGTGAGGGCGTGCGCCACCGAGCAAATGGCGCAGATGCGCGAGAGGATGGGCGAGACCTCCTCGTAACTTCTGCCTCGAACCAGGGTCTCCAACAAGCGCGCGCCTTCGAAAATTTCGAACCGGACGTTACGGAGGCCGGCGTCATCCAGTTCCACCGTGATGCCGCCGTGACCTTCGACGCGTGCAAGATGCTCGACTCGAATCACATTCACCGCAAACCTCCCACCGGAGCGCGCCCGCTGAAAGTGCGAAGTTTGCCGATAGCCGCCTCGCGCAGCAAGCCCGCCCGCTCGAAGAGCGCCGCAGCGGCTGCGGCGTTGGCGTCTTCCACAGGCCCTCGGCAACCAATGCACGGCACACCCAACCCCGGGCACCGCGCCGCGCAGCCGCCTGCGGTGATGGGGCCGCAGCAAGGAACAGCGGCGGGGCCGACCATGAGGCAGTTGTTCTCCGCCATGCGGCATTCGGCACAAACCGGATTGGCTACCGGTAGGGGCGGGTTCCCGTTCAACAGGTGCGCGATGAGAGCCAGCAGCTCTGACTTTTCGACCGGACAGCCGGGCAGACCGGCATCCACCTTCACCACTTCGTGGAGCGCACGGGCGGGCAAGCTGTCATAGTCGGCAGCCATTGAGCCGTAGACCTCGGCCAGCCGCTGCTGGTGGCCGTCGTCCTCAGCCATGGCCGGGATGCCGCCCCAGAGGGCGCAAGTTCCGAGGGCCACCAGAATCCGGCAGCGGCTTCGTATGCGCTTCAGCTCTTCCTCGTCGCGCCGACTGAGCACGGCGCCATCCACCAGGGCGACATCCAGCTCACCGTGGCCATCGTTCGCCGAGGAGGCCATGAGAAAGTCGCGCATATCCACCAGCGAGGCCAGATCCAGCAGCTCGTCCTCGGCGTTCAGCAGCACAAGCTGGTCCCCGGCGCAGCCGGTGAGACCGAAAACACCGATGCGGGGCTTGGACATCAGATCAACTCCGGCAGGTTGATGGCGTCCCAGTAAGTGAAGATCGGGCCGTGCAGGCAGCTGTACTTGTAGCCGATGATGCAGTGGCCGCACTTGCCTACGCCGCACTTCATGCGGCGTTCGAGCGACATGAGAATCCGATCCTTGGAGAAGCCCAGTTCCAGCAAGCGGCGTAGCACATGCTGATACACCGCGGGCGGGCCGCAGACGGCGGCGTAAGTGCGCGCCGGATCAATGGCGGCGCGGTCGAAGAGGCTCGGCAGTAGTCCGATGTGGTGTTTCCATCCACCGGTCGGATCGTCGTCCACGGTGAGCAGACAGGTCATGTCGCCGCGGCCCACCAACGAAGCCAGCTCCTCGTAAAAGAGCATGTCCTGGGGCCGGCGGGCGCCGCACATCAGGATGACGTGGTCGAATTGCTCACGCTGATCCAGGGCGTACCACAGCAACGAGCGCAGCGGGGCCATGCCCAAGCCGCCGGCCACCAGCAGCAAATCGCTGCCTCGCATCTGCTCGATGGGGAAGCCGTTGCCGTAGGGGCCGCGCACGCCGACGCGGTCATTGGTCTTGAGCCGGTAGAGAGCGTCCGTGACGCGGCCCACGCGGCGTACGCACAACTCCAGCACGCCCGGCCGGGTAGGAGAGGAGGCGATGGAGATCGGCATCTCGCCGGCCCCGGGGATGCTCAACATGATGAACTGGCCGGGCAAGTGACGGAATCCGGCGGCCAAGCGCGGATCTATGAAGCGCAGAGTGAACAGGTAGTTGTCCGGCGCCATGGGGTGAATGCGAACCAGGCGAGCCGGATGCGGCAGGTAGGGGTTGGCGCCCGCCGCGGCGTCGAAGGAAATGCACTCAGAGAGCGACAGCATGGCGCGCCTCGCGTAATTGGTGAATGACCTGGGTGACGTCAATGCCGGCCGGGCAGGCGAGCACACAGCGGCCGCAGCCGACGCAACTGGGTCGCCCGTATTCGGCTACAAAACCGGACTGCTTGTGGTAGTAACGCAGCTTGATGCGACTGGCGCGGCTCTGGCGGAAATTGTGGCCGCCGGCCACCAAGGCATGCGAAACGAACAGGCAGGAATCCCACTGCCGCACGCGCGGTCCTTCGCGGGATCCCAGAGCGACCTCGTCGCGCACATCGAAGCAATGGCAGGTGGGGCACACCATACTACAGGCGCCGCAGGCCAGGCAGCGCTCTCCGAGTTCCTCCCACAATCGGCTTTCGTACTCGATGAAGAAGATCTCCGGTAAATCGCGGATCTCAACTTCCCGGCGAAAGGCGCGGCGCTTGGCTGACGAGCGGCGCTTGTACTGATCCGTGTCGGCGGCGGTGACCGGCAGGAACAGAGGGCCTGTGGCCAGCACGATATCGTCGCCGCGAGCGGTGCCCACCACCGTAAAGTAGGCGTCGCCGATGTCGTAGAGGAACAGGTCGAAGCCGCGATCTACGAAATCGGCGCGCATCGAAGAACAGAAGCAGTGCTCATCGGGCAGGCAATCCAGCCCGATGATGATGGTGTTCTGACGGCGCGTGCGATAGTAGGGGTCGGGGTACGGCTCGCCGAAGACGCGATCCAGGATATTCAGGGCGTAAATGTCGCAGGAGTGAACGCCCAGCAGCACGATGCGGCGGTCCAGCCCTTCCAGGTGCGGAACGTAACCCTGACCCTCGCGATACTGGAAGAGAGTTTCGCGCGGCGGGAAGAAGTACTTCTTCAGCGGCAGGAGGGTGCGGTGGTAATCCAGGCGCGCTTGCGACCAGCGCTCCAGGCGGCGGAAGACGGTGCCGCCGTCCTGCTCGACGGGTCCGTGGACCTCGCCGAACTGCCAGATCACGGCGGCGAACAAGTCCAGGTTGCTTTTCGGGAGCTTGAGAAGCTTCACGAACGCCCCTCCTGGGTCTGGGAGGCGGCGTCGGGCGCCAGACGGCGGCGGACGGCTTCCAGCAGGGCGTTCAAGTCCACGGGCTTGGGGAAGAACTCATCGTGACAGAGCCAGGCGCGATCCGGAGGAATCGCCAGATCCGGCAGCTTCGAGTACAGAGCGCTGATGACGAAGACGGGCACGTCTTGAAGCTCGGGCGTCCGACGGATCTGCTGCACGGCGAAGATGCCTTCCGTGCGCTCGCTCATCATGAGATCCATCAAGATGAGATCCGGACGCTGGAGCCGCGCCAACAGCAGGCCCTGCGTAGCATCCGGAGCCTTGAGGACCAGGTACCCGTGGGACTCCAGAAAGAACGCCAGCGCCTCGCGCAGATCGGCGTCATCGTCCACAATCAGGATCTTGAATTTAGTTGAGGACACTTTCCTCCTCCGGGACCGGCGGGGAGCTTCGGGGAGCGTTGCAGCTCGGGGCGGGCAGCCAGACGCGGAAGGTGGAACCCACGCCCACCTGACTTTCCACCTCGATGCGGCCCTCCAGCTCGGAGACGATGCGTTGGACGATGGCCAATCCCAAGCCGACGCCGGGCGCCTTGTCGGCCCCGCCGGCGCGGAAGAACTCATCGAACAAAAACGGTCGAATTTGTTCTGGTATGCCGATCCCCGTGTCTGCCACCTCCAGGACCACCTCCGCCCCGTCCTGGCGTGCGCAGACGGTTACGGCGCCGCCGGGCTTGTTGTATTTGATCGCGTTGGTGGTCAGGTTCTCGATCACGACGCGCAGGCAATCCGGATCCGCAAGTACGGGGCTGAGGCCTTCCGGCACGCGCGCCTCCAGGCGGATGCCTTCTTTTTCGGCCATCGGCCGGCACTCCTCCAGCACGGCGTTCACGATGGGCGCCAGCAGCACGGACACGCGCCGCCGGGTCAGACACTGGCCTTCCACAGCCGACACGCTCAGCCAGTTCCGGATCAACGCCAGCATCTCCTCGATGCGCTGCAAGCAGCGGTCGTACCATTCCACGCGCTTGACTGCGGCCGCGGGCGCCTCCTCCAGGTGTTTCAGCACGTTCAAATACTGGTGAACGGCCGCCAGAGGAGTCTGGAGCTGATGCGAGACGAAGGTCACGAAGCGGCGCCTGAGCAGCTCGCGTTCGAGTTGCTGCTTCCGTGCCTCAACCATCAGCCGGCGGCGCTCCAGACCGCGGTTCACGATCAGACGCAGCTCGTCGGGTGAGAACGGCTTGGGCAGGAAGTCGTAGGCCCCCGCCTTCATGGCCTCTACGGCGGTGTCAATGGTGGCGTAGCCTGTGATGACCACGATCACCAGGGAAGGATCCAGCGGCTGCACCTGGCTGATGACTTCCATGCCGCTGATGCCCGGCATTTTCAGGTCCACAACCAGCAGATCCGGTCGAAGGCGTTTGACGGCCTCAACGCCCTGAAGGCCGTCCTCGAAAACTTCCACCTGAAAGCCGGATTTGGCAAGGATCTTTTGACACGAAAGCCGCATGGCGGCGTCGTCGTCAATGACGACGATCACCGGCCGAGCTTCGGACGCGGAGGCGGACCGCACATCCATCAGGCGCCTGCACCGCCGGGGGATCTGCACTCCAAGGCCCTGCGCACGGTCTCCAGGAAAACCGGGATGTCGAGGGGCTTGCTGACGTAATAATCCGGCTGGATCATCTGGGTCTCCGGGGCCATGGGGAAAAGCTGCTCGGGCCTTTCCTGTATCGAGGAGACCATCACGACGGGAATGTGCCGCCATGCCCTATACTCATCCCGCCACTTGATGGCCTGGTTGACCCCGTAGCCCTCCGAACAGCACTCCATCATGACGTCCAACAGGATCAAGTCGGGGTTATACTGAACGAGCTTAGCGAGCCCTTCCGTACCGGTAGCGGCTTCGCAGACCGAGTAGCCGCAACTGCTCAGCAGAGAAGTCACCGACGCCCTGAAATCCCTATCGTCGTCAATGATCAGGATCTTGGCCGGGTTAGCCATATTGTCTCCCCCCCAACCGGAGCGCCGTGCGCCGGTCCGAGGAAAATAAGAATTCCAGATCTGATACTATTAAATGCTAATATACTACACCGACGCCAGCTTTGGGGATCAACCCCCAAAGCAGGGGTCAAAACTGGTCAGGGGACGATGCGCGTAGAGTTCCCGCCGCGGAGGTCAGCGAGCCTGTGCTATACTCGGAGTTTTGCAAGCACCGCGGTAGCCAAGCCTTTCCTGCGGTCGGTGAAAACCCATGCCCAAGCTGAAAACACACAAGGGCGCCTCCAAGCGCTTTCGCAAGACGGGAAGCGGCAAGCTGGTACGCCGAAGGGCCTTCGCGCGACACATTCTGACCTCCAAAAGCCGGGCGCGAAAGCGGCGGCTGAGCCAGAAAACGCTCGTCGAGGGAGCCAATCTGGCGGCTTTGAAGCGAATGCTTCCCTACTGAGGGGCAGGCCGCGGGCCGGCACTCGGCGGCCGGGATCCGCCCAGGACTAGGCGACCGCAATGTGAGAGCGGACGGTGCGCGGGGCACGTGCCCGATCCGCCTCGGCCCGGTTTGAAGGGCTGACTGTCGAGGAGGAAAAACGTGCCGAGAGTCAAACGAGGTCCGAAGCGCCGCGCGGCGCGGCGCAAAATCCTGAAGGCCGCAAAAGGCCAATTTCTCACCAAAAGCAAGCTCCATCGAGCGGCGAAGCTGGCGGTTCAGAAAGCCCTGCGCTACAGCTACGTGGGACGCAAGCAGCGCAAACGCGACTTTCGCAGCTTGTGGATCACGCGCATCAACGCCGCTTGCCGCCAGTTGGGCGTCTCTTACAGCAAGTTTATCGGCGCCTTGAAGAAAGCAGGCGTCGAGTTGAACCGCAAGATGCTGGCCGAGCTGGCGGTGAACGACGCACCGGCTTTCGCCACGCTGGTCGAGCAAGCCAAAGCGCAACTGGCCAAGGCGCAGGAATGAGCCAGACGGGCGAGCAAGAGCCGCTTTCTCTGGAGGCGCTGGAGCAGCGCATCCGGCAGACCATCGAGCTGGTAGCGCGCCTCAAACAAGAGAAGCAGGCGGCGCTGGCTGAGCGCGACGCAGCGTTGCAAGCCGCGTCGGAAGCGCAGCGTCAAGTCGAGCGCCTGACCCAGGAGCTGGAGTCCCTGCGCGAGGAACGCCGGCAAGTGCGCGCCCGCATCGAGAAGTTGCTCAGCCAGATTGACGCGCTGAGCGGCTGAGAGGGCCATGACGGGTCGGGACGCGCCGCGCAAACGTCCCGTTCGGATCACGATCCTCGACCAGACCTATACAGTCCTGGCCGCGGGTGAAGATCACGAAGTCCAGAAACTGGCGGATGCGGTCAATGAGCTGATGGCCGCCATCGCCGCGCGGGCGCCGGGAGCGGACAATCTGCGCGTAGCGGTGCTGGCCTGCCTGCATCTGGCCGATCGGCTGCAAGCACTGGAGCGCGAGCTGGCGGATCTAAAGCAGCGGGTTGATGAGAAGAGCCGGGCCATCCACTTGCTGATCGAAGAGGCGATCCGCGAGGCCGAAGACTGAGTTCCGCATCTGGCTGCGATCCGGGCGTCCCATCTTAGAGATTCAGAGTCGGATATCTCTATTGCGTCCAGCCCCCGGTTTGCATTATGTTTTGGTGTGGCGTTTCGGCGGGCGGGTACGCAACCCGGCTCGCTCGCCGGAGCGGCCTGCAACAGTCTGGAATGGCCCGGGCTGGGCGTCCGCCGGACCCCGGCACGGGAAGGCGATAACCCTTCAGCCCGCCCCGGCGGCTCGCCGGAGGCGGCCATGAGACAACGCCATGGGGAACGACACTCTCACGATCATTGATAATCGCACCAATGCCACTTACACCATCGCCATCAAGGACGGGGCCATCCGGGCAATGGACTTGCGCCAGATCAAGACCGACCCGGAAGACTTCGGGCTGATGAGCTACGATCCGGCGTTCATGAACACCGCGTCGTGCCGCAGCACGATCACCTTCATTGACGGGGACCGCGGGATCCTTCGCTACCGCGGCTACCCGATCGAACAACTGGCCGAAAACTGCCGGTTCTTGGAAGTTGCCTATCTGATTCTGAACGGCGAACTGCCGACCGCCGAGCAGCTCAAGGCCTTCGAGGCCGAGGTGGCCTCGGAGATGGGAGTTCCGGAGAACATCAAGCGCATCATCGAGGGCTTCCGCTACGACGCGCACCCGATGGCCGTGCTGGTTAGTACGTTGGCCGCCCTGTCCACCTTCTACCCGGACGCCAGGAAGGTTCGTGATCCGGAGAATCGGCGGCGGCAGATCATCCGACTCATCGCCAAGACCCCGACGTTGGCGGCTTACGCTTACCGTTACGCCCGCAGCCTGCCCTACGTGCCGCCGGATCCCAGCCTGAGTTACACAGGCAACTTCATGAACATGTTGTGGAAGGGGCTGGAGGCTCGCTACGAACCCAATCCGGTGGTGGAGCGGGCGCTGGACATCCTTTTCATCTTGCACGCCGACCACGAGCAAAATTGCAGCGCCAACGCCATGCGCAGCGTGGGCAGCTCGGAAGCCGATCCCTATGTGTCGGCGGCTGCGGCCACCGCTGCCCTGTTCGGGCCCTTGCACGGCGGGGCGAACGAGCAGGTCCTCAGGATGCTCGATGAAATCGGCTCGGTGGAGAACATTCCTGCCTTTATCGAGGGCGTCAAGAATCGCAAGCGCCTGCTGATGGGCTTCGGGCACCGCATCTACAAGAACTATGACCCGCGAGCCCGCATCATCAAGCAAACTGCCGACGCCGTCTTCCAGGTTACGGGGCGGAATCCCAAGTTGGATATCGCCCTGGAGCTGGAACGCATCGCGCTGTCGGACGAGTACTTCATCACGCGCAAATTGTATCCCAACGTAGATTTCTACTCCGGGATCATCTACCAGGCTCTGGGCTTCCAGCCGGAGATCTTCACCGTGCTGTTCGCCATCCCGCGCATGACGGGCTGGTGCGCCCAGTGGGATGAGCTGATGGCCGACCCAGAGCAGAAGATCGCCCGTCCGCGGCAGCTTTATGTGGGTTATGGCCACCGGGACTTCGTCCCGATGGAGAAACGGACGGCGGTCGCGGCGGGGGCCTGAGCGCCTCTGACGTGGCAGTCCTGGGGGGAGGCCGCTGGGGCACGATGTCCCGCGGCCTCGCCTCAGCGCTGGGTCTGCTGCTGGACGAAGCTCAGGATGTCGAAGCGGCGTACGGTGCGCCCGGGGAAGAAGCTGTTGACGGCATCCAGCTCGCTGTCGAAAATCTCAAAAACGGTCTCCAGCTTCGTGAAGATCAGCAGCTCGATGTTGCGCCGGCTCAAGTTGGCCAACTTCAGCACGCCGCCGGCTTTCCGCAAAGAGGTATAGCCGACGACCAAGGCGCCCAGTCCCGTGCTGTCTATATAATCCACTTTCTCCAGGTTGAGGATGACACGGGTCTTGCCTGCGGCCGCCAGCTCGCGCAGCAACTCCCGCAGCCGCGAAGCCTCCTCGCCGACGGTGATGCGACCATCAAGGTCGAGGATGATGATGCCCTCTCTTTCTCGTTGCTGAATCTCCAGGCTCACCGGATCCTGTCCTTTCTGCCGCCGCGCGGCCTCGACCACCCGCCGGAGTCCGCCGCGCGCAGATCACGACTCGTCCCGCCCCTACAAGGTCCCGCCGCCCGCCACGACCGCCGATCAGAAATCCGATCGCTCACCGGTTGACATGTCACCGGCGGCAATCATGTAACCGACACCGCGCACGGTCTTGATGAGTTTCTGCGGCCAGCGATCGTCAATCTTGCTGCGCAAATGGCGGATGTACACGTCCACGATGTTGGTCAGCCCGTCGTAATCCATCTCCCAGACGTGCTCCACGATGGCCGTGCGCGTCAGGGGTTTGCCCGCGTTGCGCATCAGGAACTCCAGGATGCTGTACTCCTTAGGCGCCAGCTCGATCGGCTGGCCGCCGCGCGTGACCTTGCGGCGGATGGTATCCATCACAAGATCGCCGACCTGCAAGCGTTCCCGCAGGGGTTGACCGCGGCGCAGCAGCGCCCGCACTCGGGCCAGGAGCTCATTGAAGGAAAACGGCTTGGCCAGGTAATCATCCGCGCCTCGCTCCAGGCCTTTCACGCGATCGTCCACGGCGCCCAGCGCGCTGAGGATGAGCACCGGAGGGCAGACCTTGCGGTTGCGGAGCTTCTCCAGCACCTTGAGCCCGTCAATGTCCGGCAGGAGCAAGTCCAGGATGATCAGGTCGTAGTCGTTGGCATGCGCCATTTCGAGACCCTTGACGCCCTCCGCCGCAGTATCAACCTGGAAACCGGCCCCTTCCAAGCCGCGGGCGATCAATTCGGCGATGCGGAGTTCATCTTCGATCAGTAGAATTCGCATCCTAGCCTCAGCCTTCGGCGCAAACGGCCGGCGGCTCGACCAGGGTGGCGGGCCGCTCGGCCGCCAGCAGAATACCATGCACCCGGAAACTGCGAGTGCCCGATCTCGGCACAGTTGCGTGGGTTGGGGAGGTTCGGCTCTGCGCCCCCACCTTCCGACCTCGGATGGGCCGACACCTCAGCACAACCTTCCCGCCCTCTTAAGCGTATCAAGGATCGCTACGGCCTGCCAAGCCGAAATGGGCTCGCCGCAGGCCTAAAGTTCCGGCGCGGACCGACGATCTAGGCTTAGCGGGCCCATGGATCCCACGGCCAACCCTTCCCGCGGGCGGCCCCTGTCGGTCAGAGAAGTCCCCCACCGCCCGACCGCTCTCAACCTAACTGCCCTGTTGGAGGCTCACGTAGCCTGGCTGGAGCAGCGTCCCGGCGGCGCCCGAGCGAACTTGACCGCCGTGACCCTGAACGAGGCCCACCTGAAGGGCGCCATTCTGCGGAGCGCCCTACTGCGGGGCGCGACGCTGTTGGAAGCCGACCTCTCGCAGGCCGATCTGAGTCGTGCCGTGTTGATTCGCTGCGATCTGCGTCAAGCCACTCTGACCGGGGCGGACCTGAGCGGGGCGGAGCTGAAAGGCGTGCTGTTCGACCTCTGTCTGATGGCCGAGTGCACGCTCACCGACGCTCGACTCCAGAATTGCCAGTTCCGACGCGCGATCCTGCGCGGAGCCCGATTGCTCGACGCGGTAATCCAGGAGTGCGATTTCACCGGGGCCGTCTTGACGTCCGCCAGTTTACACCACGCCAGTCTGACAACCGCGGATTTTTCGCAGGCGGACATGGAAGAGGCGTTGCTGTACCACGTGCGGGGAGTGGGCGCTCGCTTCGTCGCCGCTCGTCTGTCCCGCGCCAACTTTACGTCAGCCCGGCTGGAAGGCTGCGATTTCCGCGACGCGGAGCTGGTGGATGCTCGTTTTCCCAACGCCGACCTCTCCCAGAGCTGTTTCGCACGCGCCGTGCTGGAGGGGTGTGACTTCCGCCAGGCACGCCTGCGGGGCGCTGACTTCTCGCGAGCCTTTCTGGCCAACGCCAAATTCCACGAAGCCGACTTGCTGGCCGCGGACTTCCGCGGGGCGGATCTGAAAGGGGCTCGCGGTCTGACTGCGGCTCAACTGCTGCGAGCGCGCACGGATCCCACCACCACGCTGCCCAGCGGCAGGCGCGGGACTTTTCTGAAGGGATCCGGCGACGAGCGGCCGAGTTTATACTGAGCGGGGTTTCAGCACCGGCGCGGTCGAAGATGGGGCGCGAACCATCAGCTCAGCTCGGGCGCGGCGACTAAAGCTGCGCGGAGCGGGGTTCAGTCGGGCTGGTTTCGGAGAACTGCGTCCGCCAGCGTCGCGGCCGCTCGCATCTGGGTGACATCATGGACACGCACGATGTGTGCGCCTCCCAGGATCGCTGCGGTCACCGCCGCCGCGGTCGCAAACAGCGTCTCCTCCTCGGTCTTCTGTGCGAGGAAGGACTTGCGCGACGGTCCCACCAGGATGGGCAGATTCAGCCGCCTCAGTTCGCCCAGACGGGCCAGAATCTCGGCGTTCTGCTCGCCGCGTTTCCCAAAGCCGATGCCCGGATCCACGACCAGGCGCGAACGCTCCACTCCTGCGCGCAGGGCGCGATGGATGGCAGCCTCCAGATCGTGGAGGATGACCGCCATAGGATCCGGCAGCGGAGGGAGCTTGGCCCAGCTCTCCGGCGTACCGCGCATGTGGTTCAGGATGAGGCCGGCGTTGTAATTGGCTGCCACGCGCGCCAGGGCCGGATCGAACGTCAGGCCGCTGGGGTCGTTGACGATCTCGGCCCCTAGCTTCAGAGCATGTTCGGCCACACCGGCTTTGTAAGTATCCACGGAAATGGGGACCGCCAGGCGGTCGCGCAAGCGCTTGAGGACGGGAATCAGACGGCGCTTCTCCTCAGCTTCGGAGATGCGAGCAGAGCCCGGGCGCGTGGATTCGGCTCCGATGTCAATGATGTCGGCCCCTTGCTCCTCCATCTGGAGCGCGCGTGCGAAAGCGCGGTCCGGATCCAGGTACCGTCCGCCATCGGAGAACGAATCGGGCGTCACGTTCAGCACGCCCATGATGAGCGTGCGTTCGCCCAGCGTGAATTCACGATCTCGGAACTTCCACAGCAGGCGGGGGCGCGCCATAGCTTAGCCGTATTCAAAGCCCGCGATGCCGTACACGAGCTGATCGTTCTTCCTCAGAGGCGGCGCCGCTGAACCGGGCAGGACCATCCGCATCAAGCGGCGCCTTCGCTCGAAGCCGAACTGCTCGGCCAGGCGCACGGCTTCGCGGTTGGCGACCAGCACGTCCCAAAAAATCAGCTCGCCGGCGTGCCGGGTCAAGAAATGTCGGAGCAGAGCACGCGCGCCTTCCGGAGTCCGGCAGACGCAGGGACCGAAGTAGAAAGCCTTCGATCCCGGGCGTCCCATCGCGTAGCCGCAATCCGGCACAGAGACCGCCTCCCAGCGCGCCAGCCGGCGCAAGACTGCGCTGCGATCCGCGCCGAAGGCCTCGCGGTCGAGCGCCTCGTCCAGCCGGAAGTGGGACACCACGTCGGCCGCTTGAGCCGGACTGGCAGGCGCCTGAAGCGCCCAGCGTTCCACCGGGCCTTCGTCCTCGAAGCCAAGCCTCCGGTAAAGGGGCCGGCCCATGTCGGTGGCGTCCAGCTTGATCCAGGCGACGCCGCGCTCGCGCAGGTACTCCAGCGCCCGTTCCGTCACCGCGCGGCCGAACCCTCGGCCGCGGTACTCAGGCGCGGTCAGGACCATGCCGATCCAGGCCAGGTCGCGGCCGTAACAGATTGCCGTCGCGGTGGATGCCAGTGTCCGATCGCACTCCAGCGCAAAGCAGCCCTCAGGCTCCAGCTCGAGCAGGTTCATCCAGTCCTGCTCGGTCTGGTTCCATCCGGCGGCCTCCTTGAGCCGCATCGCCGCAGGGATGTCATCCGCCCGAAGCGCGCGGATCAGCATGTGACCCGTTTCCATTTCTTGCCCACACGGATGATGAGGCATCCTCCGGCATCGCCGGGGTAACGGAGATCGGAGAGACGCTCGCCGTTGATCTCGACGGCGCCGGCCTTGATCTTGCGCACGGCGTCGCTGACGGATTCCGCCAGGCCGACGCGCGCCAACAGCTTGTCCACGCGCAACTCGCCGCCGGTCCGGACCTCCGCGGGCAAAGGAACGGTCTCGATGTCCGCGGGGATCTGTCCCTGGCGTACCACGCGGTTGAACTCCTCGGCCGCCCGCTCGGCCTCGGCCGGCGAGTGAAAGTCGGTGACGATCGTTCGCGCCAGCTCCATTTTGACTTCCATGGGGTGGCGCCGGCCCTGCTCGACCTGCCGTCGCAGATCCAGGATCGCCTCGAGGCTCAGATCCGTCAGCAGCTCCCAATAGCGCCACATCAGATCGTCGCTGATGGACATCAGCTTGGCGAACATCTGTTCGGGCGGCTCTGTGATGCCCACGTAATTGCCCAACGACTTGGACATCTTTTGAACGCCGTCCAGGCCTTCCAGCAGCGGCGTCGTGGCCACGATTTGAGGCGCCTGACCGTAATCCTTTTGAATTTCGCGACCCACCAGAAGGTTGAATTTCTGGTCCGTGCCCCCCAGCTCGACGTCGGCGCGCAAAGCGACGGAATCGTAAGCCTGCGCCAGCGGATAGAGAAGCTCGTGCACCGAGATCGGCGTGCCCTCGCGGTAGCGCTTGGCGAAGTCATCGCGCTCGAGCAGCCGCGCCACGGTGTACCGGGCGCAAAGACGAATCATTTCTTCAAAGGTCAACGCATCCAGCCACTCGCTGTTGAAGCGGACTTCGGTCTTGACGGGATCGAGGATTTTAAAGACCTGACGGCGATAGGTCTCGGCGTTGCGCTCGATCTCCTCCCGCGTCATCGGCGGGCGGGTGGCGTTGCGCCCGGTGGGATCGCCGATGCGGCCGGTGCCATCGCCGATCAGGAAGATCACGGTGTGGCCGAGATCCTGGAAGTGCTTCATCTTGCGAAGCAAGACGGTGTGTCCCAGGTGCAGGTCCGGCGCCGTGGGATCGAAGCCGGCTTTCACACGCAGCGGGCGCCCCTCAGCCAAGCGTTCGCGCAGCTCGTCTTCGCGGATGAGTTCCGCCAGCCCTTTCTTCAGGTATCGGATCTGCTCGTCAACCGGAAGCACTTATCCATTATAGGAATCCGCTCCGGGCAGGCGTCTGCGAAACGATGAGCGCACTGCAAGATAGCCCGCGCCGAGCGGGTCAGGTGAGCCGCTGCGGAATCGGCCGGCGTAACTGCGACGGTCGGCGGCGCCAGCCGGAGATGGCGCGTCCACAGCCGGCGAGCGCGAAGCCCGGGAAGCGCTTGGGCGGCTTGACGCGTCGGACGCTGCGGTTGTACACTGCCACTGTCCGGACGCCGAAGGTGCGAGTCCGAGGGTTACTGG